>VAPR01001152.1_pt1 | contig 13991 bp, 14 predicted proteins | sample 3380701 | NCBI WGS metagenome assembly VAPR01 (sample SAMN11536904, study PRJNA540576) | hot springs metagenome | isolation source: hot spring wet sediment | place: Spain: Lobios | collected 2014-01
TTCAAAGTGGCGTGAGCCACAAAGTTTGCAAGACAAAGCTTCGCAAGAAGGTAGCACAATTACAGAGGAAGTTGGTAGAGCGGGAGCTGTTCAAGTTCTTTTGTTCTCACTGCGACACAATTTTTCATGCTGGCATTGATGTGGCATAGAACATTTTGTGCTGTGCGGGGTGCAGTGGGGCGTTTGCCAGTCGTCCCTAAAGCCTATCCGTTCTTTTCATGGCATGGGCAAGGGTCGCAGTGACAAACAAAGTCATTGCGACTTACTAATAGCCAGGTTGTGAGCATGACACTACAAAAACTTGGTGGTTTGGAGGCGATGGGTATGTCCAAGGGCACGATGGTGGCGCTGCTGATGGGTATCGTGTTTATGGTCGTGGGGATCATCTTGGTTATTGTTTGGTGGTCTGATGTTGTGACGGTAGTCAAAGGTGCGTTAGGACCCATGCTGGCTTTGGGTGGGTTGCTTGCCGGAATAATTGCTTGGAGCGAATACCAAGCAGCGAAAGAAATGGAGCGGTTGACAGCTCAGACCCAACCAACGACACCGCCTCCTCCGCCGACACCGCCTGCCGAAACCCAACCAGCGGGAGAGCAGAGCAATCCGCAGTGAGACTGATTTTGGTTTGGTAAGGGAAAACAAAGTAGGTGCTTTTGGTGGCGACGACTGATGAGGAAAGCCCCTCACTTTGTTCATGGTGGTGCCATTTGTCCTTCGCGGAAACAGGCACTGTTAGCATTGGTAGAGGCAGAGAAGGAAGACGCATACATTAACCTCTCCCTTCGTCAGTTGCTGCGCCAGAAGCTTTTGCCTGCTCAAGAGCGGGCAATGGCGACAGCGCTGGCGTTGGGGGTCACGAAAATGCGCCTCTACCTTGACTACCTCTTACAGCCCTTTTGCACCTATCCTCTTGAGGAGTTGCCCGCGTTCATCCGCAACATTTTTCGGATGGCTGCTTACGAACTCGTCTTCTTTCGCCACCCAGCTCCAGTGGTGACGAACGAGTATGTGAAGTTAGCAAAGCAGTTTGGTCACAAGGGCACAGTGGCGCTTGTCAATGCGGTGCTACGCCGTTTTGGCGAAGAGTGGGAGAAGGTGCCTATCCCCTCTTTCTCCGACGATCCCGTTGCTCATATCAGCATCACTACTTCCCATCCCCAATGGATGGTTGCCCGTTGGGTCTCCTTTTGGGGAGGTGAAGAAACCCTTGCCCTCTGCCAAGCCAACAACAAGCCACCACCACTTTGCATTCGGATCAACCTCAAATACACGGAGAGAGATTTGGTAGCCAAGGCATTAGAGTTTCGCTGCCGCAAGATCGAGTTCAGCCCTTGGGTGCCCGAAGGGCTGCGATTGGACACCACGGCTGATGTAACCCGCCTGCCCGGTTACATTGGAGGCTTGTGGACAGTGCAGGATGAAGGGGCGATGGTGATCCCCTACCTTCTGGATCCGAAACCCGGCGAACGAATTATTGACGCTTGCGCTGCACCAGGAGGCAAAACCACTCATATCGCTGAGTTGACGAAAGATCAGGCTGAAGTGATCGCTGTGGATATCCACCCTTCTCGTTTGAAGATGGTGGAGGACAACGCCCTGCGGTTGAAGTTGTTCAACATCAAGACAATTCAGGGGGACTGGTTGGTATTGGCAACTCAGTGGGAAAATCAAGCCGATAAGGTATTGTTGGATGTTCCCTGTTCGGGCACGGGCACCCTCCGGCGCAAACCTGATGTCCGTTGGCGCAAGTTGGAGGAGCAAATCAAAAGCTTGAGCGAGTTGCAGCAGCGCTTATTAGAAGCATCGGCACCCGTGGTTCGGTGCGGTGGGGTGATCGTTTACGCCACCTGCAGTCTGGAACCTGAGGAGGACGAAGAAGCTGTCAAGGCGTTTTTGGAGAGGCACCCAGAGTTTGTGCTGGATGATCCGCGTCCGTTTTTGCCCAATAATATCCCCGGTGCCGTTACGGCTGAAGGGTTCTTGCGTCTCTTTCCCCATCGGCATAATACAGACGGAGTGTTTGCAGCTCGGTTGCGCAAGGTTGGTTAAAAGGAGGCGAGCCCATGCGGGTTATTGCCGGGATTAGCAAAGGCAGGACGCTCAAAGGAGCACCTCACGGTCGGGTGCGACCCACCAGCGATCGGATCCGCACCGTGCTGTTTGATATGCTGGGTAAGTTGGTGGTGGATTGCCATTTCTTGGATGTGTGCGCGGGCACGGGGGCTGTCGGGATAGAAGCCCTTAGCCGAGGGGCTGCCCGAGCCGTTTTCGTGGAACTGGATGAACGGTGCGTCGCCACTATCAAAGCCAACTTGCTGATTACCAAACTGTTCGACCGCGCCCGCATTCTTAAAGGGGAGGCCCGTCGCAAACTTCCCCAACTGTTGGCAGAAGGCGAGCAATTTGACATCGTTTTCTTAGACCCTCCCTACGGCAGTCCCCTCGCCGAGCAGTTGCTGACTTGGTTGGGAAACCATACGGCTCTCCTTAAGGGACCTCAGTTGGTAGTCGTGCAGCAATTGGCGCGAGAGAGCCTCCCCGAGAGAGCCGGCGCTCTGTTAACGATTGAACACCGCCGAGTGGGAGAGCATGTGTTGCACTTCTTCTCGCCTACTGGCGATTGGGGGGAATAGAGATGATTCGGGCTGTCTACCCAGGAACCTTTGATCCCGTGACCAACGGGCACTTGGATGTGATAGAGCGAGCCGCTAAGATCTTTGACGAACTCATCGTCGCGGTCACCACGAACCCTGCCAAAACCCCTTGGTTTACCTTAGAAGAGCGGGTGGAGATGCTCAAAGCTTGTTGCCAGCACCTATCCAATGTCCGTGTGGAGTGCTTTGAAGGGCTCTTGGTCAACTTCGTCCGTCAACAAGGGGCAAAGATCATCGTCAAAGGGCTCCGAGCTGTGACAGACTTTGACTACGAGTTCCAAATGGCAGCCATCAACCGCAAGTTGGCACCAGAAATTGAAACCATGTTTCTGATGACCAGCCTGCCTTACGCCTACCTCAGTTCCAGTGCGGTTAAGGAAGTTGCGTCTTTGGAGGGTTGCTTAAAGGACTTGGTGCCCGACCTTGTAGCGGAGCGCTTGCGCCAGAAAGTAGCAGAAAGGAGGCGGTAACTATCTCGGACATCTACCGCGCTATCACAGAACTGGAAGAATTGGTGCGCAACGGTCGGCACTTGATGGGGCGTTGGGTCATCGTGGACGAAGAGCAATTTGCCACCAAGCTGCACCGCATGCGAGCGTCCCTGCCCGACGAAATCCGAAAAGCCATGGAAATCCAAAGGGAAAGTGAGCGGTATCTGCGTGCTGCCCGCGAAGAAGCTCAACGAATCCTGCAAGAAGCCCAACGAGAAGCCGAACGGATCTTGGAACGCGCTCGACAGGAAGCCGAACGACTCGTCGCTGAAAACTTGATTGTCCAACAAGCAGAACAGCGTGCTCGCCATATCGTTCAAGAAGCGGAGCAGGAAGCCTATCGCCGACGCTTTGAAACCGATGCCTATATCCAACAGGTCTTAGACCGGTTGGAACGATTTGCGCGGCGGTTGTTGTCCCTTGTGGAAGAGGGGCGAAAGGAGTTGCAAAACGGAGGTTAACTGTCCTCCCAACTCCGTGCACCTCACCAAATCTCAAGCCCTTGTAGCAACGAATGAAGAGGTGTCAAGAGGCTCTTAGTATCCCTTCCGCCTTTTTCTCCTTTCCCCTTTCGCAACGCTTCTCGCCGCGCCACGGCTTTGGCACAGAAGGTAGCAACTTGGGTTAAACTCATAGGTGTGCCCTTAATGCAAGGGTTGTTGGTGCTCCGATAACTGTGTCACTGGTTTCAACGATGGCTGCTGGTGACATCCGCAGACTCCTGCCGATTTGAAATAAAGAGCGTATGAGTGACGAACCAATCAGAAGAGCAACGAGGTTGAGGCGATGGCAAAAGAGCAAAGGATTGCTCTTCTAACGCCAGCGGCGACGGCGTTGCGGCTTTCTCGCCTCCCTTACCTAATTGGGTGGGCGGTTGCCTTGACCCTCTTTGGTGGTTGGTGGATGAAGCAAGCGGAGGTTGTTGTCCTCGCTTCCCAGATTACTGAAGCGGTGCCTCCAATCCCTGCCTTAGGAGCCTTACTACTGATGTTGCTCCTGAACCCTTTGCTGCGACGGGTATTTCCTTCCCTTGCCCTTTCTCGCAACGAGATGCTGCTTGTTTATGCTTTTTGCGCAATTTCTACTGCTGTGCCTGCTTGTGGGAGTTTGCGGTTCGTGTTGTCACTCAGCACTTACCCGATCTATTACGAACGGATGCAACCCGAACTGCGGTTGGATTTGGTGACACCACACATCCCCGATTGGGTGGTGCCCAAGGAGTTCGCTCTTATCCGCGACTTGTATCAAGGTCGCCCCGATGCTAAAGTGCCGTGGGAGGCATGGGCTATCCCGATTGGAGTGTGGACGCTGTTCTTTGCGGTCTATTGGTTAGCGCTTACGGGAGCACTTTGTGTGTTTGAGCGCCGCTGGCGGGAGCACGAACGGTTGGTTTTTCCACTCCTTTACTTGCCGATCCGGGCGACAGAAGAGCATCCGCCCGAAGGGTTGCCCAAGTTTTGGCGCGACCCGCTCATGTGGCTTGGCTTCTCCCTCTCTGCCTTCTACAATGCCCTCAACATCGCCAACGCCTTCTTTCCTCAATTTCCTGCCCCGGGCAAGTTTTACGACTTGGGGCAATACTTCACAGCACCTCCGTTAGATGCTCTGATTCCCCTGCAACTTTGGTATCGCCCAGAAGTAGTCGGTTTGGGCTACCTGATGCCAACCGAAGTGGCGTTCACTGTTTGGTTCACTTACTTCCTCTTCAAAGTGGAAGCCCTTATCGGTCGCGCTTTGGGTTGGCAGTTAGCAGGTTATCCCTTTACGCAGGAACAAGGGTTGGGGGCTTACTTAGCAACAGCAGTGTTGCTCTTTTACGCAGCTCGCTACTACTTGCGGGATTGGGCAAAAGCCGCGTTGGGTTTGCAGCGATGGGAAAACAGGGAAGCCCTTTCCCCACGAGAGACACTCCTTTGGCTCCTTCTTGGTGTTGGCGGAACCCTCGCCTTCTTAGTGTTGGCAGGAATGCACTCTACCTTGGCAACCATTTACTTGCTATTGACCTTGCTGGTGGCGTTAGTTTACGCGCGTATCCGAGCCGAAGTGGGAGCGCCCATGGTGTGGCTGTTTCCTTATTACCAGCACAAAAAGGTCATCCTTTACACCTTGGGCACGGAACGGGTGATGGCGTGGGGTGGGATCCGAAGCATGACGGCTTTCGCCCTCTTCACCTTTATGGCGCGGGGCTTTTTCCATTCCTACACGGGCACCCAGTTTGAAAACATTCGTTTGGGCACTCAGGTAGGCTACCCACCAAAATGGATCGTTCGGTTGAGCGTGCTGGCAGTTATTTTGGGAGTGCTTGTTGGGTTTTACTTTCACCTTGTGCCCTACTACGCTAAGGGTGCCGTCAATCTGCGAGAAGGAGGGATTTGGGGGCACTGGCACGCCAGTGCGGAATACAATGCTATACGAAGTTACCTTACCACACCGTTGCCTCCGGATGTCCCGCGCATTATCGCCACTGTTGGTGGGATTGGGCTGACCCTTTTGTTTGGGTTGGTGCGCTTTAGTTATCCCACCTCGCCGTTCCATCCCTTAGGGTTTGCTATCGCTGGGGCTTACGGCGATTTAGTCTGGTGGCCCTTTCTCATCGTTTGGGTGGTCAAGTTTTTGGTGCTGCGGTATGGTGGCGGGCGCCTTTACCGAAAGACTGTTCCCTTCATGTTGGGCTTTGCATTGGGGCACTACCTGGTGGCAGGTGTGATCTGGGGGCTTTGGTCCACTACGGGCAAACCACCATTCCAACGCTATGGTGTCTGGTTCGGGTAAGCCCCCAACAGCGGTCTGGCAAGGGGCGTGGCACAATTTCCTTTGGATTGGACAATCCCGATGCGACAGGGGGGAAGCCATCATGGCGAACGAAGTGGCGTTCTTGGAACGGTTGCAGCGCCTCTTTGCGTTGCAACCCCGGTGTGTTCTTTCTCCCGCTACCGATCCCTCCGCAATTGACGCTCTCCTCGTTGATTTCCCCGTCATCATCCGGCATGAAGGTGCATGGAAGTTGTTCTACACCGCTTATGATGGTCAAACTTGGCGCATCGCTGTCGCTTCCAGTGAAAACCTTGTTGACTGGCAACGGGGTGAGGCGTTAGGAACGGAGGCACTCGCATCTGGAGTTGCTGCCCCGTGGGTTCTTCGGCACAATGATTTGGATGAACCAATCGCGAAATTGCGGCGCGGCATGTTTTGGATGGCATATGTGCGGGTAGACCAAACCAACGAACATTGGGGTTCTTTGGAGTTGGCTTTCTCATCCGATTTGGAACGATGGTCACCTTTTGATGCTAATCCTATCCTGACTCCTCAAAGTGGTGATGCGTGGGAGCACGCGGGGCTATCCGTTCCTTGTTTGATAGAGCGACAGCACTTGTTTTGGCTCTTCTATCTGGGGCGCAACGGATTACCTTCCTTAGGAGTTGCCCTTTCTACAGACTTCCTCGTTTGGTCGCGTGACATGGAAAACCCATTGGTTCAGTTCTCCCCGAACTTCCTAATGGGACGCCCCTTCTTCGTTCGACAAGGACAACAGTGGTGGTTGTTGGTGAGCGATGGACAAGGGCTTCGCTTTGCCCTCTCCGAAGATCTGCGGCGTTGGCGAGTATTGGAAGAAGTCTCGTTAACGCACCCAGACCTTCAAAAACCTGCCAGCCCCTATTTGTTCTTACACGATCAACAGCTTTGGTTGTTCTTCTCCGCTGAACGGGAAGGAAAGCGCCATATCTTTTGCCTTTGCGAAGAGGGAGCATAGTGGGCAGGAATTTTTTGTGGACCGCAAGCCTTGGGACGGTGACTATCAAATGCTTTGCCCACGCTGTCGGGCACCAGAAACCCGCGTCATAGACTCTCGTGTCATTGACAACGGTGTAGCTGTTCGCCGTCGGCGGCTTTGCCCCCAGTGCGGCATGCGTTTCACCACCCACGAACGCTTGGTGCTTCACCCCATTTGGGTCATCAAGAAAGACGGACGAAGGGAGTTGTTCAACCGACAAAAGGTGGAAATCGGCATGATGAAAGCCTGCGAAAAGCGACCTGTCGCCCCCGATCAAATCCGTAGAGCAGCTGAAGACATTGAGTGGGAACTGCAACGGCGAGGGACTCGGCAAATTACCTCACGCGAAATTGGCGAAATGGTCATGAGCAAATTGTTGGAGTTGGACGATGTCGCTTACATCCGCTTCGCCTCGGTCTACCAAGAGTTTGACGATGCTCGCCGGTTCGCCGAATTGCTGTCTACTTTGCAGCAACAAAAACGAGCTGCTCGCCGTCGCGCTGCAAGGAGGGCATCCAAGCGATCCTAACCGAGAAACCCACACTATAGGGCGTAGGGGATTGGTCATTTGCCGTGTCCGAAAACGGCAGTCTTTTTCACACCCCCAACCACTTCCGATACACTTCCTCACACAACTTCACATCTACGAAAGCATCCTCTCCGGGTGAGCGGAAGGGTTCTCCTGTGAGCAAACACCGAATGAAGTGTTGCGCTTGTCGTCTATACGACCACGACCACCGTTCTGCGGGGAGGGGATAGCGATACTCGTGCTGCTGACCGCCAAGGTAGATTTCCACTTTGGCAGGTTGGTTGCGGTGAAGCAACGGTGGTGACCAAGTGTGCACCCAACCCCGCTCAAAGTAAACTTGGGTGTGTTCATCCCAACGGTGAAACTGTAAAGTCCCCGTTTCCAAAGCCACCCGAACGCCAGCGACCCGCAGCACGATCAAACCCGTGTAGCCATCTTCATCCAAATCCACGCTGACTACTTGAGCGTTGCCGTCGGCATCCAAAAGCCATCGGACGAAGTTGAAAGCGTGGACATACTGCTGCAGGAAACCGATGAACCGAAGCGCATACTCATCGGGCAACCATGAAGGCTTAAGAGATGGAGGGGTTGGGATAGGTTCATCGGTGGAAACGAAAGGGGTGTCCAACCCGCAAATCCAATCGCCGCCGAAGTAGTGGATGCGGACAAAGGTTAACCGTCCCAACTCCCCTGTTTCGCGGAAGCGACAGACCCACTCCTTCGCTAACTCGTGGCCGGCATCATAGCGCTTCATGTAAGCGACCATCAACCGAGCGCCTGTTTGTTGGGCGGCTTCCAAGATGCGTTGGGCTTGTTCCATGCTCACTGCCATCGGTTTCTCCATGAACACGGGCTTGCCTGCTAACAAGGCATCGCGGGCAATTTCCCCTTGAGCGGCGAAATGAGCGGAAACCGCCACCGCATCCACTTCTGGGTCTGCGATCAACTCCGTGTGGTGCCGATACACCTTAGGAATGTTGAAGCGTTGAGCGACTTGTTCCCCCAACTTTGGTCGCGCCTCTGCCAGCGCCACGACACGGCAATTGGGGAGACTGGTGAAGTTAGGCAAGTGCACTTTTTGCGCCATGAACCCAGCCCCCACATACCCTAAGCGAACAACCGATCCCATCACTCAATCACCCCCTAACTCGCTCCTTGCAAGGAGCCTCTGCTCTACAAAGGCATCACCGCGTAGCCTTTCTGAGTGAGGAAGCCGACGACGGTGAAGACGCCTGCCATAATCAAGTCCCCCAGCACAATGCCTAAGAAAAAAGGTCGCATTGCTTGGTAGCCTGTTAGACCGCCATAATGGACGACGACAGCTTTTGCCAACCAACCCAACAAAATCATCAGCCAAAACTGTTCCATTGCCCAACCGCGACAGACAATCCAACCCACTGGGTGCAAGGGAAGGGAAAACCACAAGCGCAGGAGGTAAAGCCCGATAAACCCAACTAACCCGACCACCATCCCAAAGGTGCGGAACCAGTTGGGTTGAACGCCGGGATCAAGGTATTGGGCTGCCAGCATGTAAGGGTAATTGGCATGCCAAAAGAAAGTGGCAGTCTTTGTCAAGGTTACCGCCCCTTTGGTGTAGCACAACTGGAGCCATGCATACAGGGAAACGAAGGCAGCAAGAGCGATGCTCCCTGCACCCCAAACCATTAAAGGTCGTTGCCGCAGTTGGGACAACTGCGCCATTTTCATTGCGTTCAGCAGCGACGGCATCAAAACTTCCCGCTGATCGTAGGTGAAGGCTTCCTGTAGCAAGCACATCATGAGGATCCCGCGCGGCGAAAAGCGCTGGGAGCCGAAAAGGGAAAGCAGTGGGTCAAAAGGCAAAATCCGCATCTGCACCATGACCATCCCGCCGTTAGTAGCAATCCAACTCACCGCTAAGTAGAACCCGTAAGCCATGAGCAAGAAAGTGCCTGCCAGCAAAGCATCCATCCCCAAGAGAACCAGCAAAGCGAACAAGAAGATGGTAGCCCCTAAGAAGCCCCAGAACGCAAGAGGGTAGGGAAGGGGTTCTTGATGGTCATCTCGCCCTTGGAGGGGTTTTAGCGCTTGCTGAAAGACTTGCCGCCAATGCCAGCGGGCAGCGTAACCAATGATCACCAGCAACCCAAGCACTGCGCCCACTTGCTGGTATTGCACGAAATCGGTTGCTGAGTAGCCCAACCCTGACCAACCATAGTAGGCGAACAAAAGTTGTTGCGCTCGTTCCAACACATAGAAGAACCAAAGGCTAAACGCCACTTCGGTAGTGAGCAAGTAAGTGAGCCCAATTGCGGCAGGGTAGATGTGTAACCCTGTGCCAGCAATAGCATCCCAAGGGAAACCTGTCAAGTATTCTCCGAGGCTCCGAGAGCGACGGATTGCGGGCACATTGGGGAAATAAGTGTTCAGCCCGCTGGTCAAGTGCAGCAACGCCGAAAGCCCTACGCCTACCCACAAACCCGGAGAGTAAAGCAAAGGGGGAAACAAACGACCCGGTTCGGGTGCCCGCACCAACTCGTAGGGCAACTGCACCAACGGGAAGGTAAACTGCTCCCGCTCCATCCACTGTCGGCGCAACAGCGCCGCCAAACAAAACACTGCAAAGAAGAGGACAAAGGCGAAAGGCAACCAGAAGGACAGGGGTTGCCACCATGCTTCCCACAGAATCCGTGCTCCCGTTCCCTCGTAAAACCCTTTTGCCGCTGCTTTGTCTGTCACCACCAACCACGAAGGGGCATGGGGAAACAGCAATTCGTCCCAACGGTTAGCCGCAGATGCTCGGTAGTAAAGGTTGGGCAGCTGAGGGAGGATGTAGCGCCACAACCCTGCTGCAGGAATCCCCGAAGCCATTACAATCAACGCCCAAAGAGTTGCCAGTTCAAAGGGGCGAAAGGTAAACTGAGGCGCCAACCACCGAAGGATCGGGTTGAGCAAAAACACGAACAACAACAGCACTACCATGCTTGAGGTCGGCAGCAAGTTGCCCGCTACAAAGGTGTTGGCAAGGTCGTAGTCGTTGTAAGGCGTGATGTAGGCGAAACCAGCGACCAAAGCCAACGACAACAAGAGGATGCGCCACGAAGGGCGATGGCTCTCTCCCACTGATGTCTTTGTGAGCAAGCGTTGTTCCGCACCAAATCGCTCCATCGCTTCTTGTCAACCCCTTCAACGCACCGTTCCCTGCCGCTTTGGTTTTTCGTTACTCCTTGTCGGCGGTCCTCCCAATAATTTGAAATGCATGGGGTCGTCTCGCTATTAAGAAGCGTTACAATTCTTCCAGCGCTGTTGAGTGAGGGGATGAATATGGGCGCAGCGGAACGGTTGATCGTGGCGTTGGATTTTGACGAGGCTGCACCTGCTCTCACCTTGGTGGACCAGTTAGGGGAATTAGCATTGCGTTACAAAGTGGGTTATCGGCTTCTCGCAGCGACAGGATTCTCCATAATGGACGAGTTAATCCAAAGAGGCAAATGGGTCTTCTGCGATATGAAACTGCACGATATCCCTGCTACCGTTGCAGGGGTTGTTCGGACCTTAGCGTGGCGTCGGGTAGGTGCTATCACTTTGCACGCTGCAGGAGGCAGCGCAATGCTGAGGGCTGCAACCCAAGCTGTGCATGCCCTTGCCCATCGCCCTCAGTTGTGGGCAGTCACTGTCTTGACCAGTTTGGACACTCAAGTGCTGCAAAACGAACTCTTGGTGCCGATGACCGTTAACGATTACGCTGTTCATTTAGCCCGTATCGCTCGCTTCTGTGGATGCGACGGGGTGATCGCTTCTGGCGAAGAGATTGAGCGCATCAAAGAGAGTTGCGGCACCGATTTCGTAGTGGTGGTACCTGGAGTTCGCCCTAAAGGAGCCGAAACCCACGACCAAAAACGGGTCATCTCCCCAGCGGAAGCCATTCAACGAGGCGCCGACTTTTTGGTTGTGGGGCGCTCTGTCACGGAAGCTGACGACCCTCTCGGTGCCTTCTTGAGGATTGCCGAAGAGGTTGCTTCCGTTACTTAGGGCAGAAGTTCAACTACCTGAAGAGGAGGTTAAAGCCATGGCGTTCATTCGTGAACCCCTTGTGCGCCTGATCGCAATCACCCACTTTTGGAAGCCGGAGGACTTGGACGAGTTCCGGATATGGCAAACGGACACTGACAACGAACCGCAACAGCTGATTGAAGCGGCAGGGCGCACTTGCTACGCCTCTTGGCATAACCCAAGTGGACGCACCAACGAGCAATACATCGCTAACTTGATTGAACAAGGGCATATGTCCGTTTTGGAACACGCTGTCGCCAGTTTCTACATCCGGGGGATTAGCCGAGCTTGCTCCCATGAGATCGTTCGGCACCGTCACTTTTCCTACTCCCAGCGAAGCACGCGGTTCGTGGACGAAAGCGAAGGGAACTTCATCGTGCCCGACTGCATTGCGGAAGACCCTGAAGCAATGCAAATCTTTGCAGAAGCTGTGCAAAAGGCGCAAGAAGCTTACCGAAAACTTTACGACTTGCTCAAGGAAAAGTTCGCCCATGTGGAAGACCGCACCTTGCGGCGAAAGTTAGCCCGTCAGGCGTCCCGCATGGTGCTGCCCAACGCAACAGAAACCGCTCTGGTGATGACGGGCAACTTCCGTGCTTGGCGCCACTTCATCAAGATGCGTGCGTCCTTGCACGCCGATGTGGAAATCCGCAAAGTAGCCATCGCTGTGCTAAAAGAGTTGCAACGGGTTGCGCCCGCTGTCTTCGGTGACTTCCGCATCCTCCGCACCGACGATGGGACCGAATACGCCGAAACCGAGGTGATTGCGGAGTAGAGGTTTCCCAAATTGTCAAGCAACCCTAAGTTGAGGCCTTAGGGGATTCGTGGAGAGGCACCCAGTTTGAGGGAAAGCGGCACTTCCAACCCGTGGGCTTCCATCAAGGCTTCGTCGCTAAGGATTTCTGCAGTTGGACCATCAGCGACAACTTCACCTGCATCCATCACGATCACTCGCTGACACAAGTGCACCACTGCGTCCAAATCGTGAGTGACGACGAGTTTTGTCAAGGGCAGTTTCTGCAGCAGCGTTAGCAGTTCTCGGCGGGCGCGCGGGTCCAAGTTGCTCGTCGGTTCGTCCAAAACCAAAACTTCTGGCTCCATCGCTAACACAGTTGCGATAGCAACTCGCTTGCGCTCACCAAAACTGAGTTGGTGCGGACTTCGGTTGGCTGCATGCTGCATGCCCACAAGGTCCAATGCTTTCCACGCCCGCTGCACTGCTTCGGCTTCGCTCAATCCTAAGTTGAGCGGACCGAATGCTACATCTTCTAAAACCGTGGGCATGAAAAGTTGGTCATCGGGATCTTGAAACACGAGCCCCACTTTTCGGCGCACCCAAAGCAGATTTTTTGGTGTGAGTTCTTCGTTGAAAACAAAAACCTTGCCTTCACCCCGTAGCAACCCGTTCAGGTGCAGCACCAAAGTTGTTTTGCCAGCTCCATTAGGTCCAACCAAAGCGACGGATTCACCCGCTGCGATGCAGAACGAAACGCCTTTAAGCGCTTGCGTGCCGTTAGGATAGCAGTAGCGCAAATTTTCCACGCGCAAAGCTTCCACGCTTGTTTGGGTGCTCTTTTCCATTGCTGGCTCATCGTGCTGGACGGCTTTAGGGACAGGGGTGCGGGAACGCAAAGAGCGAAATTTGCCATCAAACCCTCGGGCTAACATCGCCCAGTATACCCGTTCCGCCCGATCGTAAGCGCGCAACAGCAACGAGCCTGCAAGGCGACCGATAAGCGACGCATCGCGCCAAGTTTGGCGGCGCAAGCATCGGCTCTGATACGCCCGCATCATCCGCTGCGCTTCCTCCGCCAACACAAAAAGGTAGCGAAACAGGAACGACAAAAGGGTGGTCAGGAGCGACGGAACACGCAGCCAACGCAACGCCGATAAAAGGTCGGGAAATGGCGTCGTCAAAGAAAGCCATAGCGCCGCGCCAACGCACGAAGACGCTCTGAGGGTCACTTCCAAAAATCGCTCCGTTGAACCGCCTAACAGCAATCCCAGCCCGCTCAAACCGATGAAAGGAAGCACCATGCCGAAACGGGAGAGAAATAAGCGCAAGGGAACACGAGCCGTAAGTAGCGCTGCTACCAAAACACCAACCAACCCTGCCCAGCCTACAGCAATTTGCATAGGCATCAGCAATGCGGTTAGTGCGTAAGCGAAGAATAGCGCCAACTTGATCCGAGGGTCTTGCCGAACCCACCAACTGTCTGAAAAGTCGCTCAGTGCTACCATGCAAAGATTGCCTCCTTACTGTTGACCGCTGTGGCTGCTCTTCCGTTGAAGCAGTTTGCCTAATAGCAGCACGACGCTTGTTGTCAGGGCAAGACCGAAGAGCACAGCGATGATTTCTCCCACCTTGCTTTCCAGCCCGGGCAAAGCGTAATCGTGGAACGGCGCTTTATAGATCGGTTGCTCCCGTTCGACAAACCCGAGGGTTTCCGCTACCCGTTCCAACCCATCAGGCAGCGGCGAAGCAAAAGGCAGTAAAACAGCAGTTACAAGAG
>VAPR01001153.1_pt1 | contig 13987 bp, 14 predicted proteins | sample 3380701 | NCBI WGS metagenome assembly VAPR01 (sample SAMN11536904, study PRJNA540576) | hot springs metagenome | isolation source: hot spring wet sediment | place: Spain: Lobios | collected 2014-01
GGAGGAAGACAGCCTACGGTTACATGCGGAACGCATTGGCGATCATGCTCGTTTAATCGCTCGCATCCGTTGGTGCATTGGGGAAGATCCTGGGCATGTCGTATGCGATGAAGGGAGGGATCGGGACCGCGGCGCTGGAGATCACCGATAAGAAGGTGACCCTGGTTCAGGCGTTCCGCATGGCCGATGAGGTGCTCCGCCAGCCTGAGTTAGCAGTCCAGGAGAGCCGGTAGCGACTCGCGACTACCCACCCTCTGGCGCCTTTCCGCGGCTACATCCGTCTGATCCCCGAGCCCCCTCTGGGGGAAGGTCGGGTGGACTTCCGCCTGGAGGGTCCGGAGGGCCTGGCTTATGTGGAGGTGAAAAGCGTCACTCTGGTCGAGGGAGGGGATGGCCTCTTCCCGGATGCCCCCACGGAGCGGGGGCGGCGCCATCTCTCCGCCCTTCAGGCAGCCCGCGCGGCGGGCGCCCAGGCCTTCATCGTCTTCATTGTGCAGCGGCCGGACGCCCGGGCCTTCCGCCCCCACGACGCGGCGGACCCCGCCTTCGGGCGCATGTTGCGGGCGGCCGTGGCCGGAGGGGTGCAGGCCCTGGCTTACCGATGCGTGGTCTCCATGGAGGAGATCCGGCTGGCCGAGGCCATCCCGGTGATCCTGTGAGGAAGGCGGGTCGATCAGGGAATCCGTCCGGAGGTCTGATTCCGTGTCGACGGAGCGCGCGCATCCATCCGGCGTCCCGGATCCTGCGGGGAAGCCCTATCGGGTTCGGGGCGTCTGGCTCGATCGCTTCCGATACCGCTGGTTCGGCATGCTGGAGGTGGAGGGAGAGGACGGGCGGCTTCGTCTGCCGATGACCGGGACCATCGCCCAGTGGTTCCGCCCGGGGGAGGAGGTGTGGGTGGCCCTGGGCGCAGGGGCGGATCCCCAGGCCCTGACCTTCGATGCCTACGCCCTGTGGCGTGCGGTCGACGGGGAGTGGATCCCGGTCTGGCCCATGTATCAGGCTTCCTTCGTCCTGGAGCGCTCCTCCCCGCTTTCAACGGCGCCTCTGTATCGCTACGCCGTGCGGGCCCGGGAGGCCGGCCTGGAGTCGGACTTCGAAGCCATCGTCGATCTGGAGCAGCATCACTACGCCTCTGAGGCCGAGATCCTGGCCCGCTGGTGGTGCCCGGAGGATCGGACCTGGGCGGAGGCCAATGCCCGGCCCCAGTGCCCCCACTGCCGTCGTCCCATGCGCTTCGGCGACCTCAAGGACGCCACCCGGGCCTCCCGCTTTCTGGTGTTGACCCTGGAGGAGCGCATGCCCTATGAGCCCCTTTACATCGGATACGTGCGGATCGATCCGCCGATCCCCCTGATGCACCGCCGCCTGCCCGATGGCTCCGTCCAGCCCCATTTTCGGCAGGCCATCTTCCCCGCCGAATGGTTCGAGCCTCCCTTCTGGCCGGAGCGCTATGAAGAGGAGCTGCAGCGGGAGCGGCCGGAGCTCACCCCCTTCGACCTGTGGTGGGAATCCCAGGAGATCGCCCTGCGGGTCTGCGACACGCGGGTGGCCCGTCTGGCACGGGTGGTGGTCCATCCGGATTACCGGGCGGATGGGTTGGGGCAGCTGGCCTTGCGAGCCGCCATCGCCTGGATCCGGGAGCGGCGGATCCCGGAGATGCGTCGTCCCAAGGTGCTTCTGGAGACCATCGCCCAGATGGCCCGCTACAACCCGTTTATGGAGCGGGCGGGCTTCCGCTATCTCGGCGACACCGCCTCCGGGCGGCCGGTGCTGGTCTACCCGCTAACGGAGGAGGCGCAGCCTTACCTGGAGCGGTTCTATGAAACCGACCCGGTCGCCCGGGCCCATCGCGGGCGGCTCTACCGTCCGGCCTTCCGGCCGGTGGAGCCGCTGGCCGGCCCTATTCGCCTGCGGCATGTGACCTATCGCTATGAAAGCCTTCTGCGCCTGGCCGGGGTGGCGCGCCCGGTGCAGGAGGTGCTGGAGGCCTTTGGCGTTCAGGAGCGGGCGATCCAGAAGATCGTGCTGAAGGATGTATCCCTGATCATCCACCCCCGACAGGTGGTGGCATTGATCGGCGCGTCCGGGGCGGGGAAGACCACCCTGCTGCGCCTGCTGCTGGGGGCGGCGGCCCGGCGGGGGGAGGCCCCGTTGCCCCGTGGGGCGATCCGGGCCCTGTATGCCCTGCAGGCGGGGAGCATCGAGGTGCCGGAGAACATCCGGGCGGCGGCGTATCTGCCGGGCGAGGTGGAGCCGGAGTTCGGGGAGGAGACGCTGCTGGAAGCCCTGTATCGGCTGACAGGGGATGAGGTGCTGGCCATCGAGGTCCTGAACGTGGCGGGGATCGCCGACGCGGTGCTCTACCGGGCGCGCTTCTCCGAGCTCTCCACCGGGCAGAAGGAGCGGGCGCGGATCGCCTACCTGCTGGCGGCGCGGCCGAACCTGCTGCTCATCGACGAGTTCGCCGCCCATCTGGATCCAGCGATGGCGCTGCGGGTGGCCCGCAAGGTGGCGGCCCTGTGCCGCGCCCACGGCATCACCCTGATCGCCGCCACCCACCGCCCGGAGGTCCTCCAGGGCCTGGAGCCCGACCTCACCGTCCTCATCGGCTATGGCCTCTTTCGGGTCCTCCCGCGCTCCGGAGAACCGGAGGCGCCGGCCGGGTGAGGGGATCCCGGCGTTTCGTTCATCAAATCGAAGCGCTTACAATGGATCTCAGGAGTTAGATCATGCGCGGGCGAAGAGACCGTTGGGTTCTACTGGGGATAGTGGATGCGTATCTGGAGCAGGCGGCGGCCTTCCCACTGGGGATCGGCGTTCTGTCCCTGTGGCGCAGCTTACGGTCTCGCTCCTGAGGGTGGGAGTTGATGGATGAAACGGGGGGCAGCCGCACAGCGATAGGGGATTCCCGCCAGCCACCCCCCGCGATCCGATGGCGGATCCTTGCCGGGTGCGGAGCGCGAGAGGCGCTCTCATGCAGGCTGCTGAGCGCAACCCCCTCGCGCTCCGGGGCCTCCTGAGTGCCGCGCTAACACTCGCTGTAGCCACAGTTGTAGCAGGTCCGGCATCCCTCCTGTTCCAGCAGGGTGGCCTCCCCGCACTGGGGGCAGATGTCCCCCACCGGCCCCATGGCCCTCGGCTCCTCCCGGCCGGGGTGGGGTTCCGATAACGGGAGGGCGGGCTGGACCGCAGGGGCGGGGGCGGCGGGGAGCTCCAGGCCCCGCTCGGCCAGATACTCCGCCAGCACCCGGGCGATGCCGTCGGGGAGGCTGCGCACCCGCTCCGGTCCGAAGCCCAGGGCGCGCCCCCCGCCGATGCCCTGGAGCTGATCCACCACCTGGCGCAGCCGCTCGGCCGGGGGCACGGGCGAAGGCAGCCGCAGCAGCAGGGAGATCAGCCGCCCGATGGCCTCCGCCACCGCCGCGATATCCGAGCCGGCCTTCCCCACGTTCAGGAACACCTCGAAGGGCTGGCCCTCCCCGTTCTCGTTCAGGGTGATGAAGGCCGTCCCCACCGGCGTGGCGATGCGATAGGTCACGCCCGCAAGCTTCTGGGGCCGGGGGCGCACCGTCGGGCCAACCGGTTGCGGCAGCGTCGGCTGAGCGGGAACCATGGCGGCCTCCTTCTGCTCCTTCCTGGCCTTGGTCTCCAGGGTCTCCAGGACCTCTTTCTGGCGGGAGCCGGCGACGTATACGGTAAGCCCTTTGCATCCCAGCTTCCAGGCTAAAAGATAGGCTTTTTCAACATCTTCTACGGTTGCTGTTTCAGGGAAATTGATCGTCTTTGATATACTATTATCAATAAACGCCTGAATACTGGCCTGCATCCACACGTGTTCTTCGGGGGTGAGGTCCTGGGCGACCACGAAGGTGTGGCGGATCCAGTCTGGGAGCTCCTGGATGTGCTGGCAGGTGCCTTTGCGCAGGACCTCCTCGATGATCCGGGCGCGGGTCTCCTCGTCGAGGCCGGCCTCTTTGAGGGCGCGCATGAAGAGGGGGCTGACGTAGCGCAGCTCCAGGCGCCCTTCGGCCTCGTGGACGTAACGGATGTAGGCCAGGGCGAAGACCGGCTCGCACCCATAGCCCTCGCAGCCGGCGACGGTGGAGAGGGTGCCGGTCGGCGCGACGGTATTCTGAGCGGCGTTGCGGATGCCGTGACGGCGGATCCCCTCCACGATGGCGTTCCAGTCCAGCGGCGGTCGGCCCCAGTCGCGGGTGTAGGGTTTGAGGGGCTTCGGGGGCTCCCACTTCAGGTCCTCGGGATCATAGATGCTGCCCCGGATGGCCGGGAAGGGCCCCCGCTCCCGGGCCAGCTCGATGCTGGTCCGCATCGCGTGATAGCGGATGAACTCGGCGATCTGGGCGGCGAACTCCTGGCCCTCCTCGGAGCCGTAGCGGATCCGCAGGTGATACATCAGATCCGCCAGCCCCATGAAGCCCAGGCCGATGCGGCGGGTCTTGAAGGCGGCCTCCTTCAGCTGAGGGACGGCGGGCACATACTGGTTGACCTGGACCACGTTGTCCAGGAAGCGGGTGGCCCATTCCACCGTCTCCCGCAGCTTCTCCCAGTCCACCTCCGCCTTGCCGTTCACGTATTTCACGTGGCGGGCCAGGTTCACCGAGCCCAGACAGCAGTTCTCATAAGGCCCCAGCCACTGTTCACCGCAGGGGTTTGTTGCTTCCAACGTATACAGATGGGGCACCGGGTTCGAGCGGTTGGCGGTGTCCAGGAAGAGGACGCCGGGCTCGCCGTTGTGATGGGCCTGGGTCGCGATCTTGCGGAAGAGGTCCCGGGCCCGCACGCGCTTGTAGACCCGAATGGGGATGCCCGCCCGCTCGGCGTCCTCCAGGGTCCCCCGGAAGTTGCGATACGCGGGGTGCAGCACATCCGGGAAGCGCAGCTCCCACTCCTCGTCGTTCTCCACCGCCCGCATGAAGGCGTCGGTGATGCCCACCGAGATGTTGAAGTTGGTGATGGCGTTCTCGTCCGTCTTGCAGGTGATGAACTCCTCGATGTCCGGGTGGTCCACCCGCAGCACCGCCATGTTGGCGCCCCTGCGGCTTCCGCCCTGCGCGATCTCCCCGAAGGCGCGATCGTAGACCCGCAGGAAGCCCACCGGGCCGGTGGCGCGGCCCATGGAGGAGAAGACGATGGCGTTCTTGGGACGCAGACGGGAGAAGGAGAAGCCGTTGCCGCCGCCGGTCTGCTGGATCAGCGCCGCATCCCGCAGCGTCTGGAAGATCCCCCCCGGGATCTTCCCCATGTCGTCTTCAAGGGGGAGGACAAAACATGCAGCCAGCTGCCCCAGAGGGGTGCCGGCGCCGGTGAAGGTGGGGGAGTTGGGGAGGAAGCGGAGGGAGGTGAGCAGTTGATAGAACCGCTCCTCCCACAGGGCCGGATCGCCGCCGAGCTCCTTCTCGGCCTCGGCGATGGCCCGGGCCACCCGGCGGAACATCTGGGGGATCGTCTCGACGGGACGGCCGTCCGGCCCCTTGCGCAGATACCGCCGCTCCAGAACGATGCGGCCGTTCTCCGTTAAGGGGATCTCCTCCTCCGGGTTGGCCTCATCCACTCGGATCTCCCAGCGCGTCGTCATGGCCGCCTCCTTCCAGTGGGATGGATTCGAAGCGCCCCACGGATCATGCGTGTAGCGCCATCCAGGGGATCCCGTCCCTCGTCCGCCCTGAGCGCCGAACCCGCGCGTCCCAGCGGGAATCGAAATGCGCTTCTCCCTGCATGACGGTTAACCCCCCACCTCCCGTCCCGCCCCCTGCCGGAACATGGGGAACGCCATATATGGCGGTGGCTATGTGTTTGAATCCCATATATGGTGGATCCCGGAGCACGGCGGGATCCCGGGTGTGGCTTCCGTTCGGTTGGGATGTGGCAGGGCCCGAGGGGTGGGCGCGTTCAGGCCGGGCCGACCGAGGAGGGGGCCCCTTCCCGGGCTCGGGCCTCCAGAAGGCTATCGATCTCCCGTCGGATGCTCTCCAGGTCGCTCAGGCCGAGATAGACGATGGCGTAGCGGATGTATGCGATCTCGTCCAGCTCCTTCAGCCCCGCGATCACCATGTCGCCGATCTGCCGGCTGGGGATCTCCGGCTTGCCCATGGCCTGGATGCGAGCCTCGATGCGCTCCACCAGCCGCTCCAGGGCCTCCGCCGGGATGGGCCGCTTGGCGCAGGCGATCTGGATCCCCCGCAACAGCTTCTCCCGATCGAAAGGCTCCCGCCGCCCATCCCGCTTGATGACCATGGGCGCCAGATGGATCGGACGCTCGATGGTGGTGAACCGGCGCAGACACCGGGGGCACTCCCGACGGCGCCGCACCGCCCGCCGCTCCGCCTCCGGCGTGGTGTCGATCACCCGCGTCTCCTCGCTCCCACAGAAGGGACAGCGCACGTCGGGAACCCCCAGATCTTGGGTGAGAGGGCCGGAGCCCCGCCACATCTTCCGGCCTCAAGCGGGCTTTCATCATAGCATAGCCGGGGCGGCCTGTCAAGGGAGATGGGCTGCGCCGGGGGCGCGTTCCCGGCCGGCCCTTTCCCCGACATCCGATTCCGGGGGATGGGAGGAGGATCCCCCTCCCGGGGATGTGCATCGGAGGATCGGGGGACGCCGGGGAGGGGCTGAGATCTCGGCGTGGTCCACCGTTCGTTGCGGGGCTTATCGGTTCTTCCGGATGCAGGATAGATTGGGGCGGGGTCGGAGGTGGACCGGTCGGGTCGTCCTCGTTGCGCGCTGGGGGCAATATTGTCAGGATCATACAGGACGGCTATAATGTCCCTCTGCGTGCGGATCGCGGCGAAGATCGGCCATCGGCACGCTTGCGAACCCCGTGGCCACCTGGGGACGGAGATCCGGAAGAGGCCAGCGGGGCGATCGGGACGGGGTCCTCCAGGATCCTGATCGTCGCCATCATGAAGCCATTCGGGGCAAATCTCGGTGGAGAGGGAATCGGGATGAGCGATCTGATCCTTCAACAGCTGGAGCGGGAATGGATCGCCGGGCGGCCGGTCCCCGAGCTCCGGCCGGGCGATGTGGTGCGGGTGCACTGGCGGGTGCGCGAGGGCGATAAGGAGCGGGTGCAGGTCTTCCAGGGGACAGTCATCCGCATCCGGGGCAGCGGCACTGGCCGCACCTTCACCGTCCGTCGCATCGCCGCCCACGGTATCGGGGTGGAGCGCACCTTCCCCCTGTATTCCCCGCGCATCGACCACATCGAGGTCGTGCGCCACTCCCGGGTCCGCCGCGCCCGGCTGTATTATCTCCGGGAGCGGTTCGGCAAGGCGGCCCGCCTGAAGGAGCGCCTGATCGCCGCCCCCGAGGCTGCGGAACTCCCCTCCGAAGCGCCCGAGGCCTCTGAGGAAGCCGGCGCGTAGCCCCTCCTCTCAACCGACATCTTGCGATCGAGCGCATGCCGCCGGGGCGGATGGGCAGAGAAGCTTCCATCCGCCCTTTTCGGCGTCTTTTTCCTGAGAGGGACGGAGAGCCGCCCGGACCACCGGCTATCATTTAATTGGGAGCGCGTGTTCGGGAGAGGCCATCGGACGGCCTCCCGCTCCAGGGATTCCGCGCGAAGGAGCCGGGATGCTCGCCCGCCTGTGGAGCTGCGCCCTGATCGGGCTGAAAGGGGAGCCTGTGGCGGTGGAGGTGGATGTCAGCCGCGGGCAGCCGGGGTTCACCATCGTCGGGTTGCCGGACGCGGCGGTTCAGGAGGCGCGGGAACGGGTGCGCTCGGCGATCCGCTACGCCGGTCTCTCCTTCCCGCTGGCCCGCATTGTGGTCAACCTGGCCCCGGCCGATCTGCGCAAAGAAGGCCCCTCTTACGATCTCCCCATCGCCCTGGGGGTGCTGATCGCCTCCGAGCAGCTCCCCCTGAACGCCGTGGAGGAGGCCATGGTGGTGGGGGAGCTGGGGCTGGACGGGTCGGTGCGCCACGTGCCGGGGACCCTGGTGATGGCCGCCCTGGCCCGGGAGATGGGCATCCGCCGCCTCTTCGTCCCCGCCGCAGACGCCCCGGAGGCCGCCCTGGTGCCGGAGATCGAGATCTACCCCGTGGCCTCCCTGCGGGAGCTGGTGGATCACCTGCTCGGGCAGCGTCCCATCCCTCCCCAGCCGCCCACGCCGCTGGATCGCTGGATCGACACGCCTCCCGCGGTGGACTTCGCGGACATCAAGGGCCAGGAGCACGCAAAGCGGGCCCTGGAGGTGGCGGCGGCCGGCAACCACAACGTGCTGATGATCGGCCCGCCCGGGACCGGAAAGACGCTGCTGGCCCGCGCCCTCCCCGGGATCCTCCCCCGTCTCTCCCTGGAGGAGGCGCTGGAGGTGACCCGCATCTACAGCGTGGCGGACCTCCTCTCCTCGGAGTTCCCTCTGATCCGCCAGCGCCCCTTCCGGGCGCCCCACCACACCATCAGTCACGCCGGCCTGGTGGGCGGGGGGCGCTTCCCCCGCCCGGGGGAGATCTCCCTGGCCCACCGGGGGGTGCTCTTCCTGGATGAGCTGCCGGAGTTCGACCTGCGCGCCCTGGAGGTGCTGCGTCAGCCCATGGAGGACAAGCGGGTGGTGATCAGCCGGGCCGCCGGGACCCTGGAGTTCCCGGCGGCGTTCATGCTGGTGGCGGCGATGAATCCCTGCCCCTGTGGCTACTACGGCGATCCCATCAAGCCCTGCACCTGCTCCCCGGCCATGGTCGCCCGTTATCAGAAACGCCTCAGCGGGCCGCTGCTGGATCGCATCGATATCCAGATTGAGGTCCCCCGCGTGGAGTATGAGAAGCTGTCCGACGACCGGCGGGGGGAGCCTTCGGCCCGGATCCGGGAGCGGGTGGAGCGCGCCCGGGCCCTCCAGCGCCTGCGTTTCCACGGGACCGGAGTCACGTGCAACGCTGAGATGGGACCCGGGCATATCCGCGCGTATTGCCCGATGGAGCCCCAGGCCCAGGCCCTGCTGCGGGCCGCGATGCATCAGCTGCATCTCTCCGCCCGGGCTTATCATCGGGTTCTGAAGGTGGCTCGCACCATCGCGGACCTGGAGGGCTCGGAGGTCCTGCAAGCCCATCACATCGCCGAGGCTCTGCAGTATCGGCCCCGCTGGCCGATGGCCGGCGCTTGAGCCCGCCGGATCGCCGCGCTGGAGAGCGGGAGGATGGCGATGACGATCCCCGGACGCCCGGATTTCTGGGGGAAGCTCCGGAACGCCCAGCGGCAGCGGCGGACCCGTCTGGGCCTGACCCTGGCGGTGTGGCGGGATCGGATGCCGGCGCCGATGTTGCCGGTGGATGATCCGGTCTTCCCCTTCGCCCGTGCCATCCTGGAGGAGGTCGGGGCGTGGATCTGCGCCTGCGCCGTCCCGCTGATCCCCTTCCTGGCCGAGGGCGCGGCCGGGATGGTGGCAATGGAGCGTCTGATCCGCTATCTCCCCGACGATCTGCCCATCCTGCTGGACGCCCGGTGGCGGGATCCGGCTTCGGCGGGCGCGTATCTCCGGGCCGCCTTTGAGGTGTGGGGAGCGGACGCGGTAACGGTGGCTCCCGAGCTCCCGGCGGAGGCAGTCCCCCATGGGGCTGCCAACGGGGCGATCTTCTGGTGGGCTCGGGAGGCGCCGGAGGCCGAGATCGCTGGCCGTCACGCCCGGGCCGCCCGCGCCCGCGGCCTGCCGGCGGGCCTCGCATGCAGCGCCCCGCTCTCCGTCCCCGAGGACCTCCAATGGGTCGCCCTGGAGGTCCAGGATCCCGCGGACCTTTCCAGGATGGCCGGAGGGCCGCCGCCGGCGGTGGTGTTCGTAGGGGAGCCGATCCTCTACGCCTCCCGACGCATGGATTTCCGGGAGGCCGCCCGCCGGGCTGCGAAGCACTGGGCGCAGCAGCTGGCCGCCTGGCTTCCGGTGGATGCGCCGGACCCGGAGGGCAAGGAGTATATCTCTGGATGAATGAGCAGGATGAGCTCCCATCCCTGGAGTCGGTTCGCGGGGTGAAGCGGGCCCTGCGCGCCCGATGGCTCGCCGAGCGGGAGGCGTTGCCTCCGGAGATCGTCGCCGCCGCCAGCGCGGCGGTCCGCGCGCACCTGGAGGCATGGCCTCCCTTTGCGCAGGCCCATACGGTGCTGACGTATATGGCCTTCCGGAACGAGATCGATCTGACACCGCTGCTCGACCGTCACCCCACGAAGCGATGGGTCCTCCCCCGGATCGCCCCTTCCCGGGAGCTCTCGCTCCATCGGTATCAGCCCGGCGCCCTGGAGCGCCATCCCTATGGCATGCTGGAGCCGACGCCGGAGTGCCCCGAGGTGGCCCCGGAGGAGATCGAGCTGGCCCTCATCCCGGGGGTGGCCTTCGATCGCCGGGGCTTCCGGCTGGGATATGGCGGCGGGTATTTCGACCGCCTCCTCCCGCGCCTTCGAGGGATCACCGTGGGGGTCACCTACGCCCGCTTTCTGGTCGACGCGCTCCCTCACACCGCCCGGGACAGCCGGGTGCAGTGGATCCTGACGGAGGCGGGCTGGCTCCGGGCGGAGGATGGATCGTGAGGGAGGGAGCCGGATGTCCGTGGAGTTGCTGCTCGGGGTAGGGGTGGGGCTGGCGCTGAGCGGCGTGAGCGCCATCGTCCCCGGCTTGCATCCTTATAACCTGGTGGCGGCCCTCCTGTTCAGCCTTCCTGAGCGAAAAGGGATCCTTCCCGCCGACGGCGGGCTGGGGCTGGGGATCGGAGTGGCGGTGGGTTACGCCTTCTTCCATCTGGCCCCGGCGGTGTTCTACCAAACCCCGGATGAAGGGGCCCTGGGGCTGATGCTGCCGGCCCAGAAGGCCCTCCGGGAGGGATGGGGACAGGAGGCGGTGCGATGGGCCGGATGGGGAGCGTGGGGGGCTGTGATGCTCCTGTTGCTCTCCGCGCCCTTCTGGCCCCGGGGATGGGCGGCGCTGCGGGCGGTGCTGGCGCCGCACGTGGGCTGGATCCTGCTGGCCCTCAGCGCCTTCCTGTTGCTTTCGGAGTGGCCGTGGGGCGCCGAGCGGCTGCCCACGCCGGCCCGGCGTCTGATGACGGTCTGGATGCGGCTCGGCGCCGGGGTGGTCACCTTCGCCCTCTCCGGAGCGCTGGGCTTTCTCCTGCTCGCCCGGAACCCTCTCATCGGTCCCCTGGCGCGTCAGCCGTTGATCCCCGCCTTCCTGGGGCTGTTCGCGGTTCCCAGCCTGTTGCAGGCGATGAGGGGCGGTCGGCCCGCTCCATCCCGTCCCTCAGGGGAGACGCTTCCGTTCGGGATCTGGGCGCGGGGGGTGGGGGCCGGGTTGCTGGGAGGGGTGTTCTCGGTGCTTTTCCCGGGGGTGACGGCGGGGATCGGGGGGCTGCTGGCGGGTCACGCCACGGCCCAGCGGGATGATCGCGCCTTCCTGGTCGCCCAGGGGGCGGCCCGGGCTTTCTACAGCGTCGGCGTCTTCTGGCTGCTTCTCCTGCCGGACTCCCCCGCGGCGCGGGGCGGGCTGGGGACGATGCTGGCTCCCTGGGCGGGGCCGGCGACGCCGGACCGTTATCGCGCGGCGGTCCTGGCCACCGCTCTGGCGGCGGCGCTGGCTTTCCTGCTGATGGAGCCGCTCACACAGGGGATGAGCCGCTGGGCGGCCTCCCGGGCGTGGCGGTGGGTTTATGCAGCGGCGCTGGCCCTGATCGTCCTCAGCGTCGCAGGGTTAGGGGGGATCCCGGGGCTTGCGGTCCTGCTCGCGGCCTCCGGCATCGGCCTGCTTCCCTCCCTCACCGGCAGCCGTCGTCTGAACACCCTGGGTGTGATCCTGGTGCCCCTCACCCTGCGCCGCCTGGGGCTGGAGGATGCAGTGTGGCACATACTGAGCCTGTAACCCGGTCCGGGCCTTTCGCACCGGGGCTCCTGAGAGGGTCGTTCGGCCCGAGGGATCAGGCCGCTTCGGAGCGGATGCGGTAACGGCAGGCCGGATCCCCGTGAATGATGCAGGAGACCCGCTCCGTCGGCGCCCCGAGCAGCTCCTCCATCAGGGCGGCGTCCAGGGCGCAAAGCCCCTCCTGTTCCCGGGCGACCTCCAGGTAGGGGCAGTTGCGGATCTCCAGCCACGCCGGGCCGTTGGTCGCGGGCTCGATCCGGGCCAGGTAGCCTTTCGAGTTGAGGAAGGAGACGACGGCGGCGAGCCGGGCCGGACCGGCCAGCCCCTGGAGGGCGGCCTCCTCACTGATGCGTCGGGCGATCTGACGGATCTCCGCCGCCGAGAGGGCGACCGGGAGGAGATGGCGGACGAGCCCTTCGTAGTTCCGTGGGAAGAGACGGTTGGCGGCCTCGGTGAGGGTGAAGACCAGACGAGGACGCCCGCGGCCGTTGCGGTGGGTGCGGACCTCCCGGATCAGGCCCTCGGCGCGCAGGACGCGGAGGTGATGCCGGACGGTGACGGCGCGGAGGCCCAGCCGTGTGGCCAGCTCGACAGCGGTGGCTTCTCCTCGTTCCCGCAGGATCTGAAGGATACGAGACCTCGTGGCCTGCATCGGCCACCTCCGGAGTCAGGGAGGCCTGTGCCTCCCCTAAGATCTCCGCCATCGCCGTCCATCCCCGCTGGCCCCTCTATCCCCAGCATAACCGATCCTGGGAAAAATGTCAATGGAGCTGACCCAATCATGGGCCGCTGGTTGTCCACGGGGGCTGGGAAGGCGGTCATCGTCTCTCAAAAACGCTTCCCGGCTCTGAATTTATGGGTTTCCCATTGACGGAGCGACCGGGGCTGGCTACAATCTATCTGTGCTGGTGAGGGGTTTCCGTGAAGAAGGCGCTCGATGAACTTCGCGGAGGGAGGTGGGATGCTGGCCAAACGCATCGCCGTGATCGTGGGCGGGCTGATCATCGGGATCGCCCTGGATCTGTGTGTCCTGGCCCTCTATGCGATCCCCCCTGCTAAATACGGCTGGATTTATCATCTGGGCACGGCGCTCCCGCTGGCCCTGGCGGCGATGATCGTGCTGGATGCGGTGCTGAAGACGGAGATGCTCCCATAGGCGTGGGGCTAAGGGGAAGCGTCAGGCTTTCGACCGCTGAATCCGACTTCCTGATGCGAGCCGGAGGAGAAGGGGTTGCCGGTTCGCAAGCCGGGATCCGGAAAACAGATGAGGGGCGGGGAAAGATCCCCGCCCCTCATCTCCTTCAGGGCTTCGGCGTTTCCACTCAGAGCAAACCGGCGGCCCGCAGGGCCTTGAGCGTCGTCCGCCGGCTCTTGCGCAGCTTGGCCGCCTTCTTGCGCTTGCGGATCACGCTGGGCGGCTCGTAGTAGCGCCGGCGGCGGAGCTCCGAAAGCAGCTTGTCGGCCTGGATCTGCTTGTTGAACCGCTTGAGGGCCGACTCAAAGGACTCCCCCTCCTCGATGACCACGCGCGCCAACGTTCCCACCCCCTTTCGTGTTCGGATCGATCTGCCTCGCGCTTTCCATTATAGGGGGAGCGGCGGGGGATTGTCAATGGGTGTCGGCGCCTACCCGTGCATCAGGGTGATCAGCAGGGCGAGGACGAAGATCCCCAGGGCCACCAGGGCCAGGAGCCGGTGGCGCCGCCAGAGGACCTCCCACAGGCTTTCGGGGGGCGCCCAGACCGCTGCGGGTGGGGAGGGCGGAGCCGTCCCCAGCAGCTCGGCCCGGAAGGCAGCGATGCTGGGAGGACGGTCATCCGGATGCAACGCCATGGCGTTCAGGATCGCCCGCTCCACCCGGGGGGAGATGCGCGGGTTGAGGGCGCGGGGCGGGATCAGGCTGTCCGGCTTCAGGAAACGTTGCCGTGCGTCCGGCGGGGGCGTGTTGGTCAGCAGATGATAGAGCGTGGCCCCCAGGGCGTAGATGTCTGAACGGATGTCCGTGTGCCCGACGTCCCCCCCATACTGCTCCAGCGGCGTGTAGGCGGCGGTGCCCCGCCCCTGCAGGATCGTGATGGTGCGGTCCTCATCCGGCGCCAGGAGCTTGACCAGCCCGAAATCCACCAGCTTGA
>VAPR01001157.1_pt1 | contig 13973 bp, 10 predicted proteins | sample 3380701 | NCBI WGS metagenome assembly VAPR01 (sample SAMN11536904, study PRJNA540576) | hot springs metagenome | isolation source: hot spring wet sediment | place: Spain: Lobios | collected 2014-01
TATACTGCAGATAGCCCGCGATCATCAATGGGACCACGGTAATGATCAGCATGGTAAGGATCAGCTTGTAGCGAATGGATGAGCGCTTCTGAAACATATCGTTTCTCCCCTTTATATGCATGATGTTTGTCATTATCTGGTACATGAGGATCATTGTAGCACTATGACCAAAGAACTACTATCCATTCACAAAATTGTAACTTCCTCGCTATAAAGGATAAAAAAAGAACCAACAGACTCTTGACAAGTTGTTGGTTCTTCTTCTATTTGCGGACCAGTCGCTGGACGATGCTCGCAATTTTGCGGGCCGCCTGATCTGCTTCCTCTACCGTATTGGTTATCCCAAAACTAAATCGGATGGCCGACTGGGACCGCGCCGTTTCCAGGCACATTGCCTGCAGAACATGGGACAGTTCCAGCGAGCCTGACGTGCAGGCCGAACCGCTTGCCGCCGCAATTCCTGCGAGATCAAGATTCATCAGCATCGTTTCCGTGTCGACGCCCATGAAACTGACGTTCAGGATGTGCGGCAGGTATTGATCCGGATGACCGTTTACCATATGGTCAATACCCGATTCCTGCCAGATTCGCAGCATCGTGCTGCGCATCTCTTTGTACTTGGCCACTCGCTCGTCCATTTCCGACATGGCAAGCTTCGCCGCTTCCGCGAAACCGACGATGCCCGCCACATTTTCCGTTCCCGCACGGCGTTTTCGCTCCTGCGAGCCGCCATGCAGGTGGGGCATGAACGTTACGTTGCGTGCCATGTACAGAGCCCCTACTCCTTTGGGACCGTTGATTTTGTGGGCGGATAAGGAAAGCAGATCCACCGGAAGATCCCGGATACGGAGCGGCAGTACGCCAAACGCCTGTACCGCGTCAGTGTGAAAATAAATGCCCTTTTCGCGGAGCAACAAACCGATCTCTTCTATAGGCTGCAGCGTACCCACTTCATTGTTTCCGTACATGATGGAAACGAGCGTGGTGTCCGGACGGATCGCCTGTTTGAGATCATCCAGCCGCACCATTCCCGTCTCGTCCACTGGCAGATACGTAACCTCAAAGCCGAGCTGCTCCAGATACTGACAGGCATGCAGCACGGCATGGTGCTCAACCTGCGAAGTGATGAGATGTTTCCCCCGTTCGCGGTTCGCCATGGCTACGCCGATAATCGCCATATTGTCGGCTTCCGTTCCGCTCCCGGTAAAAATCAGCGTCTGCGGATCTGTATGCATCAGTCCGGCAATTTCATCACGCGCTTTTTCCACCGCCATTCGGGAGCTGCGCCCAAATCCATGCAGGCTGGACGGATTTCCGTAGATCTGGGTCAGGTAGGGCTGCATGGCTTCCACCACGCGCGGATGAATCGGTGTGGTCGCAGCATGATCCAGGTAGATGTAGGATTGCATGATCTTCACCCTTTAGATATAGAACATGTAGCTTTCGGATGGACTGTCGTCCTGATAGCTGATCAGATCCTTCAACGAGGTGGAATCCAGCACGGATGAAATGCTGTCGCGAATGCGCAGCCACAGATAACGCTTGGCTGGATCTTCTTCTTCGGCGAATTCAACGGGACTGATCGGCCCCTCCAAAACGCGGATAATATCTCCAGCGGAAATCTCCTCCGGCTCTTTGGCCAGGACGTATCCGCCGTACGCCCCGCGAATGCTTTTGACCAGTCCGGCATTGCGCAGCGGGGCAATCAGCTGCTCGAGGTAATGCTCAGACAGCTCATGCCGCTGGGCGATGCTTTTTAACGATACGGGGCCCTCGCCAAAGCGGTTCGCCAGTTCCATCATGATGGTGAGGCCGTATCGCCCTTTGGTAGAAATCTTCACGGTCAACAACTCTCCTCTATTGCTGTTTGTCAGCTCCGCCGGCCCCCACTCATGAGACGGCCGTTTGGGGATACACTACCTTTCAGGGGGTGAGTCTGGATGGCAACCAACCAAAAAGCAGTAAGCGGTAAAAACCATCCATCGGCGACGTTGTACGATCAGCCGGCGGGTACTATTGCCCACAAGGCGCGCTACGGCGCCAGCGAAGTAAGCAAGCAGCCGAACGAAAACGGCGACCTGCCGAACAAGCCTGGCACGGAAGGCGACGTTCGCACCTGAACACCTCTTGCTCCTGCCGGTTGATCCCGGGGGAGCTTTTCTTCTTTATGCTCTTCCGGACTTACGTATTGCGTCGCTCCTCCTGGAGACGGCGGATTTGACGTTCATATCCGATCTCTTTTGGCTGGTAAAACAAATGCTGAATGCCATCTGGAAAATACTGCTGCGGGACGTATCCATTCGGATAGTCGTGGGGATACAGGTAACCCTCGCCGTGTCCCAGCCGGGCTGCACCCTTGTAACTGCGATCCCGCAGGTGCACCGGAACCGGTTTGTGCCCGTCAGCCTGTATCCGCTCCAGTGCCTGGTTGATACCGAGGTAGGCTGCGTTGCTCTTCGGTGCGCACGCCAGATACGTCGTCGCCTGAGCCAACGGAATGCGCCCCTCCGGCATACCGATCAGTTCCAGTGCCTGAAAACAGGAGACAGCCACGGTGATCGCCTGTGGATCAGCATTGCCGATGTCCTCGGAAGCGGATATAATCAGCCGCCGGGCGATAAACCGAGGGTCCTCTCCGGCATCAATCATCCGAGCCAGCCAGTAAAGAGCTGCATCCGGGTCCGAGCCGCGGATCGATTTGATAAAGGCAGAAACGGTGTCGTAATGATTGTCACCGCTTTTGTCGTATCGCACAGCTCTTCGTTGGATCGATTCAACAGCCACATCCAGCGTGACCACGATCCGTCCGTCCGGTCCAGGTGAAGTCGTGGACGCCGCCAGTTCGAGCGCATTCAACAGCCGGCGTGCATCCCCTTCGGCGTACTGGATCAGATGATCGGCAGCCGCTGGCTCAACCGTTACGCGCAGTTCTCCGAGGCCATTTTCCTCGTCGGTCAAAGCTCTCTCCATTACCTGCCGCAGTTCGTCACTGGAAAGCGGCTGAAGCGAAAAGATCTGCGACCGGGAAAGCAGAGCTGCATTCACCTCAAAAAACGGATTTTCGGTGTTATAGGTACGGTAATAAGAAAAAGTATTCAATTAAATAAAAGTATATAGTAAAACCCTTGATATATCAAAGATAATACTCAATATTACTTTCTCGTAAAATGATAAAATACGAGAAAAAGTATAAAATTATAATATATATGCACGATTTAGAAGTTTGTTGTTTTTAAGAAAAAGTTGTTGATGATGGTCCAAGGCTGAGCTTATAATGTCGATGTACAGAAGTCAAATCCTTAAAATTTGTAATCCTAAAATTATGGAATATAATTCATTATGTCTTTTGGAAGAGGACGTAGCCTCGTATGTGAAGAGTTGTATTGTGTGATAACTCGCAGAGTTATCCACAATCAACTCTGAACTAGAGGGATAATTTTTACTTATACAATAACCCCCTTATATATTAATGAGGTGAAAATAGTGCATCCTAATAAGAACTTCTTATTTAAGGTTAAAGAAGCAAAAGTGACAGACCAATACAACAAAGTAAGAAGCTATGTAACTATTGTGCTTGAAGACCAAAGAAATAAATTTTTTATTACACATCCTGTAACGGACTTTATAAGAACTAGATATGCCACTACAAAGGATAATTCTAACACACAAAAAGCTCCAGCGGAATTTATAAAAAGATTTTTGAATTGGTTACTCATTGAGAACTATGAAACATACCAACTTAAATCCTTTGAGGATTTACAGATTAAGCACGGAGTTGATTACTTAAATTACCTTGCTAACGAAAGAAATAATAAGCGAAATACAATAAAAACTGCTGACCGCTATCTAACTGAATTTTACCATTTCCTATACACAAAAAAAATATTGCCTGAGAGTATGAAACCTATTGTACGAAGCACTCCTTTCGGTGATACAGTCATCTCCCCTTTTCTTGATGAGGGTGTTGAAATGCCTAACAGAGGTATCGACCCTGAGAAGATTACCGACTTCCAAGACAGAGGACTTATAAGGTTGTTGATTGAAACAGCAGCAGAGGTAGCTCCAGAGATAGCATTTGGAATATATCTTCAAGTCTTTGGTGGGTTAAGACGTGCGGAAGTAGTCAATTTAAATCGAGCAGCCATTCAAGCCAAAGGCGCATATGCAATAAAAGGGTTAACTGCTGTTGTTGACGATAGACCCGAACTGTTTGAACGGCTAAGAGACTTAAGCAAAGAAAGGGTTAAGAATCCAAGAAAGCAACCAATCTATATAGACGGAATGCTTCCATTTCTATACAGAAATCATATTGAGTTGTTAGAGAGAGGTAAAAGTAATAATCCCCATAATCCATTATTCCTTGACGAAGATGGTAATGCAATGAGCGGTGCTGTTTATGAACGCCGATTTAAGAAAGTAAAGAAAGCATTTCTAAAAAAACTTGAAAGTGTAAATCATCCTGAGTTTTCTGTTTTGACGAAGTTAACCTGGGGGACACATATCGGACGAGGTATCTATACGAACTTAATGGCTTCAGTAGTAAAATCCCCGATGGAGTTAGCCATTTTAAGGGGAGATAAAACATTAACCGCAGCCCTTAGTTATATGTCCAAGATTCGTATTCACAATGAAGTTAACCAAGGATTAGAGGATTTAATCCAATTGGATAAAGTGAACCAATTACAAGAAGATTACAAACTTAAGTACAGTAATCCTAATTCAGATTCAACTAATGTAGAGCGTCAGTCCATTATACAAAGTATTAAGTTAAATATATAGGGTGAGATTAAAATGAAGAATGAATTATTAAGTAAATATCAAGTAAAACAATCCCAGGGTTGGGGTACCGATAAATTAAATCGACTAATAGAAACAAATCAATTACAGACAATTGAGACACCAGATGGGGTCAAAATAACAAAGCAATCACTTGAAGCTTATCTTGAATATGAACAAAATATACACGCTAATTATGTAACTGCAAGCACTGCGTTAAGTGAATTGGGATACAGTGGAAAAAGTATTTATACTCCAAAGACAAGAAAGGTCTTATTTGATTTGCGAGACCAGGGCTTTCTCGATGTGTTGGAACTTGAATTTCCTCTCAATAGTACATCTGTATGGGTATCTAAGGAATCTTTAAGCAGTTTTTTAAAAACATTAGAGACTGATTATGTTGAATGGTCTAAGGTATTAGAGGAATTTGGATGGAGTCGAAATGACCTCTACTATAAGATTGAGCAACACAATTTACCAACTGTTTCTGTAGTAAGAACTCCTTATATCCTAAACGAAGCGCTTAATCAATTTAGGGGCGAGTTTTACACCACTAAAGAAGCTTCGGAGATATTAGGACTCCCCTACCCTGTCTTTAAGCATTTTGGTATTCACAACATTTTTAATAATGTTCAAGGAACAAAAGTATATCGAATACCTAAGTCCGAGGTGGAGCGAGTTAAATCCGAAATTGAACGGTTAAGAGAAGAATACTACACGTATGATGAAACAATCGATTATCTCAAAATAACAGGCTTAAATAAGGTCGCTAACAAACAAATCGTGTCCATTGATTGCCCACCAATTGCCAAAGGCTTTGCTAAGGACTGTAGAAAGCTCTACTTGAAGGAGAGCGTTCACCAATACGCTCAAAACCGAATGGGAGCCATCATTAGACAGATGGACGGTATTACCCCAGCGAATCCGATTGATTTCTTTAAACAAGGGGCAACCACCATAGACTGTTGTGATAATCAAAAAGAAACCAAGGAACTGTTTGTAAAATTTATTATAAGTAAAATGTCAAAATCTAATGCAAGTAAAGAAACCCTTGAAAAGCAAGCCACTGAATATCTTAGCTTGTTAAAAGTTATTCTTGAGTTTCCGAGCGACAAAGAAGTATATCACTTCTCCTCAATTGAAGCGAATAAGTTATTAGACGCAGAAACACGACAATACCAAAAAGAAACCTTATATTACTTCTTAAAATATTTGACCGAAATGCGTATTTGTAAGTTCAATATTAGAGCTATTCGAAAGCCTGAACGGATGAATGTTCCAAAAGAAAAAGAGGTTTATGATTTCGAGCAGTTTTTACTTTTATACAGCTACGCAACATTTCTTGATATTCACGTTCAAAAGGCTATTGAAAGTAATAAATACGCCTCCACTTGGCTTTATGTGCTTATGCATTTATCGAACGCTTGGAGGAATTCGGACGTTATTAAAACCCCTCCTGTGTTCCCTGAAGCTATACAAGTATACGATTTGTCGTGGTTTAAAAGTAACAGCTTAAATTTAGTTCAGGGGCAAACTATTGTCAACCAATTGCGTAATTTTGAGTTAGTGATTAGCAAAACGGGAATGAGACGTCATTTCTTTTGCAATAAAGACTTAGTAATTCCAATTGCAACAGCAATGGTAATTTGCGAATTCCATCGCCGTAAACTTAATACTCCTTATCTAATCAATTTCCTTACCAAGAGAGAACGCATTCCTGAAACCTATTTTAATAATTTTTTCAAAGAAGATAAGAGACTAAGCGAAAATTTAAAGTTTAGTAGTTTAAAGATGAATCGGACGCTTATGACACACTTGTTTTACTCTATTCAAGAAAGAAACGGCAAAGGGAATTCCGCTTTCGAACTTGTCCAAGCATTGCGAAACCACGTTACTGACATTACCAAAGTATATATTTTAAGCAAACATAAGGACGCAGATACAGCAACCATTTCTAGACACTTATTTGACCGTGGTGAGTTTGGTTATATTTATGACCGATTGGTAGATGTATTAATGGACTCAGAAGACACTAAACACTCCCTCACTGAAAGGACGAATGCAATTGTCAGTCTCAGAAAGAAATTTAGTCCAATTCAAGTTGAGACTATGGCTGGCTTCTTGGATACTATTGAAGCCGAAAAGACATCCATTATCACGAAAATTAAACAATTAAGCAAAGAAGAAGCTTTTGAGTATATTCGCAAGATTTATCTACAAGAAATGCCATCAAAAATGGAGCATATTCAATGTTTTAGCTATCCTGAATGTCATAAGCTGTCTGCAGATAAAAACACCTGTCATACTTGCGCTTTCGCAATCCCGAATATGTATGCACTCACAGCGTTAGCAAATGACATTCGTAACCGTATAAAAAGGTATATGGAAGCGACAAAACCTGGTGTAAAAAAGAGAGAGTATGTCAATCTTGAACGTGCATTAGACCTGTTGAATCAAGCCTTAGAAGAGTTTGGTGAAGACTTTGTATGGACGTTCATCGAAGGTGGCGAAGAAGCGTTAGAAAAACAATTAGCAAAAATAGACGAGGTGTAACAAATGATAGAGAATATAGAAAAACAATATAACGAACCAAGTGAAAATATTGAAATAGATGATTTCTCCGAGGGTAGGTATAAAGGGGAAGAGAGTATTGCATTTGCGAAATCGATAATGGACAAACTTCGTAACCAGAATGTAATTGTTGAAGGCGAGTTTGAACACGATAAATGGATTTGTTATCGAGATCCAAAAAGTAAGCATAAGCAAACTATCGATTTCTTAATGAATTCACCTAAATTGCCATTAGCAAAACCCTTATCCCCCACTTTAAAGAATATGGTTAAGTGTTGGAGTGCGGAGCTTTTATTAAAGATTAATCCTCCTTCATTATCGAAAAACTTGATAAACCTGAAAAGAATTATTGGCTTCACTAAGGAGTTTAGTGCAGAACAGAGTGGAAAACTAAATGAATGGCTTGAAAGCCCCGAATTAGAATTATCGGACCTTCAAAAATCACATATTGTCCGAACAGCTTTAAACTTCCTTGATTACTGCTCTCTTCCTAATCGAGAAGAGTATATCAACGAATTGCAGCTCCTTCAAAAAAAGTATCGACGTAAAGGTGATGCAAGGGATTTACCTAAATATCCTGATGTGCTGGATTTTGCACTCATACTTGAACACTTTTCAACAAAAGTATGGAACTATGAGGAAAAGATATTGTATTACCCTATTCTTCTTTGGTGGAAAATCACGAATATCATTCCGATGAGACCATCAGAATTTTGTGATTTAAAACGAAACTGTATTACTGCCAAAAAGGGGCGATACTTCATCACTGTTCCAAGAGAAAAACAAAAAGGTTCGGCAAAAAACATTGAGGTTACAGATACTCTTGAAATTAACAAGTCCATATACAACTTAATTACTGAGTACATTAAACTTACGGATAAATACGGAAAAACCCAAACACTTATTTCATATCCAGCTCACCTATCCAAATCTGAAAAGAAAAATAAAAACATAGTAGCTGAGTATTTTAACTATGACAATCTGTATAATCTACTCGAAAAGTTTTATGAAGAAATCGTTGACAAAAGATATGGAAGAAACGACCTTGAACGAATATCGCTAAACGATACAAGACATTTTGCTTTTTGTTCTATGATGTTGCAAGGATTTAACGCCCTGACCATTGCCAGAATGGGCGGTCATCAGAAAATTGAATCACAGTATCATTATCAGCAACATATTGACTACTTTGTTCAATCACAAGTGTATCACTTGACTAAAATTCATAGGGGAAGACTTTTGAGAGAAATTGGTGAAGAAGCATCTACCATAGAGTTAGAAAATGCCAGAATTGAGGCTTTAAGAAAAAAAGAAGAGTTTGACTACCTTGCTGAAGTTGAAATTGGGTATTGTAGAGATCCTGAAATGAATTGTGAGTCAGATTTATGTCAATTCTGCAGCAAGTGGTGGATTTCTATGGAGGACTTACACAAATATGAAGCCGAATTAAGGAATTTGTCCGAACTTAAGGCTCAACGAATTCAAGAAAGGCTTTTGTTAATGGAACGTCTAAGGAAAGATATGTTGTACGATATTGAGAGCGGCACTTATAACCCTGAAGAACAAGAATTGTTATTCAGAGAAAGTAAGCTTTGTTTAGGCGATATGGAAGATAAGGCAAAAGTCGATGCACGATTAAGCTTAATAAGTTAGTGGAGTGGTTTGAAATGGCTAAAAAACAATTAAAATATACTGACCCTAATCAAAAAATGGGTAGACCAAAAAAATATAAGGACAATCCAGAAGTGCCTGAACACTTACGAAAACTGGTCTATCTATACAAGAAAGAAAACCCTTTATCAAAAAAACTTACCATATCTGAAATGGTCCGTTACAACGACAGAAAGCATCAGGAAGACCCTGAAAGCTTTCCGTTATATCCAAGAGACGTTTGGAGTGATTACGGTAGAGAATTTATTGATGCTGCGAACTCCGCTATTCCGTATTCATACAAACCTAATACAAATACTGCTTTCGTGGTTCCTAATGTGGCAGAGATAGTAGAAAAATTCTACGATGACAAAGAAAAAATGCTTACTCTTCTACTATCTTTGGAAAAACAGCTTCACGACAGTTTGTTGAGAGAGCAAGAAGCCTACTCTAAAATTGCTGAATTAGAGCAAGAAATTGTACAATATAAAGAAAAGTTAAAGCAAAAAGACGAAGTAATTGGGTTATATGAGCGTTTTTCCTTGGAGATGGCACATCACAGTTATGTGGGTGCTTTTCAAGAGAAATACGGTTTGAAAAACCAGATCTCTGTTAATGCAAATGCCCGTAATAAAAATGCAATGCGTAATTTGGATAACTTGGAGTCGTTGTTCCCTTATAACAATAATCAAGAGGAATCCAACCAAGATAGCGAAACCCTCGCTCCCAAAGAAACGAAACTTTTAAAGAGTTGGCGAGAAAAACGGAATCAAACAAATAACTAATACAAGGTGGAACTATGGATTTATTTGATTTCAACACTAATGAGACAAATAAACATAAGCCCCTTGCCGAAAGAATGCGCCCAAGGAACTTGAATGAGTTCTTTGGGCAAAAACATTTGCTCGGTGAGGGTAAGGTTTTGCGTAGAGCCATTGAAACGGATAGACTGACCTCAATGATATTACAAGGTCCGCCTTCAAGTGGAAAGACCAGCTTGGCGTTTATCATTAGTCAAATGACGAATGCCCATTTTGTTAAACTTAATGCTGTTTCCCTTGGCATAGCTGAGTTAAGAACAGCTGTCGAGACAGCTAAAGAAGACTATAAGCTTTATCAAAAGAGAACCATACTCTTCATTGATGAAATCCACGCTCTGAAGAGTAATGTACAAATGTCTCTCCTTCCCGTGGTAGAGGACGGTACTATTACTCTTATCGGTGCAACGACTGAAAGTGTAATGCACGATATTATCCCTCCTCTTGTCTCCAGGTGCAGGGTGTATACCCTCTCCACTCTTTCCAAGGAGGAATTGAAGGAAATCATTCACATTGCCCTTACCGATACTGAAAGAGGTTTAGGGGAAGAGAATTTGAACATTGATGATGATGCTTTGGAGTATCTTGTTGATGTTAGCAATGGGGATATCAGAAATGCATTAAATGCTTTGGAGACAGCTTCTTACTCCTTATGGGATACGAAAACTATAACGCTAGACAAGGTTAAGGAAGCCTATGAACTAAGATTAAACAATACATCAACCACAGATTTTTATAACCTTACCTCTGCCTTAATCAAATCAATGCGTGGTGGGCAAACAGATGCAGCTATTTATTGGTTGGCACGGCTCCTCTATGCTGGTGTGGATCCACTCTATATAGCAAGGCGAATTGTCGTTCATTCTGCAGAAGACGTTGGGATGGCTAACCCCCACGCTTTACAAGTAGCCATAGCTGCTAAAGAAGCGGTTCAATTCATCGGTATGCCAGAAGCTCGAATTCCGCTTGCAGAGGCGGTCATATACATTTGTGAATCACCCAAATCAAATAGTGCGTATAAAGCGATTAATAAGGCTCTGGAGGTCGTTAAGACCACAAAGGCATATGATGTACCCCCTGACATAAAAGACGGCTCCAAGACCTATTTAAACCCGATAGACCATCCGAACAGTCGTATGGAATATTTGCCACCTGAATTGAAAGGTACTATTTTTTATAACCCACAGGACTCTGGCGTAGAGTCTAAAATATACACACGTTATAACGGGCAGAAATAGCCCTACAGACGTTTATTAAAGAACACAGGAAATACAGTAAGTAGTAAATGCTTTTCGACTCATAAGGAGGTTGATGTTATTAAAACCTTTGCAACCCACATTATAATGAGTCAACAAGACGCAGCTTACATCAACAAATTGCATCGTAATGATGATTTCTACTTTGATTGTAGAGATGACCCCAGCTTCTCCAATTGGGAAACCCAAAATGGGGATATTTTATCAGTCCATAAAAAACCGAGTCAAGCAGATATATTGCGATACCAGAGAAATTACACATTAGCGAAAGAACTACTCATTGTTACGAAGGATATCGAGATTGCAGAAAATGTCCTCAATTTGGTTTATGGTGGTATGGTTCTTGGATACCCTTCTTTGTTAGATAATCCAGAGCCGCCGTTTTGTTATGAGGTAACTGGAAACCAAAGTCCTATTGAATTTTACTTAAAACAATCAATAAATGAGCGAGTATTATTAGGTTGTCTCGTTGCACTTTATTCTTGGAAGCACGAAGAACTGATATATAGTGTTGAAAAATTTAGGTTTAGTATTTCACTAGATTACTTTACTCCAAATTCATCCCATCCGAGATATGGAATGATGTTTAGTAGTTCTCACAGTAGATACAGAAGTCACGTAACGGCTGGATATGCATTGTTCACTGCGTACTCAATTATTGAAGAACTTGGATTAGAGATTAGATCCAGTTCAAAGAAACCTAGATTTCTTAAAAATGGTGAATGGAACCCAATCGTTAAAGAGGACATTCTTTGCAGACTTAAAGAAATTGGAGTTAGCGAAGAGGACAATATTTATTGGTTGCAAAGAGGGGAGCCTACACCCCTCCAGATGGAAATTAAGCCAAATATGGGTGTAGAAAGCGAATATAATATTTATGCAGACGTAAGAGACATACAATTGAAGATTTATGAAGCTTTACACTACGCAAGTTATATTAGAAATTTTTTCGTGGCACATAAATTTAGCGATATAACAAAATACATATCGCCTTATGACGTACATAACATACAAAGCTTAACTCGTTTTTTGTTGCTCAACAAATTTGCTGTATGGAATAAGAGTTTAGACGACATTAGGCAAGAGTTAGACAAAGGTTAATTTCATTGTAATCTGATTAAACACGTTAAAAGGATAAAGAACAAACCACGGAAAACCTCCGTGGCTTTACATACGCTCTGCTTGCTAAATAAACTTTTCATTACGCCAATTTTTTCTCACATAGTCATCAAAATTATATTCATTCAGGTCAAGCTCACCAACGTGGTCAGTAATGATGATTTGGGGTTCGTAACCAGCTTCTTTTGCAATCAGCTCGATTTCTTTTAATATGGTCGTGTAAATATTTTCTACCCTTTTTATATCATCAGGCTTCTCCTCCCCTGCTGTATAAGACCTTTCTGGAAAGTATACCTGACTTGGTTGGTCCAGAAATAATATAGACGGTACGATAGATTTTTCTCGAACACTAAAATAATGCAAGATGGTCAAGAATAAGCCCAAATGGCACGCTAACCAATTTGCCCCACTCCCCATTTCACTTAGATAGATATTTGATTTAGTATTCGGGTCAGCGTGATATAAGTCAAAAGTATGCAAGTTAAAGTTGATTTTAGCTGGACGGAACTCATCTTCAAACTCAAGTTGTTCCACTATTCGGCTTATATGATGGTTAAAAAATGCTCTACTATCTGCATAAAAGGAATCAAGATTGTAATTATTTAGTTTTTCTTCCAGTTCGGCTATCCTTATATCAATGTCATCACTAGCATAATTGTGCAAGTTGTTCATTTGTGCGTCAACAATTTCACATTCGATATCAATTCTTGCTTTGGCATAAATCGCTTGTTTTTCGTAATCTTTGGTCAATTGGATTTGCTCAAAAATTTGCTCAATCTTTTTTAGTTCAGCTAAGGTGTGTTTAATTGAACGATTGATATCTTCCTTGGCGCGATTTAATCTTCTTAGCTCTTCACTAAACGCCTCTTTTTGGTCTCCTAGACTTAGTAATTCGCTTTGCAACCACTGTTTTGATTTTCCGATTTTTTCTATGGTTGTTCTTACTTCTTCTGTTTTCTTTCCACAAATTGGGCAATTATATTCATCTGTGTGATTATGGGAATAATTCATTTTCTTTTGCAATGTCTCTAGGTTTTTTGAGTAACTTGCACTATGACCATTACTGAACTCTATATTTTTAATAGCCATTTCAATCTCGTGTTTATTAGCCTTTTGCTCTTCTAATTGATTTTTCAATGAATCATATCTTTGTTCTGCTTCTGCTGACAAATAACTTTTTCGATTAAACTCGGGAAGATTATGTCGTAACTGCAACAGCCTATGGATAGTTACATTTTCGTTAATCTTTCTGCCCAAAAACATATAGTAATTGTTAAAGGTATCGATTAATCCTTTTCGCAGCTTATCAACGGCAGTATTGTAGTTGACCGATAACCTTTCGTTCCTTTTCTTCTCTTTCAATAACTCGTCAAGCAAAAGGCGATAATTATAATATTCTTGGTCCACTGCACCTGAAAACACTGGAAATTGTTTTATCACCTGTTCTCTTTTGTTTGAGTCGTCAAAACGATAAAAGAGAGCAAATTTACTAGCAATTAAATTTTGATGTTGAAAAAGAAAAGAAACTATATTTCGAATGGTTGGACTAGATTCTTTTCGCTTTTCACTATCCTCTGATACGTCTGTTACATTTAGTCCAAAAGCGGATCCTATCTCTTTTTTGGCTATATCTAAGCTCACTTGATGTTCATCATTGAAATCCGAAAGAGACATTTTCTCAATTTGTAGGTCGCCAGATATTCGATTGATATACATATGTGTTCTACCATTTTCAGAGAATGATTTTCTCCCAAGTATAAAATGATAAGAACCTAAATGAATC
>VAPR01001158.1_pt1 | contig 13970 bp, 14 predicted proteins | sample 3380701 | NCBI WGS metagenome assembly VAPR01 (sample SAMN11536904, study PRJNA540576) | hot springs metagenome | isolation source: hot spring wet sediment | place: Spain: Lobios | collected 2014-01
AGAGGTATGCCATAGCGGATGTGGACATTGTCTGGCCATTCATAGAGCTGTCCGATTGTGAGGGCTGCTATGGTCGCTGCAGACCATGCGACAACGAAGACTATTAGGCGAAGGTTCAACCATTAAGCCTCTTCTCAATCTGCCCCGCGATTTCGTCAGGTGTTGGGAACCGCCGCGCCTCGTGGCGTGAGAAGATTTTCTCCCCTTCTATGTAGACTTCGAAGGTTCCTCCGTCGCTTGTGTCGAGAGTGACTGAGAATTTCTTGTTGAGCCTTTGCCCGTATCGGCTGAGAAGGTCTTTAGCGAGCTCGAGAGCATTAGGTAGATGGCCGCATGGAACACAGTATACTATTCTCACGTTCATGGGTTATCCGTTTTTCTGCCGAGATTTAGTTGTTGAGCTTCTTCACCGAAAAAGGTATGAACCGGTGATATGCCATCTATCGCCATGGAGGTTAGATGGGTTGCGTTGGTTTTGTTGACGCTGTTTATCTGGGGGGTCTGGGGTGTTGTGGCACGTGTGGGAGCATCGGCACTTGGATGGCGTGACAATGCTGCGGTCGCAGCCATAGGGCACATGATAGTCTCTCTGATGTTCATAATCAGCTCGAGGGCTCATGTAACTCCGACCAATCAGGCCTGGGTGGCCGCACTTCTAGCAGGGGCCCTGGGATTTCTCGGAGCCGTGACATTTTATCTGGCCCTAGACCTGAACCCATCCTCCATAGTCGTAGTCGCCACATCGCTGTACCCGCTTGTCACACTGATTCTATCTTTCCTGTTATTCGGAGAGGTGTTGACCATTAGGCAGATTGTCGGCGTAGCCCTCGCCCTCACAGCGCTCGTCCTCATTTCAGGCAAGTAGATTCACGTTTAAAATACCGCTATATGAGGAAAAAGTCATGAGTTTATTACCTAACTTCATTGCTGGGCAGTTTGTTGAGTCGAAGTCTTCTGAGAGGATTCCGGTAAAGAACCCTGCTTTTGACACAGACATCGCCTACGTCCCCGTCAGCACTGAGGAAGAGGTTGCTAAAGCCGTTGAGGCAGGTGTGGCCGCTTTTGAAAAGTTTCGGAAAACTACACCCTCGGAAAGGGTCGCCTACCTGTTGAAGATCCGTGAGCTGATGAACAGGGATACCGAGCTGCTTTCGAGAATACTTGTCGACAACCATGGAAGAACCTATGCGGAGGCGGTGGGAGAGGTTAAACGGAGTCTGGAAAACGTCGAGGCAGCGGCTGCGCTCGCCTACACCTTGGCTAAGGGCGAGAAAATGGTCAACATATCCCCAGACATAGATCAGGAGCTTATCCGAGAGCCGCTTGGATGCTTTGCCGTGATAACTCCTTTCAACATTCCGCTGCACGCGTGGTCCTCTTATGTCCCATACGCCATAGCCCTCGGGGCCACTGTTGTGCTTAAGCCGAGTGAGGTGACACCTGTTGTCGCGAACGAGGTGGCCAGGATTGTGAAGGAGGCCGGTGTTCCTGCGGGTGTAATGTCGGTTGTCCACGGTGACGGTAGAGTTGCGGAGAAGCTGGCTAGACATCCTGATATACAGGGCGTGGGTTTCATAGGTTCAACGAAGACAGGAAAGTTTCTGTATGAGCTGGCCGCGAAAGAGGGGAAACGCGCGTCTATAAACGCCGGTGCCAAAAACCACCTTGTTGTAATGCCTGACACAGATTTTGTCAAGGCCGCTGATGCTGCTGTGTCATCATTTTTCGGAATGTCTGGTCAACGTTGTCTGGCCGGCTCCAACCTTGTCGTGGTAAAGGGGGGTGAGAAGGTTGTCGACTTGGTGCGGGACAAGTCCATGCTTAGGCTTGGATACGGCATGGATAAGGAGACCGAGATGGGCCCGATGGCTTCAAGGGCTGGGTTGGAGAGAGTTTGGAAATATATCGAGCTTGGTGAAGAATTTGGGAGGCTTCTCGTCGACGGAAGGAAGAACAAGCCGCTTAAGCCTTTGAACGGCTACTTCGTGGGCCCCACAGTTTTCACAGACGTGTCTCCCAGCTCCCCACTAGCAAAGGAGGAGATATTCGGCCCCGTCGTATCGGTTCTTTATGCGGAGAGCTTGGACGAGGCAATCGATCTGATAAACAGAAACACTCCCTACGGCAACGCCGCCTCTATCTTCACATCAAACCCGAACACAGCACGCAGGTTTGTGCTTGATGTTAACGTTGGAAACGTGGGTGTAAACATAGGTGTCCCACAGCCCATGGCCTACTTTCCTCTCGGTGGAAGGAAGCAATCCTTTTTCGGAACAGCTCATAGCCGCGTCGACACCATAAGATTCTTTACAGACCACAAGATTGTGACGACGAGGTGGTGGTGATGCTTGAGGCTGCACCAGGTGTAGCTATACGTAAAGTCGCTGTCTATGTTGATGAGGTGTTCCTGGAGAATGGGAAAGTGTTGCAGAAGCCTGTGAGAAAAAGCGCCGCCGCGGCTGTGATCAAGAACCCATACGCCGGCAAATATGTGGAGGATTTGCAGCTGCTCATAGATGCTGGAGATTTCTTGGGCGGATTTTTGGCGAAGAGGGCTCGGGAGGCGCTGGGAATTGCGCCAGCCGATGTGGAGAGCTACGGCAAAGCCGCGATAATCGGTTTGGGTGGAGAGCTTGAGCATGGCCACGCTATTCTCCATCCTAAGTTTGGTCGTGGACTGCGTGAAGAATGCGGCGGACAGGATGCATGCAAAGCTATAATTCCTTCATCGGCTAAGCTAGGGGCCCCTGGCACAGCAATCGATGTCCCCCTGCACTTTAAGAGAGCTGCGTTTGTGAGAAGCCACTATGACGCTGTCGAGGCACGTGTTCCCGACGCGCCTCTGCCCGACGAAATAGTTGTGATTGCCGCTGTAACCGACTCGGGGAGGCCTTTGCCACGGATTGGTGGACTACGTAAAGAGGAGGTAAAGGGCGAGGACGGTCTCCGTTAATAGAACCATGGCGCAACCTTTCTTTTCACAAAGTCAACTATCCCATTTCGGAAGAAGGCGAGAAGAAGCATCAGAATCAGACCATATAGGAGCTGGGTAAGTGGTCCAAGAAACCTTAGAGACTCGTTGACGACCGCTATTATGGCTGATCCTATGTACGGGCCGAGGAGAGAGGTTCTGCCGCCGAGAATCACTATTATTTGGACGGGCAGGTCTATGGAGCCAAAGGCGTAATAGGATGGTGAAATGAGCTGTGAGAAAAGGCCGTACAACGCCCCAGAAAAACCGAGCAAAGCTGATGCAAGCAAGGCCGTCAAAGTCTTAACCCTCTGCACGTTTATGCCGACCAGCTCCGCGCTCAGCTCATCGTCTATAATGCATCTATACGCGTAGCCTGTTTTCGTGTAATAGATGAGGTAGAAAGCCACTGTAGTGACCAACAGCAGCGTAGCTAAAGCGATGTAGTAGTATCTCATGTAGTATGGCATGGTGTCTAAAAACAATAGGCTTACTCCTCTTATCCTGAAGCCTGTTTCTCCTCCAGTTACTTCCACGAGACCGGTGACGAGGTTGCCGAAGACGAGTGTGATGGCGAGTGTGAAAATTCCTGTAAAGATTGCTACGAGCCTGCGTCTCACGGAGACAATGCTGACAGCCCAGCCGATGAGGGCGACTGCAACCGTTGACAAAGCGACAGCCTCGATTGGCCCGGTTAAGCCATCCCTCAACATTATCCCCGTGATGTATGCGCCTATGCCTGCGAAGGCTCCGACGCAGAGGAAGAGCTGTCGCGTGAAACCGAACAGGAAATTAAAGCTATAGGCGAATACTGTGAAGAAGGTCATCTGCGCAAGTATGAAAACCACGTAGGGCGTGTTGATGAAGGGAAGAGGTAACACGATGTATATTATTACTAGCGCCGCTAGGACATACAACCTGGTTTTCAGGTATCTATCAGTCACCATCTCTCACCGAGTATTCCATAGGGCCTTGTAAGCAGCAGCGCCATGATGAGGATAAGCAGGGCGACGTATGCGAGGTAGGTTCCCACGACGACCACCAGAAACGTGTATGCAACACCTATCACGAGCCCGGCCGCTATTGTTCCCGAGACGCTTCTTATTCCGCCGATGACTGTCACCAGTAGGCCGAGTATGGTGAACTCGAGACCACTTTCGGGAGCCACCGTTGCAATGATGCTTCTAACAATGCCGGCCATGCTGACTAAAACAGCTCCGAACATGAACACGAGCAGCCTATATTTTTTCACGCTCACACCCACCAGCAAGGCCCCTGTCTCGTTCTGTGTTAGTGAGCGAATCGCCCTGCCGCTCCACGTTTTCTTCAGAAAAAGATAGATGCCGAGAAGTATTGCAGCCGATATTACAGCCGCTACCAGCTGGGCCGTTCTAAACGATAAGCCGATTAGCTCTATGTTTGGAGTTGGCAGATTCACTGTCAGAAAAGCAAGTGGGAAAGTGGTGATTATCCCACTGTGCAGGAAAATCGAGAAGGCTAAAGTTATGTAGAGACCGAGCAACACCCTCTCCTCCCCCTCAAGCTTGTACACAGGATTCAATACTACACGGTCGAGAACAACGGCGGCGGCCACTGTAGCTGCAACGCCTGCGAGCAGCGCTAGTGGAAGTGGTAAACCAAGTGACTGTGAGAGAACGGCTGCTGTGACAGTTGTTATCACGAGAAGCTCTCCATGCGCCAGATTGAGCACGCCCGCTAAGCCATATATCAGCGTAAGCCCAGCCGCTATCAGTGAAAGGACAAGCCCGAAGACTATGCCGTCAACAAGGTACGGGATTATAGATGCATCCATCTACATCCCCATGTATTTTCTCAGGAAAGCCTTTGAGGATACGGCGTCTTTGATGTCGCCCTCATACACGATGCGGCCGTTTGACAACACGTAGCCTCTGTCGCTGAGCTGCGCGGCCTGCAAGGTCCGCTGCTCTACAAGCAGGATGGAGAGCTCGTTCTTTGTCTCCATAAGCCTTCTCAAAGCGTCGAAAATGGTTTTCACAAGCAGTGGCGCCAAGCCCGTTGATGGTTCATCCAGCAGAAGAAGCTTCGAGTCTGTCATCAGGGCTCTGCCTATTGCAAGCATCTGCTGTTCCCCTCCGCTCATGGTGCCGGCCTTCTGGGAAGCTCTCTCCTTTAGCTTGGGGAAGATGCTGTAAACTATCTCGAGGCTTTCATCCAACTTTTGGCGGGCCCGTTTGTTGAATGCGCCGAGGATCAGGTTTTCGTGCACAGTCATCAGCGGGAAAAGCTCTTTCTCGGCCAAAGCAAGGGCCACACCTTCTTCTACGATTTTCTCAGGCGGCTGGCCGTCAATTCTTTTTCCCTCAAGCAGAATCTTTCCTTTCTTAGGCTTTGTTATGCCTGCGATTGTTTTGAGCAAAGTTGTTTTTCCCGCTCCATTGGGGCCGAGCACCGCCACCACCTCACCCTTCTCCACAGTCAACGAAACATTCCAGAGAATCTGTATGTCGCCGTATCCCGAGTCTAGGTTCTCAAGCTGAAGAAGGTTCGGCAACTTTCTCACCTAAATACGCTTCAACAACTTCTTGGTCCATCACGACTTCCTCGGGTTTTCCCTCAGCCAGCTTCGTCCCCTGATTGAGCACAGTCACCTTGTCTGCAAGAGATGCGACCGCGCTTATCACATGCTCCACCCATATGATAGTTAGCCCATATTCCCGCCGCAGGTCTCTGAAGAGGTCTACGGCTTCCTCAACCTCCGCAATGTTAAGCCCACTCATGTACTCGTCAACCATTAGCACCTTGGGCTTCGAGGCGAGGGCCCTCGCTAGTTCAACCTTCTTCCTTTCCTGCAGGTTCAGGAGGCCTGCTTTCATCTCCGACTTCGCGGCAAGACCCAGCCTGTCCAACAGTGTTGAAACATGTTTCTCGAGTTCCGTTCTCTCAAGTCTCTCGCTGAATAGACCACCGGCTAAGACATTTTCCCACACCGTCAAATCCTTGAAGGGTCTGGGAATCTGGAGAGTTCGGCTCATGCCGAGCTTGAATATCTGGTGAGGAGGCTTACCCGTAATGTCTTTTCCGTCAAAGAATATCTTCCCTGAGGATGGTTTGTAAATACCGTTGATTACGTTGAAGAGGGTTGTTTTTCCCGCACCATTCGGGCCTATAATCGCCCTTATTTCGTTGGCCTCTACCTCGAGGTTCACGTTTTTAAGCGCGGGTAAGCCGCCAAAATACTTCGTAACCTCGACACATCTAATCATCGTGGTCAACCCTTCATCCACCACAGTAGAGAGAAATAAAAAGATGGTTATTTTTCGGGCACGTAAGGCTCCACGGGCGGCGAGACATAGAGTGTTTCGATAACCCAGTTGGCGCCGGGGTTGATGTTTCCGGGGTTACCTCGCTTGATTACAGCCAACCTCATAGAAGGCTTCTTTATCTCACCCCACTCGGTGTAGGAGAGGGGCCAGGCAAATATCGCCGAGTTGTATTCGCTTGTCCGTATGTGGTTCGCTACAGTGACAGGGTCAACTGACCTGGTCTTCTCCACAGCGTCCGCTATCATCATGACTGTAACGTAGCCCGTGACAGCGTTGTGGTCAAAGAATTTTCCATATTTTTGGTAAAACCTTTCCGCAAGCTGCCTGTACTCAGGTGCTTCGCTGTTTACGCAGGTGGTGGTCACGAGTTTGCCTAGGCCGATGTCGCCTACACCCCTTAGCATCAGCTCAGGCGGCTGCACGGATGCGATGTAGTACTCGGACTGGAACCCAAGCTCGATGGCCTGTTTCGTGATCGTTGGGAAGCCTGGTGGATGTCCGGTGAGTATCATGACCTCTGGCTGCAGAGGCTGAAGCTTGCGTAGAACCGTTGTAAAGTCTGTTTCACCTAGGGGCGCCTCCTCGATCTGATACTGCACACCTAGCGCCTTCAACCTTTTGTCCAAGACATCTCTGATGGCGAAGCCCCATTCATAGCTGGCTATGATGACGCCGACGCGTTTGTAGCCCTTGTCGCGGACAAAGTTCGCCAACAGCTCACCGTTGGTAGGAGCGGGTGGAAGACATGTTCTGAAGGTGTACCGCGACTCCTTGGTCAATATAGTGTGTGAGCCGGCCGCTACAAGGAACAGCGGCACCTTGGCCTGCTCCGCCTCCGCCGAGAGAACCGCGCCAATCCCGCTCGAAATTGTTCCAACAACCGCCGTCACCCTGTCAACCTCGGCCATTCTCTTGAAGATTGCCACAGCCTCTTTGGCGTCGTTCTTCTCGTCAGCCTCCACGAGGACAACACGGGCGCCGAGAACACCTCCTCGAGCGTTTATCTCCTCTACAGCAAACCTCATGCCGTCGAGAGTGTAGGAGCCGTAAACAGCGAAAGGCCCCGTCAATGGAACCAACGCACCAATCTTAACCTCTGATACGCCGAGGCTTCGCTGCGACAGGAAGAGGAGGCCCGCAGAAGCAGCGACAGCGACAACGACTATCACCGCAACAATGGCGACCAATACGGACCTTTTCACAGCCGCATCACCTAAAACTCCTACATATAAGTCTATACATTATCTAAAAGCGGTACAAGCTCGTCAGTGATTTTCCGCAGCTGGCTCTCCTCATAAGTCACCGGATTGAGGACAATCCAGTCAACACCCTCGAGAGACTGTATCCGGTTCTTTATCTTTCGAGCCAACTCCTCGACGGTGCCGTATAGGTAGAAGTTTTTCCAGTATTCGAGGTTCATGCCAGAGTAGAGGGAGAAACGTTTGACCGCTTCATCGTCGCTGTCGCCTGGCCTCTTGATGTAGACAAAGTTCGAGTATACTTTTTGGATTTTGTATGGGTCGCGTCCAAGCTCGGTGGCATATTTCTTGACCTTCTCCCAGTCCTGTCTCGCCATCTCGGGTGTGGAGCTCGAGTGCGGTATCCAGCCATCGGCAAACTTCGCCACACGGTACAGCACCCTGTCAATGCCCTTGGCCGCTGCTCCATAGAGTATTTCATGAGGCTGGCTGCCCCCACCAATCCAAATAGGTGGATGAGGCTTTTGGCTGGGCTTCGGCTCCAGAACCAAGTCCCGCACGTTGAAGAACTTGCCCTCGAAAGTGATTTTATCCTCTGTCCAAAGCTTCTTCAGCAGGACAAGGTATTCATCCATTATGGCTCCTCGTTTCTCCAGCGGCGTATTCAAAAGCCTGAACTCATCAGGGTTCCATCCAACCCCTGCTCCAAGAACCAGACGGCCTCCAGAGTATACATCCAGAGACGCTAGCTGCTTCGCGAGAAGATACGGGTTTCTGAACGGGAGAACAAGTATCATGGGGCCGATGACTGCTTTTTTAGAGGCTGCGGCGATGAAGGAGAGAGCTATCAAAGGGTCGTGCCAGCTTGTCGAGTAAGCAGGCCTCGAGGTGAGCAGATGGTCTATGACGAAAAAGCCTTCAACACCCAGGTCCTCCGCCAGCGCAACATAGTTTTTCAGTGTCTCGTAGGAGGAGAAATCGCCTGGCTTCGCGTAGGTGGGTAGGCGTAGTCCGAGCTTCATCAGTGACCTGCCTCCGGCAACCTGGCTATACCCTCTGTCTTGATTGCTCGGGTGGGCGGCGGCGTCATCCTGCTGCGTCCAACACGTGGAACTCCGTCAACCATCACCATGGCCACGCCAGGAATATCACCAATTGAAAAAGCTTCCACAGCATCCTTCGCAACCGAGCCATAGGGAGCGTCGACGACCACAAGGTCCGCCGGCCGTCCTGCCTCAATCACTCCCTCTCTCAACCCGAATACTTTTCCGGTGTTGCCTGACGCGGCGCATACAACTTTTTCAGCCTCGACATCCGAGTTAGACGCTATGAAGGATATTGTTCTGATTATGCCGAGTGGGATGACGCCTGTTCCTGATGGCGCATCGTTACCTATTATGAGCCTGTGAAGCTCGTTTTTCTGCCTAAGAATCTTAACCGTCTCCAGCATCGAGCGGAAGTTTCCGCACTGGACTACCTCGATGGCGGAGTTAAGGTTTTCAATTATTTTTCTTATGTCATGTATCGACGGCGAGGTTGGGCCGCCGTTTATATGTGACACGACGTCGGGCCTGACTTTGAGAACTACTTCTGCGTTGTTTATTGTGCTTCCTGGTATAGATGCTCCGCCTGTGTGGATGACTACCTTCATCCCATGTTTCTGCGCCATCCGCACCATGACAGCGGCTTCATCAGGGTCCTGCACACTCCCTAGACCCACCTCACCGACAAGCCATACCCCGGCCCTGACAACCTCCTCAAAATCCGCATCCGTCATCCCCTTCTCAAGAAGAAGGGCGCCCGCGTGTATCTTGGCGCCGAGCGGGTGAATGTTTTTGAATGATTTATGTGCGATGATGGCGAGGGCTTTTGACGCTTCCTTGTCGCCACGCGGTCTTCCAGGTAGATGCACCTCACCTGCTGAGATGAATGTTGTTACCCCGCCGTGGACAGAGGATTCGATGAAGCCGAGTGTGTTCTGCCGCGGAGTAAAATCTCCGAAAACTGGATGGACATGTGAATCAAATAAACCCGGCATGACTGTCATGTTGTTGACGTCGAAGACGCCGTCCGCCTGCCGTGAAATGTTCCAACCCACTTCTTCGATTACTCCATCCTTGATGTATACGCTGTTTCCGTCCGCCACAGGTTTGTATATGTCTCCTGTGAGGATTGTTCCAGCGTTTTTGATTATGTATGATGGCACGTCTTCCCTGTTTTTTGGGTGTCTTAAAGACTTTGTCCATTTATTGTTGCCCAGAGCCGGCTGGCGGATAGGTGGGACCTGGTTAACCTTGTTTTGACCGCGTCCTCGACCGCGTTGACTATGGCGGCTGCCACCGGTATCAGAGGACCCTCTCCCATCCCCTTCGAACCAAGCTCAGAGAACATCGACGGCGTCTCAACATGATCTATGACTATCTCCGGCGTCTCCTCTGCAGTGGGAAGCAGATAATCGCTAAAGTGAGCCGTCAGCATCTGACCGTTTTCATCATAGACAATTTCCTCATAAAGCGTTGCACCAATCCCCTGCATGACTCCGCCGATTATCTGACCATCCACTATATTCTTGTTCAATATTTTTCCACAGTCATGTACGGCTACATATCGCAGAATCTTGACCTCGCCCGTCTCTCTGTCGACCGTGACTATGGCTACGTGTGCTGAGTTTCCGTAGGTGGCTGACATGTTGATTTTACCCGGTTCACCGGTGTTGAATGTCGGGAACTCATAGAAACATTCTGCTTGAAGACTTGTGTGCTTGCCTCTGACGGTGAGGGAGTTGAGGTAAGCTGTTGCCGCAAGTTTCTCAAACGATATGGAGACATCCGACCCCTTCACGTATACTTCGCCATCCCTGATCTCAAGGTCTTCTGCCGAAGTCTCGAGAATTTCGGCGGCTATCTCGAGAATTCTCTGTTTCAGTGTTTCGCATGATTTTTTGACCGCCGCCACCGTCATGACGCTGAACCTACTTGCCCATGTGCCGCCGTATGGGCTTGGATAAACACGGTCCGTGTCGCCGAATACTATACGCACCTGCTCAGGCCGGGCGCCCAGAACTTCTGATACGAGTTCCGTAAGCACTGTTGCGTGGCCCTGTCCCTGTGGGATAGAAGCAGCGTAGACAGTTATGTTTCCCGACTCCTCCATCCTCACCACAGCACCCTCTCCGGAGCCGGATGACTCAAGCTCTGGGAAAAGCAGCTTGTTGCGGGCGAGATTTGTCACAGCAGGCTCCACCACACAAGCCACGCCAACACCGACATCTTGTTCTCCGCGATATTTCTCAGCCTGTGATAGGCTCCAAGCCTTGAGTAGTGTGGTTTTGTAGTCGCCGCCGTCGTAGAGGCTTCCGAAAACAGTGCGGTAGGGCTGCTGCACATTTTCCACCATGTTTTTAAGACGAATCTCAACAGGGTTTAACCTGAGCTCCCGAGCCGCGATGTCCATCATGCGTTCGAGGACGAAGTAGGCCTGCTGACACCCGTATCCCCGCACCGGGCCCGTGGGACACTTGTTTGTTAAGACAACTTTGAACTCGACGTCAACGTTTTGGATATCGTAGCATCCGAGGTATGTCATGAGCGAGCGCACCGTTCCACCAGGGTCTGGGAGCCGGGCATACGCGCCCACATCCTCTATGAAGCTTGTCCGGTAACCAGTTACCCTGCCATCTCTCCTCAAAGCCATCTCCGCAACAGTCACTCTGTTGGAGTTATGCGCCATAGCTGTCAAATGTTCACGACGCGTCTCCACCCATTTTACAGGTTTTCTGAGCTTGAGAGCGGCGAAACAGGTTAGGAAAACATATGGGTAGAGCATTATTTTTACTCCAAATCCGCCTCCTATGTCGTGTTCGATGAACCGTAGCTTCTCTGGCTGAAGCCCGAGGGATTGTGCTATAGATTTTTTGAAAAGCTGAGGTGTCTGCTGGTTGTCGTAAACGGTTAGTGAGCCGTCCTTGCCCGGGACAGCTATGACCCCGCAGGTCTCTATGGGTGCCGCGGCATATCTGTCAAAATAGAACTTCTCCTTCACAACCGTTTCGGCTTCGGCGAACACTTTCTCAACATCTCCAAACATGAATCGACGGCTCAGGACCACGTTTGAGCCGAGGTTTTCATGCACAAGGTTGGAGGAGTTCGCCGCCTCCTCGGGGTCAACCAACGCAGGCAACGGCTCGTAATCAACAACCACTTCTTCAGCAGCGTCATAAGCGTCGCCAAGCGTCTCGGCCAAGACCATGGCCACGGGTTCGCCGAAAAACCTCGCCTTCCCGACAGCTATGCCATAATATGCTACATCCCTAATCAGCGTGTAGAGCGGCTTAGCCTCTGTGGCCACTGTTCTGCCGTCGATAACCGCAACAGCCTTCTTAAGCGCCTCATGGCTGTTTATCGATTTTATTTTTGCGTGGCCATAAGGGCTTCGGACAAAAACTAGATGAAGCATCTGGGGAAAAGCGAGGTCATCTATGAAAATTCCCTCTCCCCGCAGAAAACGCTGGTCCTCAACCCTTTTTGACAGCTTCAACTTGTGTTGGGTCTTATGGACTGGGTTTTAAACCGTTCCAAGGAATGGCTGGCGGTGTTCGTGTTTCTGGACTTATTATCCCGCTGCATAATGTGTTTGCCGAGGAAAAATGGACAAAACCTCGTATGCTTTGGTTAGCGTTTCGGTGACGGCCGCGGTCTTGGCGATTGCGCTCGCTGCGGTGACTTTGCTCAGTGGATCGGCTACCCAGATACTGACAACCTCCGATGATAACTTGGGTTCTTCAACGTTGTCGGTGACCGGGACAGCTCAAACCACGATTGTTCCAGACACTTTGGCTATAACCTTCGTGGTGCAGGAAAAGGCGTCCACACCTTCCGAGGCTTTGGCGAAGCTTTCAGAAAAAGCCAACAGAGTGGTTTCGGCGGTTCTTGGACTCGGCATAAGCTCGGAAGATGTGAAGACGACCAGCGTCAATATCTCGCCAGAATACATCTACCCCGACAAGGAGCCCCCACGTATTATCGGATATGTCGCCACATACAGCATAGAGGTGAGGACAAAACGTGTCGCCGACGCCGGGTCCTTGATAGAGACGGCCGTGAACTCTGGAGCTGACCAAGTATCCGGACTGTACTTCACGGTTTCGCCCGAGCAGTATAGCACTGTGTATAGGCAGCTTCTATCGGCGGCTATAGGCGACGCCGAGGCCAAGGCCGACTCGGTTCTCCGTCCTCTCAACCTGAGGAAAACAGGCGTCAAATCGGTGTCGATAATTGATGTGCAGCCCGCCTACCCCGTTCGCGCAGCCACCGAAGCATCCACAGGACCGCCGATATTGACTGGGACAACAACCCTCACGGTTTCGGTGAACGTCGTCTACCTCATCGGCTAAACACTCTATCTTTTTTTCCTACTTTTCTCCTGCGGATGTATGCCGAGGCTGTTCTATGTTTTGCAGGGTGTCGGTGCGGGGTTTTTCTTCGGCACGGCCTCTATTTTTGTCAGGTTTCTGACCGGTGTTGACGCTTTCACGATTGTTGTTTTCCGTGTGTTGGTGGCGGGGCTGCTGCTCTCGGCCCTGGCTGCGTTTTTCTTCCGAAGTGATGTTGCCAAGGCTTTCCGCGACTTTCCGAGAGAGATACCGCTGCTCGGCCTTTTGCTCAGCCTGCACTTCATTTTCTTCGTGCTCGGTGTCCAGAACACGTCGGTCGTCAACGCAACCACTCTTGTTAACACGACGCCTGCGATGGCTCTCGTTATTGGCTGGGGCCTCGGCTGGATCAAGCCCTCCAACATCAACGTAATAGGCCTGGTTCTCGCTGTGGCCGGCTCCGCCGCCATGGCGGTTGCCGAATCCTCTGGAGCCGCTGGAGGCTTGTTGGGCGACTTCTACGCTGTTTTGGGGGCCTTTTTCTGGGCCCTCTACCTCGTGGTCGGGAAACGGGTCAGGCAAGAGGTGAACATCTTCGCCGTCTTCGGCCCGCTTCTACTCTTCACCTCTCTACCAGCCCTAGCCGCCGCCTACCTGCTTGGCCAAGGCATCTATCCACCCAACCCGGAACAAGCGCTTTTCCTCCTTGCTCTCGCGTTTTTCCCCACTGTCCTCGGCCACGGCCTACAGTTCTCCAGTCTACGAGGACTACATCCATACCAGGCGTCTTCGCTTGCTCTGCTGGAGCCGATTGTCGCGACTCTTCTCGCCGCTTTTTTGCTTGCGGAGGTCGCGGGACCAGTTACCTATTTTGGCGCAGCGGCTGTGATTCTGGGCATTTATCTCGTCATCAGGTAGTCGATGAGGAGTTTGGTTGTGGCGGCGTCTTGGACGGCGAGGCCCACGCTCTTGAAGACCGTTATCTCCCGTTCATGTGTTCTCCCGGGTTTGAGGCCTGCTGCTATTTCCCCTATCTCGGCGTAGATGTCCTCGAACCTCATCAGCCCAAGCTCAATAGGCTTCAGGATGTCGCCCGCCTCCTCCCGCACCGCTTCACGCGAGTC
>VAPR01001159.1_pt1 | contig 13958 bp, 13 predicted proteins | sample 3380701 | NCBI WGS metagenome assembly VAPR01 (sample SAMN11536904, study PRJNA540576) | hot springs metagenome | isolation source: hot spring wet sediment | place: Spain: Lobios | collected 2014-01
ACCCCCACGGGGATGAGCTGGAGCAGGACGTCCGTGTTGCGCCCGAACTCCTCGAAGAACTCCAGCGCCTCGCTGAGGCCGGGGAAACCCGCCGCAGGAGGCTCCCTCTCCAGCTTGTGGGCCAGCAGGGCCGCAGGCGGCGTGTCATCCCGCTGGATCCCCGCGCTGCCCACCACCAGCAGAGCCGGCCCCCGGGGGAAGTTGCGCGGGACCTCGACCTCCACCGTCTGGGTGACGGGCTCGGCGGCCTGAAAGGGCTGCAGGCGCAGCCGAACGCGCAGCCGGCCCCCCTGGCTCACGGTCCGGCTTGCCACCTCCGCGGCCAACACGGATACGGTTCTGCGCGCGCGGGTCAGCCGCACCTCCACGTTCAGGTCCACGGGCACCACGGAGCCGTACTCGTTGCCGAACAACAACCGCACCGCGTCCGGCACGTCCAGCACCGCAGCCGTCGCCAGGTCGCGCGCGCTGTAGAACATATTGGTCCTCTCCACGGGCCGCGGTAGCCCTCCTCCGCGGGCGCTGATGCGGACCTCCGCGGTGCCTTCACCGGCGGCGTCCCACGCGTTCTCCACCGCAGCCAGGACCACCTGGGGCGCGAGCAGCTGGGCCAGGTCGGGCCGCCGGATCATCTGTGCGCTCCGGCGGACCGTCCGGCCACCATCCTGGTCCACCACCGTCACCGTCACGTTGAACACCCTCGGGAGACGCCCCACCGAGCCTGCCATCCCCGCCAGGCGGTCCTGCGTGACCGTCCCCACGGCCTCACCCACGTCCCCTTCCTTGAAGGGGAACTGCGGGCTTCGGACCACGGTGTGCACGTAGGCGGTGGTGAGTAGATACTCCACCGGGCCGAACCCGAACATCCGATGGCCAAAGGCCAGGAAGCGGTCACCGCGCCGATAGGACAGGGTCCCGATGCTCCACACGTTGACGTCCCCGCGCACCAGGGCTACGCCCACCGCGCTCCCGGGCACCAGGGGGGGTGTGGGGAACCGCCTTGTGCCTCCGTAACTCTGCACCGGGACCACATCCGCCCACCGGAGGGTGTCGCGCAGCAGCCGGAAGGCGCGGTCGCTGACGCCGGACACGAGGAGGGTGCCCGCCGCGGGCACGAAGGCGGGGCGAGATCCTGCCACCGGCTCCCGTGGATCCACCACGGCCACCTCCTGGACCCATCGCCCGCCCAGGCGAACCGGCTGGCGCAGCCGCAACGTGCCTGTGGTGCGCTGTTCCTGCACTTCGTCCCGCAGGATCGCCAGCATGGTCTCCGCAGGCGTGAACAGCCCTAGGTTGCTGTCCGGGCCCGCAAAGCGATATCCGTACGAGACTGCACCCGCGAACCGTCCCTCCAGGTACAGGGGGCTCCCGCTCATGCCCGAGGCGGTCCCGCCGCTGCGCTGGATCACCGGCCCGAAGCCGCGGAACAGCACCAGACGTCCGGGCGGGCCTTCGGTGACACCCAACACCTCAAAGCCGAACTCCTCCACCCGCGTGCCCTGGACCACCGTCCGACCCACGCCGCGCATCCCCGGGCGGATCTGGCTGAGGGGAAAGACCTGCCCCTCCCCCTGCGCCCAAGACCCCGGGAGGAAGAACGTGGCGAGCAGCACGAAAGCGAATCCCCACGCAAGCCCTCTGCGCATGCGGCGCACCTCGCGGCGAGTCTCCACCCATGCTAGCACAGCCCTCGCACACCCCCGCGGGCGCAGCGCGCGAGGGCGGGCTCGCTACGGGCCCAACCGGACCACGGGGTCGCCCACTTGGATGCGCGCGCCCACCTGCACCAGGACCTCCAATACGGTCCCCGCCCGCGGTGCACGCGCCGCCACCTCGCGCGGCTTGGTGACGGTGCGCACCCACACGAGGGGCGCACCCTCGTCCACCGCCTCCCCCGCCCGGACGAGATCCACCACGACGCCGCCCACGCTGGCCCGCACCACGTCCGCGGGTGCCAGAGCGGCGGCGACCCACGCCGCCACCAGGAAGATCGCGACAAACCGCATGGCGCTCTCCATGCTACTCCTACGGGCGGGCCGGCTCAAAGGTTCGCGGGTTGGAAGGGCTCGGGCAGCTCCCGGCTCAGGCCGAAGTGCACCCGCAGGATCTGCAGGATCCGCCGGGCCGCCCGCCCGTCGCCGTACGGATTGGTGGCGGTGGCCATGGCACGGTGAGAGGCGGAGTCCAAAAGGAGATGAGCGGCTTCCGCCACAACCCGCTCCCGGTCGGTTCCCACCAAGCGCACCGCGCCAGCCGCCACGCCCTCCGGCCGCTCCGTGGTGTCCCGCAGGACCAGCACGGGTGTGCCGAGCGCCGGCGCCTCCTCCTGGACGCCCCCGGAGTCCGTGAGGATCAGGTAGGCCCGCTGTTCCAGGTACACGAACGGTCCGTAGTCCGGTGGGTCCACCAGGTGCACGCGCTCCACCCCGCCCAGGACCGCGTGAACCACCTCCCGCACCACCGGGTTGCGGTGTACGGAGAACACCACCTCCACGTCCGGGAAGCGCGCGACGAGCTCCCGCACCGCTTCGCAGATCCTTCGCAGGGGCTCGCCCCAGTTCTCCCTTCGGTGCGCGGTCACCAGCAACAGCCGGCGGTGGGGGTCAAGGGGGGGCAGCCCTTCGGGCCGCACACGGGGCGCGATGGCCTGCAGGGCGTCGATCACGGTGTTGCCGGTGACGTGAACGGTCTGCGGGTCGCAACCCTCGTGCAGCAAGTTGTCCCGCGCCCACGGGGTCGGGGCGAAGTGCAGGTCTGCCAGGGCGGCGGTCATCCGGCGGTACAGCTCCTCGGGGAAGGGGCGGTACTTGTCGCGCGTCCGTAGCCCGGCCTCCACGTGTCCGACGGGGATCCGGTGGTAGTAACTTGCTAGGGCACCGCAGAAACAGGGTGCCGCGTCTCCTTGGACCAGCACCAGGGCCGGACGCTCGCGGGCCAGCACGCGATCGAGTCCCTCCAGGGTTCGGACCGTGACCTCTGTCAGGGACTGCCGGGGCCGCATCACGTCCAGGTCCACGTGAGGCTTGAGGTCAAACAACCGCAGCACTTGGTCCAGCATCTCGCGGTGCTGGGCCGTGGCCACCAGGATGGGACGGAAATCGCGGTCCTGCTCCAGGGCCTTCACCACGGGCGCCATCTTGACGGCGTCCGGCCGGGTACCCACCACGGCCAGCACCGGGATGGGGGAGGTCACGGGCTTCGGGTTCGCAGGCCGAACCGCCGGGCGGTGACCCAGAGGGCGGCAGCCAGAAGGCCCGCCACGCTCAGCGGGATCCAACGGTCCACCCACCCGGACAGGGCTAGGCTCAAGGCTCCCAACAGGGCGGTGGTGCCGTACAGGAGCAACACCGCCTGCCGCTGGGACAGGCCCCGGTCCAGCAGGCGGTGGTGCACGTGTCCCCGGTCCGGCTGGAATACCGACACGCGGCGGCGAAGGCGCCGCAGGATTGCGAACGCCGTGTCGAAAATGGGCACCCCCATGGCCAGCAGGGGGACGGCCAAGGACAACGCGGTCAGGGTCTTGAACAGGCCCGCGGCGGACAGGGCGCCCAGCAGGTAGCCCAGCAGCAGCGCCCCGCTGTCTCCCATGATCACCCGGGCCGGGTTGAAGTTGTACCGGAGGAAGGCCAAGGCGCTACCCGCCACGGCGGCGCACAGGACGAGCATGGGGAGCGCCGTCCCGCGCACCAGGCCCGCGGTGAAGAAGGTGGCGGCCACGATGACCGCGATCCCCGCTGCGAGCCCATCCACCCCGTCGATGGAGTTCATGGCGATGGCGGCCGAGCCGATCCACAGGACGGTGAAGGCCTGACCCCACACCCCGAGCGGCGTGAGCTGGCCCGTGAGGGGATTGGTGACGAAGGGCGTGGTGAGCCCGAAGCCGACGGGTACCGCGGCGGCCAGGTAGACGAGGGGGAACTTGACGCGGCCGGATACCTGGCGGAGGTCGTCGTACAGGCCCACGAGGAGGATGGCGAGCCCTCCCAACAGAACGCCCCAGAACTCCCGCGGCACCGGGCCGTAGGGGACGGCGAGTACCAAGTGCTTCGGCTCGCGCACCACGGCCACGTCCCCGACCACGGGGAGAGCCACGAGGGCACCCAGGAAGATGCCGAGCCCCAGCGCCACGCCGCCCAGGCGCGGCAAGGGTCGGCGGTTGATCCGGCGGCCGCCCGGGTAATCCACGGCGCCCACCCGCCGGGCCAACCACCGCGCCGTGGGCGTTGTCCAGTACGTGGCAAACCACGCCACCGCGGCTGCGATCCAGTATGGGGGGATGAACATGGATCCTGGGCTCCAGTATACCGCCTCAGCTCTCCACCAGCTCCGCGGCCAGCGGTTCGTGGGCCAGCTCGCTCACGGAGCTGCGGGCGTGGACACGGGCGATGGCGTCTGCCAGGAGCCGCGCCACGGAGATGACCCGGATCCGGTCCAGCCGTTTGTGGGGCGGGAGAGGGATGGAGTCGGTCACCACCAGTTCCCGCAGAGGCGAGGCGGCGATGCGCTCCACCGCAGGGCCGGACAGTACCGCGTGGGTGCAGCACGCGTACACCTCGACGACCCCGCGCCGCAGCAGGGTCTCCGCGGCCCGCACCAGCGTGCCCGCGGTGTCCACGATGTCGTCCACCAGGATGGCGGTCCGGCGGTACACCTTCCCGATCACGTGCACCACCTCCGCCACCTGGTTGGGCCGGTCCCGCCGCTTGTCGATCACCGCCAGCGGGGCGCCTAGCGCCTGCGCGAACTCCCGGGCCCGCCGGACGCCCCCGATGTCGGGGGAGACCACGACCACGTTGGAGAGCCCCTTCTGCACGAAGTAATCGGCGAGCAGCATGCGGGCGCTCAGGTGGTCCAGGGGGATGTCGAAGAAACCCGTGAGCTGGCCCGCGTGCAGGTCCAGGGCGAGCAGGTGTTGGACGCCCGCCCGGGTGAGCAGATTGGCCACCAGCTTGGCCGTCACAGGCTCCCGGGGCCCCATCTTGCGGTCCTGACGCGCGTAGCCGAAGTAGGGCAGCACGGCTGTCACCCGAGCTGCGGAGGCCCGGCGGAGGGCGTCTGCGATCACCAATAGCTCCATCAGGTGCTCGTGCACGGGTGGGCACGTGGGCTGCAGGACGAAGCAGTCCCGGCCGCGGACGCTCTCCTCGATGCGCACCTCGATCTCCCCATCCGGGTAGCGGGCCACCACCAACTCTCGCAGGGGCGCATCCAGGTGCGCGGCCACGCGGCGGGCCAGCTGCGGGTTCGCGGTCCCCGCGAGCAGAGCGAGCTCGGTCACGGGCCCTCCTCCCGCCTTGCGCGGCGGATCACCCGCGCGGGTACGCCCACGGCCACCATGCCCGGCGGGATGTCCTTGGTGACCACGGAGCCGGCACCGGTGACCGCACCCGCGCCCACGCGCACCGGCGCGTTCAGCATGGTGTCGCTGCCGATGAACGCGCCGTCCTCGATCACCGTGGGGTACTTGCCCGGGTGTCCGTACTTGAAGTTGCACGTCACGGTCCCCGCCCCGACGTTGACGCCCCGGCCCACGGTGGCGTCGCCCAGGTACGACACGTGCTGCACCTTCGTGTCCTCCCCCACCGTGGTGTTCTTCAGCTCCGCGAAGTTCCCCACCACGACCCTCCTGGACAGGCGGGTCCCGGGTCGCAGGTGCGCGTACGGACCGATCCGGCAGTCGTCGCCCACCTCGCTCTCTTCCACCACGGACCACCACACGCGCACCCGGTCCCCGATCCGGGACCCCCGCACGTGCGCGCCCGGGCCCACGGTGCACTCCCGCCCCACCACCGTGCCCGCCTCCAGGACCGTGAAGGGGAGCAGGACCGTGTCCGCACCCACTTCGACTTCTGGCGCCACGTAGGTGGTGGCCGGGTCGAGGATCGTCACGCCCAGGTCCATCAACCGCTCCAGCGTCCTGCGCCGCAGCTCCGCCTCCGCGGCTGCAAGCTCCCGCCGCGAGTTCACCCCCATGAGGTCCCTCACCTCCTCCAGCCTCACCGTCCCCACCCGAAGGCCCGACTCGCGCAGCAGCCGGAACACATCCGTCAGGTAGTATTCGCCCTGCGCGTTGTCAGGCTGCAGCCGCTCCAGAGCCTGCCGCAGGGCCTTCACCTCAAAGCAGCACAGCCCCGTGTTCACCTCTCGCACCGCCCGTTGCTCGGGGGTGCAGTCCGCCTCCTCCACCACACCGTGGAAGTGGCCGTGCGCGTCCCGCAGCACGCGCCCGAGCCCTGTGGGGTCTTCCACCTCCGCCACCGCCAGGGTAGCCGTGAACCCGCCCTCCCGATGGGTCTCCAGGACCTTGCGGAGCACCTCCGGGCGAACGAGGGGTGTATCCCCGTACACCACCAGCACCGGCCCAGCGGCCTCCGGCAGAAACTCGAGGGCACAGCGCACCGCGTCTCCGGTGCCGAGGGGCCGCGACTGCCGGGCAACCTGTACGGCCGGGGGCAGCACCTGCTCCACCCGTTCCCCCCCGTGCCCGACCACGACCACCACGGGCCCGGAGACCGCAGCCTGCACCGCCTCCAGGACCCGCAGCACCATGGGCCGCCCGCCCACCGGGTGCAGCACCTTCGGAAGGCTCGACCGCATGCGCTTGCCCAGCCCGGCCGCCAGCACCACCGCCGCAGGATGCATCACCATGACCTCCCGGGCTTGACCCCGCTGTGGTCGACCCGTATGGTGGTGGTGGCCCCGCGCCTGACGGGGCTGAGGGGAGTAACTGGCGGCTGCGCCTCGCTGGGCGCGGCCGTGGTCCGGTCGTCAGTCCGGCGCACGGCGAAGGCGCGTGCACCCGGCCGGGCCTGTGGCGCGGCCTCACGGTGAGACCTCCGCGGCGGAGTTGCCCGGAGGTCTTTTGCTTTTGGCGACTTCCTGTAGCGGGAGGCGTCCATGAACGTGGAGCTCGTCCTATGGGTGGTGTTCCACTTGGTGGTGGGCGCCATGCTGGCCGTGGACCTGGGCGTGTTCCAGCGCAGCCCCCACAAGCTCTCCATCCGGGAGGCCACCATCTGGAGCGTGGTGTGGATCGGGGCCGCCCTGCTGTTCAACGCAGGGGTGTGGGCGCTGGAGGGGCCGCAGGCAGGGTTGGAGTGGATCACCGCGTACCTCGTGGAGAAAGCCCTCAGCGTAGACAACCTGTTCGTCTTCCTGGTCATCTTCTCATACTTCGCCGTCCCCGACCACCTGCAGCCCCGGGTGCTCCTGTGGGGGGTGCTGGGCGCGGTGGTGCTGCGCGCTACCCTCATCGCGGTGGGGGTCACCCTGGTGCACCTGTTCCACTGGGTTCTGTATCTGTTCGGCGCCCTCCTGGTGTACACAGGCTGGAAGCTGTTCCGCCACCGGGACGAGGTGGTGGATCCATCTCAGAACCGGGTGCTGCAAGCGGTTCGGCGCTACTTCCCGGTCACCGAGGCGTACGGGTCTGGGCGGTTTTTCGAGCGCCGCCACGGCCGTCTGTGGGTGACGCCCCTGCTGCTCGTGCTCGTGGCAGTTGAGAGTACCGACCTGATGTTCGCCATCGACTCCATCCCCGCGGTCCTAGCCATCACCCACAACCTGTTCATCGCATACACCTCGAACATCTTCGCCATCCTCGGCTTGAGGGCGCTGTTCTTCTGCCTCGCGGGCATCATGGACATGTTCCGGTACCTCAAGTACGGGCTCTCCCTGGTCCTGGTGTTCATCGGGCTGAAGATGCTGGTGCAGGACGTGTACAAGATCCCCGTGGGCGTGTCGCTGGCTGTCGTCGCCGTGATCCTAGGGATCAGCGTGTTGGCGTCGGTCCTCCTGCCTGCACCCCAGGAGGCCAAGGGCGAAGCCCCCGGGACCTCGCCGGGCGCTTGAGGTCTCCTGTGGCTTTAAGATAAGGGGGGATGAACCGGATCCGCGCTCGACTGGAGATCACGGACACGGGCGAGGACGTGGAAGCGGTCCCCTGTCTGTTTTCTTTGGAGGTGGACGGCCGGCCCATCCTCCTGCTGGGCGAGAGTGCGCGGGCCTTGGGCATCCCGTCCCGGGACGCCTCGTACTCCGCTTACGCGCTCTTCGAAGGGGTGCAGGGCCTGTTGCTGACCCTGCTGGCGGACCACCACGCCATTACGGACCCCCAGGACCCCTACGCGTGCCCTCTGTTCCTCGCGGACTGCGGAATGGACTGCTGCGGGTATCACGACTTAACGGTGTTGCACGGACCCGGCCGGATCCACCTGCACAACCCCGAGGACGGCAGCCGCTACGTGGTGGAGCCCGCGGAGTACGCCCGCGCGGTCCTCGCTGGGGTCCAGGGATTTTTGGATTTTGCCACCCGGGAGTCGCGGCTGCGGGACGACGAGGCATGGCACCTGTACGACCACTTGAGCTGGCTCGTGCGCAAGGCTGCCTCGGACGGGGCGCCTGAGGTGCGGGCCGTATGCCGGGAGTTCCTGGACCGGGCGGAAGAGCAGATCCAGCGGGCCACCCGCCCCGCTCAGGAGGTGCGGGGCACCCACTGACCGGCCCCTACCGGAGCGGCCAGATGGCCTGGGGCCGCAGGTTGCGGGAGATGCCGAGCTGCGTGGCCATGCGGTGCGTCCACGCCACGAACCCGTCGATGATCATGAGGCACTCCTCCTCCACCTCGTCCGGGCTCAGGGGGCTCGCCCGCAGCCGGGCCACCATGTCTCCGATGGCGGCGCAGAAGGTGCTCACGTCGTCCAGCAGCTCCCGGCTCACCCGCAGACCTTGGGGCGACAGCCCGGCCGGACGGCGGGCGCTCCGCGCGGACAGCCGCCTCCGCTGCCCCGCCGCCCACTCGTCCAGCTCGTCCAGCACGAAGAAGGCATCCTCCGGGCCTCGCTCCATCACCACGGACACGAAGCCCTGACAGGCCCGCCAGACCTGGTGGATCACCCCTGCCAGGTACCGCTTGTCCTGTGCGCCCAGTCCCTTGGCCACCGACATCTGCGCGCTCCTAGAAGAGACTTCGACGCGCGGTGCACCTCTCCCTGGTCGGGTAAAATCGATCGGGGAGGGGTGATATGACCTGCCGGGAGCGCCTAGAGTCTTACCTGCGGGAGCAGGGGGTTCGGTTCGAGGTCACCTGGCACCCGCTGGCCTACACCGCGCAGGAGGTGGCGGCTTCCGAGCACGTCTCGGGCTACCTGGTGGCCAAGCCCGTCATCGCGCGCTGCGGGGAACGGTTCGTGATGGCGGTGCTGGCGGCGCCGCAGCGCCTGGATCTCTCCAAGCTGTCAGCGGTGGCGGGTGAGCCGTGCCGGCTTGCGCAGGAGTCCGAGTTCGCGCCGCTGTTTCCGGACTGCGAGGTGGGCGCGCACCCGCCCTTCGGCAACCTGTACGGCCTCCCTGTGTACGTGGATCGTCAGCTCACCCGGGACCCGGAGATCGTGTTCCGCTGCGGGTCGCACCGGGAGACCATGCGGGTGGCCTACGGGGACTTCGAGCGGCTGGTCCAGCCCACCGTGGCGGACCTGGCCCTCTGAACTCGGTCAGCCCACGTACCGGCGGACGACCCGCCGCACGGAGTGTGCGTACGCGCCGCCGAAGAGGTTCGCGTGGACGAGCAGCGGGTACAGCTGGTACAGGGGCTTGCGGTCCCCGTAGCCGTCTGCGAGCGGCCACGCCTCCCGGTACGCGGCGTAGAACGACTGCGGGAAGCCCCCGAACAGCTCCGTGAGCGCGAGCTCCACCTCCCGGTGCCCGTAGTACACCGCCGGATCCACCACCACCGGGCCCTCAGGGTCCACCAGCCAGTTCCCTCCCCAAAGATCCCCGTGCATTAGCGAAGGGCCTTCCTCAGGCTCCGAAAGCCATCGGTCAAGGCAAGACACGAGGCGGTCCAGTCGGCTCAGGGTGGAGGGATCGAGGCTTTTCCGCCGACTTGCCAGCTCGGCCTGGAAACCCAGCCGGTGCGTCCGGTAGAACTCCACCCATCTGTTCGTGGGGGTGTTGCGCTGAGGGAGCGGGCCGATGTAGTTGTCGCGTTCCAGCCCGTAGGCCCCCGCTGCGTTCCGGTGCAGCGCCGCCAGCTGAGCCCCGAGGACCGCCGCCGCGGCCTCTGTCCGCTCCCGGGCTTCCACCCAGCGGAGTACCAGGGCAGCACCGTCTTCCGACTGCGCCACGCCCACGACCTCGGGCACACGCACGCAGCCAGCCTGCGCCAGGCGCTCCAGACCGTCGGCTTCTGCTAAAAACCGCGCGGCACCGCCCGGGCTCCACTTGACGAACACGCTGCCGCCTTCGGTGTCCCACCGAGCCGCCCGGTCCACATCCCCGCCGCTCACCGGTTGGTCCCGCACCACCCCGCCGCAGCCCAGGCGGGTCTGGAGCAACCGCACCACCGACCGGCGCAGGCTCGGGCTCACGGATTCCAGCGCTCAAGCCAGTCCACGAGTCCGCGGCAGCAGCGCTCCACGAGGTCGCACACCGCCTCGTGCTCGCCGTCGTAGTAGGGGTCGGGAATGTCTGGGGGTGTTCCCCTCGGACCAAACTCCGACAACAGGCGGACCTTGGCCGCCGCGTCCGGGAACCACCTGCGCAGGGTGCGGGCGTGGCCACGGTCAAGCGCCACGAGGAGGTCGAAGCGCTCAGCGTCTTCCGGCCTCACCTGCCGCGCCCGGCGCTCCAGGTTGATCCCACGGCGCGAAAGCGCCGCCAGGGCGCCCGGGTGGGGTGGTTCTCCCGCATGCCAGGCCTCCGTGCCTGCGGAGTCCACCTCCACGGCCACACCCCGCTCCTGGGCCAGGTGCCGGGTCAGGGCCTCCGCCATGGGCGAGCGGCAGATGTTGCCCGTACAGACGAACAGCACTCGCACCGCTCAGCCGCTCACCACGAACCGGTCCGCGACCATCCCGGCGAACAGGAGGGCCAGGTATGCCAGGGAGTAGCGGTACAGGGCCCAGGCGGTCTGCCCCCCGCCCCGCCACAGCCGCCAAGCCCTCCGCACGAACTCGACACCGAGCAGTCCGGCCCCGGTCGCGTACAGCCAGCCCATGCCCGCGGCCGGGACTAGCAGGAACGTGGCCGCGACCGTGGCCACGGTGTACAGGAAGATCTGGCGGTGAGTCTCCTCGTCTCCGCAGACCAGGGGAAGCATGGGGATCCGGGCGCGGGCGTAATCTTCCTTTAAGTTCAGGCTCAAGGCCCAAAAGTGCGGGGGCGTCCAGAGGAACACCACCGCGAACAGCAGCCACGCGGGAAGGCCTACGTCACCCGTCACCGCGGCCCAGCCCACGAGGGGAGGAACCGCGCCCGCAGCGCCCCCGATGACGATGTTGTGGGCGGTCGTGCGCTTGAGCCACCTGGTATAGACGAGGACGTAAAACGCAAGCCCCACCATGGCCAGCCAGGCGGCCAAGGCGTTTACCCCCGTTCGCAATAGCCAGAAGCTGGCCACGGCCAGTGCGACGGCGAAGGCCACCGCCCGCTGCGACGGGATGCGGCCGGCGGCCACGGGCCGGCGCTGCTTCGTGCGGTGCATGACCGCGTCGATGTCGCGGTCCAGCACGCAGTTCAATGCGTTGGCGGCCCCCGCGGCCAGGGCGCCACCCGCCAGCGTCGCCAGGACGAGCCACGCGGACAGCCGGTCGCGGGCCGCCACGACCATGGTGCACGCGGTGGTGACGAGCAGCAGCACCACGATCCGCGGCTTGGTGAGGGCCACGTAGTCCAATAAGGCCCGTTTCCACGCCGGCGCCGGAACGGGGGGGACGTGCGGGGCGGGAAGCGGGCGCGCCGCGGACCGAACGAACAGGCCCACCAGCAAGGTCCAGATGAGGGCCGCAAGCCCGAGGTGTAAACTCACCACCGCCGGATGCAGCCCGGTCAACAGGTTCAACCAGCCCACGAGGATCTGTACACCGTAGGCCGCCGCCGCCGCGTGGGCGAGACCCCGTAGGTCGGGCCGGTCCCGCCGCGCCCGCACCACCACCCAGCCCAGGAAGCCAGCCACCAGTACCGCCCAGAGCCGGTGCGCGAAGTGCTCCAGCACCCCGGGGCCGGACGGGGGAAACACCTCCCCGCGACACAGAGGCCAGTCGGGGCACGCGAGCCCGCCGCCGGACGCCCCCACGTAGCCGCCCAACAGCACGAGCCCGTACAGGCTCAACAGGGAGGCCAGCACCGCGCCGCGGAAGGCATGCTGCGGCCCTGTGAGGGTTGCCGGGCGCAGCCCTGCCGCCCGTTGCCACCACACCACAAGCGCCGCGAGGAACAGCAGGGCCGTCCCCAGGTGCGACACCACCAGCCACGGTCGGAGCCCGCTCAGCACCGTGGCACCGCCGAGCAGCGCCTGCACCACCACGAGGGCGAGGGCGGCTACCGCAGGGGCCCGCAGGGCCTCCGCGTAACGGCCGAGGCGGATCGTCCACACCAAGCCCACAACCACGAGGCCGCCCACGAGCGCGGCCACCAGGCGGTGGCTCCACTCCAGCAGCACCAGGGGCTCTGCGGGCGGGATCAGACGCCCGTGACACAACGGCCAGTCAGGGCAAGCGTCTCCGGCACCCGTGGTCCGCACCACCCCGCCCAGCACCACCAGGGCCAGGCTGAGCGCCACGAGGACGGCCAGGAAGCGACGGAACTGCACCACGGTCCGGTTGCACCTCGGACAGGTTTCCGACAAACTCCAAAGGGGATGCGCGCCCTGGGCGCATCCCCGGGTGCTATTGTACGACGCGGCCTGCGGCGCCGCACCTCCGGAGGGAAACGTGGCCACGACAGAAGCTGGGATCGGGTACACCGGACGCCACGCGTTCGCTGTGGCTGTGGCGGCAACGCTTGCGACCGCGCTCGCCTCGCTGCTGGTGCTCCTGTGGGGCCTGGGCCGCGCGGCATCGTACCCGGAGAGCACGGGAACGATCACGCGCTGGTTCCTCGCCCTATGGGACGGTCTGGTGGTGGACCGGACCCGCCTGGCGCTCGCGGGAAGCTACCTCCTCCTCCTGGCAACCGGTGTGGGCTACGGGGTGGTGTACGGGCTCGCGGTGGCGCCCATCCTATACCGGGTTCCTTCCCTCCGGGCCCGGCCGTGGTTGTGCGGACTCCTGTACGCGCCCTTGCCGTGGTGCCTGACGGTGTTCGTGGCGCTGCCGGTGGCAGGCGCGGGCATGCTGGGCTCGCACCTCGCGGCCGGGGGTATGCCGTGGCTCGCCCTGGCCGCCCATGGCTTGCACAGCATGCTTGTGGCCTCCTGGCTACGCCTCACGGAGTGAGGGCGGTTCCCGCCTGTCCCGCGCCGGCCCACCGCGCACCAGCTCCCACGCCACCTCATACACCCGCCGTGAGGTGAACCCCAGCTCTTGCGCGATCCGGGCGTACGGGGCCGAGGCGCCGAACCGGTCCACGCCCAGCACGCGTCCCTCGCAACCCACCCACCGCTCCCAGCCCATGGGCCGGGCGGCCTCCACCGCCACACGCTTGGTCACCGAGGGCGGTAGGACTTCTTCCTGGTAGGACGGCGGCTGGCGTTCAAACAGCTCCCACGACGGCAGACTCACCACGCGGGCTCGTACCCCTTCCTCGGTGAGCCGCTCGTACGCCTCCACGCACAGCGCCACCTCAGAACCCGTCGCGATCAGGATCACCTCCGGGACTCCAGCGGGCGAGTCTGCGAGCACGTAACCACCCCGGCGCAGACCTTCCGCAGGTGCGTAGCGGCCGCGGTCCAACACGGGCACCGCCTGGCGGGTCAAGACGAGCGCCACAGGCCCCTGGCGGTACTCCACGGCGAAGCGCCAGGCTTCCACGGCCTCCGCGGCGTCCGCCGGCCGCACCACCACGAGGCCTGGGATCGCCCGCAGGGAGGCCAGGTGCTCCACCGGCTGGTGGGTGGGCCCGTCCTCACCGACGAACACGGAGTCGTGGGTGAAGACGTACGTCACCGTTAGCTTTGAAAGTGCGCTCAGCCGGATGGCGGGCCGGGCGTAGTCGGAGAACACCAGGAAGGTGGCCACGAA
>VAPR01001160.1_pt1 | contig 13944 bp, 13 predicted proteins | sample 3380701 | NCBI WGS metagenome assembly VAPR01 (sample SAMN11536904, study PRJNA540576) | hot springs metagenome | isolation source: hot spring wet sediment | place: Spain: Lobios | collected 2014-01
AGAGAGGAGCTCTTGGCGTTATAAAACAGCACGCCTGCGCTCACGCCTCCTAACATCGCCAGTAAAAAGGCACTGCTCATCCCCGACGACTCCTCCCCTTGGGGTGCCACCCACCACGCTAACAGGGCACTCCCCACCCCGAACGCAAGCACCCACGCGACCCCAACTGTCAGGCTCCAGTAGCCGTTCTGAATCAGGGGCAGGAACAACACCAGATAGAGCCATGGCAACCCCAGCAGAAGTGCCCAGCCCCCTAACCAGCGCAGTTCGCCGCGTATGCCCGCAAGCCAGCCAAGGGGCACCAACAGAAGGGCATACCAGAAGAGCCACTGAGTGGCATCCGTTGGGGGCAGTTCGGGTTTGCCGAGGGTGAGCCAGTAAAGCAAGGGGAACGCAATCCCCACCCCCAGCGGATTGAACCAAAGGAGGGTAGGGCGGAACCGCCAGCCCACGAGCCAAAACACGCCCGCTACCAGTGCCGACAGCCCCGCCGCCAAGACGCTATTCAGAATGACGGTCACTGACGGATTGCCTCCACACTGACCGTGATACGCACATCATCCGCTAAGCCACCGTTGAGACCGTAGTTGATGCCGAACTGGCTCCGCTTAATGGTGAAGGTGGTCTCAAAGCCGATAATCTCCTGCCCACGCGGGTTGCGCCCTTTGCCCGTGTACTCGACCCGTACCGTAAGCGGACGCGTCACTCCCCGTGCGGTCAGCTCGCCTGTGACCTCTACGGTGGTGTTGTTAATCTTGCGGACTCGCGTGCTTTTAAAGGTAATCTTGGGGAACTGGCGCGCGTTGAAAAAGTCGGGGCTTCTCAGGTGGTCATCGCGTTGCGAGTTGCCCGTATCGACGCTGTTTGCGTCGATCTCCAGCTCGATTCGGCTGTTCGCGGGGTTCTTCTCATCCACAACAAGAGTGCCTGAGAAGCTATTGAAACGCCCGTAGGCATAGGCGGTGTTCATGTGCTTGACGCGGAAAGTAATGAACGAATGGACAGGGTCAACCCGGTAAGTTACGGGTTGGGCTTGAACGGGTTGAATTATACTCGCTACAAGCGAACTCACTGCTAAAGAGGCGACCCATCGCTTGGTGAACGGTTTATGCATCATCATCCCTCCTTGTAAGTTGGGTTCGTTTCGGTCTCGGTAGGGCAGGGATGGGGGATTGCCTGGGCGAGCTCATGGAGAGCGGAAGTGAACTGTTGGAGTACCTCAGGACATGCCCGAAAATAGTGGTGCTGACCTTGCTTGCGCATACGCACCAATCCCGCCTCTGTCAGCACCGTGAGGTGATGAGAGACCGTAGATTGCGCTATCGGGAACTGTTCCGCCAGTTCCCCACACGAAAGCTCGCCCTGCCGAAGGATGGCGAGAAACAGGTTAAGCCGAGTAGGGTCGGCTAAGGCACGAGCGACACGCACCAGCTGACGAGGCTCCATTCCCATACCTGCCTTCATAGACCGATGTACAATCATCTATACGAAGGGAGGTAGGGAAAGGTTCCCTCCGCTTTTTACAGGCGGATATCGACGAGCGCCGAAACCCCTACCCCCTCCACACGGTCTATCTGCTTCTGAGGATTTTTCGTGGAGATGGGAATCAGCGCTCGTAGACGCACCTCGTTGCCCATGAAATTGCCCTCTACCTGAGCAACTGCCTGAACCTTCTGCACCAAGTTGGGGCGCCCCATCACCTGAACTGCCCCCACATATGCGCCGTTGCCCGCACTGATAATGGGCACGACCTTGGTGGCGAAGTTCTGGTCAGGCTTGGTGCGTGTGAGACCGTTGATAGCGCGGTCTATATCTTTGCCCAGCCTATCGACGACGACGGCGATGCCCCCGGCTTTTAGAATCTTGTCCAGTTGGGTATAGCCGAGCATACAGCCAAGTGTTACCAACACTCCCAAAGCAAATGCACGCAGTTGGGTTTTCATAGTAGCCTCCTATTCGGTTTGACGAGTGAGAGTGGAGGATGTGCCACTCCTTAGGTTCGTTTGAAGCGTCGTTCCAGTTCGCTCCAAGTGAGAATCAGCGTGATAGGGCGTCCATGAGGGCAGAGGTAGGGGTTCTCGGTGCGGGCGAGGTCTTCGATGAGCCTCTGCATTTCGGGCAGGCTAAGGGGGTCGCCTGCTTTCACTGCGAGCTTGCAGGCGGTGGTAATCCAGATTTGTTCGCGGGCGATGGGTAGGCGTCGGCTTACTGAGAACTCCACCAACTCATCCACAATATCGCGCAGGGTCTGAACAGGGTCTTTCGTGCCAAGTGCAGCAGGCACAGCACGCACCAAAAACGCATCCTGCCCAAACGGCTCCAGATGGAAGCCGATTGCCTGCAGTTCGGGCAACCGCTCCTGCAGTAGCAGGGCATCCCGACGCGACAGATGCAACGGCTCAGGGTTCAGAAGATGCTGAACGGGGATGGGGTGTGCCCCTCGCTGTTGACAGAACTGCTCGTAGAGCACGCGCTCGTGAGCCACATGCTGGTCAATCAGCGCAAGCCCCTGCCGAGTCGAAGCCACGATAAAGGTATTGCGCACTTGACCCAAGATTTGCAGGTCATCCAGCAGATGGGCGAAGGGCAGGTGGGAGGTGGTCAGCGATTCGGCTGGCTCCACGGCTGAGGTAAAGGGGGATCGGGCAGAGGGTTCGAGAGGCGCCGCACCCCTCAGAGCCGTGGAAAGAGTAGGAGAAGGAGTCGCTTCGGGGGCAGGAGGCTCCGTCTCCTCTGGCGGAGTTAGCCCTGCGCGCTGAAGCAACACGGCGTGCAAGGTCTCAGCAGAAGGAATCGCCTCGACAGGGGAACTGGAAGGGCTACTCGCTTCGACCGACTCTGCTTGAGTTGCCCGCGCTGTTAGAGAGGGGCGTTCAGGGGGCAGCGCAGGAGGCGTCATGCCGTGTTCCAAAAGGGCATGCCGAATCGCGTGCATCACCGCATCGAACACGACATGCTCTTGCTGGAAGCGGACCTCTATCTTAGCGGGATGCACATTCACATCCACTCGGCGGGGGTCTATCGCCACCATCAGCACGCAGGCAGGATAGCGTTTTTCTGGGGTCAGCGAACGATAGGCTTCATCTAAAGCGGCGGTGAGCGTCTTATTGCGCACAGGACGCAGATTCACATAGAAATATTGGTGCTGGCGGGTGGGGCGCGTCTGATGGGGAGGCGAGACTAAACCTGTGACGGTAATCCCGTTCTCGGTATAGTCGACCGCCACCATACCCCGCACTAAGTCGCGTCCCCATAGGCTCGCCACTGCCGAGAGAAGGTCGCCGTTGCCGGGCGTAAATACCAGTTCCTGACGCTCGTGGACCAGCCGAAACGACACATCGGGATAGGCGAAGGCGTATCGCGTGACGGTCTCCACGAGATGCCCCAGCTCGGTGGCGACGGTTTTGAGGAACTTCAGGCGTGCAGGCACATTGTAAAAAAGGTCGCGCACGGTCACGGTGGTGCCAATCGGCGCGCCTGCTTCCTCAACGGTGCGTATCTCCCCTCCTTCGACCACAATCCGCGTGCCCGTTGGCTCTTCAAAGGCGCGGGTGAGCAGTTCCATTCGGCTCACTGAGGCGATGCTGGGCAGTGCCTCACCCCGAAATCCGAGCGTGGCGATACGCATCAGGTCGGCATCGGTGGCGATTTTGGAAGTGGCGTGGCGTTGGAGTGCGAGCAGGGCGTCTTCCCGGCTCATCCCGATGCCGTCATCCCGCACGCGAATGAGCTTGCGTCCGCCCATCTCCGCCTCAATCTCGATTCGGCTGGCGCCTGCGTCGAGGGCGTTCTCGATCAGCTCTTTGAGTGCTGAAGCAGGGCGCTCGACCACTTCCCCCGCTGCAATACGGTTCACAAGCTGGTTGTCCAGCAGATGAATGGGGCGACGCTCGACACGAAATCGCATTACCCTAATTTTACCTGCTCCTTGCCCCGCAAAAATGGTGTATACTATAGGGTAGAACAACTCGGAAAGGAGGCACTATGATGCACTATACACGAACTGCATGGCTATTTCTTGCCGTCTGCCTGATGGTGAGCTGGAGTCAAGCCCAGCTATACCAGACGAGCTGGGAGGCCCCGACTTTCACGGCAGGAGGGTCCGTTAATGGCATCGATGGGTGGGCAAACGGCTCTGGTAGCGGAGCCAGCCACTCGATTTCCACAGAGCAAGCACGCACAGGTTCCCAAAGCCTCAAGTGGGACAACTCGGGCAGCCAGAACTCTTTCTACTCTGTTCGGCGTGCCTTCACTTGGGCGCCTAACGACCCTAACAACAAGATTGTGGTCAGCACCTATGTTTGGATTAGTGGCGACACCCAGACGAACCGAATCTATGGTCTCTACCTCACTTCAACCGAAACGGGCACGCTTGGGACTACGATTCTGGGCGTTACGATAGATGGTGATGGTCGTGTGCGCGCTGGCACCAGTTGGGGTGCTACTTATTTGGGAACGCCCATCGGTCAAGCAGAGGCAGGAACCTACAAGGAGCGGTGGCTGAAGTTAGAACTGACCCTCGACCGCAACAGCGGCGCTGCAACCGCTACGGTTTCAGGCTTCAGCAGCGGTCCTGATATTAGCGCCAGCTTCACTCAGATCACCGAACCTCGCAATGTTAATCTCGGCACAGATTATGTGACGACCAGTAATCGTGCGGGGGTTGCCTACTTCGACGACCTGGAAATCCGCTTAGAGCCGGGAACCCCTTTCGAGGGCTGGGATGAGCAACAGAACGGCGGAGGTGACGCAGGCGAATTGGTGGGTACTGCCCAGCGCGTGGCTTCACCGGGTGCCCAACCTTGCTTCACGCCTGTCACGCGGATACGGGGTGATATGGCAGAAAACGACACCGATATGTATGTCATCTGTATCACGGACCCAGCGAACTTCTCCGCCACTACCGTCGGTACCACCAGTTGGGATACCCAGCTCTGGCTGTTCCGCTGTGATGGGTTCGGCGTGGTGCATAACGACGATAATCCCAACGGTACAGGGCTTCAGTCGCGTATCGACAACCGTACTAACTGCATCCAGTCGCCGGGCATCTACCTGCTGGCGATTACGCGCTACAACCGCGATGCGGTCAACTCACGAGGTGAGCTGATATGGGCGGCGTCGCCTTCAAACCAAGTGCGATGCCCCGATGGACCAGGGCAGAATAGCCCCCTCGCCGGTTGGAGTACTCCCACCACCACAGCAGGACGCTATGTTATCCAGCTGCAGGGCGCCTACTTCGTGGATGCGAATGGTACCAGCGGAGGCGATGTGAACGGCGATGGCTGTGTCGATGATGCAGACCTGCTCGCCGTGCTCTTTGCCTTCGGCTCGGTAGGTCCGCGCCCTGAAGACCTCAACTGCGACGGAATTGTGGATGACGCCGACCTGTTGCTGGTACTGTTCGCCTTCGGCTCAGGGTGTTAAGGAAGTCGGGATACTCTCAGGGGCGTCCCCCGAACGGTGAGGACGCCCCTTTTCAGGTATCCTTTTCCTTAAGGTATCTGTCAACCCTTTTTCAGGTACTATAGATTATCTTGAAGGGGGCGGCTCCTTAGGCACGCTCCTGTTTGGCAAGGCAGGGATAGAAGTGCAACCCTTTGATGGGCGCAGATCGGGTTCGCGGCGATTCACGCGCGTGAACCTGAATGTGTGGTTGATTATCCTCGTCGCACTGGCGTGGGGAATCATCCGCTATCGGCAGGGAGCCTTTGCCCTCAGCTGGGAAGGCTTCCTGACCCTCTGTGGGCTGGCACTGGTGTCGGCTATCGCGCGCACTTGGGTTGGCTTGCGTGACCCGAAAGTGATGTTCCAATTCACCTTACCCCTTGCGATTTTCGACATTCTCCTTATTGCAGTGGCTGTCTATTTTACAGGGGGTTATGTCAGTGAGGCGTGGATCCTTTACTTCGCGCTATTGGGATCCGAAGCGGCGGTGATGAGCACCCCCGCTTTGTTTACTATGCTCGGTCTCAGCACCGTGACCTACGGAATAGCGACCCTCCCATGGAGCACGGAGATAGCGCCTGGGTTCTTCTTCCGCATGGCGACCGTGGGATTAACGGCGTGGCTGATGCACCAACTGCTTCGCTCCCATGTGGAGTATCGCCTGGAGCTGGAAAGGCTGCGGGAGCAGATTCAGTTAGCGCGCGAGCGCGAGCGCATAGCCCAAGAGTTTCATGATGGGCTAGGGCACACTTTGGTCAGCGTGATTCTGGGGTTGCAAGCATTCTGCCAAGAGGCGCGCAAACAGGGAATCCTCAGCGAAAGCCACCATGCATGCCTCCAAGAGCAGGTCGCGGTGCTTCGCAACGCTCTTGATGAGACCCGCCAAATCATTCGCCAACTGGAACCCTTGCCCATAGTGGACCTCTGCCAGGAGGTGCGCCAGATGGCTGAGCGAACTGCCCAACGCTTGGGCGCCCAACTGCATCTCACATGTCCTCCAACGCTCCCAGCCCTTAATCCCCTCCAATCCCTCATGCTCACCCGCGTGCTCCGGGAAGCTTTCACCAATATCCTCAAGCACGCCCCCAACACGCGGACCATCGCCCTTGAGTGCAAAGTGAGCGAAGGTCTGCTAACCATTATCCTCTCCGATGATGGCGAAGGGTTCGATCCCAAGCAGGTGATTCCGGGGTTCGGATTGCGCCATATGCAAGAGCGCATCGAGTCGCTGGGCGGACACTGGGATCTCGAAAGTGCCCCTCAGCGAGGTACCCGAATCGCGTTCTCGATCCCCTTAGGAGGCGAGTCATGAGGGAACGCATACGAGTGGTAATTGCCGAAGACCATCCTAAACTGCGTCAATCGCTGAAGGTCATCCTCGAAGGAGATGAAACCTTAGACTTAGTGGGATGCGCTGAGGATGGCGAGCAGGCAGTGCAGATGGCACTCCAGTTCGAACCCGATGTGGTGCTCACGGACCTCCAGATGCCCCACTTGAGCGGGATTGAGGTCACGCGACGGATTATCCGTGCCCTGCCGAGTGTGCGGGTTATCGTCTGGACTGTGCATGATGATGAACGGAATGTGTTCGAAGCGCTACGCGCCGGTGCCCGAGGCTACCTCTTGAAAGACGCCACACCCCAAGAGATTGTGAACTGTATCCATGAAGTCGTTCGAGGGGGAGTAGTGCTTAACCCCATTATTGCCGCTTACCTCATCGAGGAGTTTCAGCAGTCGCGTCAAGAATCGCAGGCAGAAATTTTGTTTGACCTCACCCCGCGTGAGATCGAAATCCTCCGCTTGATTGTACAGGGTAAACGCAACAAAGAGATTGCCGAAACTCTTTATATCGCCGAGAAGACCGTGAAGAACTACATCTCGAACATCCTGTTCAAGCTTCAGGTCAACTCTCGCACTAAGGCGGCGATGGTCGCAGTCAAAAAGGGTCTTGTATAGGCATGCGTGCCTCTTATCGTTCCTTGCGAGCACTGGTCGATTGGCGGAACCTACCCCGTCCTCTCGATTGGCATGCCCTTTTTCCTCGTCAGGCGCCTGTAGCCGTTGAGATTGGCATGGGCAACGGGGATTATATTGTGGCGTGCGCCCAACAGTCGCCAGAGTTCAACTGGTTAGGGGTAGAAGTGGAGTGGGAAGGGGTTCGACGCGCGCTCCGCCGATGGGCGCCGACCCGCTTAGAGAATCTGCGCTTTGTGTTGGGCGATGTGCGTCCCTTTCTCCGCTACGCCGTGGCTCCCCAAAGTGTTCAGCGGTTCTTTACGCTCTTTCCGTGCCCTTGGCCCAAACAGCGCCACGAGAAGCATCGCCTCTTCAGCCAGTCCTTTCTGCAGCTTCTCAATAGTCGCTTAGTGCCCGGCGGAGAGGTGTCCCTGCTGACAGACCACGAGGAGTACTTCCGATGGGTATTGAGCCAGCTCACCGACACGGGCTTTCACGCTTATGCGCGCACAGTGCCCCCCTCGGTGAATACCAAGTATGAACGCAAATGGGTCGCCAGTGGACAGAGCCTTTTCTACGCCCTGAGCTTGTATAAGGTGGAACACTGCCCCGTTCCCCTCGGTAAGGAGGTATCTATGGAAACCTATCGCGTGCCCCACTTCGACCGTTCCCGATTCCAGCCCCAAGATGCGACCGATGAGCCGTATGTCTTCTTCAAAGAGACTCGCTACGATGCCGAACGCCAGATTGCGATGGTGCGCGTCGTGGTGGTGGAAGAGGAGTTCCCCCAGCACTTCTGGATTGAGATTGTGCCCACATCCGACGGATGGCAGATTCGTCCGGCGCCGGGGTGTGGAATCATCCCCACTGTGGGGGTTCAACGGGCGTTAGACCGTGTGCGGTCGGCATGTCTGGGGATGGGTCAAAGCGAAGAGGGCAATTGACACCAATTCTGAAGCACCCAGTCGGTTCCGTGCGCTTGAATCCACTGTCGGAGTTGCAGGGCTTCAGCGTCGTGAGGGTCGTAATAGGCTAGTGCGGCGCGAATTGCTTGACGGAAGGGTTCCGGGTCCTCGCCCTGTTCGCTTAGCAGTCGGTATGCGCCCACGAGGCGGTCTTCAGGGCGTAGTTTGCGCAGAGGTTCGCGAGCTAACCGCGCCAAAGGGTCGTCCAGAGCGGGGTCTTCGATGCGCGCTCGCACATCGGCAACCATTGCGTGATGTTCGTGTGGGTCAAAAGGGAAGGCTTTGAGCAGGGCACGCTCCAGCGCTTCGGCTCCGCGTTGGTAAAGGGTCTGGATTTCGGGGTCGGCTAAGGCTTGCTGAACCGTATGGTACCCTTTCTGAACCCCCAGATAGGCAATCAGCGCGTGCAGTCCGTTATGCACATACAGTTTGCGTTTCGCATAGGCTTCGAAGGGGCGCACGGCATAAAGCCCCTCTATGGGAGGAAGCGTGCCGAGAATGGCATCTGCATCCACGAGCAACTTACTGTAGCGGTCGGCGCGCACGCCAGGCGGGTCTCCGGGCAGTTCAGCAACCACCTGACGCCCAATCACACAGCGCACCAGTCCCAGCGGGGCAGAAAGGTGGGGCAGTGCCGTGCGCAGAATCTGGTCGGCGTGCACATCATTCTCGCCCAACAACAGATTGAGGGGGGGTAGCCCTTGCCGATGGCGGTAGGCGACGCACTCAGCAAGAAGAGGGGCTAAAGTGGGTAAGAGGTTTACTCCCACAGCGGTCGAGGCAATCGTGGCGCGGGCGAAAGCCTCGAGGAGTGCCTCTTTCTGGTTGAGAGCAAGTGCAGAAACAGGGGATAGAGTCTCGCGCGTGCCGTCGGGCCACTCAATCCAGCAGGCACGATGGCGATTAAGGCTTTCCACTAGCTCGGTTCGTGCCTCTACAAAGAGCACCTCCAGTCCGGAGCGGAGGTAGCGCTCGGCGAAGAACCCGCGCCCAATCTTTCCCGCTCCGAACTGGAGGGCGATGCCTAAAGGGTGTTGGTGCCCACCCATTTCAACTCGGGATTCGGTATCCACCAGCAGAGATAATACCTATCTCAATCGCCAGTCGCCCCGAAGTTGAACAGCACGATGAGCAGGTCCGCATCATCGACAACCCCATCGTTGGTCAAGTCGGCTGGGTTGGCGCCTGTCTGACCAAAGGCGAACAACACCATAAGCAGGTCGGCGTCGTCGATCACATTATCCATGTTCGCGTCCCCGTTGATAAGGGGAAACACCAGACCTGACACATCCGAATTGAGCGAGACATTGCGGACTTTGCGGATGAGCGTGCCAGGGGCGCGCACGGTAATGTCCACAGTACCCGACATAATAGCGGTATAGGTGGTGAACTGCCCATTCGCGTCGGTGTTGAAGGTTCGCGAGGCACGCAGAGTGTTCGTGCCTGCCTGGAATAGGCGCATCTCGAAGGGCACAACTGGAAGGTTCTGACGGTTGAGTTCCACTCGCCCCGAGAGGAAGCGCCGAACAGGCGTGTAATCGGTCAGCAGGAGGTCATACCAGCCCCCCGATCGTCCCCCCAGATAGCTAAATCCCTCGACGAGGATATAATAAATCCCCGCGGGCAGATTCGTGAGCGCTACGAGCGAGGTAAACGGGTTGAAGGGGTCATGGGGGTCATCATCGTTGGAGGCGATGGGGTTGAGCGCCGAGTTGTAAACGGTTATGATAGTGTCCGTTGCCCCGAAGGTGCGTACTGTGAGGTTCCCTTCTCCAATTTCGATGCGGTAGTAATCAAGGTCTGATTGGCGGTAGGTGAGGAACGCATTCGGGATGAGGGTAAAATCGTTGGCAAGATTGCCGATAGGGGTGGCAGTGGCAAGCGTGTTGTTGGTGCCGTCGACTTCGTAGGGGTCATAGTCGGGAAAAGTACTCCCGTCGAACAGGCGGAGGGTATAGCGCAAGCGCGCTAGGTCTCCTGAGCTTGCGATGGAGCGTACCTGCACGAAATAGGTGCCAGCAGACAGCGTGCGGGTAATACCCGAATCAGCGTTGGTAAAAGTGGTGTCGCGATTGCCGAGATTGTTGTCACCGGGCACATCATCGTCGTTCTCTACAATCAGGTTCCCAGAGGAGTTGTAAAGTCCTAATACTGTATCGAATGTGGAGTCCACCCGTATCGTGTAGGTTCCCGATTGGGGCACTTGAAACCGAAACCAATCCAGATCCCCGTCAGGATTGATGAGACCCCGTACAATCTTCATATGGCGTGTGCCCGACTGGAACCCCACCACGCCGAGATCGGTGGCAAGTCCGGTCGAGTCGTTATTTTCTACCTCGTTGACGAAAGTAATTTGGGGTCGTTGTGCCCAGAGTGGGCTTGCTATTACTGCGAGGCATCCCAAGCATCCCAGAAAGCGTCCGAGAATTCCCATAGGTGTTGCTCCTTTCCGCCCCTATTATAGCACATTTGAAGGCTACCAAGGCTCCTGTTCGCGTAAACTGGTAAATCTGCCGTCCCCTATAACGATGTGGTCAAGTAGTTCGATACCTAAGAGTGTGCCGACCTCCTTGAGCCGGCGAGTGATGGCGATGTCCTCAGGGCTTGGGGTGGGGTCGCCGCTGGGATGGTTGTGGACAGCAATCCAGCAGGCGGCGCCTTCGCGCACCAGCACCCGATAGACCTCACGGGGGTGAACCAGACTACTATCCAAGGTGCCGATGGAGATGGTTTCGGTGCGCATCACCCGATTCTTGGTGTCTAACAGCACCGCCAGAAAATGTTCGCGTCGTTCGTTCACGAAGGTGAGACGCAGAAGGTTGTAAACATCCTGGGGGGAGCGGATTTGGGGGCGATCCTGAAAACTGCTGAAGGCGACTCGGCGCGCCAGCTCCATCGCCGCGGCGATTTGGGTCGCCTTTGCTAGCCCCATCCCTTTCACTTGGGCGAGCTCAGGCACGCTGGCGTGCATCACCCCGCGCAAGCCGTTGAACCGTTTGAGGAGTACCTGTGCCAGTTGGAGCGCCGACTGCTGTTGGGTGCCTGTGCGCAACAGGATTGCCAACAGTTCATGCTCTTGCAGATGGTGCGCCCCCCACTGGGCAAGTTTCTCACGGGGACGCGCTTCGGGTGGCAGTTCGCGAATCGTCTGGTAGTGCTCCATCGTTAGAGTAAGCGTTTGAGTCGGGTGTAGGTCATATCCATCAGGGAGTGTACGGCTCCCCCTGCAATCAACCCCGTCAGTATCGCCCAGGTCTCGGTGCGGTAGGTCATCAGCCAGTCGGTAGCGCGCCAGAGCCAGCTTTGGGGATCCGCATCCAGCGCGATGCCAATCTGCCGAAGGAGCCACGCGAAGCCGAACCATAAGAGCGCGAGCACACCCACAAGGTAGCCCACACGCAGAAGCGGCCCAACCCCCAAGCCGTGTGAAATCCAGCTGCGGTGAGGCACCAGCTTCTGATAGGGCCACCAGAGATAGCGCAGGGGGCCCCAGCGTCGGTAGGCAGAGGAGGCGGTATCAAGGTCGCTGGAGAGCCAGATACCGGAAAAGACATAGCTGGCGATTGCCAACCAAGCGAGAGGGCGCGTTTCTGGGGGCAGATACCATGCACTCAAGGGAACTGCCCCGATTGCTGTGCCCACGGTGACCCAATCGTGCGTGCGTCCCGATGGCATTACTTGCGGGATGCCTCCTGTAGTTTTTTCAGTGCGCGTGCCAACAGCTGACGGACGCGCTCTTTACTCAGCCCCAGCCGACGCCCAATCTGCTCGAGGGTGTGCTGAACCTCACCCCCCAACCCGAAGCGGAGCCGAACCACTGTGCGCTCCTTGTCGGTCAGGGCGCGTTCCATGAGTGCCTCTAAATCGACGCGGGATTCCCAGTCAGGCTCGCTGGTGTCCGCAATCAGGTCGCCCAGCACGGTCTCTTCCCCTTCCCGGACAGGCACTTCCAGCGAGATGGGGTGCGCCACGCTGTGCAGGAGGTTGCGCACTTGCTCCGCGGGAAGCCCGGTGTAGTGGGCGACCTCCTGAACCGTGGGCAAGCGTCCCAGGTCTTGTTGAAGGAATGCCGAGGCTTGGCGCACCTGCTGAAGCGCTTTGGAAAGGTGAGCCGGCACGCGGATAAGCGCGCTTTGCTCGTGCAGAGCGCGCACAATCGCTTGGCGTATCCACCAGCTGGCATAAGTGCTGAATCGATTGCCGCGGTCGGGCTGGAAGTTTTGGGCAGCGCGTATCAGTCCGAGATTGCCTTCCTGAATCAGGTCGGAAAGGGGAAGCCCTCGTCCTGTGTAGTGGCGAGCGATGGAGACTACCAAGCGAAGGTTCGCTTGCACCAACTGATTGCGTGCCGCCTCGTCGCCTGATTGCGCCCGCCGAGCAATTTCTTGCTCTTGTTCGAGGGTCAAAGAAGGACTTTGAGCCACGCAGCTCATCCACCAGCGCACAGTGTCTTCTAACACCTCGCTTTCTGCCTGTTCGATTGCGCGGTCTGCCTGCTCGGTTATCGTGCGGAGTGCATGTTCGCCTGCCTCTTCTTCCTCAAGAACCCGCACCCCGTTCGCTTCTAGTTCTGCGAACACCAGCTCCAGTTTTTCGGGGGCGAGCCATTCCTCTGGCAGGTGCGCCAGCAGGGAGTCGACCGTGATATAACCGTGTTTTGTCCCACTCTCAATCAGACGCCGAAAATCATCACTTCCGAGAAAGGGTTCCATCTGGCACCTCCCAGTGCAGTCTAAGATTCGACGCGCAGTTGCAGATATTCCTGCAACTTCTCGGGGTTTTCGGGGGCGTTTTGCAATTCGGTAGCCAGCTGTTGGCGGCGCTGACGCTTGATGCGATTCTGCAGATAGTGGAGGTTGGCTCGTACCTCTTGGGCGGTAAGGGGTGGGGCAGGGCTTAGCAGAAGTTGGGTCAGGAGTGCCTGAAGCGACTCGTCAGGGAGCGAGTGGATTAGCGTCTGGGGGTCAATTGCTGAGGGAGGTTGAGGGAGATTCAGGAACCACTCGGCTAACTGAGCGTGGCTGGGAACAGTCCAGGTCAGTGTCCGCACAGCGTCTGCCACGAGCGGGGCAGTCTGAGGGTCGAGCAGTGCGCGGAGAAGAGTTTGTTCAGCCTCCAGCACCCCTTTCGGTACCGGGGGAACGGCAGGGGCGGACGCAGGCGCGTTCGGCTGGTTTGAGGGTGTTGTAGAGGCGGAGCGTCGAGGGCGCGACTGGCGTTGGAGCCGTCGAAGTTCCCGCTGAAGGCTCTCCACCGCCGCTTGGGGACTGGAGGGATAGAGGGGGCTAAGCGGCGCCAACACCTGCAGGCATGCCGTTTGGTCTAAGGCGTTCGGTAAACGCGCCACCCAGCCAAGTGCCTCTTGAAGTGCCTGAGTACGGGCGAACGGGTTCAACGCGGTTGGTCGGTCTACCCCTGCCTCTCGCAAATGGCGCTGAAGCACCTGCTCTAGACCGAACAGCGCCAGCGGTGTCGCTCGCGCCAGCAGGGAACGGAGGGCATCGGCTCCCTCCCGACGCAAAAGGCTATCGGGGTCATCGCCTTCGGGCAGAGCTACCACAAAAGCGGGGATGCCCTC
>VAPR01001162.1_pt1 | contig 13926 bp, 10 predicted proteins | sample 3380701 | NCBI WGS metagenome assembly VAPR01 (sample SAMN11536904, study PRJNA540576) | hot springs metagenome | isolation source: hot spring wet sediment | place: Spain: Lobios | collected 2014-01
CCAGAACAAGGTGCGGCTGAGCAAGATGTTAACCTTATCGGTGATACCAAAGGACCACGGAATCAGTTGCAGCAGGACCGTCGCTGCCACACCCAGGCTCGCGATAATCCACATCAGGATGGTGGCAACCACCATGTAACCGAACAACGGAGTCTTCTTCCCTTGGTTTGCTTTTTTCCACTGGAAGTACTGCGCAATCATTGCAATACCGCTAACCCACGTACCAACAACGACAAGTGCCAACCCGATATAGAAGTAAGGAGATGCTTTCAATGGCGCATAGAACGTGTATAGAACAGTTGCCTGGTCAGATCCTACCATGATCACGGACAGTATCGTACCGACCAGCATCAACCAAAATCCGGCCCATCCTGCTTTTCGTACGCCATCCGAAAAGCTCCCCATCGTTTTGTGCAAGCCAGCAAAGAAGAATCCATAAATAAAATACGTAGTAAACAGAAGGGCAAGCGAGATGCCATGTGTCGTCAAAACCTTATAGTAATTCAGCCATTGCGGGAGCTCAACCACTCCGCCTCGGACCAACCCTTGCAGCAGCCCGCATATCGTTCCGATGAAGAAGAATGCGAACGAAATGGCTACAAAGGCGAAGGCCAGCTTTTTCTCTTTGCTACTGTGCAGCATGTTCTATCACCTCAATGTCCATCTTCATAAAATGGTGTCCTGTGCCGCAGTACTCGTTACACAGCACGAGATATTTTCCCGCTTTGTCAAAGGTATACGTACGTGAACTGATATGACCAGGAACGATTTCCATGTTGATGTTTGTGCCAGGGATACTGAAGCTGTGAATCACGTCTTTGGTGGTAACGTTAAACGTCACCTTTGCCCCTGCCGGGATTTCAATCTTGGCCGGATCGTAACCGAAGGCCATCGCAACCAGGTTCACTTCATACTCGTTTTCCCCTATTTTCTTCAAGCCGGGTTTGTCAAAAGGGGGTGTCGTATCAACCTTGGCGGGATCGATCGTGTGCATGCCGCCAGCCGGATGGTGACCTTGGGAAAAGGCCATGAAAAAAATGATGCCTAAAAACGTGAGAATGGCCAAAAATCCAAATGCAAGCCAGTATTTTTCATAACGATGAATATGCATGGCGAAGCTCCTTTTCTATCGTGATTTCAATCCGCTATTGTCGCTCCACGTAGAGCGCCAACGCTCCCGACCAGGAGAGCACGATCAATATGCCGAGAATGAATACCGAGATCAATGTGCCTTTCAGATTTTGATCTTGATGTTGATCCTTTTTCATTTGTGAACCACTCCTCTTTGGTATCCAAGTTTTTCGCTCACAATCCAGACGACCAGTGCCGAGAGGATGACATACCCCGCATAATGGAGCATTTTATTTGCGTACATCAGGCTCGGCAGCCATGCAACAGTTGTTACGCCAAGCGACAGATAAAGTGCCGGCAACCTTCTCCATTGGGTATATAAAAACCAGGTAACAATGAGATAGACAATTCCTAAGAGGGCTCCTTCAACCATCTTCCTACGCCTCCTGCTCTGTGTGTTCTCTACGCTTTTTATTGTAAAAGGTTCGTTTGTCGATGTATGTCGGGGAATCCCCTGATTCTTGCGGTGAATCATCCTGATATGCCCTGAGAAAAGAAAAAACAGATGGTCATCCCATCTGTTTTGAGGCTTCATGCTATTGGCATTTCAATACACACTACGGTTCCTTCCCCTGGTGTGCTGGCAATGTGGAAAGAGCCGCCGTGATCCTTGATGATTTGCTTGCTGACCATGATGCCAAGTCCGGTTCCTTTTTCCTTGGTTGTGTAAAAAGGGTTGCCGAGCTTGGATAGTTGCTCTTCCGGGATTCCACACCCCTGGTCCTCGACCCGAATCTGAACGCAGTCGTCCATCTTTTTTCGGGCGCTGACCGTGATGGTCCCCCCCTTTGGCATCGCCTCAATGGCGTTTTTCAGCAAGTTGATCATGACTTGTTTCATTTGATTCTCGTCGCACCGAATGAACGGCAGATCCTTTTCGATCAGGGTGGCAATCTGAATGTTTTTGATCGCCGCTTCCACAGACAGCAGCGTAATGATTTGGTGCAGCAAGGGTTCCGGATCGGTCGGCTTCAGTTTTTGCGCTTTTTGTCTGGCAAAAGAGAGGTATTCCCCGATGATGGAATCGATTCGATCCAGCTCCGAAACGACCAGGTTGAAATTGTCCTCCTGTTCCTGAATCGTCGCACCGAGCATATGGATGAACCTTCGAACAGCCACCAACGGATTTCGAATCTCATGCGCAATGCCGGCAGCCAGTTGACTGACTACCGCATATCGGTCGGACTCCCTGACAAGAGCCTCCGTCTTTTTCCGACTGGTGATATCCCTTGCCGAGTAGATAATTTTGTCGACGGCGCCTTGTTCCGTCAGCACAGGGGTACAGTTCAACTCAAGAACGAGCCAGCGTCCGTCCTGATGCCGCTGACGGATTTCCACCTGGCATCGGACATGGTTTTCCAACAACTCCGCAATTTTGGCCCGGAACTTATGATGATCTTCCGGGTGTATGAATTCCAACACCGATTTCCCTTCAAAATGGTCGGGGGTGTAGCCCAACACCAACTGATGCGAAGGGGACGAGTATTCAATCACGCCGTTCACGTCCAATACCTGAATCAGATCGTTCATGTTTTCCGCAATCAGACGGTATTGCGCTTCCCTTTCCCGCAGAGCTTCTTCCACCCGTTTCCGCTCGGTTATGTCGCTGCGAATTGATATATATTGGAAAGGTTTTTTCTTCTCATCAAGAAACGGCACAATGGTGGTGTCCACCCAATAGTAGGTACCGTCCTTGGCACGGTTGCGGATTTCGCCTCGCCATACGTTTCCGCTGCCGATCACCCTCCACATTTCGCGGAAGAACTCTTTGGAGTGCAACCCGGAATTGATGATCCGGTGATCTTGCCCGATCAGCTCTTCACGCGTATATTTGGAAAGCTTGCAAAACGTATCGTTTACATATTGAATGATGCCTCGACGGTCCGTAATGGCGACAATGGACGACTCATCCAGAGCGAATTTGATGTCCTTCAGTTCCTTCAGAGTCTGTTTGAGATGTTCCTCCGCCATTTTGCGCTGCGTGATATCCGTTCGAATGGAAACATACTGGTACGGCTTCCTTCGCTCGTTCAAAAACGGAACGATGGTGGTGTCCACCCAGTAATAGGTGCCGTCCTTCGCCCTGTTTTTGATTTCTCCGCGCCAAGTCTCACCGCTGCTGATCGTTTTCCAAAGCTCTCGGAAGAACTCGGGCGGGTGAAAACCAGAGTTGATGATGCGATGATTTTGTCCGATCAGTTCTTCTCTGGTGTATTTGGAGATGGTGCAAAATTTTTCGTTTACGTAGATGATGATTCCTTGATGATCGGTGATGGCTACAATGGAGGACTCATCCAAAGCATGTTTGATGTCGGTTAGTTCCTTGAGAACCACTTTTAATTCTTCTTCAGCCCATCCGGTTATATCCAACATTCGGTTTGTATTCCTCCCATTTGCCGCGGCTATAGGGTCTCATTCAAAGTCCAGAAGTCCTTTTTTCAGGGCATAGCGCACCAGTTCCGGACGTGTTTTCAGCTGCAATTTTTCCATGATATGCGCTTTGTGGGTTTCCACTGTCTTTACCGATACCACCAGTTGTTCGGCAATTTCCTTGTTGGTGTAGCCCTTCGCGATCAAAGACAGCGTTTCCTTCTCCCGCTCCGTCAGAATCTGATAGCTGTCGCCGTCTTCACCTTTTTTTACACGCTGCAGGAATTCCGAGATCAGGGATTTCGTAGCGGAGGGGTAAAGATAGGCAGCTCCTTGGGCTACCGTTCGAAGCGCGGACAACAGCTCCATGTCAGGCGCACTTTTCAACACATACCCGGACGCCCCGGCTTGCAGCACACGAAAAAGGTACTCTTCGTCATCATGCATGGTCAGGATCAAAATATCAATGTCTGGTGCCGCTTCCTTCAGCCGCTGTGTCGCAGACAGCCCGTTTTCTCCCGGCGGCATGCTTAAATCCATCAACACGATATCCGGCCGAAGTTCCAATGCTTTCTCATATGCCTCTTTTCCGTCTGCTGCCGTTCCTACCACTTGCATGTCACTCTGTGAACCGATCAGCATGGACAAGCCCGATCTTACAATCGCATGGTCATCCGCGATAAGTACCCGGATCGACATAGTGCGGTTCCCCCTTTTCTGTTACCGGTATGATTGCTTGAACAGTCGTTCCTTTCCCTGGAGCCGACTGTATGATCACGGTTCCTCCCAATAAGTTTGCGCGTTCTTTCATTCCGTACAGGCCCAACGCTTTATCCCGCCCCAGCATTTGGTCGGGTTCAAATCCCTTGCCGTAATCACGTATGGTGAGTATCACCTTGTCATCCTGGTCTTCCAGCGTGATTTCAATGACATCTGTATCTGCATATTTTGCCGCGTTTGTCATGGCTTCCTGACAGATTCGGTACAATGCGGTTTCTACAGTAGATTCATATCTGCGCGTACCGCCTTTTGCTTCCAACCGCGTCTCAATCCCAAATGTTTGCTCATACCGCCTGCGGTAGGATCGAATCGCGGCAAGTAACCCCAAATCATCCAAAGCGGACGGGCGCAGCCCCGCCGCCATCGTATTGACCTCATTCAGTACGCGGGTAGTCAGCTGTCGCACATCTTCCAGTTGAGCCTTGACCTCTTTCTCCAAATCCAGCTGGTCCAATACTTTTAGCCCGACCAGGATGCTGTACAACGCCTGGCTCACACCGTCGTGCAGATCTCTGGACACCCGTTTTCTTTCTTCTTCCTGTGCCTGAATCACATAGTTGGTCATCTGACGGTGGAATCTCTCTCGCTCCACCTTCATCTGTTCGGACATGTCCCGCATGATGACAATGATCTGCTTTCCAGCGGGAGTCGTCATACAGGTGGAACTGGCAGCAACAGGGTACTCTCGGCCATCCTTGGTGCGGATTTTCATCTCGAACGAGGGAACGTTGTTCGTCCGTGCAAAACAATCGATACAAGACGCTTCCTCCAGACAGGTGGCCATTCCCTTGCATATCTGACAAAAATGGATCTTCCCAATCAGTTCCTCGCAGCTGTAGCCAGTCATTCTCTCCACAGCAGGATTGGCGGTGATGACAGTGCCTTGCTCGTCAATCACGAGTATGCCATCCGAAACAAGAGGAAAAAACGATTCCAGATTGGAATGTTGTGCGGGTTCCATTCTACTTCCTCCTCAATGAGGATTCCCTCTATATATGATAGCGCGAGCAGGCCGGTGGTTACAAATCACGCCTGCAGCTTGTTTCGTTTCATCGCCGCCAATTGTTGCGCCGAATTGCTTACGAGCTCAATCATTTTTCCGGTGAATTTGCGTGTTTCGCGACAACCGACCAATAAAACACCGACGATACCCGCGTTTTCTGTCACTGGCACACAAACCATCGATTTCAAATTCTCCGCCAGCAAAATGGGATATTCTTGCGGATCATCACCGCTGCGCGGAGAAAACTCCTCAATCACCAACGGACGACCGGAACGGAATACGTCACCGATCAATCCTTTCCCAAGTGTAGATTGTATTCGTTTATACCGTTCATTGCGGCTTCCGGAAGCATGCTGCCACTTGATTCGCTGCTCCAAGGCATCTGTCCATGCAACTGCAGCGAAATCAGCGGCGGTGATCCGTCTGATTTCATGTAGGATCGCCAGAATCTCCCCTTGAAGTTTTCCCATGGCACAGGCCTCCTGATCCTTGTTTGGATTACTCATTAAGGTATGATTATACAACGTTTTGACAAAATCTTGATTCAGGGAATTCCCCTATCTTTGGCAAGGGAATCCCCTGATTTGACGTGCACTTAGCTCATGCTTTTGTCATGATCTTCAGGCGTACTTCCATTGTAGGGGAGGGAAGCGGGAAAGTAACTCGGGGAGATCCCTCATTATCGGAGGGAGAAACCCTGATTTATTGACAACAAGAACAAAAAAAGGGCCGTAACAGGTTTCCAACCGGCAACCTGTCACAGTCCCATTTTTCCGTTTTTCACTCAGTCCCTTCGCTCTTGCTTGCCTTTCTCGACATCCGCTCAAACACTTCCATGGCCTCAACTGCTGTAGGAATCGTGAGCACATTTCCCTCTACGAACTCGAACGCTTGCGGATCTTTGCTTCGTCCTAGCTCACGAGCAGCCGCTTCCAAGTCGTAACCGGTTCTCCGAAACTCGTACCCATCTGGGCCAAGCAGCAGCCAGTAAGCTCCCGGCTGGTCGGCATACGGCATTCCCACACTCCCTGCATTGAGGACACGAGTCGTTCCTAGTTGCCGTTCAAACTGGATATGCGTATGTCCACAAACCACAAACTCTTGCTGAACACCACGAAACATCGGGAAAAGTCTATCCTCTGGCGTGATTGGTGTGAAAATCTCCTCGTCACTCCTCGGCGTCGCATGACAGAACAGTACCTCTCCCAGCCCCTCAATCGATTGTGTGAACTGCAGCGGTAACTGGGCCAAAAAATCCCGATGGGAACGGCTTATCTGACTTGCGACCCATTCTGTTTTTTCACGCCCCTTCTCTGACATCTCGGGACGAAGAGGCTCCCCGTCAAAAGCCATCACGACTTCGCGATCACAGTTGCCACGGATGAAACGAACCTGCGTTTCAAGCTGAAAAAGCCGCTCCAGCGTCTCCACAGGCATGGGACCGGAGACGATATCTCCACCAATAACGATCAAGTCCGGCTTCACGTCTGCGAGTTCATTCAGAAGAGCGTTTAAAGCCGGAAGATTTCCATGGATGTCGTAAAGGGCAGCTACTTTCATCTCTCAATATCCCTCCTTTTCAATGAAACGAGCTACCACGTAGGCAGCCCTCTAAACGGAGTTTTTCTTAGTTGTAGCGCCGTGCTCTTTCCATCCTCAGTTACCATACGCAACGATTTGATTTTGTATTCGGTCTGGTTCCAATGACGACGGTGGCCTCCAGTTCATCGGAATGGGCCACCTGTGGTATCAGCCCGTTGCGAGCAAAGATCTCGACGGTGTGCGGAGCCTGCTGCTCGCTAGTCTCAACCAGCAGGTGGCCGCCCGGTGCCAACCAGAATGGTGCACCGTCCGCCACCCGTCGTTGAATATCAAGTCCGTCCGCACCCCCGTCGAGCGCCACCCGCTCCTCGTGTATCCGGGCCTCCGACGGCAGCATCCCGATCGCCTCCGTCGGGACGTAGGGTGCGTTCGCGACCAGGACGTCGACGCGGCCCCGAAGTGTAGTGGGCAGCGCGTCGTAGAGGTCACCCACATACACGTGACCTCCAGCCGCAGTGATGTTGCGACGTGCACACCGCACTGCGACTGGGTCGATGTCAGCGGCGTACAACTCGATCTGTTCCATGTCTGCGGCCAGCGCGGCGCCCACCGCTCCCGAGCCGCAACACAGGTCAACCACTACGGCTCGTGGCCGTACGAGGACCGAGGCCTGACGGACGAGAAACTCGGTGCGACGGCGGGGGACGAAGACTCCCGGGTCCACCACGATCCGCTGGCCGCAGAACTCTGCCCAACCGATGATGTGCTCGAGGGGAATCCCTGACGCTCGCTGGTCCACCATGGCGGCGAGGTCGTCCGGCGTCCGTGCGGCGAAGATCAGCAACCGCGCCTCATCTTCAGCAAAAACGCATCCAGCAGCCCGAAGCCTGTTCACGACAATGGTATAAATCGAATCACCAAAAATCCGCCTCATTCCCATCTTTTTCATTCTCGATTTCCTTTACCATACCATTCTCTGGTAGAACAACGTTATCCTTGTGCGATTATCGCATGATTCAGGTTTCGTGCCGTTTACTGTGATGCGGGGGATCGTCCCTTACCATTTGACTTCACTCTCGTAGTCAGACAACGCTTTAATGAACCTCTCGATGTTGACCTTAACAAATCTTCGACTCTCTTGTCGTATCCGAAGCGCATGGCTGATTTGACGCAAATTCTTCATAATAAAAGCTTTTACCTTGGAAAAGCAAGTATTCGTGAAGGGCTGATGTTTCTGTTTTGATACATGCTTACGTGAAAAACCCTCCCGCCCTTGCGGAACAAAACGGGAGGGTTGAGTTCCATCCGCAAAAATCCAACGAAAGTTAGATATTTTGGGAATTGGATGCTTTTAACATTGTTTTACTCTAGCAAACCCAGTTCTTTCGCCCTCGCTACCGCCTGCACTCTCCGATTAACCTGCAGCTTGCCGTACAAATGGACAATATACGATTTTACCGTACCTACAGAAAGGCTCAACTGTTCGGCAATCTCCTGGTTGGACATGCCGTCGGCGATCAGTTGCAAGATCTCCTGTTCTCGATCGGTAAGCGATTCAAGCAACGGTTCACTCGACGTCTCTTTTCCTTTGACGCTCACAGCAGAATAACGGATCAGCCTTGCACTGGCCATCTGTGAAGAAAGCATCTCCAAAAACTCAATCCGGTCCGCATGAAAAGCGTCCGTCGTTAAATTATTCTCCAGATACAGAATTCCGACCAGTACTCCTGAACCGAGGATTGGTATGCAGAGAATGGATCGCGGGCGATGCTTCCTGACATAGGCATCTCTTTCAAATATCCCGGATCGGCCAGCATCGTTCAGCACCACCGCCTCTCTCGTCCTTGCCACATAATGGATGATCGCCGTAGGTATATGTTCAAAATCCTCTATTTGAATCGCTTTGTCTATGGATTCCCTCTGCTCATCTGCTTCCTTCCCCGCCTCGATCCACATTTCCCCCTCTTTCTCCAGGAGGACAAATCCTCTATCCGCGCCAGCGCTTTTCATCGCGGTATCGAGGTAGAACGTAAGAAGCTGGGGCAAGTCGGTATCTTTCGAAAACTCCGGCATCGCTTGCAGGAAAGTTATCAGATCCATCTGATGGGGAGTGCCGGTCTTTGCGGTCGTGCTGTCAAAAAATATGCCCTGGTCGTTCTGCAGGGATATCGCTTCCTCAAACAGGCTCTCCGTCGGCTGCTCGCAGCCGGGATTCGGGTATTTTTCCAGCAGATGCTTTACTTTTTCCGTCGCTCCCCAATGACGGTACGCTTCTAATGCCTGAACCGCATAAGCTTGGGCAAACCTCTCCTTTTTCTTTTGCAGATAATAGTTTGCGGCCACTTCGCAAGCGATGGCTTCATTTCGGACATACTGCTGTTCCTTAGCCGATTGAATCGCCAAATCATACAAATCCATCGCTGTCTGATCCCTCCCGGCCATTCGTGCACGTTCCGCTTCCATGAGCAGGGATTTGTGCAGGAAGTTGTCGGGACAATCAATGGCCCACTTTTTCATTTGCCTGCTATTTTTCCGCAGTATGTTCCCGTATTTCCTCCGGTCTGACGGAGCCATCGATTCCATTGCTGCGGCAATCGCCAGGGACTGATAAAAGATCAGCTCCGGCACATGAAGCAAATGAGTGGAATATTTCAAATAGGCTTGAGCCTGTTCGGCAAAATGGATGGCTTCCTGGTATTTGCCGAACAAATAGCAGCATTGTGTCTTATAGGTATAATACTGAAAGAACGTTGTCTCTTGCGTCTCATCCTTCAGGACATCCTGCAAAAATTGCTCTTCATCAAATTCTCCATCGGACAGCGTAAAACGATGGGTTGTCTTGCCTTGCAAGTTGCGCACAACCTGCAGGTACAGGAAGAAATTTTTCCGCACAAACTCCTCGTTCATTTGCTTCAGGATGACAATATACTTGCCCGCCAGCTCTGCCAACCCCTGCAAGGAGCCCCATACATAATAGGCGTTCACATGCGTCCCCATCGCATAGCTGGCGTATGTGAAATCCCCGCTTTCCAAGCCCATCTGGAGACCTTTGGACAAAAAGGGATGAGAATGCTTGGGGTGGCGAACCCACTGGCTAAGCGTGCCTCCGGCCAATACCAACGTACGGCATTTGAAGGTGGAATTGGGGAATTTTTCAGCCAATTGCAAAGCGATGCTCCCCAACCGATCCCCCTCTTTGAATCGTCCCATGACCAGGCTTAAAACCAGCCCGAAGGCGCAATAGGCCATTGAGGATGCATCCGTATTCCCGTGTTTCAATGCAAGCCGGATGTATTTGCACATCAAGATGACATAGGCTTCTTTATTGATAAAAAACGCTGGCGCGGCAATCGCCATGATCAACTCCATTCTGGCCTTTATCATCGGATCGCGCACGTTTGGCATGTCGACAAGTTCGTTGATCCGCCTTTCCAGCTTCCATTTCGTCCAAAGAGATTCAAGGGCAATTGTTACCTTTCCGGGCTTGTCGGAAATCGACATGTCCAGCTCTTTCAGCCCCCTCAGGCCGAGCTGGATGGCTTCCGCGTATTTGCCCTGATTGATATAGAGCGCAATCCAAATTCGATACACCTCTGTACGGTCTATCTTGTCCCTTGCCCGCTCCATCAACCGGACAAACTGGGCTTCGGCCTCCTCGTAGTGCCCGCACAGATATTCGGTCTCCAGGCATTGCAAATGCAGCTGGAAAATGAGCGCATAGCGCTCCTTCCAATCATCCTCCGACAGCAGTTCCCGTCCGGTGCGAAAATGGTATAACGCGGAGAAATAAGCAATGGAGGCTTTGGCTTTCAACCCCGCCTGCAGATTCAGTTCAGCCAGCCTCCTGCGTTCCGCACAGGCAAACAGTTCGTCTTTGCCCATATTCAGGTGGTAGACAATTTGATAAATTTTTTCATCCAACTGCTCCGGGTCGGTGGTATCCAGCAATGATTTGCCGATGGCCAGGTGGATCTTCTTCTTTTCGCCTTCAGGAATGAGCGAGTAGGCCGTTTGTTGGACGCGGTCATGCAAAAAGGTAAAGTGAATATTGAAATCCGCCTCTTCGGCCAGTAAGGCTACCGCCTCTTTTTCCAACAGATAGGCATAAGACTCATCCTGTGTCAGAATCAACCCTTCCTCGATAGCGGGCAGCAATTGTCGGGCCGTCTCCCGTACTGGCTTCCCTCCAGCCTTTGAGAGTGTAACGAGATCAAACCGATTTCCGATGCATCCGGCCAGTCTGATGACATTCCCGGTATCATCGGGCAGCCTTTCGATTTTCTCAACCATCAAGGCGATGACATCGGCAAAGCTTTGTTTCTTTTCAATTTCGGCGAGATCCCATTCCCATCGGGCGCTACCTGTGTGAAACACGAGCAGCTTATCCCTGTGCATCGCCTGCAGCAGCTGCTTGAGATAAAACGGATTCCCCGCCGTAATCCGGTAAACGGCTTCTGCCAATGGACGCGCCCTTTCCCTTTCGCAGTGGAGAGTCTCTGAAATCAGTTTTAGCGTAACATCGAATGTGAGGGGATTCAGCCGAATCTGGCTGGTGATTATCCCGTTCTCCTTCAAACCGATTAAGGCAGGATGCAACGGATGATCCTCGCTTACCTCGTTTTCCCGGTATGCTCCTGCCACCAGCAGATAACGGCTCCCCGGGTCGGTTAACAGAAGACGGAGGAAATGCAACGATGCCTGGTCTGCCCAATGCAAATCGTCAAGAAAAAGGATCAAGGGATGATTGCGGCTGGAGAATACCTGGACAAACTTGCGAAAAACCAGCTGGAACCGGTTTTGCGCCTCTGCCGGCGGAAGATCCTCCACCGGAGACTGTTCCCCGATAATCAGTTTTACTTCCGGAATGACTTCCGTCACCACAGCCCCGGTTCGCCCCAGGGCCCACTGCAATTTCTTTTTCCAAACAGCGATCCGATCCGCAGGTTCCGTCAAGATCTGGCGGATCAAGTCCTGAAACGCTTGAATCAGGGGAATGAACGGAATTTCCTGCTGCAGCTGCTCAAACTTTCCTGATATGAAATATCCCCTCTCAAAAGCGTCAGGGCGGTACCCCTCCAAAACCAGCTCTGTCTTCCCTACACCGGAATAGCCGGAAATGAGGGCAAACTCCGTCGCGCCGGTTTTGATCCGCTTATAGACATCACGCAGCCGATTGATTTCGTTTTCCCTTCCGTATAGTGTGGAGGGGATTTGAAACAGGCTCAATTCGTCCATTTGGCCAAGCGGAAAGTGGGCTATACTGCCTTTTTCTTCCCATTGACGGCGACATGTCTCCAGATCGGCCAACAGTCCGTATGCGCTTTGGTACCGCTCTTCTGCCGTTTTGGCCAGCAGCTTCATGGTCATGTCCGAAATGATCCGTGGAAGCTCGGGTATCCGATGGTGCGGAGCGATAGGTTTCTTGGCGATATGGGCATAGATCCATTCCATCTTCGTCTCGGCATGAAACGGGAGCTGATCTGTCAACATTTCATAGAATATGACCCCGAGAGAATACAGATCGCTGCGGAAATCGATCGCTTTGTTTATGCGGCCCGTCTGCTCAGGGGACATATAAGGAAGGCTTCCTTCAATAGAAGGGGCTGGTGAGCTTTTGCAGTACTCACCAAGAAGCCGGGCGGAATGGCTAAAATCAATGATGTAAACGCGACCTGTCTGCTCGTCGACTATTATATTATCCGGCTTCAAATCCTTGTGGATGACTCCTTGCCGATGCAGCTCCTTCAGCGTTTCGCCAAGCTGCACGGCGATATCGAAGAAGACAGGTAGCGTGGGCCGTTTCTGCTGCAAAAACGTTTTCAACGAAATGCCTCCGCTGTCCTCCAGAATGAGCCCGATGGTTCCTCCAATCTGCTCCAAGGACAAAGGCTTCTGAATACCCGTGACCTGCAGTTGTTTTGCCACTTCGTATTCATGCATCAGCTTCGCGGTATCGCCGGCCGTAATATTCGCTCCGGTCAACGCTTTGATAATCACCGGCCGATTGTCTGCGATTCTCATGCCGCGGAAGATGCTTTTTTTCTCGTTTTGATAGATAAGCTCGTTCAAGGTGAACCCGGGGATAGAAACCATTTTCTAAAACTCCTCAAGAAACCGTTAATATTCTCGTTAACAATTATATATTTCTCTTTATCATTCATCTACCGAGAATATGGCTACAGAGAGCCCGCACAACACACAAAAACCTAACCGAAGTTAGGCTTTTGTTCATTTCAATTGTTCTTATGGAGCCGGCCATTGGCCGATGACAGTGTTTGCCGAGGGGTCAAACTGGTTCCCGGCCAGATCGGTGGCCCGCAGAGCTGTAAACTTGAGCTTGGAATCCGGTGTCAAGACCTCCCTGTACGTATCGTAAAATTCTTGTTCAAAAACTACGGTGATCTCGCTTCCCGATATGCGTACGGTGGCAAAATCGCTAACATTCTGGATACTTCCGGCATCTTCAAAATTGCCGTCGGGAGCAAGCTGGATATCGAATAGATAGGAGTCTGCATTCGATTGGCCGTTGTAGAACTGATCAACCTCCTCGCTTGCTTGCAGCAAGAACCCGTTTTGTACGGGAGCTGCGGTGGGCTGCAGCGAGGGAGGCGTGCCGTCGATTTCGATCGGAATCCGAATCGGCATGGTGCTCTGGACTTCGTTTGCATACGTAAAGGCTATCCAAGGTTTCTCCTCGCTCGGAACCTTCTCCGCTTCGATTCGCATACCACTCGGTTCCGGCGATGGACTGACAGAAATCATATTGATATCCAGATTGGCATAGGTTACGTACCCCTCATTTTTGCCATCCACCTCGACGTTAAAACGGTCGGCTTCCCAATCGAATGAGAGTCTTCCTGGCTTATTGTTTGCATACACAGAAATTAAATCGTTAATATTCTGGATGTTGGAATCTTTCATCGACCAGTTGTCGCCAACAAGAAACACAGGAAGCCTCATCCCGAGACGAATCACCGCCCCCTCTTTGAAAGTAATCTGCAAGGAAACCAGCAAGTCCTTTGCATGCTGGATGTCTTGCAGCAGAGCCGCTTTTTCCGGTACGCTGTCGCTTACCTGATCCACTTTACTTTTCGCCTCGT
>VAPR01001165.1_pt1 | contig 13916 bp, 13 predicted proteins | sample 3380701 | NCBI WGS metagenome assembly VAPR01 (sample SAMN11536904, study PRJNA540576) | hot springs metagenome | isolation source: hot spring wet sediment | place: Spain: Lobios | collected 2014-01
GCTCAAAAGCCTGATCCCGGTTGTGATCGTTGGTGTGCTGCGACAGCACTGTGTTGACAAGAATGTCAAGGGGCTCCCCATGAGGTCGCCACAGTCGCTCCCCATAAATTCGCCGTAACCGTTCGTCCACTTCTCGCACGGTGGTTTGGTCTATGGGCATCCTCCGGCTACCTCCTTTGCAAAAACCTTTCGCTTCCAATTCTGAAGCGCAAACTATGGAGGGGAGGTGGTGAGCCGTGTTTTGGTCTCTCTGGTGGGCAGCCAACTGGTTGCTGGCGACAATGCCGTTGGTTGCTGTAAATCCTGCCCCTGAGTGGGAGGATCTCTTCCGTCCCACGCAGGGCTGGTTGGGAAGCGATTGCGCTTACTCTATCTCGTTAGGTGGCGAGCGCCTCCTTTGGTTGTATGACGACACCTTTGTGGGGCGTTTGGAGAATGGGAGACGGCGCGATGTGGTGATGGTGCGTAACACCATCGCCATCCAAAAAGGGCTTCACCCGAGCAAAGCGAAAGTTCGTTTCGTGGTGCGACGAGACAAGGATGGACGACCAGTAGACTTGATCGTCCCACCGGATGGTGTTGGTTGGTTTTGGTTTGGGCATGGCATTTTGGTGGGTGAGCGACTTTGGATCTTCCTGTGGCAGTTTGAACCAACGAATGACCCTTCGCCCTTCAATTTTCGCCTCCGCAATAGCTGGTTGGCTGAGGTGCCGAATTACGCCGACGAACCTGAAGATTGGCAGTGGGAGTTCCATCGCCTCCCGTTCTTTGAATACACTCAGCAACAAACCCGTTGTTTTGGCAACGCAGTGGTGAGGCAAGGTGAGGAGGTGTTCATTTACGGTGTGGTGGAGGATCGGCAAACGGTGCCCCTCAAGCGCGGGCTATTGGTAGCGAAAGCCCCAGCGGGCCGATTGGAGGACTTTTCAGCATGGCGATTCTTTGCTGATGGACAATGGACAACCAATTGGCGCTCCGCTTCAGCGGTTGGCGGGGACATAGGTTTTGAATTCACTGTCAGTTTTGTGCCGGCGTTGCGTCAGTTTGTTTTGGTCTACTCCCCAGCCGACTTGTCCCCGGTTGTGCGTCTTCGTTGGGCACCAGCACCTTTTGGGCCGTGGAGCGAACCCCAAACGGTCTATCGCTGCCCCCAAGTTGAGTGGCACCCGTCAATCTTTTGCTACGCAGCAAAAGCCCATCCTGACCTTTCGGGAGGCGATGAGTTGGTCGTTTCCTACGCTTCCAACTCATCAGAGTTTTGGAGGCTCTTGGAAGACAGTCGCCTCTATTTTCCCCACTTCATTCGCCTCCGGTTCCAGACTCGATAGGCGTTCCTGTTTGAGGGATATAGCTTGGTTTTTGCGTGTTGCGCCGTGTCTTAGCGCAAGTGCCTTTTGCCCTTGCTTTTCGGGGGTGTCTTCGCCAAACTCTTTGCGAACTTGCGTGAGAGGTGTCAAGGGAACAATGCCTCAATCGTTGCTGCGTTGGCTGTTGCAGTGGGTCTGTCCAGATCTACATGTGCTACGCATCACCGATGTGCCTCTAAGCGCTTTGTGGGGGCAAGGGGTGCGTGTCTTGTTTGTGGATCTTGACAACACCCTTGTCCCATTAGGACGGCGGGAGGTTAGCAAGCCCATCCGAGAGTGGGTGGAAAAGGCAAAGCAAATAGGGTTCCGAGTGATCATCGTTTCCAACGCGGGCACTCGTCATCGGGTGGTGAGGGTGGCAGAGGCGTTGGGTATCCAAGGCATTGCGGCAGCATGGAAGCCGCGCCGTTTCGTCTTCCGCCGCTACTTGGAGTGGCTAAAGCTGTCCCCCCAACAAGCTGCGATGATTGGCGACCAACTGTTCACGGACATCTTGGGAGCGAAACGGGTAGGGATGAAAGCCATCCTGGTAGAACCCCTAACAGAACACCGCTTCGTCACAGGTCGGATCCAACGACCCTTGGAATTGCTGGTTTTGCAGTTACTTCGTCAATTTGGTATCCACCCTTCGGGATCAGAGCGTTGAAGGGCTTTCTTCTGCGTAGGGATTGTTGTGTTCAGTGACCCCTCGTGTTTTGTGGCTTTTTCGCCCAATGCTACACTTTTGCGGGTGATGCTTTAATGGTTTGGCTCGTCGCCTTTTTGTGCGGCGCTATTGTGATGGCGCTGGAGATTGCTGGTGGGGCGCGTCTGTTAGCCCCTTACTTTGGCAGCGGAGCAATCACTTGGACGAGTGTGATTAGCGTGTTTTTGACAGGGCTAAGCCTCGGTTACTTCCTCGGAGGGATGATGGCAGATCGCTTCCCAACTCCAAAAGGCTTAGGGGCAGTGCTCCTTATCGCTGCAGCCAACATTGCGCTGATTGGGCCCTTGGAGGAATGGCTGTTTCCTCAAGAGACGATCGTTGGCGTTGGTGGGATCCCCATGCCGGTGGAAAGCCCTTTGGAGCGACTCGCAGGGCGTTACGGGGTGTTGCTGGCAGCGTTGATTTTGTTTGGACCCCCGTCGGTGCTTTTGGGGATGGTTTCCCCTTACCTGATCCGCCTTGCATCCAAAGGAGTGGAAACAGCAGGGCGAACAGCAGGAAGCATTTACGCCGTCTCCACAGTCGGCAGCATTGTGGGCACCTTGGGATGCGCTTTCATCCTGCTGCCTCGTTGGGGGGTGCGAACCGTGTTGGTGCAATTGACTGTCGCCACTATCGTTGCAGCAATCCTTTGCTTTGCCATGTCTGCAATGGTAAAGCTAAGGCTTAAGGATCGCCAGAAGGGGCGAACAGTTGGGGCGTTGCTGTTGCTTCTGCTCTTTGCGCTGACCTCCCTTGCTGTAGGGCGCGTCATCTACCAAAGAGACACCCTCTATCATCGGATCTTGGTGGAGGAAGTCAGCGGCATTCGTTACCTACGGTTTGACGCCAGTTACCAAAGCGGGATGGACTTGCGAGACCCAGACCGAGCAGTTTTTGCCTACACCGATTACTTACATCTGGGAATCGTTTTCAGACCGGAAGCTGCCAAAGCCCTGTTTGTCGGTTTAGGCGGAGCGACTGCGCAAAAGAAGTTCCACAAGCATTACCCGCACATGGTCATCCATACGGTGGAGATTGACCCTGTTGTCAAGGAGGTAGCAGAAAAGTTTTTTGACTTCCGCGAAGATGAACGGATGAAGGTGTTCATAGACGATGGGCGGGTTTACTTGCGCAAGACGAAGGAGCAATACGACTTGATCGTGTTGGATGCTTACTTTGGTAGCCGCTACGAAGTGACCCTACCGTTCCACTTGGTCACTCGAGAGTTCTGGCAGCTGGTCCGTTCACGCTTGACAGAGGATGGGGTGGTGGTGTTCAACTTGGTAGGTCGGTTGGAAGGACCACAGTCACGGGTGACGCGTGCTATCCTCAAAACGATGCGAGTAGTGTTCCCCGAACTTTACCTCTTCCCTGTTGAGTATCGCCAGATGCCTTGGCTTTTTGAGCGGCGCAACTTGATCGTTGTTGCACCTCGCCAACCCAAGCGTTGGACGGTTCAAGGGATTGTGAAGCGGGCGGAACAGTTGGTGCGCGAACAAAAAGTTAAGATTGCCGAGTTGCCAAAGTATGCTGCAGAGTTGTATCAGAAGCCCATTGCTACCGATGATGTCCCTCTCTTGACGGACGATTACGCTCCGGTGGAGTTCCTGAACCCTTGAGCCGAAAGGGAAGGAGTGATGCTGGTTGGCAGCGACGGAGGAACGGTTGGAGCGCATGCGTGCTGTGGTGCGCAAGCGGCAAAGTGGGTTGCGGGTGGTCTTGGAGGAGTTAGAAAACCCCCGCAACATTTCCGCCATTTGCCGCCTTTGCGATGCTGTTGGTGTTCAGTTCGTTCACATCGTTCACCGAGGGATCTACCCCATCGTGCTGGACAAACGGGCTTCCGCAGGAAGCCATCAATGGCTCACCATCATCCAACACCCCAGCATTGAGGAATGCTTTTCAGAGTTGCGGGAGCAAGGGTTTCGAATTTACGCTACTCATGTAGACCCCACCGCGAGAGAGTTTACCGATCTGGACTACACGGGCAAGGTAGCCATTGTTTTTGGCAACGAAGGGCATGGGGTTTCGGAAACGGCTCGCCGCTTGGCAGACGAACGCATCGTGATCCCACAGGTAGGGTTTGTCAATAGCCTGAATGTCGCTACAGCGGCAGCGGTCATCCTCTACGAAGCCTTCCGACAGCGCCGGGCTGCGGGTCTTTATGACCGCCCCCAATTGACCGAAGAAGAGCAATCAGAGATAATGCAACTCTGGTTGGAGCGAGCCCAAAAGTCTTCAGTTGAGTGAACCTGTTTGCAAGGGAAGCTTTCCTAACCTTTGGCAAAGGTCGCATAATGAGGGTGGCGGATGAGCGTGGTGGGGCTCGTCAAAACCATTTTTGCGGTGGAGGTGTTGCTTTATGGCAGCGAAGAAGATTTTGATGTTGGTTGGCGATTTTGTGGAGGATTACGAGGCGATGGTTCCTTTCCAAGCCCTCCAAATGGTGGGGCATGTGGTCCATGCGGTTTGCCCGGGCAAGAAGGCTGGTGAAAAAGTGAAGACGGCGGTGCACGACTTTGAAGGAGACCAGACCTACACGGAAAAGCCCGGACACAACTTCACCCTTAACGCCACTTTTGACGAAATCCGTCCAGAAGACTACGACGCATTGGTGATTCCGGGTGGGCGTGCCCCTGAATACTTGCGCTTGAACGAAGATGTGCTGCGGATTGTGCGCCACTTCTTTGAAGCAAACAAACCTGTGGCTGCCATTTGCCATGGCATCCAAATCCTGACAGCCGCAGGGGTGTTGGAAGGGCGAGAGTGCACTGCCTACCCAGCAGTTGGTCCAGAAGTGAAGCGATCGGGTGGCAAGTGGGTGGAAGTGCCTGTAGACAAAGCTTATGTTCACGGAAACTTGGTCACTGCCCCTGCCTGGCCGGCTCATCCCGAGTGGTTAGCCAAATTCCTCCAATTGCTGGGCACGAAAATAGAACCGTGAGGACAATGCCAGAACCAAGTTCTCGTGTAACAGTGGGAGGACACCGGTCTTTTGAGACCCTCCCTATTTTGGTGAAAATACCGGCATTTTGAGGGAATTTGCGATGGGAGGGGAATGATGGCTTGATTTCTTGGGAGCGCCGTGTTATCATAAAAGCGGCAGTTGTGCTTGCTGACAGACCTGACCCTTAGGAGGGACGCGCTGGGTGAAAGTAGCGCTCGCCTACTCTGGCGGTCTGGATACATCTGTAGCGATTCGGTGGCTTATGGAAAAGTATGAAGCGGAGGTTGTGGCGGTCACGGTGGATATTGGGGAGGTCAAGGACTATGAGGCGATTCGCGAGAAAGCCCTGCGCATTGGCGCCGCTCAAGCCTTCCTCGTGGATGCCAAAGAAGAATTTGCCCTTGACTATATCGCCCCCTGTTTGAAAGCCAACGCGGTTTACGAAAACGGTTACCCTGTTTCCACAGCGGCAGCGCGTCCCTTGATCGCAAAGAAGGTCGTGGAAGTTGCCCATCAAGTGGGAGCAGATGCAGTTGCCCATGGAAGCACTGGAAAGGGCAACGATCAAGTGCGGTTTGAAGTCACCTTCGCTACTCTTGACCCTTCTCTGAAAATCATCGCCCCTATCCGCGAATGGAACATGAGTCGTGACGAGGAGATTGAATATGCGCAGCGACATGGAATCCCCATCCCCGTCACGAAGGAGTCTCCATTCAGCATAGACGAGAACCTGTGGGGACGCAGCATCGAAGCAGGGGTTTTGGAAGACCCAACGGTAGAACCACCGGAAGAAGCCTTCCGTTGGACCGTTTCTCCCACCAAAGCGCCTGATGAGCCTGCCTACTTGATAATTCACTTTGATCAAGGCGTGCCCGTCGCACTGGACGGGGAGAGTATGGACTTGGTTTCCTTGATCAGTCGCTTGAACGAGTTGGGTGGTCAGCACGGAGTGGGACGCATTGACATGGTGGAGAACCGCCTTGTCGGAATTAAGTCCCGCGAAGTATACGAGTGTCCTGCTGCTACTATCTTGCTTGCTGCCCATCGGGATCTGGAAGCTCTGGTGTTGGAACGGGAGTTGATGCACTTCAAGCGGATGTTGGAGCATAAGTATGCCGAGTTGGTTTACTACGGACTTTGGTTCAGCCCATTGAAAGAAGCGTTGGATGCTTTCATGGACAAAACCCAAGAGCGGGTTACGGGCTGGGTTCGGGTGCGGCTTTACAAAGGAACTTGTGTGCCTGTTGGGCGCTGGTCTCCTTACTCGTTGTATCGGATAGATCTGGCGACCTATGAGAAGGTTAGCACTTTTGATCAACGCGCCAGTGAGGGCTTCATTAAGATCTTCGGGCTGCCGACTGTCCTGAGTCATCAAGTGACAGAGGCAGCAAAGGGACACCGAAAGCAATGAGTTTTGGGGTTCGCAAAGACGAACCGAGGGGCAATCAAGTGCTTTGAACTGCAGTGATGTGGGCACTGAGATGAGGTTGATTGGGTGGTTGGTGAAGGGTTCTTGCCGAGATGGTGGATGGTGAAGCAGCGCTTGATTGCCCCCCGAAAAATAACCCAAAGCAAGCCAATCTTTTGGGCGACTGGTGAGGTGGAAAGAGGTCGGCTGCGTGGATGTGACGGACGGCGGTGTGCTAAAGCAAAGCGGTGGGAGCGCTGAGGGATGTAGAAAGGGCTGTGGATAAGCGGTCGCCCAAAAGACCCAACAACCGGCTGGGTGGCAATTGAGTGGTGGCGGTGTGATTGGTAGCTGCCAGTCTGTGGTGGCATGCGCTGGGCAGGCGCGGTGGTTAAGTTGATGAGACTGGCAGTCGGCGGGTTGCCACCCAGCCGCATTTCTATAGACGCACAGACGCGTCAAAAAGTTTCACCTCCGTTATTCGGGTTTCCCCCTTTTCTTTCCATCCCTTCTCGTTGCCTTCTGGTGATGCTGACAACGATATGCTTGCAGGCAAGAAGTTATCCTTTTCGCAAGGAAGGTTGCTGCGAACGAAGGTGAGCGGTTTTTAGGTTAGAGGGATCCTATTCGCAGCTCATGGAGGACTATTAAGGAACAATTTGCTGTAAAATAGGCAATGAGGAGCAGCAAGCCATCAATGCTATGAAGAGGGAGTATGAGACATGACAAAACCAACGCCAGTCTTGCTAATAAAGCCTTCCATCGCCTCGCCGTTAGAGGGTTGGTCTTGGTATGGAGCCCATCAGTTGATGGAGATTGGCGGGATCCCCTTCTCAGAGTGCGAAGCGGGGAGTTGGGCGGATCTCGAGGAGCAAGGGCGCGTGGTCGTGGTGCCAAACAGTGCCCACCCCAGAGAGTTGGTGAGTAGTGCTTTGGAAGCGTTAGCAGCAGGGAAGACCTTAGTGGTTGGAAGCGAAGTTGCAATAGCGCTGCTTCAGGAAGGTCTGGACATTGGTGCGCAACCTCACCCTCTTGTTCCCCTGCCTCCAACGGAGCCCAGCGAATTGCTATGCTTGAGAGCATACGCTTTGCTTCCTGCTGCGTTTACCGAAACTACGCTGCCCCTGCTGGGCGAACCAATTGTGTTCACGACTGTGAGCTCTCCTTTGGGTTTTCTTCGCACTTTGGATGGTCGACAAGGGGCGTTGGCATGGGTGCATCGGGTAAGTAACGGCACCTTGGTGGTCTTAGGAGGGCGCATTTGGGAGACCTGTGGTTTGCTCCTCTCTCGCTTCTCTTGGTTTGCCAATCCTTACCGGCGAGACAGTTTCCTACGCCAGGTAGACCCTCTTTGGGACAAACACCTAAAGCCCTGGCATCGCTTCCCTGTGGTGAGTTTTTACGCTCAATTCTTTTTGTGGTTGTTGAGTGCAGTACTTTGGGACCAAGGCGAATGCATGCCTTTGAAATGGTGGCTACCGCATGAAGAGAGTCAACCCTTCCGGATGGGACTAATAGGTCTGCACGATGTGGAAAAGGTGTTCAGTGATTCCTTTGCGCAGCGTGCAGAAAACCCTTGTTATCGGTTTGCGGATTGGTTAGATTTGGAGAATCGGTTGGGGATTCGGTCTGCGTTTTTCTTCCTTTCGCCGGTCACCGCTCTCCCACCTCACTGGCGACTCAACTATGACTTGACAGACGAAGCCGTTTTGGCAGCTTTAGACCTCGTTGAGGAACGAGGTGGGGAGATAGGCTTGCTCAGCATTGCCTGTGCCAGTGAGCACGCTTTGGCGATGGAGCGGGAACGGTTAGAAGACTTAGGAGGTGTTTTCGTTTGGGGTGTGCGCAGTTACCACTTTGGCAATACCCCGGCTTCAGTGCGGCACAAGTCTAAAGTGGGCTTCGTTTATGACTCCAGTTGGTTCGTCGGGCAGTCAATGCCTTCCTTTCTTACAGGAAGCACCCATCCTTTCCGACCTTTGGATGCCGAACGGTGGGAAGTTCTGCCGTTGGTGGAATTGAGTGCTATCTTGGACGACCGTGTCCTTTGGGGAGATTTGGATGATCTTCCCAGCAATAGTGACCTCGCTTCAGCAGGCTTAGCGTTTTGCGAAGCAGTGTTAGCAATGGGAGGTATTCTTTGCTTGAGTTGGCAACAACACACTTTTGAGCAACGCGCCCCTTTGTATGAGCAACTGGTGGAGCACTGCAGGAAGGCGGCAGGAGGGGATGTTTGGTTTCCTGCTCCCAAAGAGGTTGGGGAGTGGTGGGTCAAACGCAACGAAGTGCGCCTTTCTTGCCGATCGGTGCGTCCCCGATGGTGGGTTGTGGAAGTAGCCGCTCCTGAGGAACTGGACGAACCTTTTACTTTCGTGTTGGCACTTCCTGCCCCAAAAGAGTTACAGGTTTTGCAAGAAGGAACCCCTGTCCGAGTTCACCGACTGGGCTCTCTTGGAGGCTTCACCGTTTGGGGGGTGCCACTGATCTTGGAGCCAGAAGAAACCGTTCGGCTAAGTATCGCTTTGCCAAGTTGAAGAAGCCTTCGTTTTCGGTCGCAGGCAAAATTCAGTGAAAGCAAGCTCCAATCTTTCGCAAAAAACACGGTGGGTAAAAAAAAGTATGGCGAGGCTGCTCAAAGGGAACTTGAGGTGATGGCTATGCAAATCGCTGTCCGTAAGCCGGCAGAAGGCGTCGTGTTGTTAGAGTTGAAAGGAAGCGTCGATGCGGCTGTTCAAGACGAACTTTCCGAAGCACTGACCAAGGCGATAACGGAAGCGGAAAAGGGTGTGTTGATTTCCTTGGACGGCGTGGATTTCATAGACAGTTCAGGGATCGGGACGCTCATGCGGGCGTGGGGAGAAGCAGAGAATCAGGGATTGCGGTTTGGCGTTGTAATCCGCCAGCCACGCTTGCGGCGATTGTTGGACACCTTGGGGCTCTTAGAGACCCTGCCCAATTTCCTAACTGTGGGCGACGCCCTGAATGAATGGAAAACCGCAGAGGAACGGGAGAAGTGGGAGGTGCAACCTATTACCCCGCAGCCTGCTGTTGGGGAGCGACCGCCTTCGCCTTTGTCTCTTCCCCAGTCGGTCTCCCGATGGGGTATGACCTTGCAACTGGCATGTGAACCAGAGATGATTGCTGTTGCCCGCATGGCGTGTGCTGCTTTCGCTTCCCAATTAGGCTTTAGCCTAGACGATCTGGAAGACATTAAATTGGCTGTTTCAGAAGCCTGCACCAATGTTTTGCAGCACGCTTACGAGGACCGATCAGGGAAGCAGTTCACTATCGTTTGTTGGGTGGAGAAGGAAGCCCTGATGATAGAGGTGCGTGACCAAGGAAGGGGTCTGCGCAAGGATGCAACCTTTAACTTCGGCTTGCGGATCATCCACGCTGTCATGGACAAAGTGGAGTTTTCTTCAGAGGAAGGGCGAGGCACTATCGTCCGTATGGTCAAACAGCGACGCGTTTGATGGGGGCATCAGTTGATGAACGAGTGGGAATTGAGAAAGATGGACACGGAAACTTTGTTTCGGCTTTGGCGGGAGCTCAAAGACCCTCGAATCCGTGACGAATTGATTTATCGGCATATGGATTTGGCAAAGGCTTTAGCCCGACGGTTTTCTGGACGAGGAGAACCGTTGGAGGATCTGATCCAAGTTGCCCTTTACGGGTTGATCAATGCTATAGACCGCTACGATCCTGATCGGGGAACGAAATTTGAAACTTTTGCTTACCCCACCATCTTGGGCGAGTTGAAGCGGCACTTTCGTGACACGGCTTGGGCGCTGCAGTTGCCTCGCGGGTTGCAGGAACTCAATCAACGGGCTTACAAATTGGTGGACATCCTCACTCAAAAGTTGGGACGCCCACCCACGATGGCGGAATTAGCCCAAGAGTTGGGGATCAGCGAAGAACAAGCCATTGAGGCGCTGGAAGCCGCCAACGCTTACGAGACCCTTTCTCTGGAGCAAGAGATATTTGCCGATGAGGACGATAAGCCCCAACCGTTGGAGGAACTGGTGATGGTCACCGATGAAGACGCTGTGGAACGGTGGCAAAAAAAGCAGTTGTTGGAAGAAGCTATGAGGGTGTTGGATGAGCGGGAACGACAAGTGGTAACGATGCGTTACTTTGACGACCTTACCCAAACCCAAATCGCAGAGCAGTTGGGGATTTCGCAGATGAGCGTCTCTCGTATCTTGCGGCGAGCGTTGCAGAAGATGCAGGCTTACTTGCGAGGAAGCCGAAGGAGAGCGAGGGGTTGACAAACCATGGCGCCTCATCACCCCCTTCCCAGTCCATGGACACCAGACCAGGTGCGTTGGATGAAGCGGTTCGGTTATGGGCTTTTAGCAATTTTAGCGTTAGTGTTCCTCTGGCAAGTGCGCAGCATCCTCCCTTTGTTCTTCATCGGCTTCTTTATCGCTTACCTTTTGGACCCCTTGGTGGATCGCTTGGAAGAGCGAGGCTTCTCTCGCACGGGTGGGACGGCTGTCGTATTTGTGGTGTTCCTTCTCGTAGCGTTGGGGTTAGCCTTCCTTCTGATTCCTCCCCTAATTGAACAATTGGTGGGTATCGTCACGGCTTTCCTTCCGCCCTCTGGTCGCTACTACCTCTTGGTCTTGGACACCATAGAGTTTGTGGAAACGAGGGTCCTGCGGGAAGAAGTGCCTCCCTTTTTGGAGCAAGCCCTTCAACGGGTTTTGGAACAGTTGGGGACTTTCTTGATGGCTCGGCTGCAAGGTGCCTTGTCTACCCTAACTGGACTGTTTTCCCTGATCATCTTGCCTTTCATTGTTTTCTTTGCCCTACAAGTAGTGGACCCTTTGCGGGAGCGGCTTCGGTGGTGGGTTCCGCCGGAGTTCCGAGACCCCTTAGCCGAATTGGTGCAGCAGATCGGGCAACTGGTGGGCAGGTATGTGCGCGGTTACGCTGTCCTCTGCATCGTTGTCGGCATCGTGGATACGCTGTTCTTGACCGGATGCTCGTGGTTGTTTGGGATGAACTATGCCTTAGCTATCGGGATCTTGGGTGGCGCTACTTACGCTGTTCCTTACTTTGGTGCCCTCTTGACAACCCTTACGGGAGGCTTGGCGGCTTACACGACGGCGCAACACTACCCGTTGTTGTGCACAGTGATCGTCGTGGTGGGGTTGATCGTGATCAACCAAGCCTTTGATTGGTTAGTCATGCCGCGCATCGTTGGTCGACAGGTTGGGCTCCACGCGCTGACTGTCCTTTTTGCTGTCATGGCAGGAGGGACTGTAATGGGAGTTCTGGGCATGCTGCTGGCAGTGCCTATTGCTGGAGCAATCAAATTGGTGCTTCAAACCCTTTTCCCGCAGCACTTTGCTGAGGTGACAGGAGTTAAAGAGCCTGCTAAAATGACGACAGCCAATCCCGACCAACGAGGTGAGGGGCAATGAAAGTTAAACGGCGTCAATGGCTAAAGTGGATTGGAAGCACCGCCGCTTTAACAGGGGCAGGGGCTGTTGGGTGGGAGTTAACCAAGGAAGGTGAACTTACTTCCGCCGAGCCCCTTTTGCCTGTGAAGGTGCAAGGGGTTTACAGCGACCCTGTGGGAGCACGGGTCGTCTTCTTGGTGCCCGATAAGGGAGACAAAGTCTTGCGGGTTTGGATTGGCGAAGCGGAAGCCGTAGCGATTGCTGCCGCTTTGAACGGCATCCCCTTCTCTCGCCCTATGACCCACGATCTGCTGTTGAATGCGATCAAGGCCTTAGGAGGCAAGGTGGAACGAGTGGTCATCACGGACTTGAAGGACAACACTTTCTACGCCACTGTCGTTTTGCGGGATGGCAAAGAGGTCAAGGAGTTAGACGCTCGCCCCTCTGATAGCATCGCCTTAGCGCTTCGGGCGAAAGCCCCCATTTTCTTAGCCCCTAAGGTGCAAAAAGCCATGGAACCCTTGTCAGATATCCCCGATCCAGAACGAAGAGCTCCTTCCCGACCACAGCAGCAGCGAGGCGTCCGCGCCTGAGAAACACCAAACCTTCGGTCCTGCTAATCTGGTTTTTGTGTTTTTGAAGGCGGTGATGAGTGAAGATGACAGGGCAGTTTTTGCGGGCATGTTGGCGGCAGCCAACAGACTACACTCCTGTTTGGTTTATGAGACAAGCAGGTCGCTACCTTCCTGAGTATCGGCGGCTTCGGGAACGCTACAAGATGTTGGAACTGTGCCGTCATCCTGAGTTGGCTGCTGAAGTAACCCTCATGCCCCTGCGTCGTTTCCCACTGGATGCTGCCATCATTTTCGCTGATTTGATCACTCCCCTTGAGGCGACTAACATACCCTTTGATTTGCAGGAGGGTGTCGGTCCTGTAATTGCTCACCCCATCCGTTCTCCTGCGGATGTGGACCATTTGTATGTGCCTGACACAGACGAAATTGCTCCCAATACTTTGCAAGCTATCCGCTTGGTCAAAGCGGAGTTGAACAGTATCCCCCTTATTGGCTTTGCTGGCGCACCCTTCACCCTCGCCAGTTACCTGCTGGAAGGGAAGGGCACTCGGGAGTTCACTGTGACGAAGCAATTCATGTTCACCGAAACAAAGGCGTGGCATCGCTTGATGGAAAAATTGACGAAGTTGGTCGTGCAGTTCGTTCGGGGGCAGGTGAGGGCAGGAGCCGACGCTATCCAAATCTTTGACAGTTGGGTGGGTTGTCTGAGCCCCCAAGATTACCGAGAGTTTGTGTTGCCGCACATGAAGCGATTGTTTGCAGAAACGGCTGACCTAAAAGTTCCTCGCATCCACTTTGGAACAGGCACTGCCGCTTTGCTCCCACTCCTAAAGGAAGCAGGAGGAGAAGTCATCGGGCTGGATTGGCGAGTGGCTTTAGGTTCGGCATGGCAATCGCTAAACTTTTCGGTAGCTGTGCAAGGCAATTTGGATCCCGCCGCCCTATTAGCACCCTTTTCCTTTGTGCGAGAGCGCACCTTAGAGATCTTACGCCAAGCCAACGGGCGACCGGGACACATCTTTAATTTGGGACACGGGATTTTGCCGCAAACCCATCCCGACCAAGTAGCCCGCTTGGTAGACTTGGTGCACGAGGTGACCAGCAGAAAAGAAACGCTTTTGTCCTAAGTGCCTGCTTTTGGAGAGTGATCGGCAATGAACCGAGCGAGTCTCGTTGCTGAATTGGCAAATGTTCTGAAGGTAAGTGAAGAGGAAGCTGAACGGTTCCTTCGCGCCTTCGCCCAAGTTATGGGTTCTTTCGTTATTGAAATTCCCCCCTACTTTGAGCGCTACCTGGAAGCCCAACTCCAACGGGTGCTTCAGCGCCTCGAGGAAGGCGAAAAGCGAATGGAGCAGCGAATTAGCGCCGCTGAAAGCCGCACAGAAATCCGAATTTCCGAAATAGAAAAACGCCTTGACCAGCGACTCACCGACTTTGAAAAACACATGGAGCAACGCATCAACGAGATAGATGAGCGCAACCAGCAGCGAATAGGGGAGTTGGAGAGGCGCATGGAGCAACGC
>VAPR01001166.1_pt1 | contig 13911 bp, 9 predicted proteins | sample 3380701 | NCBI WGS metagenome assembly VAPR01 (sample SAMN11536904, study PRJNA540576) | hot springs metagenome | isolation source: hot spring wet sediment | place: Spain: Lobios | collected 2014-01
GATGACCCCACCTTCGCCCGCACCCTTCACCCCGAGAGGGTTCAAGGGCGAGGGGGTCTCCAGGTGGTGCACCTCGATCTCTGGGATCTCCATGGCGGTGGGGATCTGGAAATCCATGAAGGAACCGGAGAGCAGCTGCCCGTGCTCGTCGTACACGAGCCGCTCGAAGAAGGACCCTCCGATCCCCTGTGCCACCCCGCCGTGGATCTGTCCATCCAGGATCAGGGGGTTCAGGACTACCCCGCAGTCGTGCACCACCACGTACCGCAAGAACCGAATCGTGGCCGTCTCCGGGTCTACCTCCACCAGCGCGGCGTGTACACCGTTTGCGAAGGTCCCGCGAGGTGGGGCGAAGTAGCGGGTGGCCTCAAGGCCCGGTCCCTCCCACTCGGAAGGGATCACGCCCCGCAGGGGGTTGGCGGCCCGCGCCACCTCGCCCAAGCTCACCTGGCGGCCCGGGGCGCCCCGCACGCGCACCTGCCCGCCTTGGAGTTCCAGATCCTGGGGGCTTGCTTCCAGCAGGGTGGCCGCCACCTGCAGCGCCTTCTCCCGCACCGCTTGTGCGGCCAGGTGGGCGGCACTGCCCGCGACCACCGCCGCGCGACTGGCGAAGGTCCCCGTGCCCCAACCAAAGGCGGCGGTATCCCCGGTGACCACATGCACGTCTTTGACGTCCACCCCGAGGGCGTCCGCCACCACCTGCGCCAGGGAGGTAAAGTGGCCCTGACCTTGGGTGCCCACACCCGTAGCCACGTAGACCTTGCCCGAGGGTTCCACCGTGACCCGGCAGCCTTCATACGGGCCGATGCCGGAGCCCTCCACGTAGCACGCGAAACCAAGGCCCACCCGCCGGCCCTGGGCGCGGTAACGGGCTTTCTCCTCGGGCCACTGATCGTACCCCACGGCCTGCAGGGCCCGCTCCAGCGCCGCGGGGTAGTCGCCGCTGTCGTACACCAGCGGCGCGTTGTCCTGGTAGATGAGCCCCACGTCGTAGGGGAACTGGTCCGGCTGGATGAAGTTGCGGCGTCGGATCTCGGCCCGGTCCAAACCCAGCTCGCGGGCAGCCAGGTCCAGCAGCCGCTCCATGACGAACACCCCGTGGGGGCGGCCCGCCCCGCGGTACGGACTCACGATGGTCTTGTTGGTGAACACCGCCCGGAACTCGGCGTGGTAGTTGGGAACCCGGTACGGGCCGGGCAGGGTACACTCCGCCACGATGGGGACGATGAGCCCGTAGGGGATGTACGCGCCCGCGTCGTGCAAGAACACGGTGCGGACTCCCAGGATCCGGCCGTCCGCATCCACGGCGATCTCCGCATCGTGGATCTGCGTGCGCTCGTGGTTGGTTGCCACGAAGTGCTCCCGACGGTCCTCCACCCACTTCACGGGCCGCCCGAGCCGCATCGCCGCCAGCGGCACCAGCACCTCCTCGGGGTAGAACATCATGATCTTCGGACCAAACCCACCCCCCACATCAGGTGCCACCACCCGCACGTCCCTCTGGGGTAGGCCCAGCAACAGCGCAAGGCCGTTGCGGATCGGGATGGGTGCCTGCGTGCTGTCCCACACCGTGAGCTGGCGCACTTTGGGGTCCCAGTGGGCCACCACGCCGCGGGTCTCCATAGGCGAGGCGCACCCGCGGTCCACGACGAAACGGCGGGCAATGACCCGGTGGGCCCGGGCGCGGGCCGCTTCGTAGTCCCCCACCCGCTGGACGTAGTGGGCCGCCACGTTGGTGCCGATGTCCTCGTGCACCAGGGCCGGTCGACCCGCGGCGGCCTCCTCCAGGTCCACCACCGCGGGCAGCGGTTCGTACTCCACCTCGATCAGGTCGAGGGCGTCCTCCGCCGCGTAGCGGCTGGTGGCCACCACGAACGCCACAGGCTCCCCCACGTGTCGGACCTTGTCCGGTGCCAGCGCGTACTGGGTCTTGTGGTGCCGCAGGGCCGGGTGTGGGATGAGCTTCGGAAGAGGCTCCTGGAGGCTTGGGGGCAGGTCGGCGTGGGTCAATACCAGGGCGACCTCGGGGTGCTCCATCGCCCTGCGGACGTCCACGCGGAGCAGCCGGGCGTGCGCGTATGGGCTGCGCAGAACGGCGGCGTGGAGCATGCCCGGCAGCTGCACGTCGTCCACGAACAGGCCCTGACCCGTGAGGAGCCTCGGGTCTTCGTTGCGCTTGATCCGTGCGCCCAGCCATCGGGTCGCCATGACCGCTCCTCGTCCCGGCGGAAGTGCCGAACAACGGGAGTGGATTCGCCGCCAGAGCCCCCGACCCCTACCGGACAGCAGGAGTTCCCGCGGAGGCTGCGAAATCGAGGCGGAAAGGGGAAGTAGAGGGTCCGGGCGGTCGTCACTATGCAGGGCACCCCAATGCTCCAGGAAGCGGCTATGCGGACCGGTAAGGAGGGCTCGTCGCTGGGCCCGACCGCCTGGCGGCACGAGGCGGGCTGGAGGAGTGCCAGGGCGTCCCAGCAGAGCCTGCTGGAGGCGGCGCGCAGGCTGATGCGTCCCATGGACATGGCCGCGCTTCTGGAGGAGGCCCTGACTCTGGTCCACACGCTGTTCGGGTACCGCAGTTCGGCCCTCCTGCTGGTCGACCGGGAGACCCGGGAGCTTTGGTGCGCGGCGCAGCGGGGTTGGAGCCCGGAGGCGGCCAAACGCCGCTACCGGATCGGCCGGGATGGCCTGGTCGGGTGGGTGGCGTACACGGGCTGGCCGTACTACGCGCCCGACGTGCAGCGCGAGCCCCGCTATCTGGAAGCAGCGCCCGGGGTTCGGTCCGAGCTCGTGTTGCCCTTGAAGGCGGAAGGGGGCGAGGTTTCGGGCGTCCTGAGTGTGGCCAGCCCGGATCCTGAGGGGTTCTCGGAGGACGCGCGGGGCCTGCTGGAGGCGTACGCCCTGCTGCTGGCCGCGGCGGTGCAGCGGGCAGAGCGGGACGCGGAACTCAGCCGTCTGGCGCTCACGGACGCGCTCACGGGGCTTGCGAACCACCGGGCGCTGTACCAGACCCTGCGCCGGGAGCTGGCCCAGGCATCCCGGTATGCTTTCCCCCTCTCTGTGGTGCTGCTGGACCTGGACGGGTTCAAGAGGGTCAACGACCTGTTCGGACACCCGTATGGGGACGAGGTCCTGCGCCTCGTGGCCCGCATGGCCACGGAGGCGTGCCGGGGCATGGACCTGCCGGCGCGGCTCGGCGGGGAGGAGTTCGTGCTCGTCCTTCCCCACGCGCCGAAACTGGCCGCGCTCCAAGTGGCAGAGCGCCTGCGGAGGCGGATCGATGAGACCGCGTTGGAGGAGGGGATCCGGCTCAGCGCGAGCTTCGGGGTCGCCGTGTTCCCGGACGACGGCAACACCCCCGACGCCTTGATCCGCGCCGCAGACGAGGCCATGTACCGGGCGAAGCGCGCGGGCGGCAACCGCGTGGAAGCGTCCTGACGAGCCGCTGGAGGTATCCTTGTCCCCTGAACACCTGCTCACGACCTACGTACGTCGGTTCGTGCCCGCGGAGGCAGACCTGGGCAGCTGGGAACAGGTGGAGCCTCTGTTCCACGCGCTGCTCCATCGTCCCGTGGAGTCCCCGGAAGCCCTGGAGGAGTGGCTGCGCGACTCGAGCGAGCTTGCCGCCGCGCTGTCGGAGGAGCGGACGCGGCGCTACGTGGCCATGACCCTGCAGACCGACGACCCCGACCGCGAGCGGGCCTACCTGCAATTCGTGCGCGAGGTGCAGCCGCGCGCCGAACCCCTGTGGTTTCAGGTCCGCAGGCGCTACCTGGAACTCCGGGCACGTTTCCCATTGCCCCAGAGCCGGTACTTCGTCCTCGACCGGGACACGGAGAACGCGGTGTCTCTGTTCCGGGAGGAGAACGTGCCTCTGTGGATCGAGGAAGATGAGCTGGAGCAGCGATTCCAAAAGGTAGCCGGGGCCTGGACCGTTCGGTTCCGCGGCCATGAGTACACCGTCCCGCAGATGACCCGGTTCCTGGAGGAACCCGACCGGGCCACCCGCCAGGAGGCGTGGGAGGCGGTGGTCCGCCGTCGGCTCTTGGACCGGGAGGTCCTCGACGAGTTGTACGACGCTCTCGTGGGGGTGCGGCACCGCATCGCCCAGAATGCCGGGTTTTCTGACTATCGGGCTTACGCCTTCCGGGCCCTGGGCCGGTGGGACTACACGCCGGAGGACTGCCTGGCCTTCCACGCGGCCGTGGAGCGTCACGTGGTCCCTTTGTTGCGCGCGCTGTACGAAGATCGCCGGGCGCGGCTCGGCACCGACCGCCTGCGGCCGTGGGACCTGGACGTGGACCCAGATGGGCGGCCACCCCTGCGGCCGTTCGCAAGCGCCTCGGAGCTCGTCGAGCGGGCGGGGAGGGTGTTCGAACGGGTGCACCCGGAACTGGGGGCGCAGTTCCGGTTCCTCACAGAACGGGGTCTGCTCGACCTCGAAAGCCGCAAGGGCAAAGCCCCCGGCGGCTACCAGGCCACCTTCGACGAGCGCCGGTGGCCGTTCATCTTTATGAACGCCGTGGGCGTCGCCGCGGATGTGCGGACCCTGGTGCACGAAGCTGGCCATGCCTTCCACGCCCTCGCCTGCCGCGAGGAACCCCTCTTGAGCTACCGCCACGCGCCGACAGAGTTCTCCGAGGTCGCCTCGATGGGGATGGAGGTACTGAGCCTGCCGCACCTGGACCTCTTCTATCCCGACCCGGAGGACCGCGAGCGCGCGCGGCGAGAGTTCTTTGAAGGGGCAGTACGGCTGCTGGCGTGGATCGCCACCATCGACCTCTTCCAGCACCGGGTGTACACGCGACCCCAGCACACCAGGGAGGAACGGACGAACTGGTGGCTGGAGGCCCACCGGCGGTTCCAGCCAGTGGTGGACTGGTCAGGCTACGAGGAGGCCGAGGCGTGCCTGTGGCACCGACAACTCCACTTGTTCACACACCCCTTTTACTACATCGAGTACGGCATCGCCCAGCTCGGCGCCCTGCAGCTGTGGCTTCGCTCCATGCAGGATTATGAGGATGCGGTGGCGCGGTACCGGGCGGCACTCAGCCTTGGCGGCTCCCGGCCTCTCCGGGAGCTATTCGACGCCGCGGGGGTCACGTTCGGCCTCGGCGAGGAGGTGGTAGCCCCCGTGGCGCGAGCCCTGGCGGAGTCGCTCGGGCGATCGCCCCACTTGAGCCACTGACAGCCTCCCCAGAAGAGGCCGGCGCCAGGATGCCCGCTACGGCTCCAGAAACTCCTCCCGCACCCTCCCCTCCGCGTGCCGCGGGGTGGGGATCCCTAGAAGCCTGGCCAGGGTGGGCGCGAGGTCGATGAGGTCGATGGGCCGGTCTGGCCAGACCCGCCTGATTCCGGGCCCCGCGAGCACCACCGCGGCGTGCATCTCCGGGACCGTAGGGAGCGTGAGGTGCGCTCCGGTGAAGTTGTGCAGGAGCTGCGAGGCCTCGAAGCGCTCGCGGTTCACGGTGACGCGCTCCGTCCCGTCGAAGTACTTGACCGCCGCGCGGTATACGTAGGGGTTGGCCATGTACCCTGGCTTCCACGCGTACAGCACGTCGCCGATCCGGTCAATACCGGCGCCCTCGTGGATTCCCAGGATGCGGGCGTCCTGCTTGCGCACCGCGGCGGCGACGATGGCCTCTCCGGTGACGGGGTCCCGCAACCGCAGCAGGGCGTCGATGATCTCGTCCTGGACCCGCTCGTAGTCCGCGGGGTCTACGCAGCCATGCGGGTCGCGGCCCTTCAAGTTCACAAAGATGTGGGCGTGGCCGGGCTCGAGAGGGTAGCACTTGGTCCGGGACCAGTCCACGTGCATCTGACCCGTCTCGGGGTCCAGGACAAAGCTCATCAGCCCGGTTTCGGCCAGACAGAACTTGAGGAACGGGAAGAAGTCCAGGTGCGTGAAGCCGTGGTCGGAGACCGCCAGCACCACGGTGCGATCCAGGTCCACGGCGTCTAAGATCTCCCCGACGCCCTCGTCCACCTCCCGGTAGACCCCCCGGATCACGTCGAGCCAACGGTCGGCGGTGGCGGGGTCGTACGTGCGCGCGCGAGGCTCGATGCCGCCGTACAGCACGTGCTGGATGTGGTCGATGGTGCCCACCCAGGAGAAGGCGAGGTCCCACGGACGCGTGCGGAGGACGTGGGAGGTGGCGCGGCGCCACCACCCGTTGTGGGCGGTGAGCTGGGCGAGGAAGGCTTCGAGGGGAATCCAGCCGTCCATGAACGCCCACGGATCGTCGACCTCCATGTAAGGCCCCGCCACAGCCTCCACCTCCTGCGTCAGCTCCGGCGGCACGGTGTAGGGCTCTGCGGTGTTGATGGCGGTGACGTACAGGCGGACGTCCTGCGCGTCCGGGCTCAAGGCCACCAGCTGGAAACGGAACCGCCCCAGGCGCGGCCCTTGGCTTGTGTGGAAGGTGGCGGCGACCCAGTCACTCAGCTGTCCCACGCGCAGCCGTGCCACGGCGGCCTGCGCGTCCGGGCGCGGGGCCACCACCAGCTCATCGTAGCCGCTCTCCCCCGTGGCCACGATGGCCACGTGGTAACGGGGGCCCCGGGCGTATGTGGGCGGGACGTCCACCGAGAAGGCCAGGGGAGGTCGACGGCTGCCCTCTAGGCCCGACCAGTCCCGCGCGGGCTGCGGGTGGACGACCACCATACGGCCGGGCACTTGATTGCACGGGAAGCGGCGCGTAGCGAAGAACGAGCTGCTGGCGATGTCGAACAGGGGCATGTAGAAGAAGCGGAACGGCGGGTTGAGGGCCGCGGCCACCTGAACCCCCCGCTCCAGGCCCAAGGGCCAGGTGACCGGCCAGTTGACCAGTGCAGGCAACCTGCCCGCGCGCAACCCCGCTTCCCACAGGGTTTCTGCGAGCTGGACCCGGCGATCGAAGGAGGTGTGCCATTGGTCGAGGGGCTCACCGGGGAAGTGGACCATGAGGCTCGGCACGCCCGTGGCTCCTATGCCCGCTCCCGTCACGATGGCCGACCAGGCGGCCGCGGTGAGGGGCGGGAAGGTGGTGATCCCCCGCGCGAACACGCCGCGGTCCATCAGGGATCGCAGGTTGGGCAGCACCCCCTCCTGGGAGAACCGCCGCAGCAGGTCGGGCAGGGCCGCGTCGAGGCCGAGGACCAGGAGCTTGTCAGGCTTGGCGGGCATCCGACCACCTCCGCTTCAGGCCGTTGTTGTTACCGGAAGGCGCCCAGGGTCAGGCCGCGGACGATGCGGCGTTGGGCCGCCAACGCGAGGAGCACCACGGGTGCCATGATAAGAACCGCGGTGGCCGCAAAGGGCCCCCACAACGTCTCCTCCGTGGTGAGGAACCCGAAGATGGCTACGGGCGCCATGCGTACTCTGTAGCCCGTGAGCACCGACGCGTAGATGAACTCGTTCCACGCGTTGATGAAGGAGAGGATGGCGGTCACCGCCACCCCTCCGTAGACCTGTGGGAGGGCGATCCGCAGGAACGCGCCGCTCCTGGAGCACCCGTCCACCAGGGCCGCCTCTTCCAGCTCCCGGGGGACGTCCAGGAAGTACGTGGTCATGAGCCACACGGCGAAGGGCACGGTAGTGCTCAGGTAGATGAGGAGGATCCCCGGGTAGGTGTCCAGCATGCGTAGCTTGGACAGCACCAGGTAGAAGGGGATGAGGAAGCCGACCGGGGGGACCATCTGCGTGAACAGCGTGTAGAGGAGCAACGGCTGGCGAAGGGGGAAGCGGAGGCGGGCGTACGCGTAGCCCGCGGGGACGGTGATGGCCAGGGTGAGGAGCATGGTGAGGGTGGCCACAGCCGCACTGTTCGCCAAGCTGCGAGGGATGTCCGCGGTGGCCAGGGCCGCGCGGTAGTGCTCGAGGGTGGGTGGGAACAGGAGTTTCGGGGGCAACGTGAAGATGTCCGTCCTCGGCTTGACCGAGGTGGCGCACACCCACAGGACGGGGACGGCCCACACGGCGAGGGCAAGGCCAAGGGCCGTCGAGCGGAGGAGACCGGAGAGCGTACGGGTCCAGGCAGGACGGCTCACGGCGTGGCCTCCACGGCGCTGCGCAGCCGGCCGAACGCCAACGTGGCGGCGAGGGTGAGGAGGAGCAGGGCGGTGGACAGAGCCGCACCGTAGCCGAGGTTCAGAGAGTTGAAGGCCACGCGGTACGCGTACAAGTTCAAGATCTCGGTGGCGGTCCCCGGGCCTCCGCCGGTGGCCGCGTAGATGGCGTCGAAGGCGCGGAGGGCGATGATGAGGCGGACCACGACCACCGTGATCACCGCGGGCCGGAGGAGGGGAAGGGTCAGGTGGCGGAACCTCTGCCAGGAGCCGGCGCCGTCCACCAGGGCGGCTTCGTAGGGTTCCACGGGAAGGGCCGCCAGGCTGGCAGAGAACACCAGGAACACGAAGGGCGTCCACTGCCAGGTGTGCATCAGGATCACAGAGGCCAGGGCGAGGGTGGAGTCTCCCAGCCAGCTGTGAGAGCCCAGTCCCGTGGCGATGGCCAGGTAGTCCAGGAGGCCGTAGCGCGGTGTGAGCAGGAGCGTGCGCCACACGAGGCCGACGATCACCGGGGTGAGGATCATGGGCAGCAGCACGGCGACTCGCAGGAGGCCCTGGCCCGTCCGGATGTCGACCAGGGCCAGGGCGAAGGCCAGGCCGAGTACCACCTGGAGCACGACCGTGGTCAGCGTGTAGACTCCGGTGATCTGGAGGCTGTGCCAGAAGCGCGCGTCGCCGAGCATGGCCGCGTAGTTCCCGAGCCCGGTGAACCCGCCCACCCACGGTCGCGTGAGCTCGATGTGGAACAGCGAGGCGCCCACGAGGACGAAGAGGGGAGCCGTGGACACGAGCAGGAGAATGAGCAGGCTCGGTGCCACGAGCAGGAGGCCGAACCGGGCCTCGCGGTCCAGGCGGAACCGTCGCCGGGCAGCGACAGGGGCGGCCCGGACGGCCCTGGCGGCGAGGGCGGAGCCGCCCCGCGGCACGCGGTCGGAACCTAGGGGTCTGCTCATCGGCGCAGGATGCGCCGGAGCTCCGCGTTGGCGTCGTCCAGCGCCTGCTTGGGCGTCTTGCGGCCCACGAGGGCCTCCTGGATGGCGATGGCCATGACCTCCCCGATGTCCGGCCACTCGGGGATCCGCGGCCTCCAGTCCGCGTCGGTGTCCTCCCGGAGTGAGGTCAGCACCACGTCTGCGTAGTCCCGGGTGAAGGCGATCACCCTGCGGTAGCCAGGGTCTTGCCAGATGGAGATCCGGTTTACGCCCGTGCGCACCACGGCGTCGGGAGCCTCCTTGAAGGTGGCCGAGCGGAGCTGGGTGGGCCGGCTGGCGAGCCACTGGATGTATAGCCAGGTGGCTTGCTTCTTGCGGGTGGGCAGGGCGGCATTCACCGGCATAGCCCAGTTCCAGATGCTCGTGACCCGCTTGCCCGTGGGGCCCTTCGGCCACCGCTGGTAGCCCACCTTTCCCGAAACCCTGGACTTGGCGGGGTTTTCGATCACGGAGGCGGTGCTGTTGGCGTCCACGTACTGAGCCACGGTCCCGGCGGCGAAAGCTTCCATGATCTCCGGCCAGTTCCAGTTCTCCACACCCTTCGGGGCAAACTCCCGGAGCACGCTCACGTAAAATTCGAGGGCGCGTACTCCAGCCTCGCTGTTCACCGTGGGCCTCCCCGCGTGATCGAACCACTGACCTCCGTAGGCGCGGAACAGGGACGGCCAGATGTACATGTTCTGGCCGGCACCCCGGAATCCCCGCAGGGCCAGGCCGTAGAGGTTCCGGGCGGGGTTGTGCGCGCGGCGGGCCGTCTCCCGCAGCTCCTCCAGCGTCTCCGGAGGCTTCAGGCCGAGCTGTTCGTACACGTCCCTCCGGTAGATGTGGATGGTGACCTCCCCCTCCACGGGCATGCCCCACAGGCGGCCGCGGACGGTGTTGTGGCGGCGCCACAGGGGCACGATGTCTTCCAGGTTGAACCAGGCACGGTCGGTGAGGCGGTGGTCGTCTAAGAACAAGTCCAGGGGTTCCACCCAGTTGTTCACCACGTACAGGGGCAGGTACATGGGGTCCGCGGTGTGGCTCGCGTAGTTGCCGGTCCGAGAGCCGAGATCCAAGACCGCCTTTTCCCGCATCTCCCGCGGCGGGATGACCTCGAAGGTGACCTCGATCCCCGTGAGCCGGGTGAACTCCGGGGTGATGGCTCGGAACTTGTTGAAGTAGTGCGCGGGCGTGACCAGGATGTGGATGCGTTCGCCGGCCAGCTGCCGCCAGTCGATCCGGGCGGCGCCGTACGGATCGGCCCCCGCGGGGGTCGCCCAGGCCCAGTCCGCGCCGCGCAAGGTCCACGCCGCGACCCCGCCTGCCGTCAGGCGGAGCATCTCACGCCGGGTCAAGCGTTTCATGCTTCTCCCTCCTTCCCGGGATTGGGTTCAGGTAGTGCGCTAGACGCCTCACCAGGAACGGGACCACCACCAGCTGGACGGAGACACCAGGCAGGCCCGTCCAGATGGCGGCTTGCACGTAAACGGCGGCTGGCACCCGCAGCCCCAGGGCAGGGCCGAGCAGGCCGGCCGCGACCGCCAGCGCGAGCCTGCCCAGCAGGAGCGTGCCGACCAGCCAAGCGTACTCGAGGAGGAGAAGACGGAAAGGCCGGCGGGCGGAGGCCGGGCGAGGGGTGGCCAAGAGCCGTCCGCGCAGCCAACCTGCGGCGGCGCCATACGTGGCGAGCTCGGCGGTCATCAATTGTGCCACGGGCGGAGCGGTGGGTGGGCTCCCGGTCAGCAGGGTGGACAGGAGCGGTGCCAGAAGACCCACGGCCAGTCCCGAACCGGTACCGAAGAGGGCGCCGGTCACGAGGACGGGGAGGTGCATAGGCAGGAAGACCGGGCCGAGTCCTACCGCGTGGAACAGCCAGGGGAACACCAGGGAGAGAGCAAGACCGGCTGCGCTCCCCGCCAGGGTCTGGACTGTGACCTGCCCTGCCTGTCCGTTGGCGCCACCCTCCCCGGCGGTGCCTCCTCTGCCCAACAGCCGCCCGAGCAACGCTACCAGCTCCTCCCCTTCTGCCCCGGACCGCAGCGCCTCCTCCGCCGCGGCCTCGAAGGGACACGGACCGTCCCGCCGGCGGTTGAGGATGGCGCGCACCTGCCTGTCGGCCCGCAGGAGGACCCCCCGGGTGCTGGCCTCCCGGAGCGCGGCGTCGCTTGCGACCTCCGCGTGGACTGCGCAGATCCCCGCCCAGTGCGCCAGGAGCAGGGCGGCCACTCCCACCACGCGGTCCGACAGCACTGCGCCCCGCAAGCGTGCGGCACGCAGGCTTGCGGCGGCCTCGAGCAAGTTCCTCAGGCCGCAGTCCCAAGACTCGAAGAGGACCTGATCTCCCCGAAGGACCACAAACCCCAGGCCGCGGCGCCGCCGGTAGCGAGCGGCGCGGTCGAGCTGGCGGAGTAGATCAGTCCGCACCACCATCGCGTGACGCGCCGAGGGCATGGTAGACTTGCACGAGGGCCGAGCTGTCCTGCGGACCCAGACCCCTGGCTCGAGCTAGGTGGTTCAGCAGGCGCGTGGCGGAGGTGAGCACCGGCGCAGCTCCCGCCCGCTGGGCCATCCCGAGCGCCAGGTCGGTGTCCTTGCAAAGGAGGTCCACCGAGAACACCGGCGAGAAGTCCGCTCTGGCGATCTTGTCTCCTACCTCCCGGAAGAGGCCGGACACCGTGGCGGCGCCGCTGGAGACCACAACCTCGTAGAACAGGGCGGGCGGGATCCCCAGCTGCGGCGCCACCGCCATGACCTCTGCGGTCGCCGCGTTGAGCACCGCGAACATCATCTGGTTCAGCAGCTTGACGGTGTGCCCGGCCCCGGGGGCCCCCACGTGGAAGATCCGGTGAGCGAAGGCCTCGAGGACGGGGCGTACGGCCTCCACCGCTCCCGGGTCGCCGCCCACGGGGACCGCCCACCGTCCGGCGGTGGCCGGCCGTCCCAGGATGGGCGCGTCCAGAAACGCCACCCCCCGTTGCTGCGCGAGCCGCGCCAGCCCCTGCGTGGTTGCAGGGTCGCTCGTGGTGGTGTCGACGATGAACGATGGCCGTTCCGGGAGGTCCAGGAGCTCCAGGGTGACCGCGCGGACCTCCGCCGGCCCGGGAAGGGAGAGTACCACCACCGGGCAACCGACGCCCAGGCTGCCCAGGTCGGCCGCGGGAGCCGCGCCGGACGCCGTCGCGCTCGCCTGGGCCTCGGGATCGCGGTCGTAGGCCATCACGGAGTACCCGGAGGCCAACAGCGCGGAAACGAGGATCCGCCCCATGGTCCCGCAGCCCACCACCCCCACGGGCGCCGGAGGGTGAATCGCGCGTGAAGCGCCACGGCCCCGGAGGTCGCCCCTCTGCGGCTCGCCGCTCATGGGATGTGCTCCTTCGACACGGCGGCGTCCGCGTAGACGTGTACCTGTACCCGCGACAGCCGCGGGACGACAAGAAGGCGCGGGTGGTTCCCCACGTACCTGGCTGCGTGCTGGAGGGCGTCCTCGAAGGTCCGGACCGGAATGCAGCCCACGCCGCGGGCGTATTCGGGCGCACGGGCGCCGACCAGGTACACCGCGCGGGCGTAACGATCCGCCAGCCCGCCCATGTAGGCCATGGAGAACGCGTGGAAGGGATGGTACCCGTAAGCGTGCCGATACGCGCGAAGCCACTGGGGCCGCGTGCAGACGTCCTCCTCGTGCGCCACGAGGTCCTCCACAGAATGGCTGCGTTGGAGCAGGCGGTAGACCTCGCGGTACGGGGGGAACCACTCGTCGTTGAACCAGCCGTCGCACACGCAGAACGCGATGACCACAGGGAAGGGCTTGAGTGCGCCGTACGCCCGGGCCAGGGACGCGCCGATGGCCTGCTTGAACAGGAGGGGGTTGGACCCCATGCCTGGCCCGTAGTGGAAATCCCGGGGAATACCCAGCACGAGCACGTCCGCGGGCTCTCCCGGCACCGCCACTTGCGTGCGCCGTCCCGCCAGGGGCCAGGTGGCCTGCTCCACCTCGTGGAGCCGGCCCGCGAACACGGCCAGCTGCTCGTTCCGTCCGTTCAGGACGGCGTCCACGGCGAAGAAGGGCTGTTTCATGTGCCGCTCGATGAGTTGGCCGATCCGCCGCAGCTGGGTTCGGAAGTGGCTGTGAGGGGTGATGGGCACGAAGTCGGAGCGGAACAGGGTGGCGGGGGTGTGGTGGCAGCGGATGGACCGCCACCCCGTTAAACCCGTGCAGGGCATCTTGTACCCGCCGCTGTACCCGCCGTAGGGGTTGCCGAGGGTGTGCCCGAGGACCACCACCAGGTCCGCCTCCAGGACCCGCCGGTTTACCTCGACCAGCTCGCCCTCTTCCGTCTCGCCCAGGTTCACCATGTGGGCGGGGTCTTCGGCGTCGTGGTTGAGGAGCCGGCTGGGCGGGAAGCGGCCCACCAGGTCTGCGCCCAGGTAGCTTTCCATCTCGCGGCGGGTGTTCTGGCGGTGGAGTCCGTTGGCGCACATCAGCGTTACGTCGGAGTCCCGAACACCCGCCCTCTCGAGCTCCTCCAAGATTAGGCGCAAAGTCACCCGGCGGTGAGCGGTGGCGTGGGCGCCGCCTTTGACGCGGTCCGGGAAGGCCACGAGGACCTTCGCGCCGGGGCCAACGAGCTTGCGGAACGGCTCGGTCCCCAGGGGCTGGGCCAAGGCGCGGCGGGTGAGTTCTGTGGGGTCGTCTGCGGGCGCGGGGTCCCGGTAGAGGGCTCCGGGCTCCACCACCACGGCGTCGTCGGGGAATTCAAGGTCAACGAGGCTGTCGCCGTACTCGAGCTGAACCCGCCTCATAGCCCCCCCGGGACGCCGCGCACACCGGCGGGGCGCTGCCCCAAAGCCTCCTGGCCACGGGATCCTGCCCGGCACCCCGGTGGAGAACGTG
>VAPR01001167.1_pt1 | contig 13910 bp, 17 predicted proteins | sample 3380701 | NCBI WGS metagenome assembly VAPR01 (sample SAMN11536904, study PRJNA540576) | hot springs metagenome | isolation source: hot spring wet sediment | place: Spain: Lobios | collected 2014-01
GAAGAATTGATACTAACAAAAAGTACCAATGAGGAGTTCAAATGAGTTGGCTCTGGAATCGTTACCGTCACAAGAAGAACATTCAAAGAACGAAGGATAAAGCAGAAGGGCTTGATTCCGATTTAAACAAAAACTTGCAGATGATCAGGCAGCAAGTGGGGTACAGTCCTGGTGTCATCATTCGTGAATTTGTCATCGGCCGACCGCCGATTCACGCCGCAGCGGTTTATACCGATGGGCTTGCTGACAAGGAAATGGCCAGCAAGTTTGTCAGACGTTCGCTGATGACGGAAGCGGTCGATGACCCTTTAAAGGAAAGCGATTCCCCCCAAAAGCTTTTTCAAAATATCATACGAATGCCTTGACGTTAGAAGAGTTAAAGATCATCCAGAACCGCGACGAGTTGATGCTGTCGATCATGTCCGGCGATACGGTCATTCGCGGACCTAAGGATAGCTTCAGTGAGGCGGTCGGAACCAATATAGCCTTGATTCGCCGTCGGATTAACAGTCCCAATCTGTGGATTGAGCCCATGAAAGTTGGACGGGTCACCCAAACACAAGTTGTGTTGATGTATGTCAAGGGGATCGTCAATGATGATCTCGTTCAAGAAGTGAAGCAACGGATCAACAGGATAGACACAGACGGAATCTAGGACTCGGCATACATCGAGGAGTTTATTCAGGATCAAACATTTACGCCCTTTCCTACGATTTACAATACGGAAAGGCCTGACAGCGTCGCCGGAAATTTGCTGGAGGGCAGGGTAGCCATCCTCGTTGACGGTTCCCCCTTCGTTCTGATTGCGCCGACAGTATTTATGCAATTTTTTCAATCCCCATCTGATTATACGCATCGTTTTGATATAGGGAATTTTTTGCGTATCTTGCGGTATATCGCCTTTTTTATTTCCTTGATCGCCCCATCCGTCTATATTGCAGCCATTACCTTTCATCAGGAGATGATTCCCACTACCCTTTTGATCAGCCTGGCCGCTTCACGGGAAGGGGTTCCGTTTCCTGCGTTTATTGAAGCGTTGTTGATGGAAACCAGCTTTGAGGTGCTTCGTGAAGCCGGAATTCGCATGCCGCGGGCAGTGGGACAAGCCGTTTCGATTGTAGGTGCTCTTGTACTGGGGCAGGCGGCTGTGCAGGCGGGGATTGTCTCTCCTGCGATGGTCATCATCGTTGCCATCACGGGAATCGCCAGTCTTTCCACGCCTTCCTATGATATGGCGATTTCCGCACGGATTCTCCGCTTTGTTTTAATGATTTTGGCCGCTTCGTTCGGTTTTTATGGAATTACCCTGGGGTTGATTATTATGATCGCCCATTTGAACAGTTTGCGGTCATTCGGGATTCCCTACTTGGCTCCATTTTCTCCCTTTATACCCGCCGACCAGAAGGATGCCCTGTTCCGCTTTCCCCTATGGTCATTGTTAACGCGACCCCGATTGATCAGCCAGAAAAACAACAGAAGGGCCGGCCGGTACCAGCAGCCCTCACCTGGCCGCGACAGTAAGAGACGGGAGGAGTAGCATGAGATCCAAATGGTCTGTCATCACCCTGTTGCTATCGTGCCTGGCAGTGCTGACTGGATGTTGGAACCGCAGGGAGCTCTCCGATTTGGCCATCGTAATGTCCATAGGGGTAGATAAATCTCCCAAGAAAAATGAATACCAAGTCTCGTTTCAAATTGTTAATCCTAGTGAAATTGCGACAGGGGGCAATGTTGGAGGCGGAAGGGCTGCACCAGTGAACATTGTCACCGGAACCGGCTCTACGCTGTTCGAAGCAATTCGCAGGACATCCCAAAAAGTGCCCAGGCAAATGTTCTTTGCCCATATTCGGTTGGTCGTAATTGGGGAGGAGCTGGCGAAGTCAGGGATTACCGAGCTGTTCGACTTGTTCGAAAGGGCCCACGAAGCCCGACTGACTTCCGAGGTCCTCATCGCCAGAGGAACGACGGCGGAATCGATTATAAGCATAATCGCACCCTTGGAGAAAATTCCAGCCAATTCCACCGTCGGGAAATTGAAATTTGCGACAAAAGTATGGTCGGAGAATATACAAGTGCAAATTGACGATTTGATCAGATCGTTGGTAACCGAAGGAACAAGTCCGGCGATCAGCGGAATTCGACTGATTGGGAATCCGAAAAAAGGTACCCATAAATCCAATATGGAACAAACCAAGCCATTCGCTTATACGCAAATCAGTGGAATCGGTCTTTTTAAGGATGGAAAGCTGATACGTTGGCTGGACGGCAGTGACGCACGCGGATTTATGTGGGCGAAAAACGAAATGAAAAGCACGATCGTCAGTGTGGACTGCATGGATCAAAAGGGGGGAATGGGCGTAGAAGTTACAGGATCGAAAACAACGGTGAAAACAATCATACAAAAGGGAAAACCGGTGATCCGTGTCCATATCAGGGAAGAGGGCAATATTGCAGAGATGAAATGTGCCACCGACTTAAGCAAGCCTGAGGAAATCACGAAAGTGGAAAAAGAATGGAGAGAGGTTCCTCGGCCTGATTCGCAAAAGGGAGGGGGTCAAGCAATGAGATCTGCTCTGTGTGGCATTTTTGCGGCGAATAAGCGCCCGCGAACGCGAGCATTACGCTTTTGTTCGGCGGGCATTCGCTCGTTCAAGGCGGATGGGGTTGCTTATCGCTAGTGCATTCCTTTCGCAGCCAATCTCTCGGTAATTCGCTTCATCTTTTCGTAGTGTTTCAGCAGGCGATCTTTTGCTTCCACCGCTTCGGGGCGGCTTGGCTGCAGATCTTTTACACACCAGAATTCAACCAGATGGGCGTACACTTGATTGAAGTAAGCGACCGGACCGTAATTGGCTTCTGTCGCGGCGATGCTCATCCGCTTGTCGAACTCGGGCATGTCCACTCCCGGCATGCGGAAATTGGTTAATACCTTCTCAATGTAGTAAATGAAGTTGTGATCGATGCCGAGGTACGCTTTGCAGGCATCGCGGTAGAATGCGTAATGAAGCGACTCGTCTTTAGCCAAACGGCGCAGCAGACGGGCAAGATCGGGATCGTAGTCATTGGCCGCTTTCGCTACGTTGTTGTAGAAGACAAGGGTCGCCAATTCCTGAATTGATGTATACACCATCGTTTCCAGGGCGCACTCCAGGTCCGGCTCAAAACCTTGTTCCACCACCGTTTTGCGCAAGCGGTGCATCTCGTGCGGATCTGCATTGCGAGTGATGATGAGATAGGTTTCCAGGAGAGTAGAGTGCTGATCTTCCTCTGATGTCCACGTATGGACGAATTGGGTGAGTACTTCCAGAGAGCCTTTAAAAGTAACGGCAAGGTGAGTGGTAAACCAGGGAAGATTTACTTCCGTCAACAGCGCCGTTTCCACTGCTGTATAGATTCCGTCGGGAAGGGTTCGCTGACTTTTGTCCCAAGGTTCTTTCTTGAAGCATCTGCCTTTTTCCCACGGGATGAATTCATGATAACTCCAGTCAATATTGGCCGCCCGCTGTTTATGCAGTTCATACAATTCCTTCAGTGCGGGCTCCAGTCGATGATCGAACAAATCCACTTTGTAATGTTCCGCCATTCCCATTCTCCAATCTCTAAAGTGTCACAGTACGATACTCCCTATCATACCACAAAAATACCTGTTCAGTTGTCGGAAAATGCTAAACTTTCCCTCTTTCCATTAATTATCAGGTATTGTAAAATGGTGGTAGATAGAGTCGTACGGAGGTCAAGCAGCATGGAAATCACTCGAAAAATGATAGATGAGCTTCGGCAGCAGTTGGAACGTGCGGCCAAAGATGTCGGCTATAATTTTTTGGACCCGGAAATTGTCGCAATCAGTCAACAACTGGATAAGCTGATTGTTGCGCACATGATGCAGCTCGCAAGACGCCCGTGAGGACCGGGCGTTTTATTGTGTCCGCTGATACATTTGGTACATCAGGTGGGCGCTGGAACCATCGGATAGGAGAGTAGGAGTGTTCGCCAGAAAGTGACTCGGATAAAGAATCAGCTTTCTCACCTCATCGATATCTTGGCCGTTTGAAAGTTCCAGACGGGACCATTCAGCGTTGTAGGAAACGTCGGACAGAACGGTTCCGAGGAAAGACAGCATGCTCTCCATGCTGTTCAGGGCATGCTCGATCCATTCCGCCTCCCGGACGAATACTGGGGCGATTTCCTCCCATTTTGATTCAAAGAGGAGCTGCCAATACGACGAGATGAACAGACTGAAACGGCCTTTCACAAAGTCGGGATCCTCTTCAAGGTCGGCACGGATCGTAGGCAAGGAGGCTGTTGACTGGTGTGAGTCAATGGCTGCGGCCAGGGACCGGTAAAACTGTACTGCAGGAAGCTTGACGAAGTAATCATACTGGTCATCTACCGCCATGATTCCCTGTGTGTGAATCGGGTCAAACGCCTCGGGTATCTGCCAGCGAAACGCAGGGGCAACATACTGCCATTCGCTGGAGAGCCGAGCTGTTTCTAAAGCACGAAGCGTATCATTCACCCATTGTTTCAGGTAACAGGGTGGTTCGGGTTGAGCCAGGGTGTGCAGGCTGGCAGCAAGCTCGAACAGCGGGGAGATACTGTATGTAATGACGTTGCGAAGTGCGGTGTGATCCGGGATAGGAATCGTGATCATGTATGGATAACCTCCATCGAGATTGCTTCTTTCATCATACGCATGATGGTGGGACAATTCAATCCAAACCGTTGGCAAAAAAGAGTAAGGCTAGGAATATTTCCTAGCCTTCTCGCGTTTTGATCTGACGCGAATGATTTTCCTGCTTTACCTTTTTCGAACCAGCCATCGGCTCACCGGTCTGCTCCATCGGTTCAAAGCGGTTGTTGTACGCTTTGTGTGGATTTTCGTTCAGTATGTTGTCCTTGCGCATGTAGATCAACTCCTGTGTATACGTGGGACATTCCACGGCGCAGCAGCAGCTTTTGCCGGTGGTGTTTCATTAGTTTGTGTGAGAAGGGGGTGACTAACCGTAGGAATTACTGGTATCCTAAGAGGTATTGGAAGTTCCTATGGTAAGGAGAGATTTCGATGCAACAGAAGAAGTCATGGATCACAGCAGCATTTGCCGCTCTCGTATGTTTGCAGCTCGCAGGTTGCTCCTCAAGTGAGAATCCAACTGCCCAGGCACCTGCAGCCCAGACTGGACAGCCGACAGCTCCGCAGGGACAAGCTCCTGCTGACAGCCAAGTGAATTCAATCGATCTGACGAGGGAATTAACGCTCCACCCGTCCATCGTCATCGGAAAAACGACCCTGGCCGATATGATTAAAGCGTATGGAAAGCCAGTGAAACTGGTGAACGTAAAATCCAACTTCCGCACGGAGATCATTGAAAAAAAGGAAAACGCGCCACAGATTGAACAGATCATGGGGCAGTTCAAGGTAAATCCGCTGACGGGAAAACCATTTGACAAACCGTTTCCCTTCTACTTTACCAAGGGTGACAAGCCGGTGATGGTTGCGGCTCCCGTATTTCTGCAGCGCGGGGATTTGCTGGAGAAAGAGAAAAAGGGGAGCGTCACCCTCGACGATGTGAAAAAAGTGTACGGGGAACCGGCACGGGAGATCGAAGGGGCATTGGAGTACTACGACTTCCAGCACAACATTTCGCTGATCGTATTCACCAACAAGAGCGGAAACATCGCAACACTGCTGACGAAGTACGACGTACTGTACGGCAGCAACACCGCAGACCTGGAAGCGCATGAAGAAGTAATCAAAGTATCCAAGCAAGCACCCAAACAGTAAATCAGGAAGACCGACCGTTTCGAATGCGGTCGGTTTTGATTATAGTTACCATAATATTTATTATGGTAACCGAATTGGGATGAACGGAAAGGAGTTTTCGCTATGCCGCTGCTGCTCGCCCCCGTGTTTAACTCGATGACTTCAGAACCGCTCCAGGTAGAGCTTTCCAATGGATTTTATCTCGTCTCCGGCAACGAAAAAATGTACGGACTGGCGGAACGCTATTTGCGCAACGAGATGAACGAGAACCGGCATTTTTTCGACAAGCGGGTTGATCTGAACAGCTTGTTCGTGTGCGCAGAATACCCGCATATGAAACTGAAGGATGAACGCAGCTATGTGGAGGAGATTGAACACAAGCTGAATCTCGCCTCACTGGATGGAATCTGCTCGATCCCGTACGTCATCACCGCCAATCCTCCGACTTACGGAATCAACTACCTGAAACGGTCGCTGGAAGGGCCGCGGCTTCACTTCAACGGACATACCCGAGAGGTGTTTTCGTCCCTGATCCGTTTGAACCGCCCTTTGCCCACACTTGCGTTTCGCCGGTACATGCTTTCGCTGGAGAAGGAAAGTATGGAAGACCAATTGCTCGACTTGTGGATTGCACTGGAATCACTGTTCGTTCCCGACGGAAAAAAGGGCGAGATCACATATAAACTGCGTGTACGAATGGCGTACTACTTTGGGGAGACGTTTGAGCAGCGGAAGCGTATCTCCGATTTTATTAAAACCTCCTATAATCATCGCTCCGAGATCGTCCACAGCGGGAAGCAGTTTGACAGTGCCTTGCAACATGAAGTGATGATGTTAAGAAAAATGGCTCGTGCGGCCATCTTGAATATCGGCATGGAGGGCGTCAGTTTGCAGGAGCTGCGCGTCCGACTGGATGAACTCATCTTGACCGGAAAAAGTTACACGCAGATGTACGAGCCCGCTTTTGTGGAAAGGGTTGAGCTGTGAGGCCTCCATCCGTTACAATGGAGGGTATGTACTGACAGGGAGGATATCATGAGCGTATTAATCGTTGAAAATCTCACGCACGGATTCGGTGACCGTACGTTGTTTCGAGACGTTGCGTTTCGTCTTCAGCCCGGTGAGCGGGTAGGGTTGGTCGGGGCCAATGGCACGGGCAAATCCACGATGATGGGCATTTTGACCGGTCAGCTGATCCCTGACAACGGCCGGATCGAATGGATGCCAAAAGTGCAGTACGGCTATCTCGACCAGCACACCAAGCTGCAGCCGGGCAAAACAATCCGCGATGTGTTAAAGGATGCTTTTTTACCGCTTTTGGAGCTGGAAGCGGAGAATATGGCGATCGCCGAAAAAATGGCGGATGCAACCCCTGAGGAGCTGGAAGAGCTGCTTGAGCGCATGGGGGAAATTCAGGATCGCCTCGATGCGAGCGGCTTTTATCTCATTGATGCCAAGGTGGAGGAAATCGCCAACGCGCTGGGGTTAAGCGCGATCGGATTGGATAGAGACGTGTCCGCGCTTTCCGGGGGACAGCGCACCAAGGTGCTGCTGGCCAAACTGCTGCTGGAAAAGCCAAGCGTGCTGCTTCTGGACGAGCCAACCAACTATCTCGACGAAGAGCACATCAGCTGGCTTCGCAACTATCTGAAGGAGTATCCGTACTCCTTTATGCTGATCTCCCACGACACGTCGTTCATGAACGATGTAGTCAACGTGATTTACCATCTCGAATTTACCAAATTAACGCGATATACCGGCAACTACGAATCGTTCCTGGCGCAGTCCGAGATGAAGCGATCCCAGCACATCGACGCCTATGAAAAACAACAGGAAGAGATTGCACGGATGGAAGACTTCATCGCGCGCAACAAGGCGCGTGCCTCTACAACGGGACGGGCAAAAAGCCGTCAGAAGCAGTTGGACAAAATGGAGCGCATCGACAGGCCGGAAACGGCAGCCAAGCCGACCTTTATTTTCAAGGAAGCGCGTGCGAGCGGCCGGTTTGTATTTGAAGCAGAGGACCTGGAGATCGGTTACACCCATCCTCTGATGCCAAAACTGACCGTCAGCCTGGAGCGCGGCGACAAGGTAGCAGTGGTTGGAATGAACGGTGTGGGTAAATCCACTCTGTTAAAGACGATCCTAGGCATCATTCCACCCCTGGGAGGCAAGGCAGAGCGCGGAGACTTCCTGTATCCGGCTTACTTCGAGCAGGAGGTTAAGCCAAAACCGGTGACTGCGCTGGAAGAAGTGTGGAACGAGTTTCCTCACTTGAACAACCATGAAGTGCGGGGAGCTCTTGCTCGCTGTGGACTGAAAAACGAGCACATCAACCGATCGATGACTGCGCTGTCCGGTGGCGAGCAGGCAAAAGTTCGCCTGTGCAAGCTGCTTCAGCGGGAGAGCAACTGGCTGGTGTTCGACGAGCCGACGAACCACCTGGACGTTGTGGCCAAAGAGGAGCTGAAGCGTGCCCTGAAGGAATTCAAGGGTACCGTGCTGCTCGTATGCCACGAGCCGGAGTTTTACGAAGATTGGGTAACCAAGGTGTGGAACGTGGAAGAGTGGAGCATGGCGCAGAGCAAAGCTGCGATCCGCGTATAAACGTACTAAGGAAAAACAGGCAGGTCGTGATGACCGTGCCTGTTTTTTCTGCCTTAAAAAACCGCCCACGCATTGGGGAGATAGCGTCCCCGATCGTACGGGCATGATGTTTTCGTGATCGCCTCGCCATTGTGCAGCATCATGGAGCTGGAGCCGCCGTCCATAGCCATGGCGGTCACTACGCCGCGCGCCTCCAGCAGGTCGGCTACGTCTTTCATGCTGGCCCCGATGGAGTGGCCGGGCTGACGTCCATCGATGACGAGAAACACGATGGTGCCATCCTTCTTTTGCCCGACTGCCGTACGAGGTTGAATGCCCCAGCTTTTGGCCGGACGATCGGTAAACAGGTTCTTTCCGTCGACGATTAGTTGCGGGCGAAAACTCATCGCGTCGCGGACGCCCATTTTCACCAGTTGCTCGGCGGAGTAGCTGCCTGTTACCAACTTGCCGTCGTAGGTGATGCCCAAGGCGGTTTCGCCGCTTTTCGGGTTGTACGATTGCAGGATTTTTCCGTCCTGAATGACGACTCCGTACGCTCTTGCTCCCTTTCCGTATCCGTCCGGATCAGGGAAGCCGCTGGCGTTTACAATACCGATTGCGTTATGCTTTTTCACGAACTCGTCCAGAAGGTCTCCCCGGTCCTTGCGCTTGGTGACTACCAGGTGCACGCGGTTGGGGTCGCTGATGGACATTAGTTTTCCTTTGAAGTAGTAGCTGCCCTTGTCCACCTCTATTTCCTCGATTTCCACCAATTCTCTCGGTTTTTCGGGCACCTGCACGCTCACCGGCTTGGCTTCGTTCGATTGGGGCAGGGTGGAGTTTACGATGACGGGCTGTTTAATCTCTTTTTTCAGCTCGTCCAGTTTTTCCTTGGGTAAGAAGGTATACGGAGCCCAGTAGTCGTGCTGGGTGGTCAGGAGCGTACCTGCAGCCCATTCGCGAAGCTCCGTTCCTTTTGCTGTGCCGAACAGGAAAAAGGTTCCGCCACCTGCAGCGATCATCATGAAGAGAAAGGTGTACAGTAAGATTTGCTTGAAGAAGCGAAACGGTTTGCTGCGTCGCTCCCTCAGTCGTGATTTGCGGCGTGATAAACTTGGCATAATTCCCCTTCCATTTCCTTTCAAATCTTCTATCTGTTATCATTTGACGAATGGAAGCGAAAAAAGTTTCAGAATGAAGCGAGGAAAGGTACGGGAAGAATACCAGCAGGAGGTGATGAGCGTGCGCGGCTATGACAAGGAGTTTCAGGATCAGGTGGAAGAGTACGGGAAAAACCCGCCCGGAACGCGCAATCAGCGGACGGAAAAGGATCGCCATGACAAAATGGAAGAGCGGGAGACCCGTCTCGACTCCAACAATCGGTAGGCATGCTGCAGGCGAAGTCCACAGGCGGATTTCGCCTCTTCCTGTTCCCCGCAAAACGTGCTAAGCTAACGTGTACGAGTCTTTTAGTTTGCGAGGAGGTTTCATGTGAGTACGACATTTGCTGACTTACAGCTGAGCGAGCCGCTCTTGCAAGTGTTGAACGAACGCGGGATGAAAAGCCCGACACCCGTGCAGTCCGAAGCGATTCCGGCTGTCATTTCAGGGCGCGACGCGTTGGTGGAATCACCTACGGGAACGGGGAAAACACTTGCCTACCTGCTCCCGCTGTTCACCAGATGGGATGTTTCCAGCAAAGACCTGCAGGTATTGATTTTGGCCCCCACCCATGAATTGGTGATGCAAATCGCCCGAGAGGCAGAGACGCTGCTGGCCAAAACAGGGGGAGCTGTTGTCCCGATCATCGGGGGAGTTGACCCGAAGCGGCAGCTGGAGAGATTAAAAAAACATCCGTCGGTGATCGTGGCCACTCCCGGACGTTTGCTGGAATTGATCGATCAGCGAAAAGTGAAAGTACATACGGTCAAGACGGTTGTGATTGACGAGGCAGACCGCATGCTGGATCAGGGCTTTTTCGGACCGGTGCAGGATGTGCTGAAGCGGACGATGCGGGACACGCAGCGACTCTTTTTTTCTGCTACACTTCCTGAAGCCATTCTCGGCATGGTCGATCCACTTGTGAAAGAACCGATCGTAATTCGCGCCAAAGCTCCGGCACAGGGGCATGGTGTCATGCACTTCTACCTGGTGAGCGAAGAGCGCAAAAAAGTGGACACATTGCGCCGTCTGCTTCGCTTGGTTGACGCCAAGGCATCCATCGTCTTTGTCAACGAGATCGAACGAGTAGACGAGATCGTGGCCAAGTTGAACTACCACCATCTGGAGTGCCGGCTTCTCCATCGCGATGCCAGCAAGGAAGAGCGCGCGCTTACCCTGCAGCAGTTTCGGGCGGGGAAATTTCCCGTTCTCATTACAACGGACATCGCTGCCCGCGGCATTGACATCCAGGGCGTGGAATGCGTCGTCCATTTCGATCCGGCAGCAGACGCGGACGCGTATGTACACCGCAGCGGCCGCACAGGTCGCATGGGAGCTGCAGGTCTTGTGTTCTCCATCATTACACCGCAGGAGCGGTTCATCATCCGAAAGTTTGCGAAACAGACAGGAGTTCCCATCGAAGAAAAGGCGATGACCCACGGTACGTTGGTAAATCCGGACGAGCTGAGCCGTCCACGAACAGGCTCCAAGCCCATACATAAGAAACGCCGCTTTGGAACAAAGTAGGACAAGAAACCATCTACTGTCCACAGGAGGTTCCCATGAGGAAGGATCGATTGTACGAAGAGGATTTGCTTGTAAACGGCCGGGTTGGTGGCGAAGTCCGCTCCAAGCAGGAACGGCAAACACTCCGGCGCGAAGCGGCTGAGTTGAAAGAGCAGATGGAAGCGGCTAAAGATCAGCCCATCCAGGAATAGAGGTAGACGCAAAAAAGAGCAGCTCAACCGGTGGTTGGTCTGCTCTTCGTCGTCTGGATGTAGTTCTCCAGATCGTCCAGCCATTCGCTCACGCCATGGTAGGGCGGATCAATCTGCAGCAGTCTGCGCAGCATGCTGCGAATGGCCGGTGTCAGGGCAAGCTCTTCTTCCCAACTGCGCTCCGGCTGGCCGGGGGAGGGCACGTAATTGGAATAGAGCAGGAACAAAAAGAAGTGACCCAGGGCGTAAAGGTCGCTCGCCGGTTCCACTTGCCGCTTCAATTTTTTTTCTTCTGGATAGGCGTCCAGCTCTGTACCGGAGTACGTAGGCGGGTCGCCGACGAAACGGGCCAGACCGAAGTCGAGCAAATATGGCAGGCCGTCATTCCAGATCACATTTGGTATCCGTACGTCGCGATGGATGATCCCCAGGCCGTGCAGGTACGCAACCAACTCTCCCACCTGCTTCATCAGGATAGCGGCTGTCCTTTCATTTATGTTCATTTGCCGGTCAAACAGCATTTCTTCCAGTGTTGGACCTTCCATGTACGACATGACCAAAAACGAATCGCTGCGAAAGCGGAACGTTTCCACCAGCTTGGGCATTTGCGGATGGCAGAGTGCGGCCAGGATTCGCTGTTCGTACTGCTGCATCGCTTCTCCTTTTGGCGTAGCGCGCAGGCTGGGTCGTACCTGCTTGAGCACGCACAACTGTCCAGTTGGCTGGTGAACTGCTTTGTAGGCGATCCCGTAGCTGCCCATCCCGAGGATGGATTCGATTTTGTAGGAGTGAAGAACAGTTCCCGGCTGGTAGGGTTTGTCCCACACCGTTTGTCTCCACCAGGTTTTGACGCGCTGCCACATGATTGCACCTCCTTGTCCCATCATACCATTTTTGCAAAAAGGTCTGACCAGATTCCTGCCGCTCTGCTATAATCATGTCGTTACATAAGAGACAGGAGCAGGAATGAACATGAATTTTTCCATCGAATGGCTGTCGTTTTACCTGATTGAACAAACGGAGGGGGATGCTGGTGCCGCCAAGCATGTTCGCATGACCAAACACCTCTCCCATGATGAGTACCACAATAGTGAACTTCGTCCATTCCTCGACGGAGAGTTTGCACGGATTGCCAAACGAAAAGTGGAAATGAATCCGAAAAGCGAGGGGAGCCCAACGAAGCTGGGCCGCTTTGTTCAGGAAGAAGGGCACCCAGTGGACTCCAATCCCAACTATGCGCTGCTGCATCGCCTGCTCGCTGCCTCCAGCAAAGAGGAGAGCAAGATGCCGTGCCAGGAGTTGGTGCAATTGTATTTGCGAACGTCACAGGTGCGAGGTGGCGTTCTCTTGGTTGTGAAAACGAAGCTGGAATCGCTGGACGACCGATACCTGTTTATCCTGAAGTGCGACTTCGAGCAAAAAACCGCCGTCATCACGGATGAACGCAGCCTGATCGCCAATGTGCAGATGGCGATCAACGCGAAAAACATGAAATCGCTGATGTATCCGCACATGATCGAACCGGGGATGAACGATCTCTATCACGTAAAAATTCACCAGTTTTCCCACGCTCGCTACTTTGAAGAGTTTTTGCGATTCATCGACTACCCGCAGACGATCTCCCAAATCGTATCCCAGGAGGTTCTGTCGCTCGCGAAGCAGCACATTGAATACGTCTATCCGGAAGAGACGGAGGAACGGCTGCGTGAGGAAGAACAAATCGAGTTGATCGCGGCCAGCCCGAAGCGAGAACTGTCTGAGAAGTGGGATCATGAAACGGTGATGGAGGCCACGCAGATCATCACAGAGCGCCAGCCTGAAGTGGAGCTGAAGTTCAAGCTGGATCACATGCAAATCCGCACGCTTCTCGCTGACTACGGGTCCCAATTGCACATCGCCAAGGTGAACGGACGCTACCTTGTGCTGCTGGAAGGAGAGTTTCTGCAGTTTGAGCGGGGAGTCTCCCCTGTGGAGTTCGTGAAGCCAAAAGCGCTTCATGAGATCGTACGGGAGATTGAGGAGCGGAGTAAAGCTGCATCCATGCCGATTCCGGAGGGGCCAATCCCGGATGACAGTCCGCCGTGGTAACAGGCAGGAGGAGATGAAGTCGAAAGATGCGTACTTCCATACAGAAACGGGTCGCGGAGCTGGTTTCGCGACAGCTCCCGACTGGATGGACATGTGAACTGCAAGGAGAAGATTTGATTATTAGCGGCATCGAGGGAGGAGAGCCGCTGCAGAAGCGAATTTCCCTCGAACAATTATATCAGCAGGTAGAGCGAAACCCGGACGAGCGGAGGCAAGCGCTCTACTCGTTTGTCGATCACGTCACAGCCGCGATACGAGCCAGAGGTGTTGAGCGAAACCTGCATGGACGCGAGGAGGAAATCTTTCCCGTTCTTCGTCACGCAAGCCAGGCGCAAGGCAGCAGTTGGATTTCCATACCCCATACGGAAGAAACCGTGGTTGCCTACGCACTGGATCACGGGGAAGGCTACTCCCTGATTACCGCTGGAATGCTGACGTCGGCGGGATGGTCGCAGGAGAAGCTGCATCAGTGCGCGATGAACAATCTGCAGAGGCTGCCGTTTTCGGTGAAAACCCAGCAGGTAGGGGATACCGCGGTTCATTTTATCAGCCCGACAGACGGTTACGCGGCCAGCCGGGTGCTGCTCACAGCTCTT
>VAPR01001168.1_pt1 | contig 13905 bp, 13 predicted proteins | sample 3380701 | NCBI WGS metagenome assembly VAPR01 (sample SAMN11536904, study PRJNA540576) | hot springs metagenome | isolation source: hot spring wet sediment | place: Spain: Lobios | collected 2014-01
CGAAATGCGCTGCCGGAATTGACCCGCTGGTATCTGCGGCGCGACAACGGACGTAATGTGAGTATCATCGGCTCGGAGAAAACCGTATCCGAGATTGTGGAGGAAACGTGCAGGCGAATTGTTACGGGTACCGTCGAACGCTTTTCCGGGGATACACTTCCTGAACTTGCTGTCCATTTTGCCAGGGCGAAGAGTGCGGCGACTGGCATTGGGTGGGGCAGAAACAAGCCAATGAAGGGAGACGCCTTCACCTTTTTTCAGGCGGACTGGAAGCTTGCCATGATCGCTTCTTCCTTGTCCCACATGGGAAAGCATGCGCCACTGCTGCCGCTCGGCGGGGACAGCCTCCCGGAACCGTACATCAAGTATCTCAATTACCTCCGCCCCCGTGCGAAGGAGCCGCAGCCGCCATTCATGCATGCCTATCTGCTTGGCGATCTGGAGCAAATACCGATTGCCACGCAAGTCCAGATCGAGGAACAGATCCGATTTAAGGAAAAGTGAAGTTTCCCAGTGATGAACAGCCGAACCCGCAGGAGCTACGGCTGTTTTTTCGCGTACAGGAAAAACATGGTATGATGACAGGAGAGACGAGAAAAAGGCAGGGTGATCCGGATGAAAGTGGTCAGCGCGTGCTTGGCCGGTTGTGAGTGCAGATACGACCAACGTTCCTGTTTTCAAGAGGAGATTGAACAAATGCTCAAGGAAGGCAAGGCCATCCCCGTCTGTCCCGAACAGCTGGGCGGTTTGCCGACTCCACGCAATCCCGCTGAAATCGTGGGGGGAGACGGGGATGATGTGCTGGACGGGAAGGCGCGGGTTATCGATCTGGAGGGAAACGATGTGACCAGGCAGTTTCTCGCCGGAGCCGAGCAGGCGTTGCAGCTGGCCCAAAAGGTGGGGGCGACAGTGGCGATTCTGAAGGAGAACAGCCCTTCCTGTGGCAGTTCCCACGTGTACGACGGGTCGTTTAGCGGAAACAAAAAGCCGGGCGTCGGGGTGACCGCTGCGCTTTTCAGGAGAAACGGCATTCGGGTGGAGTCGGAAAAATAGGAGCCACAAAAGGAGCGCATTTGCTCCTCCGTGGCTCCTTATTATTATCCGCAGCATCTAGTTTTCGATTGGCACATAAAGATCGATCTGCGTTTCCGGGTGATCCGGGCCACGGAAACGCTGGTCATACAATTCGTATAAGATTCCAGAGGACGGAACCAGACCATGCTGTGGAAGCCATGTGCTATAAATCATTTCTCGGGTTTCCCAGATATGCGCAAGGCTGCCTGTGTGGGTAAATACCGCATAGGTCATCTCTGGCACCGTGATGGCGGTCATCCCATCAGGAACGTGATCTTGTGACGCTTCAAAGCCCGCAACGTAATGAAACTCACCTGATTGTTGCGGCATCCCGATACCGTAAAATTCGTTGGAATTGATTCTGCCGGTGATCTCATGGGCGCGAGACATAAAACGATTCCAGTGGTCAGGGATGCCTACACCGTCATGTAATTGCTGGTTGCTCCATTTCAAACCTACAACAGTAAAAGATTCTTTCCTGAGAACTTTCGGTTCCATTCCAATCCCTCCCCTTTTTTGGATGCGGTCCATCATATGCAGCACATTTTCCAACAACTGTTGCTGCCGTGTGATTTCACTTCTGATGTGTTGCGCATGTTCATCCAGAATGCTTTTGATTTTCTCATCGTCTTGCAAAGCACCGCTCAATTTTAGCACCCGGATGATTTCCAAACCGATCCCCATTGATCGAAGCCAAATAATCTGTCTTAGTTCCGTCAACTGTTCGAGTCCATAATATCGATACTGATTATCTTCACCAGTCTTTAATGGACGGAACAAGCCGATCGATTCATAGTGGCGCAGCGTTTTTGTCGAGACGTTGAATATGCCTGCCATTTGACCTATGGTCAGCACTGGGAAACACCTCTCCCTTCTTTGTCGAGAAACTAGAACTTATTATAAAGGCTTGCCCTAAGGGAAATGTCAACTTTTGGATACATTTTTTAGGACTTCGCGTGAATCACGATCACGGATAAATTCGGCATAAGATGGGTGGAGACCTACCTACAGAGGAGTTGCATTTGCATGCCGATTTCACGAGGCACCCATCTGCTGTATACCGTACACCCGGGTGATGCCCTGTATACGATTGCCGAACAATTGGGCACCAATGTACCGTCACTGGTGCAGATCAACTCGTTGTTTCCTCCTGTTGCCGAGCCTGCCCGAATCTTTTCTGGTCAAGTGCTGCTGGCGAGATTACCGGGGATGGCGGAGCAAAGTTCCGTTTTATATCAGGTACAGCCCGGAGATACGCTCTATCGGATCGCCGAACGGTTCTCTCTAGGAGTTGACATGTTGGCCGGACTCAACCAACTGCAACAGCCGGATATTCTCCGAGTCGGCCAACTGCTGAACATTGCTTCCTTCGTGTACGAAGTAGAGCAGGGCGACTCCCTGTACCAGATCTCCCGACGTTTCGGAACAACGATGAGTGAATTGATTCGAGCCAACCAGAGACGCCCGGGGTTATCGCCCGATGTCATTTATCCCGGTTTCCGTTTGGTCGTTCCGCTTCCGTCCTCGACCAATATCGTCGTGTTCGAGCCGCTGCCAGGAACGAGGATTGCCGCTGGACAGCATTTGGCGGGCAGTGCCCGTGCGTTCGAAGCGACGATCAATTACCAAATTCGCGACGCGATGGGGCGTATCGTTGCGCGAGAACGGGCGGCAACGGCTTCACAAGGCGCTCCGGCATTCGGACTATTTGACGTACAGCTCCAGTTCGATCAAACTCCCACCACGCCAAACGGTATCCTGATGGTCTACACACGCAGCGCCCGCGACGGCAGCATTCAGGATTTGGTAGAGGTTCCCGTGATATTTTCATAGTAAAAGCACATGCTCCCTCGATGGCATATCGGGGGAGCATTTGTTTACATTCAAACATGCCAAAAGTTGTCGTCAGTATGATTGCTCATCTCTCCAAGGAATAAAAACAGTCATTCACCATTTTGCCGGCGATTTCCGTGCTTTCCGGTACGATTTCATCCAGTTTCATTCCCGCCTTCTCCAATACGCGACGTGACGCTGCATGCTCTTCGGAACAAACCGCAGTAATTTTTTGAAATCCAACAGTGACTACGGCGAAATCCATGATCAGTTTGATTGCTTCGGTAGCATAGCCCTTTCCTTTGTATGCTTCCAGTATGATGAAGCCGATTTCCGCAGTGAGTTTTTCACGGTCACGGGTGCAGATGCTGATCAAGCCAACGTCGTTACCGGAGGCAGTTTCGCGGATGATCCAGGTTAGCCAATGGGTGGAGTCAAGGCTCCACGGAGCGAGCTCCTTGTCAAAGTTGCGGCGGATTTCTTCCTCGCTCCTCACTGTTGCGATGTGTTGCATCAGTGTCGGGTCAAGATAAATGGATCGGATTAGTTCCCAGTCATCCAATGCCAGTTTTGTGAGAGTCAGGCGCGCGCTACGGAGTTGATTGTTCATGGAATTCTCCTTTGGAGCAGTATAGTCGAACGGGTTTCATGATGGGGAGTGATCGTATGCCTAAAATCAATATAGTGCGTTTGCGAAATATTTCCAACAGTCCTGGATGCCTTTAGCCGATCAAAGGTGGAGTAAACGTCTCAATAAACCGGCGTGCCGCTTTGGACAGGTGCCGCTCCGCTTTCCAGATCACAGCGGAAGAGGAAGAGATGGAGGTGCCGGTGATTTCCACGCAGGAAATGGCGTAGCCAGCGTGTGTTTTCCACGCGGATCGCGGAACGATGGAGGCCCCGATGCCAGCAGCAACCAGATTGACGATCAACGAGATGTCCGGGCATTGGCAGACGACCTGCGGTGTGACACCCAGACGGGAAAACTCCTTGAGCAGAAGCTCGTAAATCCCCAGACCAGGTGTACTGGGAAGAACAAGCGGATGATCCGCGATGTCCCGCATGTGGATTTCATCAGCGGAGGCAAGCTGTGAATCGGCGGGGACGATCATCACAAAAGGCTCTTCCTCCAAGTGGATGGAGGCGTAATCCGGCAGCGAATGGGGGAGCCGGACGATCGCGACCTCGATGGTCCGCTGTTCCAGCAGTTGGCTCAATTGCTGGGAGTCCCCCTTCCATACCTGGTAGGTGATCAACGGATGTTTCATTTGAAACCGGCGAAGCTTTTCCGGCAGATGGTAAGCGGACAGCGCGCTCACCCCGATGGACAGCGATCCGCGAATGCCCTCGCCCGTTTCTTTCACCTCGGCAATCGCTTCGTCCAGCTGCTGAACGATGTTAAGCGCCTGCTTGTAGAGGGCAGCCCCTGCTTCGGTCAGCTCCATCCGCTTGCCCACGCGCTCCATCAGCTCAACACCAAGCTCGTCCTCCATCTGCTTCAGCTGCTGGCTGAGCGGCGGCTGCGCCATCTGCAGCCGTTTGGCGGCTCCGGTAATTTGCCCCTCTTCCGCGATGGCAATAAAGTAGCGTAACTGGCGAATATCCATGGCAGTGCCCCATCTCCTTTTTTCTATACGAAAAAGATATGGTTTTAAGATTTACTTAATATTTTTCATATCGTTATGAGTATGATAGCATAATTCCCTGGAATCAACATTGATCTAGCTTATAGAAGGAAGGGAATTGCGTGCGTACGCTTTTGCAAAAGATGTTCGACTTGAGCGGACATCATACAACGATTCAAAAAGAACTCACAGCCGGCTTGATCGGCTTTGTCACCAGTGTATACATCGTGGCGGTAAATGCCTCCATTCTGGAAGACGCAGGCATACCGCTGGTGGCGGGAATTCTCGCCACGGCGCTCACCTGCTTGATCGGCTCGCTTTTGATGGGCTTCTGGGCGAACGCTCCGCTGCTGCTTGTTCCCGGCATGGGAATCAATGCCTTGTTCAGCTACACGCTCGTCCATTCGATGGGGCTATCCTGGCAGGAAGCGTTGGCAGCGGTTTTCGTCTCCGGTTTGGCCTTTATCTTCGTTGCGTTCACACGCGCAGGGGTGCTGCTCTCGGAGGCGATCCCCCACTCGTTGAAAGAAGCGATTACCGTGGGAATTGGACTGTTTCTCACGTTTATCGGTCTGCAAAAGGGCGGGCTGATCGTGACGAATCCGTCTACCTTTGTGGCATTGGGAGACCTTTCCACCCCCGCCGTGATTGTTACCATCGCGACGCTGCTGCTTGCCGTCGTGCTGTTTATCCGCGACGTTCCCGGCAGTTTTTTGATCAGCATCGTGTTCGGTACGGTTCTGGCGCTGGTACTGGGACTGGTACATCCCGGACAATCCGCTGCCGCACCGATGACCTTTGACAGTTACACCGCTGTCTTTGCCGGAATGTCGTTTGATCGGGTGCTGTCCCTGCCGTTTATGTTTGCCGTGTTTTCCCTGACGATGGTGATTGTCTTTGAAAATATTGGTCTGATCCACGGGCAAACGGGCATGCTGGGACGCCCGGAGAAGTTTCGCCGCGCACTGCAGGCCAACGCCGTCTCCGCCGCTTTATCCGGTCTGTTCGGAACGAGCCCGACCGTTTCCGCCGTGGAGAGTACGGCAGGTATCGCGGCAGGAGGGAGAACAGGTCTCACTACATTGACCGCCGGTGTGCTGCTGCTGTCCTCCATCAGCTTTTTGCCAGTCGTCAAGCTCATCCCAGACAGTGCGATTGCTCCTGTGCTCATCATCATTGGCGCACTGATGCTGCAAAATGTTCAAAGCATTAACCTGCGCGACTTTTCCGAGGGCTTCCCTGCATTTCTCATCATTGCCCTGATTCCGCTCTCATACAGCATCGTCGACGGGATCGCGTTCGGATTCATCGTCTATCCGCTTCTGAAGCTGGCGCTGGGCAGAAGAAAGGAAGTTCCAGCCCTGCTCTATGTCATTTCGGGATTGTTCCTGTTGAACATGGTGCTGCCGGCTGTGGCGTAGTGAATCTACAAGAAAAAACTGTCCGTGCAAATTTTGCACGGACGTTTTTTTGTGCCCATGTTGGTTGATAGAATGAGGGGGAACAGGAGGGACTTTGTATGAAAACCTGTCTACATCAAGATGGATATCTAGTTGAAGTGGGGAAACAACCGGTAGAACTGTTACGTCAATGGTCAACCAAACAGCTGAGGTGCCCCGATTGCCTCCACCCGATCAAATACCGTCATGGCAATCACGTCTCCCCTCATTTTGCGCACGTTGAAAAATGTGTTTACGAATACCGGGAACCCGAAACAGTGGAACATCTAAAAGGAAAAATGTTGCTTGTGCAGTGGTTGAAAGAAATACTCCCACAAAATCAAACATTCACGGAATACTATATACATGAAATTGCTCAGCGGGCTGATGTGATGACTATTTTTCCAAATGGAACCCGTCTTTGCTTCGAGTTACAATGTTCCGCTATACCACTCGACGTATTACGTCGTAGAATGCAACGATATCGGAATGAAAACATCAAACAGATATGGATCCTGGGAACATCCTCATTGCAATCCATTGTCCCTACAAGATTTGCTTTACGTACATGGATGCAAGAAATTTGCCGTGCTCAACAAGATCAGCTCTACTTCCTGGACTATCACTGTCAATCTTTGCTGATCTTTAGCGGAGTTCAGGTGAAACAACCATACAAAACGATTTTTACATGCGAATGGGCAAAACGTGCCCACATACAGGAAGTTGCCACATCGGCAGAAGGGAACTTGCAGCTGAAGGAAAGTGTTATTTTGCACTCAACATCAGGAAGAAATCGAAATGTTGTACCAACCGAGGGCCACTCTAAATCATCAGATGCTCTCATCATGCAGATGAAAAATTGGATAACTCCTACCGCCTATGTAAATCTTCTGAAAAAACGTCATCTGGAGTTCGACAATCATCCCCTGAAACGCTTTGTATTGTCACGGTTAGGAGAAGAAAGATTCTTGCAATCACCATTGTTTAACCAAACAATGATGGGTGACTACGTGTTTTTGCTTGATCATCGGTTATGGCAAAGTTTCTTGTTTCTGACAGAGATTCACCATGCTTATCAACGAAAAGCAAAGTACGGTTTGGGGAAAAGCAAACCCACAATATTTATTAAACACCTGATAACAAGTGACAACCGATTTCCTCACCGGCCCTTTATGAATATCGTACATCGATATGTGAACAGGGCTTTGCTCAAGGCAAAAGCGCTACAACCGATGGATTTTACCGAAGTACTAACAATCCATGAGGTCATTTACGAGTATCTGAATAGGCTTGCTACTTTCGGACTTCTGCGAAATATCACTCCAAAGCAAGATTCGATTACCCCCGGAGGTAAACTGTTTGGCCGTTTTGAGATTCTTTTTGATCGATTCTGGCCAGATCAATTTGGAGCAAGTGAAGCGGATATTCGTCGTTTTTTCGAAATTCATGAGCTTCGTTACCTGGCCGGCAATTGGTACGTGAAACGAAAAGGAAAAACCGGATTACCATGACAGCGCAGGGCTGCAGGAGATGACTATGTTTGAAACGGGAATTTTGGGAACAATAGGTTACGGCTGCCGTAACTCACTGTATGGCGAGCGTTTGTTTGTGTAAACTATTGGAAAAAAGGGCAGGAGATGATCTCATGAGCGATCAGCTGAAACAAGTCGTCAACAAACAAATTGCCAACTGGACCGTACTGTACATCAAACTTCACAATTTCCACTGGTTTGTGAAAGGACAACAGTTTTTCACACTCCATACCAAGTTTGAAGAACTGTACACCGAAGCTGCCCTGCATATTGACGAATTGGCAGAGCGCTTGCTGGCACTGGACGGAAAACCGGTGGCTACGATGAAAGGCGCCCTGGAACTTGCGTCTGTGAAGGAAGCAACCGGCTCCGAGACGGCAGAGCAGATGGTTCAATCCATCGTAGACGACTTTACCGTCCTGATCGGTGAGCTGAAGGAAGGCATGACCCTTGCCGGTGAAGTAGACGATGAGACCACAGGCGACATGCTGCTCGCGATCCACTCCAGTCTGGAGAAGCACGTCTGGATGCTGAAGTCGTTTTTGGGCAAGTAACGATGGGAAAAGAGAGCCTCAATCCCGGCTCTCTTTTTGTGTGTTTTTGTTCGAAATGTTTTTCCCATTATTCTGCAGGCACTATCATGAACAAATCGTGCTAACGCTGTTGCTCCGTTTTTTCCAGATACGTGAAGTAACAACATGTGTTCCAAACAAAAAAAGTACCGGGGTCACTTCACTTCAACCCCGGTACTTTCTGCCTTATATCCGCGCCATTCCCATCGCGGACTCCACCTTGTGCAGCATCGCGTTGGCGGCACGGTTCGCTTTATCCGCTCCCGCAGTCAGGATGTCATCCAGCTTTTGCGAGTGGAACAAGTCGTTGTAACGCTCCTGGATCGGCTTCAGTGTCTCAATCACAACTTCCGCCAGTTCCGATTTGAACGCACCGTAGCCTTTGCCGACGTACATCTCTTCTATCTCCTCCAGCGATTTGCCGGAGCACAGGGAGTAGATGGTCATCAGGTTGGAGATGGCCGGTTTGTTTTCCTTGTCATAACGCACCGCGTTGTCGGAATCGGTTTGCGCCCGTTTGATCTTCTTGGCAACCGTATCCTGATCATCGAGCATGGAGATGAATGCTCCCTGGTTCGGATCGGACTTGCTCATTTTCTTCGTGCCGTCCTGCAGGGACATGATGCGCGCGCCTACTTCCGCGACGCGGATTTCCGGAATCGTGAAGATTTCACCGTAGCGGTTGTTGAATCGCTCCGCCAGATCGCGGGTCAGCTCCAGATGCTGTTTCTGGTCCTCACCGACCGGCACGTAATCGGTACCGTACAGCAGGATGTCGGCCGCCATCAGCGGCGGGTATGCCAACAGACCGCCTGGGATGGATTCGCCGCGTCCCGAAGATTTGTCCTTGTACTGCGTCATCCGTTCCAGCTCACCGACGTAGGAGGTGCAGAGCATGATCCATCCCAGTTTGGCATGGGCGGGCACCTCTGATTGAATAAACAGGGTTACCTTCTCCGGGTCCAGTCCCACGGCGAGGTAAAGAGCGGCCAGGCGGCGCACATTTTCCCGGAGAGTGGCTGGATCTTGAGGAACGGTAATCGCATGCTGGTCGACGATGCAGTAGTAGCAGGTAAACTCGTCTTGCAGCGGGACGAAGTGCTTCATCGCCCCCAGGTAGTTGCCCAGGGTAATGATCCCGCTTGGTTGAATGCCGGAAAAAATCGTTTTCATGCTGGATGATCTCCTTTCCATATTGTCAGGGGGAAAAAGAAAACGGTCCACTCGTCCTGTTGAGGGACGAATGAACCGTGGTGCCACCCTGTTTATTTCAACCATGTTGAAATCACTTTGTCCGTACCTGTTGATACGGTGTCCCTTGTAACGTACGGACCAACGCCAAAGCCTACTGCCCCATGAAAGCGAGTTCATGCGAGGTTCGGTTTGGAGCTCGGAAGCCCATTCAACATCCATTCAACGCTGATTCGCACCAACCATCAGCTCTCTGCGGTCTCCTGTGATGCCTACTCTTCTTCCTCATCGCAACTTCACATCATGATTTAGTTGCAAATATCTTACATGCTTATGAGCGAGAAGTCAACCACGTCACGGAACCGATCCATGCAAATTCAAATCGACTTTTTATTTTGCCACTCACTCATGGTCATGCTGCAGCATTGTTCGTACATCCATGCTGACCGTTCATAATCCCCCTGCCGGAAGTACAGCTGTCCCAGCAGCTGATAGATCCTTGGCAAAAGAGGTTCATGCTTTTGAGGCGGAATCCTTCCAGCGCACGCTCCAACAGCGACAGGGCTTCCGCTTCCTCGAAGCTGCAACGATAAACTCCTGCAAATCCACCTTCAACTTCTGCGCTAGTTGGGTTACTATTTCAGGGGAAGGGGTAACCTGCCCCTGTTCCAACAGACTGATGTAGCTTCTGGAACAGATCCCTTCCGCCAGCTTGGTTTGTGTCAGCTTTTTCTCTTTTCGAACCTGTTTCAGGTAAAATCCAAGATGAGAGTAAGATGGCTTCATTCCATTCCCTACTATTCTTCGGTATCTTTCGCTATTATACTATATGGTGATTGCTAGGAAAAACTACCTAGTCCATTCTATCTATTTCTTCTAAAGGGGCTGCGCTGCTGGCGACAACCATGAATGCATTATTATTGCGGGATGTACTGAGACGATTATTGCAGGAACGAAAATTGACCCAACTCGAACTGGTTGACAGATTACAAGGGAGAGTAAAGCAGGCCAATCTCAGCGCGGCTCTGAACGGCAAGCGTCAGTTTACGCTGGCGATGCTCGATTCCATCACGGAGGCGCTGGAGCTGGAAAAAGGCTCTCTCTATCTCTACTACGAGCAGGAGTGCTTTGATAAGAGAGGAAATCTGCGGCCGCAAAAAGTAAAAGAGTTCATTCTGAGCTGCTATCAGATGGGGATTGGACATGTGACAAGGCAGTTGGTGAACCGTTTGATCGAACACGGCAGCGAGAACGTGATCATTCTGTTTGAAATTGCAGAGCGATTGTATGAGCTCGGGCTGTATATGGAAACCCTCTATTACTACAATATCGTAATCGACATGGAGACGGGGACGCGCACAGAATCGGATCGGCTGGCGATCAGCTGCTACCGGAAGTTTGACATTCTGGATCGATTGCAGACGGAAACCGTTCATGACGCGTTTGTCGTGCTCGCCGGCTGCCTGAAAAACATGCCGAAGAGGTCGGAACGCGTGCTGCCGGGAGATTCAGAGAACCTGCAGTTTGACGCCTACCGGAAAGCAATCACCTACTGCATGGAACGAGGGATTTGGCATCGCGTGATGACGCTAAGCGAACAAATGTCCAAGCTGGCCGTAGCGGAACAGGACAGTCTGGCGTTCGGCCAGTCGCTGTTGTACAAGGCAGAGGCCGCCCTTGCCCTGTCCAACGGTAAGTTTGCCTCCCAGCTGGTTGATCAGTGCGCACAGCTTCCATGTCCGGTGCTGGAAACGGACATCAGGGCATTTCAGCTGCGGCTGGCACTGGAAGAGGGTGACCTTTCTCATCTGGATTCCTGTCTGCATTGGCTTTTACAATATCCCACTTACCTCGGCAAGCTGCTTCCCGTTATGCTCCGTGCATGTCTCAAACACAACAGATTGACCGCAGCGGCCGAAATCCTCGGGCAATGGGAAGAAGGGATCGCTAAGCTACAGGGAAGCCGTGCTACATACGGAGAGAAAAAATGGAACGCGAAGATGGACAGACTGCTCGCTGAGTTTTTATTGAGAAGCGGTTCCCGCCAGGCAGGATGGGAAAAGCTTCTGTCAGCCGCACAAGGCGCCATTTCCTTGAACCTGACGCAGGAAGTCATCGATTGCATGTTGCTGCACGAAGAACATCGGAGCCAGATTCCAGAGGAGAGAAGAGAGGAATTTATGAATCTGCTGCGCTCCGCCAAACCGGGGTACTAGCGTAGAAAAAAGGCACGGTTTTACCTGTGTCTTTTTCGTTTTTTCCAGTGGAAAAGTGAGCAGTTAACATTTGTCAGACGCTTTGTCGAAATTATATCAACATAGTTACAATGTGATATCTTGATATATTCCTCTATACTTATCAATGCAATTGGTTGCATGAGCTAAAGGCAAAAGGAGGAAACAGCAGTGTTGCTCACAACAAGAGATTCAGCAGAACTCAACTATACCTGTTTTTCGGCAGCAGAAGACGCTGCGGAGACGATCCTGTTTGTCCATGGCATGGGACTTGACCAAACCACCTGGGATTGGATTACTCCGTATTTGCGTTCCCGGTATCATATTGTCACGTATGATATGCGCGGTCACGGCAAAAGCGGGACAGGCACGGAGGAACTCAGCTGGGACCTGCTCTGTGAGGACATGCATCAACTCATCTCCATTCTGAATATTACGAAACTTCATTTGGTCGGCCACGGATTTGGGGGCAATCTCTGTCTTCAATTTGCTCTGCGCTACCCGTCGCTGGTTGAGAGCATCGTCCTGATCGGAACTGCCTGTTACTATCCCAAGGGGATTATTCAAAAACACATTTCCAATCGTCGCCGGTTGGCAAACGGAAACGACGTGATGCCGTTGGCAAGAGAGCTCGTAAAAAAAATCTGCCACCCGCTTGATCAACGAAAACAGGATCTTTTGCTGCAAGCTTATGAAAAAGTAAAGGCATCCACCTATTTTGCATATATGGACCTGGCAACGAACTTTCTTACTACTCAAATCGTGTCATGCATACACACGCCTGTTCTGCTTCTCGCAGGACAGCTTGACCCTACGTATCCGCCGAACCTCTTGATCATGGGGGCAAGTTTTCTCCCGCGAGCACAGTTTTTAGTGGTTCCTTCCTCATCGAACTGTATCCAGTTGGATCAGCCCATGTTGGCTGTGGAGTGGATGGATCAGTTTTTCTCCCAGTTGGATGGTCATTCGGGGACGGACCTGCGTTCCGCCGATTGGACGGAGCGACTGTCCAGCGAACTCCAGGGGGAGATCCAGCAAGTGATCGCGCAAGGGTACAAAAAGATCAATGCGGTGAGCGAACTGCGAATTGAGCTTGTACATACCTTCCGCGTCCTGGTGAACGGCGAGGAAGTGCCGGGGAGCTGGAATCAGCGGCACGCCAAGGAAATCATCGCCTACCTGGCCGTACACAAAACGGCAACCCGTGAACAGATGTGTGATTTGTACTGGCTCGATCTGCACATCGACAAAGCGAAAAACAACCTCCGCGTCGCCCTTAGTCATTTGAAAAGCCTACTCAATCAGAAGGCGTCAGCCGATCAGTTTTTGCAAGTCGACCGGGAGCATATTCGCTTGCATGGAAGGTTTTCCTGCGACCTTGTCGATCTCATGGAGTCCTTGGACCGGATACTCAACGAGCAAGATGAAAGTATCAAGCTTGCTGTAGGCAAAAAGCTGCTTTCGGAAATTCCTTCCACCATCCTTCCTGGATTCTACGATGAGTGGGCGCTGGATCTCCGGGGTCAGTTGGAGGATCAAATCGTCGAGCTTTGCGTGTGGATCGCCGATGCTTGTGAGAGACAGGGAGCGCTCTCGGAGGGAATTGCTTACCTGAATATCGCTCTACGATATCATTCCAACAATGCTGAAATCTATCACCGGATTCTGGAACTGTACAAGAGAAATAAGTTGGGTACTTTGGCCTAGGAAGCCGGTGGATCTCGTTGTAATCATGTTGTAATGCTGTCTGCGGTATCATGGATGGTAGTTACGCATCAGGTTTTTGCAGTATGGGAGGGAAAGCTTTGGAAACATTTTACTTGCGCGTCATTTCCCTGACGGAGATAGCAGAGTTGGAGCGATTGAAGGAAGAGTTGAAAGATCGAGTGGTTGATCCCCAGTTAAACTGGCAAAATCGCATGGAACTGTACCAGAAAGTACAGTTGGTTATGCAGCGGATTGAATGCTTGCAGGGGACAAATAACAACGAGTAAATCAAAAAAGCAGCCGTGACGGGCTGCTCTTTTTTATACTCGCAGCAGAAACAACATTCCTCTCTTCGCGCCACATGGTGAATGGAGAAGTGAATCTACATCAACGGCGCCGACCTTGAAACCTGTCGCTGCAATGGATGCCTGACTGCGACCACGTTCACGAGAGACGGAACCCGAAACACTTTTTTGTCTTTTTCCGCTTTTCAAAATTTGCCTGCCAATATACCATTATGGACATAACCTTGCATCAACCGTAAAAACCAGTAGCGAGCAAAAGGACGTGCATACACGATAGCAGTACGGCCTCGTGGCAGCGTAAAAACTTATGTAGAGCTGCACATCGAGCAGGGCAAGGTGCTGGAGAGCCGCGACCTGGCCGGTGCGAGTCCGAAAACAGAGTAGGGAGGAGTT
>VAPR01001170.1_pt1 | contig 13891 bp, 14 predicted proteins | sample 3380701 | NCBI WGS metagenome assembly VAPR01 (sample SAMN11536904, study PRJNA540576) | hot springs metagenome | isolation source: hot spring wet sediment | place: Spain: Lobios | collected 2014-01
CTTCAAGTCCAGGGCACCCAGCGGTTCATCCAGCAGCAGCACCGTCGGATTGTTCACGATTGCCCGCGCCACGGCCACACGCTGCTGCTGCCCCCCGGACATTTCCCGCGGTTTCCTGCCTGCAAAAGGTTCCATCTGCACCATGCGCAGCGTCTCATTGACCCGCCGCTTGATCTCGTCTTTGGCCACTCCTTTCATCCGCAGGCCGTAGGCGATGTTCTCCTCCACTGTCATATGGGGAAACAGGGCGTAGTTTTGAAACACGGTATTCACGTCCCGCTTGTTCGGAGGCAGTCCCACCACATTTTTCCCCTCGAACAGAATATCCCCGGCAGTCGGCTGCTCGAAGCCGGCGATCATGCGCAGCGTGGTTGTCTTGCCGCATCCGCTTGGTCCGAGCAGCGTAAGAAACTCTCCTTTGTAGACGTCGAGGTTCAGGTCCTTGACGATGTGATTGTCCCCAAAATGCTTGTTTACGTTCTCCAGTCGGATGGTCACGTCTTGCATGGTCTTTACTCCTCTCTGCTGGTCAATCTGGTCGAGATGATGATCAGGACCAGCGAGCACAGAAATACGATGCTGGAGATGGCGTTTACCTCAGGCGAAAAGCCGTTGCGCGTCATCCCCCAGATCTGGATGGGAAGCGTCGAGTAGACGCCGTTGAGGAAAAAGGTGACGGGAATCTCGTCGAGCGACAGCGTAAACGAAAGCAGCGCCGCCCCGATCAACGCTGTACGGATATTCGGCAGAACCACGTACCAGAATGTCTGCATACGGTTGGCCCCGAGATCTGCCGACGCCTCTTCCATGCTTCGATCCAGCCGTTTTAACCGGGCAAATACCTGCGTCATGACAATCGCGATCAGGAAGGTAGAGTGCCCGATCACAACCGCCAGCATGGATTGCTTGATGCCGATCTCCTGAAAAAAGCTGAGCATCGCCACACCGGTCAGGATGCCCGGCAGAATCAGCGGAAGCAGTACGATCCGCTCAAAGATTTTTTTGCCCCAGAAGTTAAACCGGTCCAGAGCAAAAGCGCCCGGCACTCCCAGCAGAATGGCGATTCCCGTGCTGATCAAGGCAACGGTGACGGAATGCTCCAGCGATTCGATCAAGGCCTTGTTCTCCGCCATGACCTGGTACCACTTGAGCGAGAATCCGGTCATCGGGAAGCTGTTGACGCTGTCCGCGTTAAACGAGTACAAAACGACGACGAACAGCGGCAGATAAATGAAAAGAAGGATGAGAAACGAGACGATTCCCAACAACTTGGTCAGGACGTCCCATCTGTGCATGTACAAAGGAATCACCTACTTCCGTGCATGCGCCGAGTCCAGGGAAGAGAAACGCTTCTCCGCTCTTCCCGTCACTTCCAGCACGGCGAGCACCAGAATCAAGATGAGAATGCCGATGGCAGAACCGTACGGCCAGTTGTTTGACGTGCCAAACTGCTGCTGGACGATGTTGGCGATCATGGTGCTGCTGTCCGGCCCCCCTAGAAGCGAAGGCGCCAGGAAGTCTCCCATCGACAGCACCATCGCGAAGGTGGCCCCGGCGATCACACCGGGAAGGGTGAGTGGAAAGACCACGTTGACAAAGGTCCGCCAGCGGCTTGCGCCAAGGTCCTTGGAGGCTTCCAGCAGGTTGCGTGGAATCTGCTCCAGCGCCGTGTAAATGGGCATCAGCACGAACGGCGTGTAAATGTGAACCATCCCGATCACCACGGAAATCTTGCTGTAAAGAAAGATGTCCAGCGGCTGGTCGGTAATGCCCATCCAGATCAATGCCGAGTTCAGGATTCCGTTCGTCCCCAGCACGATTTTCCAGGAGTACGCGCGGACGATGTAGCTCACCCAGAGCGGAATGATGACCAGCATGTAAATGACCTGTTTAAAGCGGGTCACTTTGAAATTGATAGTATAGGCCAGCGGAAAGCTGAGAAGAACCGTGAAAAAGGTAACCGTCAGCGCCAGCTCAAGGGTGTCGAGCAGCACGGTGTACGGGGCCTGCCCTCCTGTGGTCGCGGTAAAAAATTTCAGATAGTTGGCGCCGTTGAATTCCTTGATGACGTCAAACGGCCCCGGTTTCCAGAAGCTGTAGACAAACAGGTTGACGTACGGCATAAACAGAAAGACAAACAGCCAAACAGCCGGGGGGATCAAGAGCGGCAGCAAAAACTTTTTTCTGCCCCAGAATTGCCGTTTCCCCGCACCATGCTGCGCTTGCGCGGCCGGAGTTGGCGGGAGCGTGGACCCGGTCTCGTTTCGCTCGATTTCATACATGCCCTGTCACTTCCTTCCCGTTTGAGAGAGGAGCGGATAGCGATCCGCTCCCCGCAAACGGCATGTCATTGTCATCAGTTCGTCTTGACTTCGGTCCAGATCTCGTTGTAGCGCCCGCGATCCTTTACGTGCTGCCAGAAGTTGAGCTTGGCGAACATGCTCTGCGCATCGTTGATGTTGGTCATTTCCTGCAGCTCTTTGGACATGAACTGGGCGGCTTTCAGGTTGGCTACCGCGTAGGTGGTTACTTCCGCCACAAGAGCCTGCTGCTCCGGCTTCGTGATGTAGTCGAGATACAGTTCGGCCAGTTCACGGTGCTGGGAACCTTTTACGATCATCAGGCGGTCAATCCAGCCCGTCGCTCCTTCTTCCGGAATCGCCCATTTCAGATTCCGCCCTTTTGCATTCACCTCTTTTACCGTTAACGGCCATCCGACAGCGAGATCTACTTCCTTGTTGGCGAACAGGTCGTTCAGCTCTCCAGCCGTTGCCCAGTACTTGCGGATTTGCGGCTTCAGCTCCACGAGCTTCTTCTTCGCTTCCTGCAGCTGATCTTCCGTCATGTTGTAGATGGCCGATTTGTCCGTTTTATCCAGGCCCGCCATCTGTCCTGCCATGTAAATATTGATGATGTCGTCCTGCACGGAGACTTTTCCCTTGTACTGCGGGTCCCAGAAGACGCTCCATGATTTCGGCGCTTCCTTCACTACGTCAGCGTCGTAAATCAGGTAATCGGGGCCCCAGGTAAACGGCACGCCGTATTGCTTGCCGTCCTTTTGCACGTCCTGCAGATTGCGAAGCTGTTCGTCCAGTTCGTTGTAGCTGGTGATTTTGGAGATATCGATTGGTTCGACCATGTCGGACTGCACCAGAATGGATGTCACATCGGATGAGGGAGAAATGATGTCGTAGGTGCTGCCGCCGCCCGCTTTCAGCTTGGCGATCAGCTCGTCACTGGAACCGAAGTACGTCGGATTGATCTTCACCCCATACATATCCTCAAACGGTTTCGTAAACTTGGGGTCAGCGTACCCTTCCCAGGTGAGCAGATTCAGTGTCTGCCCCTTAAACTTCTCTTTCAGATCCGTACCGGATGCAGCAGGTTGTTGTGCCGACGGTTGATTGTTGGCCGGGGCTGAAGTGCTGCTCCCCCCGCCTCCGCAGGCTGCCAAAAGCAGTGCAGACGCGGTCAGCACGGAAAAAATCGATGTCCATTTTCTTGCTAGTTTCATGTTTTCTCCCCCTATCTGGTTATCAGTCGTTGTTATACCAGCCGAGCGGCCCCGGCTGCAAATTTACGTTGATTTGCTTGATCTCTGTATAGGCGTCCAAGCCAAACGTACCCAGCTCTCGCCCGATTCCGCTCTGCTTGTAGCCGCCCCACGGCGCCTCGTTGTACGTCGGGTGATAGGTGTTGATCCAGGTAATGCCGGCTCTGAGTTTTCGGATCACGCGCATGGCTTTGGCCCCGTCCTGGGTGAATACGCCGCCTGCCAGGCCGTAGATGGTGTCGTTGGCCAGCCGAATGGCTTCTTCCTCATCTCTGAAGCGCTGGACGACCAGCACCGGCCCGAAAATCTCCTCCTGCACGATGCGCATGTCCGGTGTCGTATCGGTAAAAATGGTAGGCGCGACATAGTTGCCATTTGCATACGATCCCTCCGTCAGGCGGTACCCGCCAAGAGCCAGCGTCGCTCCTTCTGCCTTGCCCACTTCGATGTATTGCAGCACTTTCTGCATGTGCTGGGGAGAGATGAGCGGCCCCATTTCCGTCTGTTCGTCCAATCCGTTGCCGACACGGATTTTTTGGGAGCGCTCGATCAGAGCAGAGACGAACCTGTCGTGGATGGAGTCTTCCACAAGCAGGCGGGAGCCAGCGGAACACACCTGTCCCTGGTTTGCAAAAATCGCGAACATGGCAAACTCTACGGCGGCCTCGAAATCAGCGTCGGCAAAGACGATGTTCGGTGACTTGCCGCCCAGCTCCAGCGAGATTTTCTTCAGGTTTCCGCTCGCCGCCTGCATGATGCTGCGGCCAGTGACCGTACCTCCGGTGAAAGCGACTTTGTCAATCTGATTGCTCGCTGCCAGCTCGTGTCCCACTACCGGGCCGGCTCCCAGCACCAGATTGGCGACGCCAGGCGGGAAGCCCACTTCCTCGATGATTTCAAACAGCTTGATGGCGGACAACGGAGTTACCTCGGCAGGTTTAAACACCGTGGTATTGCCTCCTGCCAGGCAGGGCGCCAGTTTCCAGGCCGCCATCAGCAGCGGGTAGTTCCACGGTACGATTTGACCACAGACGCCGATCGGCTCCCGTACGACCATCGTCATCATCGGATCGGACACTTGGTAGGTTTGGCCGAGGGGCTTGTTGATCAAACCCGCGTAGTAACGGAAGCAGTTCACCGCGTCGTTCACATCGAAGCGGCTTTCGCGCAGCGGTTTGCCGCAGTTCATCGTTTCCAGCGCGGCAAACTCCTCAGCCCGCTCCTCCAGCTTGTCGGCCAATTTGTTGAGAAGACGGGCGCGCTCGACAGGAGGCGTATCCGGCCAATCCGTTTCATCGAAGACTCGTCTCGCCTCCGCGATGGCACGCCGCACATCACCGACTCCACCTTCCGCCACCACGGCAATGACATCACCGGTCGCTGGATTGAACACCTCGCGGCAGTTGCCTTCCTCCGCCTCTACCCACTCCCCGCCGATGTACATCTTCCACGCTTCCTTGGTTTGTGTCTTCAACTCGATCATCCCCCTCATCACATAGGACATTTGTACAAAAAGAAATATCAGCAATAAGCATGCCACACAGGTTGCAGTACCCCTGACATTCCGAACAGAATCCAAAAAAAGCCAAAGGGAACGAGCTCGGCCCGTTCCCTTGAAGCTGGTTTTTTTATCATTTTTGAGAAGCAAACTTCCCTGAAGCGAGAAATGAAATGAATCCGACATCACGTCAGTTCTTGCACAAAATCTTTGATGGATTTCAATGCTTCTGCAGCGGAATCTGCATGGTAATTTGGATTGAACGGATCGATAAAACCATGGACACCTGGAAAACTCTTGAGCTGCAAAGTCCGATTCCCTTTTCTTTCCAACGTTTCCTTCAGTGTATGTACATCAAATGCTTTTTCTTCCGTTGGAAAGATCAACAGAGTGGAGCACACGGGTTCCAATGTCGTATAATTCCGAATCCGGGAGCCGTAACATCCAACGATAAAATCGCACGTTCGATCTTCACTGCACAACCACGCGATGGTTGCGCCGACGCTGAAGCCTATGACACCCACACGTTGATATTGCTGTTTACGTGTGGCTACTTCATCTAGGATTCGCTGCGCCCCATGATCAAAACCAACATCTTGTGTAAAAGCTTGATATGCCTCGGCTTCTTGCTCATAGGTATAAGCTGTTTCCTGCTGATACAGGTTCGGGCAGATTACATCTGCGCCCAGGAGGGTTTCCAGCGTATTTTTCATGTACTTCATATGTTGATTGACCCCATAGATTTCATGCACGAGTACAATCGCGGTATCCTTTTTTGACATCTGGTTTTCCTCCTTTTTTGTAAACGCCCTTTTTCCCTGCGCGTAGGTACGCACACACTCTCTTCTTCGGCCATTGCAGTATAGTATCCTATCTCTCTTTTGGAGGTGGGATCATGGGAATGCTGCCAAGATGGCTGCGGACGTACAAGCATCGGATGGACACCCCTCTGAGAAAGGCGCTTCGCCGAACGGTCAAAACGTCCAGGAAATCCGCCCCTACCATCCCCATCATTATCCAGTTCCGCACCAAACACACCAAACACCAGATGAACTGCCTGGCCAGATGTCTGGGATCGTGTGCACACAACTCCCTGCGGAAACTATCCATCATCAACGGCGTCGCGGTATCGGCCCCCCTCTCAGGACTGCACAAGCTGTGTCAGGCGAAGGAAGTCGGCCGGATTTACCTGAATCGCAAAGTGAAAGTCTCCCTGAACCTCGCTACCCCCTCCGTGGGTTCCCGTTCCTTGCAAAGAGCGGGAGTGACCGGCAGAGGGGTGACGATTGCCGTATTGGACACGGGTGTTTATCCGCACCTCGATCTAAGGGGGCGCATAGTCGGATTTAAAGACTTAGTGAACGGACGAATCCGCAGCTACGACGACAACGGACACGGCACTCATGTGGCAGGTTGTGCCGCAGGGAACGGAAGCCTGTCAAGCATACGCAGGAGGTTCATCGGAACGGCTCCGGGGGCCAAAATCGTAGGTGTGAAGGTACTGGACCAGCGGGGAGAAGGAACGCTGGATCAAGTGCTTGCCGGCATCTCCTGGTGTATTCGCAACCGCAGACGTTTCGGCATCCGCGTACTCAACATTTCCCTCGGGGCAGCTGCGGTGGAATCATACAGAACAGACCCGCTCTGCCAAGCGGTCAGACGAGCTGCGCTTGCAGGAATTGTCCCGGTAACTGCCGCTGGTAATGTCGGCCCTGATCCACGAACCATAGACACCCCGGGAATCAGCCCGTTCGCTGTCACCATCGGAGCAGCGAACGATCGCAAAACACGGAAGCAATCGGACGACTCCATCCCCGTCTTCTCCAGCAGAGGCCCTACCATCGACGATCTCATCAAACCAGACATTGTCGCACCTGGTGTCTCCATTACCTCCCTGCGATCGCCCGGTTCGTTTCTGGACCGAACAGAGCCGTCCCGCAGGGTAGGACGGTGGTACTTTACGCTGTCAGGCACCAGCATGGCCACCCCGATCGTGTCCGGCATCGTTGCACAGCTTCTGCAAAAACGGCCGTGGCTAACCCCTCATCAGGTGAAGTCCCTCTTGAAAAGGTACGCGATCAACCTTGGCCGCCCCCGCAACACGCAGGGCCAAGGCGAAGTAAACGCCCGCTTTATCCGCCGCTGAAAAAGCAAGAAAGCTGTTGCCATGAAGGTCAACAGCTTTTATTTTTTGGGTAAATCTTTATTTCGGCAGCTCAAACGAACTCTTGAGCGAAACGATGCGGTTGAACACCAGCTTGTCTTTCGATGTGTGTTTTGGATCGACGTTGAAGTAGCCGTGACGGAAGAATTGGAACTTGTCATGCGGTCTTGCTTCCTTCATGTTCGGCTCGACAAATCCATGCGCCACTTCCAGCGAGCTCGGATTGATGTTTTCCAGGAAAGAGCCTTCTTCCTCCACGTCCATGATCAGCGGCTCATAGAGTCGGAATTCTGCCGGCATCGCATGTTTGGCATCCACCCAGTGAATCGTTCCCTTTACTTTGCGGCCGGTAAAGCCGGAACCGCTCTTCGTCTCAGGATCGTAGGTGCAGTGCAGCTCCACCACGTTGCCCTGTTCGTCCTTGATCACGTCGTTGCACTTGATGAAGTAAGCGTTCTTCAAGCGCACTTCGTTGCCGGGGAACAGGCGGAAGTACTTGCTGGGCGGGTTCTCCATGAAGTCGTCCTGCTCAATGTAAATTTCGCGGGAGAACGGGATTTGCCGCATGCCCATCTCCGGATTTTCCGGGTTGACCTCCGCATCCAGCATTTCCACCTTATCTTCCGGATAGTTGGTGATGACCACCTTGAGCGGACGCAGCACTGCCATTGTTCTCGGTGCCTTCATTTTCAAATCTTCCCGGATAAAATGCTCCAGCATCTTCTCATCCACGACGCTGTTGCTTTTTGTCACGCCAATTTCCCGGGCAAACGTACGGATCGCCTCCGGTGTGTACCCTCTGCGGCGCAACCCGGAAATGGTCGGCATGCGCGGGTCATCCCAGCCGTCTACGATGCCTTCGTCTACCAACTGCTTCAGTTTCCGTTTGCTCATCACCGTATTGGTCATGTTCAGGCGGGCAAACTCATACTGGCGCGGTACATGCTCCATTTCACACTCCGCAATCACCCAGTCGTACAGCGGACGCTGATCTTCAAACTCCAGCGTACAGATCGAATGGGTTACGCCCTCGATCGCGTCCTCCAACGGATGGGCATAGGCGTACATCGGGTAGATGCACCACTTGTCCCCTGTATTGTGGTGAGTGGCATGGGAAATCCGGTAGAGTACCGGGTCGCGCATGTTGATGTTGGGCGAGCTCATGTCGATTTTCGCACGCAGCACCTTTTCTCCGTCTTTAAACTCGCCCTTTCGCATACGCTCGAACAGGTCCAGGTTTTCTTCCACGGAACGGTTGCGGTACGGGCTCTCTTTTCCCGGCTCCGTCAGCGTGCCGCGGGTGAGACGTATTTCTTCTGCGTTGAGATCGCAGACGAACGCCTTGCCCTTTTTGATCAGCAGCACGGCACGGTTGTACATCTCTTCAAAGTAGTCGGAGGCAAAAAACAGACCGTCCCATTCAAATCCGAGCCACTTGACGTCTTCCTTGATCGATTCGACGAATTCAATGTCTTCTTTGACCGGATTGGTATCGTCAAAGCGAAGGTTGGTCTTGCCGTTAAACTCGTCCGCCAGCTCAAAGTTGAGGCAGATCGACTTGGCATGTCCGATATGAAGATAGCCGTTTGGTTCCGGCGGAAAACGGGTCACGATCTCTTTCACTCGTCCCGATTGCAAATCGTCCAGGACGATATTGCGAATAAAGTTGGATGAAGCTGGCTTGTTTTCCACGTACAATCAACCTTTCGATAACCTTTGTATTCAATAATACTGATTCCCATTGAATAGTTCAACATCAACGGACGCCCTTTCTCCGTGCCCAATCGAACGGCGAGGCCGGGAGACAAAAATGCCTTCCCCTAGCCTCGCCGCAACGTTTACAACTGGAGGTGCCGGTCGTAGTAAAGGTTCAGGATGGAGTCCATGGGCTCCCTCTCATCAGCTACGGCTTGCACCTTGCTCGCAAACTCCCTCCTGATCAGGTGTTTCAGCGGCTGTTCGACATGATTGAATCGCCGAAAGGCCTCCTCCGCCAGGCGATCCCAGTACGGATAGTAACGAAGCAGATCTTCGGGCATCACTCTTGTTCGATCGGTTCCTTCTTCGGGTATGCAGTCGAACGGCTCGTCGAGGTTTAACGTTCCATAGTCATCCGTCAACTGTTCTCCCGGGAAAATGTCGCGGGCTGCCAGCTCCAGTTCGTACGCCGTTCCCACGCAGTTTGCGTGAAAGCTGTGGTTGACGTAGCGGCCAATATCCCAGCAGAGAACATACCTGCCGTACTGGTTGCGGTACGAGTATTTGAGGACGTTCTGCTTTCGGACCGGGTCAAGCGATTCCACGTAGGATGGGTCCAGAATCTGGTCGAGATCGTCCAGTACCCAGACGATCGTCCCTTTGGGAATGAATTTGGTGGCAAACACACCGTATCCAATTTCGTCGTTGATATAACGCAGCTCCGTGTCCGGATGCATCATACGACTTTCCACCCCTTATGATCGTGACTATTTCCTTTCATCATAAGCAGGCCGGGCCGGTTAGGTGTTTGATTCACGTAAAAATTCCCTTGAAAACCGATCTATTTAATTAGGAATTGGACGAAGGTTGTTTTAAGGGGAAAAAGCGTTTTGCTGACGACTTCACCTACATATTCCTCTTTTACTACATCCCTGCTGCTGTAAGTCTTGAATTCCTTCTGCAACAGTACTTGTGCCATTTGTACTCACACCCTTTTCAAGCTTTGGCGGCCAATAGTCCTCGGCAAAGGATTGAAAATCCAGAATACAGAAGTCAGCCATCGCTTCGCTTGTTTGATCGGCGCCATACCATTGGAGCAGTACGTGTACTTGTGCAACCAGCAGATCGTACTTGCTGTTACCGATCATCAGAGTGTGTGCGGGAAGGCCTTTTGCAGAGACTCGACGGACGGTTTGCCCTGCCAAACATTGTTTACGGTGACGATGGAATGAAACAGTTCCGTTAGTTGAGGAATGTGGAGTTCACGCATGATAAATGATCGCAGTTTATTTGTCAAGATTGCCAACCGACAACCGGCTGTTCGCAGTGCCTGCAAACCCTCTTTCACCCAGATGGGGAACACGGGCAAATGATGCTCTTTGAAAAAATCGATGTACCGCTTGATGATTCCGATGTTTCCTACGGAAGGCACAACGGCGCTCAATTCCGCCTTCGCCGCCTTTTCCAAGCATTTGGCCTCTTTAACGGACGCGATCATCTTGTAACGGCTCAATCTTTCATAGAATTGCGCTTGGTTCACGACAGGTCAGCCTCCTTTTTTGAACAAAACAAAAAACCTCGACTAGAATTGCCAATGACTTCATGGTGAAAGTTCATGGAATTTCTATCGAGGTTTCTCCAGGCTCCAACCGATCGGATATCTACTTGTCATAAGTATCGTAGCAGTTTTCTAGCGGCTCTATTTCTTGCGGAAAACAGTAGACATAGCGCATTTACGATACCGATAAGCGCTATGATTAATTCCAGATACTCCAACAATAGTAAAACAAGTGAGGATAAAAATTGATATTGCCTGAATCAATTGTTTAAATGGAGATTACTCCCCCCAAAATTATGTAGGGCTTTCCCATAAGTATATTACGACTGATGAGAAAGCCCATAAACAAAAATTTCGCCTAGATAAATCTAATTCTGAGACACATATCCGCCATAGGTACACGTGCAACTAATATACGGTTCTTTGTACACAAAGGCAATTAATTCGAGTGTGCCTTGATACCCATATTTATCTGCGTAGTTGTATGTTTGTGGGCAAGCTCTTAGATAGTAAGTTTCAGTTACTTTTACATATTTGGTTGCATATGGCTTTATCTTTCCAGCTGCGCTTGCAACAGAAATCATCGATGTTGTTAATGCAAGAGAAAGTAAACCTAACGAAAACCTCTTTATCATATCTTTGTCTCCTAATTCATTTTGAGTACAGCCAACATTTTTTTGTAAAAGTGTTAGCTAACCCCTGAATCGAATCTTATTTACTCAACTTTCGCAGCCTAACTGTTTGAACAAACCCTTGATATAACGCGGTAAATTCGATCCATTGCTGGAGTTGACTTAAAACGGCGGACTTCCCCAATGTCGTCTTGGCTTGCGTCATCTCCAAAAAGAAGGCCTTTAGATGTTGTAAAGCTTTCTGTTTGGATGGTTAGCTCATCACTTTCCATGTTACGAAACTTAAAAGGTGATTTTTGTCAAGAAGGTGTAATTTCGCATGAAATCCTAGTAATACGAATGGTTTGGATGCTATTTCAAGATGCGAAAGTTGAGTTATTTCTTGTAAACTGTCGATACACTACTACTGTTTGGAATGTCATAGGGAGCACACACCACGATACTAACTCCATTTATAGTTACAATAGAAGTTTTAAGCTTCACCCCTGCCCCGTAATAATAAGCATTATGAACAATTTTTGAGCAATAGGTTGATTTATCATAATTGTACAGATCTTCAATTACGTAAGGCGTAGAACTGTGTGTAGAAACATACGACGCTGCCCACTTCGCTGCATTAGTTGCTGCGCTAGTATTAGAATGTCTTACTACTTTAACCCAAGTTGAAGAAGTAGAGTTTTTTCGAAAAAAATCTGAAATAGTTGTTTTTTGTGGATAATAACCTGGTCCTAAAGTTTCTACGCAGTAAACAGTGTCAATAACGATGGCAGCATGTCCTGTTAAACCATTGGATGAAGTATTGTTAGTAACTAACATATCCCCTGGTTTTATTTGAACCGTTGTTGATCCAGGATAGTAAACGCCTGGATCAGTCCCTTCTGGTCCTACCATATTTTTATCGCTAGCAAATGCACCCCCTGCAAATATTGATAGAACTGCAAAAGTAAGGCTTAATGCGGCTAACAAGAGTTTCCTCATGACGAATCCTCCTTTGACAATTTTTTGAATGATGTGATCAATTTTAAGATACTAACCGGTTAGTATTTATTTTGATTATATGGTATAATCTAGAATATGTTCAATGATGATTTGTATAAATTTCCAAAATCAACTAACAAAGCCCAATTATACCACTATGCGCCTCTTTCCTAATCCAACAATGGATGCTTAGGTGGTCTGGTGGATGCGTTTATACAATACCTTTAAGTAACAGTCTATCGCTTTTCAAATTATTGGCGAGGTGGTAACGAATACACTGGACACGAGTCTCAACACTTATATACCAAGGAGGTTTATCTAGCTTGAAAACAAAACATGAATTAAAACGAGAGCTCTCGTACAAGAAAATTCTTGACGCATCTTTAAGAGTATTTTCAAAGGAAGGTTACAATAACGCAACTATAGAAAGTATCACTAAAGAGGCGGGATATACCAAGGGGGCTTTCTATGTTCACTTTACAAGCAAAGAAGAATGCTTTTTATTGTTAATGAACGAACGATTAAGTGACTTTACAAATCAACTCCTTGAATTGTTGTCAAATCAAGAATCCGTTCAAAACATAATAAAAAAAGGCGTATCAACAATTTTCAATTCTATGGAAAAGGATAATTGGGCTCCAATATTTTTTGAGTTTTATTCTCATGCGCTACGTAATACTGAAATCAAAAATAAAATGTCAGAGCATTATAATCATTGGTTGGAGCTTGTTGCCCTTATTTTGAAGCAGGCCCAAACATCACAGCAAATATCTAAGGATCTCGATCCCAAACAAATTGCCAGTATTATTGTAGGAATCATCGATGGTCTAAATTTACAAAGAAATGTTACTGGCAAGAAAATTGATAAACGGGTTGTAGAAACTATGATTCTTAAAATTCTTGAAATCGAAGAGGGGGAGAAACATGATTAATAAGAAGTGGTTTACTGGAATTATCGCTTGTTTCTTTCTGGTTTCCCTTTATTACTTTGTAAATTGGGAATGGGTCGTCGGCGGATACCAATCAAAAAAGGTTCAAATGGAGAAGGACATCCGAAGCCATTTACTAATGAGGCAAGGATTAAGTGCCAATGATATTTACAGAATAGATATTTCTTATAATAGAAAATTTAGCAATTATGAAGCGAGTGTGATATTTGATGATGAGAAAGAACTTCGCTATACCTATGTCTATATTGACAAACAAATTGATCAATATGGATTTGGAGGATCTGAGTTCGGTAACAGCACTCAAGTACAGCAAGCCTTACAACATCCTAAGCATATCGAAAAGTAAGGAAAAAATTATATAAAAAGGGGGCTGTCCGGTGTGTATCATGCTTCACTAACCGGGCAGCCCGACAGCTTTTGAGCTCCTTTTACAATGGCATCTTCCATGTCCGCATGATTGGTGGGCCGACCCGGAGTAGAACGGCGATGAACATGAGTAAATCATCATACGGGGAAAGCCCCTGTCATTCTTAGCACCGCACATCTTTTTTATACTGTTCTATCACTTTGTCAATGAATGGTCAGTCGATTTCGGTCCCATTCCCGCCAATATTGCAGTCATCGCGAATCCCCTCAGTTTTTGGACGTGTAGCGTCTATCCATTCTCACAATCGCATCCAACGCAATCAGCGCCTCCGCTTCGATCGCCTTGGCTGTCGTCTCCGTATGCGGATTGTACTCCGCCAGCAGGTCAGCATCCGCGTAGCCGTCGATCGCCAGGATCGCTCCGGAGCGCATCCCGCGAAGGGCAGCGATAACGAAAAGCGCGGAGTTCTCCATCTCCACGGCGAGGACGCCGG
>VAPR01001172.1_pt1 | contig 13888 bp, 13 predicted proteins | sample 3380701 | NCBI WGS metagenome assembly VAPR01 (sample SAMN11536904, study PRJNA540576) | hot springs metagenome | isolation source: hot spring wet sediment | place: Spain: Lobios | collected 2014-01
GAGGTGAAATCTGCGTCACTCCAGCAAGCGTACGCCCAACTCTCCTTGCGGTCAATTCTTAATCGGATGGACTACTAGAGTGAATGTACACTGGCGCTCTGGTTGATACGGGAGGAGGGATGCCCAGAACGCCGCAATCCCGGTGGCGGCGGCCCGACCCAACCGGGCTGGGCGCGGCCATCGGGCGGAGAGTCCGGGAGATTCGACAGGCGCGGGGGTGGACGCAGAGCGATCTGGTCCAGGCCTCCGGTCTGTCCCTGAGCTACATCACCAAGCTGGAGTCCGGGTATGTCCGGAGTCCCCAATGGGCCACCATTCAACGGCTGGCCACCGTGCTGGAAGTGCCGGTGGAGCGGTTGTTGGGACAGTCCACGACGGACGTGCCGCACGGGGAGACACGGCAGATTCTGGCCCCGGTAGAGCTGCGTCTGGTCGCCCGGCGGCTGCGTCAGGTGGCGGCGGTCCTGCTGGAGATGGCGGAACGGGTGGAAACGCTCGAGCGGACGTCGCAGGAGTCTCTGCGGCGCCTTCTGAGCGATCTGGACACGGCGGTGGCCGCCTACGGCGACCGCCCCATCCAGGCGCAGGATATCCTGGCCGTCCTCAAAGCGGAGGTGGAGGAGCTCATCGGTGGCGGAGGCGAACGAGATCCCGGAGGTGCGGCTGACCTTCTGCGACCTGCCCGAGGGGATTGAGGCCCTGAGCCGGCCGGGGCCGCCCCCGACCATCTACCTGGCCCGGCGGGTGCTGCGGTATCCCCGGCGGCAGCAACGGGCCATTCTGGCCCACGAACTGGGCCATGTGCTCTCGATGACCTTCTACAGCCCGCGGGCCCACTGGGCCGATCGGGCCTGGGCGGAGGCGCGGGCCCGGCGCCGGGCCCTGCGGCTGCTGGTCCCGGACACGGCGGTCGAGGCGGCGCTGGCCCAGGGGATCACCGAACCGTGGGCGCTGGCCGAGCTGTGGGATCTGCCCGAACCGCTCTGCCGGGCCCGGCTGGAACTGTATCTCCGCACCCGGAGCGGTGATGCCGCGGACCCGTAGCCCGAATGAGGGGACGATCTATCGCGACCGGCGGACCGGCCGTTATGTGGCCCGGCTTCCCGCCCGGTACGGACGGCAATCACGGGCCGGGTTTCGCACCCGGAGCGAGGCGCTGGCCTGGTTGCGGCAGGAAGTGGCCCGTCGGGAACGCGACCCCGTGCCGCTGGCCGCCGACCGGACCACGCTGGCCGACTACCTGGCGTACTGGTTGCAGCAGGTGACGCCGACCCTGCGCCCGGCAACGGCCCGTGGCTATGCCTGGGTCTGCCGCCGGTACCTGGTGCCGGCCCTGGGAACGGTGCCGCTGGGGCGGCTGCGTCCGACCCAGATCCAGGCCTTCTACACCGCCCTCCAGCAGGGGGGACGGCTCGGGCCGGCGACGGTGCGGGCCGTGCACGCGGCGCTGCGGCGGGCCCTCCGCTGCGCGGTGCAGTGGGGGCTGCTGGAGCGGTCGCCCCTGGAGCGGGTGGTGGCCCCACCACCCCCGCGCCCGCGGGTGGCCTACGGGACGCCGGACGAGGGGCGGCCTTTCCTGGAGGCCGTCCGGGACCATCCGTGGGAGAGTCTTTCGTGGTGGCCGCCTATACGGGGCTGCGGCAGGGGGAGCTTTTGGGCTTGCGCTGGGAAGACGTGGATCTCGACCGCGGGGTGGTGGTGGTCCGGCAGACGGCGCAGCGGGTGCCGCGGCGGGGCTGGGTCTTCGGGCCGCCCAAGACGAAGCGGGAGCGGGCGGGGCCCCTGGCCCCGCGGGCGCAGGAGATGGCGGCCGGGCGGACGCCTTTGGGGCTGGTCTGGCGGAGCCGGTCGGGGAACCGCTCGCGCCGCAGACGGTGCGCGACCATTTTGTGGCCGTGGCGCAGGCGGCGGGCCTGCCGCGGCTGCGGTTTTATGACCTGCGGCACTCCACGGCGACGTTGTGTTTACAGGCGGGGGTGGCGCTGCGGGTGGTGGCGGAGCTTCTGGGCCATGCCAGTCCGGCGATCACGGCGGCGGTGTACACGCACGTGCCGTCGGCGCTGGTGGCGGCGGTGCAGGCGCTGGAGGGACTGGTGGCCGCCCCCGATCGTACTGGCAACAACGGGCAACAGATCACAGCCCCTCAGGGGGAGGACGGCCGGGGGCGCTGGCAGATGAGGTGCACGCCCTGGCGCATGGCCTCGGGGCTCAGCGGCTGGCAGTCGGGAGAGAAGGCGATCCCGGCCCGCTGCAGCGCCCGGGCGTCGTCGCAGTCCTCGCTGCGCACATCGACCACACAGTCGCTGCCCAGGCGCCGCAGCGCCGGCGCCTGACCCGGCGGGATCCGTCCGCCGACCGCCAGGTTGTCGGTGATCCAGGAGAGATCAAGATCAGGATGTGTCGACATCGGCGTCTCCCGCGCCTTTCGGAATGGGTCTTTCGGCCCGGCAGAGGTCCGGCGGCCGCCGGCGCTCGGCGAAGAAGGCCTGGAGCAGCTCGGCCAGGCCCGGCGTCAGCGGCAGCCCCGCGAGGTCGGCGGGGCCGACCCAGCGCACCGCCAGGACGTCGCCGCCCGGTCGCGGTGTCCCGCCGACCGGGCGGGCCAGGAAATCCAGCAGAACGTAGTGGTACCGGACCCGGCCACCGGGGTCGCGCTGAATCCGGTCGAGCCACCAGATGAGTGGACCCACCTCGACCTCGAGCCCGCACTCCTCGCGGACCTCACGGCGGACCGCCTCCGCCAGCGTCTCGCCCAGCTCGACCAGGCCACCGGGGAGGCTCCAGAGACCGTAGCCGGGCTCCCGCCCGCGCTGGACCAGGAGCACCTGGTCGTCCTGCACGATAAGCGCGCCGACGCCGATGAGCGGCTGGGCCGGATACTCGCGGACCATGGTCTATGGGGTCGGCAGATCGGCCAGCTCCGGGATGACCCAGAGCGGCCGCTCGCCGCGCTGGAGCCGTCGCACGTTCTCGAAGGCGTTGGCGAAGCGCCGGGGCCAGCTGTCCCAGGTGGGACCGGCCACGTGCGGGGTCACCACCACGTTCGGCAGGCTGAAGAGCGGATTGCTGGCCGGGGCTGGCTCCTGACCGAAGACGTCGAGCCCGGCTCCCCGCAGGCGGCCCTCGCGGAGAGCCGCCACCAGCGCTGCCTCGTCGATCAGCTCCCCCCGGGCCGTGTTGATGAGGATCGCGGTGGGCTTCATCAGGGCCAGCGTCTGGGCGTTGAGAAGATGCCGGGTCTGGGGGGTCAGCGGCGCGTGCAGCGTCACGATGTCGGCGGTCCGCAGCAGGTCCTCCAGCGTCACCCGGCTGACCCCCAGCTGCGCCTCACGCTCCGGGGGAAGGGCGACGACATCGTAGTACAGGAGGCGCACGCCGAAGGGGCGCAGGCGGACGGCCACCTCCTGGCCGATGCGCCCCATCCCGATGATGCCGACGGTCTTGCCGTACAGCTCGTAGAGTTTCAGGGCGCCCATCGGGCCACCGCGCCACTGGCCGGCGCGGGTGCGGGCGTCGAGGGCCGGCAACTGCCGCAGGACGGCCAGCATCAGCATCACGGTGTGCTCTGCCACCGAGATGGCGTTCGCTCCCCCGTTGGTCGCCACCAGGACACCGGCCTGGCGCGTCCGGGCGATGTCCACCTGGTCGTAGCCGGCGCTGAGCAGTTGAATGAGTTTGAGCTCACGGGCCGCCTGCCAGGCTTCCTCGGACAGACGCTCGACGAAGCCCATCAAAACCGTCGCCCCCCGCAGGGCCTCCAGGAACGCCTGACCATGGGCCGGGTCGCTCAGCACAAGCGTGCAGCCTGCGGGCAGATGAGCGCGGGCGAGGGCCACGACCTCGTCGGGCAGCGTTGGGGCCAGAACGATCCGCATTGTTCCTCCGGGTGACAGGACCTCGCTGAAAGACGGGCGGGATGGCGTTGACCGACCTCACCCGCCCCGACTCTGGGCCAGTTGTCGGCGCACGTGCAGCGCCAGGACGGGCGCCTCCACCGCACCGTCGATCGACAGAAGGGCCTGCTCCAGCGGCTGGAGCAGCCGGCGCAGGGCCGCGTCTTTCACATGATGGAGGGCGTGGGCGGCCGCCTGACGGAAGAGGGGATTCTGAGCCTGCTGCTCGACCGCCTCCAGGAGAGCGTCGAGCGAGTCCGGGGCCAGCCGGGCCAGGCCGTTGGCCGCCAGCCAGCGCACTCCCGGGTCGGGGTCGGCGAGCGCCCGGACCAGGGCCGGCACCGCCGTGGCGGTGCCCACCTCGGCCAGAACGCGCGCGGCCGTCCAGCGGACCAGATCATCGGACGACTGGAGGAGGGGCAGCACCGCCTCCGTGACCACGCCGCCCATGGCGATCAGCGCATCCATCGCCTCGTGGGTGAACACATCGTGGCGCGGACGCTGCAGCACGGCGGTCAGGGCCTGGATCGCCTCCGGACCGTTGATCCGGCCCAGGGCGCGGATGGCGCGCAGCCGGACCTGGGTGTCCGGGTCGTTCAGGGCCTCGAGGAGGGCTCCGGCGGCGGCGCGCTCGGCCCGTTCGCCCAGAAGGTCAGCGGCCCAGCGGCGAACGGCGGCGGCGGGATGGCGCAGTCCGCGCTGCAGGACCGCGACCTTGGCGGTCTCACTCGGGGCGTCGGCTGGCAGGAAGGCGTGGCGGCTGCGCAGGCGCAGCCGGCGGGCTCGCTGCGTGGTCGTCAGCGCCGTGAGCGGCAGGTCGCCCCACCGGCCGAGGGCGGCCGCCTCCAGCAGCCGCTCCCACAGGGCCTGGTCGGTAGCCTGCTGCAGAGCCGTCTGGACATCGAGCTGGACGGTGGGGTCGGTCGTGGTGAGCGCGGCGATGACCTCGCGCGCGGCCACCGGATCGGCGGCGGCCGCCCTGGTCAGCATCTCTGCCCAGGGGTGCGCGGTCGCCGAGGGGTCATCGGGCGACCGTGTCTCGCGTGCGGCGTCAAAGGACGACATGGTCTCTCCTCGCTATCGGCGCAGTGGCTGACCGGCACCGTCGGGTGCACTCTCCACCGTAAGCCTACACCGACCGCGGGAGGCCCGTCAACGGCGGGCCGGAGCCGATCTACCGGCTGGCCAGCTGCGGGACCAGCTCCGATTCGGCCAGGCTGCGGCTCTGACCACGGTACTCGTAGTACAGCCGCATCAGGCTCTGGGCCAGCTTCCGCGGGTCGTGGCGGCGCGGGTCGTGGGCGTCGACCACGTCGGCCATCACCACCGTGTAGGCCGCCGTGCCGAGATCGCCGGGGGCGACGGCCGGCACGGTCGGACTGGCGGCGGCGGCCGGCCGCAGGTTGCTGTTGGTCAGAACGTACTGGAAGAGCCCGGGGCCGACATGCTCCTCCAGCACCCGGACGTAGTCCCGGACCTGGAAGTTATCGGTCTCGCCCGGCTCGGTCGCCACGTTGCAGACGTAGACCTTCAGGGCGGTGCTGGCCCGGATGGCCCGCGTGATGTCTTCGACCAGCAGGTTGGGCAGCACGCTGGTGTAGAGGCTGCCGGGGCCGATCACGATGAGATCGGCCTCCAGAATCGCCCGGATCGCCTCTGGGTAGGCCGGCGGCTGGGCCGGCTGCAGGAAAAGTCGGCGGATCGGTCGGCCCCGCTTGGGGATGAGGGACTCGCCGGCCACCGTGGCCGCGTCGTCGTACTCGGCGCAGAGGGTGATGTTCTCCAGCGTCGAGGGCAGGATCTGGCCGCGCACCGCCAGCACCCGGCTGGACTCGCGCAGGGCCCGCTCGAAGTTGCCGGTGATCTCGGTCATCGCCAGGATGAACAGGTTGCCGAAGCTGTGTCCCTCCAATCCCTGCCCTTCGCGGAAGCGGTACTGAAACAGCCGTTGCATGAGCGGTTCGACGTCGGCCAGAGCCACCAGGCACTGACGGAAGTCGCCCGGCGGCAGGATGCCGAACTCGGAGCGCAGCCGGCCCGACGAGCCGCCGTCGTCGGCGACGGTGACGATGGCGGTGAGGTTCGTCGTGTACTCCTTCAGCCCGCGCAGCAGGGTCGAGAGCCCGGTGCCGCCGCCGATGGCCACGATCCGCGGGCCCCGCCGCAGGTAACGGTGCTGGTAGAGCAGATCCACGATGCTGTTGCGGCCGGCGGTCAGGAACGGCGCCAGCAGCGACCGCTGCAGCTGGATCATCGCCACGACCGTGATTCCGATTCCCAGCCCCAGGAAGAGAAGACCGCGGACCGGTCGGTCGATGAACTGCAGGGTGGCGTAGTAGACCCACTCCGGAAAGTGCTGGGTGCGGTAGGCGTGGGTCATCAGGTAGGCGATCCCCAGGCTGGTGAAGGTGATGCCGAAGAGCAGAAGGAGCAGCCAGCGCTTGACGTGCAGACCGGGGTAGAGCCACTTGATCAGAGAGTGCATCGCCTGTGTCCTCCCGCGGCCGGCGGAGTCTTCCCGCCCACCAGAGAAATATAACGTAGACCGGCCCGTCCTGTTATCGCTCCCGGTCCGGGGCGCCTGGCCATTTTCGTCTCCCCCAGAGGGGTCAGCGCAGCAGGGCGTTCATCACCGCCCCGACCAGACTGACGATCAGCGCCGCCAGAACGGCGCTGAGAAAATCCGCCACCCGCACCCCCGGGTAGATCACGGTCGCCAGCCAGAAGAGAAAGCCGTTGATGATGAGAGTGAACAGCCCGAAGGTCAGCAGCCGGATCGGACAGGTGATCAGCAGAAGTATCGGCCGGACCAGCGTGTTCAGCAGGGCCAGGACCGCCGCGAAGATAGCCGCGTCCAGCCAGCGGTCGCTCTGGACGCGCGGCCCCAGCAGCGCCTCGGCGATAAAGACGCTGACAAAGATCGTCAGCCACAGGACCACCAGCTGGGGAAGCCTCATCGCGCCTCGACCGGCTGCAGAGCATAGCCTCCCCCACTCTCCGCCAGCCGCTGCAGGCGCGCCTCCAGCTGCGGCGAGAGCCGGACGGTCGCCCCCGGCCACTCCAGTTCGACAGCCTGCCCGCCGGTCTCGACGACCAGGCGCACCGGCAGCCGGCCCCCGCGGTGGGCCTGCAGCGCCTCGTACACCTCCTGCAGAAGAGCCAGGTCGCGCTGGAGGTCATCGCTGCGCTTCAAGCGGACCACCAGGCAGCGGGGCTCGTCGCGCTCGGTCTGGCCCGTGGTCACGGGCTGTCCGTTCGCCCCGTTGGCGGCCGTGGCGTCGGCGGGCCCCGCGTCACCGTCGACGGTGGGGCCCGTGACCGGCAGGGTGGTCTCCAGCCGCACCTCCGCCGGCACCGGCACATCGGACTGGTAGGGGAAGACCTTCTCCACCACGATCTGCACCCGCTCGTCGCGGCTGTCCACCCGGCCCTGAACGAGCAGGATCTGGTCCTCGCTCCAGAGGTCACGGGTCTTCTCGTAGACGCGGGGGAAAACGACCAGCTCGACGCTGCCGTGCAGGTCCTCCAGAGTGGCGGCGACCATCGCCTCGCGCTTCTTGGTGAAAAGCGGGCGCACCGCCGTGATGACGCCCAGCACCGTCACCCGCTGGCCGGCGTCCTCGGCCGTGAGGTCGCTGCAGGCGGCGGTCACATAGTCGCGCAGGACGCTCAGCGCCTGGTGGAGCGGATGTTCGGAGAAATACACGCCCATCAGTTCTTTCTCCCAGGCCAGCCGCTCCCGCGCCGGCGCCTCTGGCAGGTCGGGCAGGTCGATCCCCAGCGGCGCCGGTCCCGTGCCGAGGAGGTCGAACAGGCTGGCCTGCCCGACCTCGGCCATGCGCTGGCGCTGCTGGGCGAGCGTAAGCAGGCGGTCGAGCACCGCCAGCAGCTGGCTCCGGCGGGCCAGCGCGTCGAAGGCCCCGGCCTTGATCAGGCTCTCCATCACCCGCTTGTTGAGGACCTTGCTGTCCACCCGCTGGCAGAAGTCCTCGATGGACTGGAAGGGCCGTTCCCCCCGCGCCTGGAGGATCGCCTCGACCGCCCCCTCGCCGACGTTCTTGATGGCGGCCAGTCCGAAGCGGATGGCCCGCCGGCCGTCGGCCAGGATCTCGATGGTGAAATGGTCCTCGGAGCGGTTGATATCGGGGGGCAGAACGGGGAGGCCCATCCGGCGGCACTCGGCCAGGGCGGCCGCCGTCTTCTCAACGTTGCCGGCCGCCGCGCTCAGCACGGCCACCATGTACTCTTCCGGGTAGTTGGCCTTGAGATAGGCCGTCTGATAGGCCACCTCCGCGTAGCAGGCGGCGTGGGCCCGGTTGAACCCGTAGCCGGCGAAGGGCTCCAGCAGCTCCCAGATGCGCTCGGCCTCCTCGTCGGTCAGGCCGTTCTGTCGGCAGCCGGCCAGGAAGCGCGGCTTCTCCTGCTCCAGGAGCGAGCGGATCTTTTTGCTCATCGCCCGGCGGACGATATCGGCCTGGCCGAGCGTGTACCCCGCCACCCGCTGCAGGACCTGCAGGACCTGGTCCTGATAGGTGAGGACCCCATAGGTGTCCTTCAGCGTCTCCTCCAGCAGCGGGTGCGGGTATTCGATGGGCTCGAGCCCGTGCTTGCGGCGGATGTAGTGGGGAATGTTGGCCATCGGCCCCGGCCGGTAGAGGGCGATGAGGGCGCAGATATCGGCCACCGAGGTGGGTTTGAGCTCCATCAGATACTGCGTCATACCGCGGCCTTCCAGCTGGAACAGGCCCATCGTCTCGCCCCGAGCCAGAAGAGCGAACGTTTTCTGGTCGTCGCGGGGCAGGTTCTGCAGGTCGAGGGTCTCGTTGCGCCAGCGCTTGACCAGCTCTACCGTCCGTCCCAGGATGGTCAGGTTGGCCAGGCCAAGGAAGTCCATTTTCAGGAGCCCGATCTTGGCGATGGCCGACATATGGTACTGGGTCATCACCCCATCGCCCCGGCTGGTCAGCTGGAGCGGCGTGTGCTCGATCAGCGGGTCGCGAGAGATAACCACGCCGGCGGCGTGGGTCGAGGCGTGACGGGCCACGCCCTCTAGCTTCCGGGCCGTGTCGATCAGGCGGCGGACCGTCTCGTCGGTCTCGTACAACTCCTGCAGGCGGGGGTTCTCGGCCATCGCCTGGTCGATGGTGATCCCCACCGGCAGCGCCGGGATAAGCCGGGCGACCCGGTCCACCTCGCTGTAGGGCAGGCCCAGCGCTCGCCCCACATCGCGGACGGCGGCCTTGGCGCCCAGCGTCCCGAAGGTGATGATCTGGGCCACGTGCTCACGGCCGTACTTCTCGGTCACGTAGGCGATCATCTCGTCGCGGCGGTCGTCGGCGAAGTCCATGTCGATATCCGGCATCTCCCGCCGCTCAATGTTCAGGAAGCGCTCGAAGGTCAGATTGTTGGCCAGAGGGTCGACGTTGCTGATCCCCAGCAGATAGCAGACCAGGCTGCCGGCGGCCGACCCGCGTGGACCGTAGAGGATGCCCTTTTGACGGGCGTAGGAGACGATGTCCCAGACGATGAGGATATACTGGGCGAAGCCGGTCTTCTCGATAACGTCGAGCTCGTACTCCAGGCGCTGGCGAACGGCCTCGGTCACCACCGGATAGCGCCGGCGCAGCCCCTCTTCGCAGAGAGCGCGCAGGTAGCTTTCGGGCGTATGTCCCTCTGGCACCGCAAACGCCGGGAGATGCACCCGGCCGAACTCCAGCTTCAGGTCACACTTTTCGGCGATCTCGACCGTGTTGCGCAGGGCCTCCGGCAGGTCCGGGAAGAGGCGGGCCATCTCCTCCGGGGAGCGCAGGTAGAACGTGTTATTGGCCATGCGCAGGCGGTCGGGGTCCTCGAGGGTGGTGTTGGTCTGGATGCAGAGCAGGATCTCCTGCGTCTCGTGGTCCTCGGGCAGGATATAGTGGACGTCATTGGTGGCCACCACCGGGATCTCCAGTTCCCGGCTGATGGCCAGCAGCTCCCGATTGACCACCTCCTGCTCGGGCATATCGTGGTGCTGGAGCTCCAGGTAGTAGTTGCCGGGGCCGAACACCTCTTTGTACCAGGCCGCCACCCGGCGCGCCCCGGCCAGGTCGCCCTGCAGGATGAGGCGCGGCACCTCCCCGGAGAGACAGGCCGAGAGGCAGATAAGCCCCTCGTGGTGGGCCTCCAGAAGCTCCCGGTCGATGCGCGGCCGGTAGTAGAAGCCCTCGAGGTGGGCGGCGGTGGTGAGTTTCATCAGATTGCGGTAGCCGGTGAGATCTTTGGCCAGCAGCACCAGATGATAGGGATTCTGGTCGATCTTGGGCCGGCGGTCGTGACGGCTGTGGGGCGCCACGTAGGCCTCGACCCCGATGATCGGCCGGATCCCCTGCTCCTGGGCGGCGCTGTAGAAGTCGATGGCCCCATACATCGCCCCGTGGTCGGTCAGGGCGATGGCCGGCATGCCGTACTCCCGCGCCCGCTTGACGATCTGCTCGACCGAGCCCAGCCCGTCGAGAAGCGAGTACTCGCTGTGGACGTGCAGGTGGACAAAGTCGGGCATGACACTCCCCGCCTGTCGCGCAGCGCGATTATACCACAGGCATGGGCCTGCCCGTTCGTTGCTGCGGTCACAGTGGTGCAAAAATCACATTAAGAAAAACACCGCGCCGCTCGCCCGGATACCAGGCGAGGGGAGAGGGGGCTGTGGTATAACAGTGACAGAGCCCAGGGGTGGGGGGACGGTCGTGCACATCGGCGTGTTGGGGGCGGGTGCGCTCGGGTTGACGGTGGCCTACCGGCTGGCCCAGCGTGGCCACCGGGTCACGGTCATCGAAAAAGAGCCGCTGCCGGGCGGGCTGGCCAGCGGCTTCCGCCTGGGCGACACCTACCTGGAGAAGTTCTATCATCATCTTTTTCGCAGCGACCGCGAGATCGTCCAGCTCATTCATGAACTGGGGTTGGGAAGCGACCTGGTCTGGCGGCGGCCGCAGACCAGCACCCTCTACGGCGGCCGGATCTATCCGCTGGACTCGCCGCTCCACGTCCTGCGGTTCTCCCCCCTGCCGTTCCTCGACCGCCTGCGGCTGGGCCTGGCCGTCGCCTATCTGAAAATCGAGCGCAACTACCACCGCTTCGCCGGCCAGACCGCAGCCAGCTGGATCGCCCGCTGGATGGGGCCACGGGCCTACGCTGTCGTCTGGCAACCGCTCCTTGTGGCCAAGTTCGGGGAGTATTATGACAAAATCGCCATGCCCTGGTTCTGGGCCCGCGTCCATCTGCGCAGCGCCGCCCTGGGCTATCTGCGCGGGGGCTTCCAGCGGCTCTACGACCGGCTGGCCGCCGCCGTCGTCGCCCACGGCGGGGCGGTGCGCCTGGAGGAGACGGTCACCGCCATCAGCAGCCAGCCGGACGGTCGGGTTCGGGTCGAAACCACCCAGGGCGAGGCCGAGTTCGACCGGCTGGTGGTGACGCTTCCCACCCGCCTCTTTCTTCGCCTGGCCCGTGGGCTGCCGGCCGACTACATCGCCCGCTACGACCGGGGGCTGGCCTACGGCGCCCACTGCGTGGTCCTGGTGCTCGACCGCCCGCTGACCTCGGTCTACTGGCTCAACATCAACGACCCCGGCTATCCCTTCCTGGCCCTGGTCGAGCACACGAATTTCATGTCCCCGGCGGATTACGGTGGACGCCATATCATCTACCTCGGCAACTACCTGCCGATGGACCATCCCCTCTTCCGTCTGGGCGATGCCGAGGTCCTGGAGCGGTTCCTGCCGGCGCTGGCCCGGATCAACCCGGCCTTCCGGCCGGCGTGGGTGCGTGAGGCCTATGTCTTCAAGGCACCCTATGCTCAGCCCATCGTCACGGTGGACTTTCCGACGATCATCGCCCCGCACCGGACGCCGCTGCCCCACGTCTATCTGGCCAACATGTTCCAGATCTACCCCCAGGACCGGGGACAGAACTACAGCGTCCGGCTGGCCAACCAGGTGGCCCGGCTGGTCGCGGCCGAGAGCGCCTGAGCGTCTCCTCAGGCCGACCGCTCCGATGGCGCCACGCGCCCCGGGCTGAGGCCGGCCCAGCGCAGGAAGTTGGCGTAGAACTGCAGCCCCAGATCGGCCGATTTCTCGGGATGGAACTGGGTGGCGACGATGTTCTGCCAGGCCAGGACCGCCGGGAAGCGCCGGCCGTAGTCGGCCTCGGCGGCGACGATGGCCGGGTCGGTCGGGTCGGCGTAGTAGGAGTGGACGAAATAGAAGAAGGCGCCGTCGGGGATATCGGCGAAAACCGGGTGGGCGCGGCGCTGCCAGACCCGGTTCCAGCCCATGTGCGGCACCTTCTGGCCGGGCGGCAGCCGGCGCACCACCCCGGCGAAGACCCCCAGACATGGCTGCCACCCGCCCTCCTCGCTCCCCTCCAGCAGGACCTGCAGCCCCATGCAGACGCCGAGGAATGGCCGGCCGCTCTGCAGGTAGGTGAGCAGCGGCTCGATCAGCTCTCGCTCCTGTAGCCCGCACATGATATCGCGGGCGGCCCCGACACCGGGAAGGATGAGGGCCTGCGCCCGTGCGAGCGGGGCCGGGTCGGCGGTCACCACCGGCTCGTAGCCCAGACGGGCAATGGCCTTGGCCACGCTGTGCAGGTTTCCCGCGCCGTAATCGACGATAACAACCATTCTCTTCTCCCCTGGCTCAGCGGTCCGGAGCGGCTGACGCGGGCGACCGGCCCCCCGCCCAGATGACCTGGAGCAGCGCCCCCAGACCCAGCAACCCGACCAGCACCGTAATGATAACATCCGCGTACGGCACCAGGGTCAGGATCATCAGAATGAGCAGCCCCAGCAGCAGCGCCAGCCAGAGCGGCGGTCGGGGCCCGAACGGCCGGAGCAGCCGGCTGCCCAGGAAGATCGCCCCCAGCAGATACCCCAGCAGCAGCCCCAGGATGTACAGCCCGAAAGCGAGGAGCCCGAGCCACCACCCGCCGGTCACCAGGCCCACCAGCCCGAGCAGGAGCGCGACCACCGGCCCCAGGACCGCCACCAGCAGTCCCAGCCCCAGGCTGGGGAGCGGCCGGTCGCGCAGGATGCCGAGACCCCGGCGGACGGGCTCGGGGAAAAGCCAGACGAAGAGGAGACCCAGCACGACCAGGCCGAGGAAGCGACGGAGGAGCATCAGAGCCGTCTCCAGCCCCCGGCGTAGCGGGGTGATGGCGGTGTTCGGGGTGAGCGCCTGAACCGGCCCGGTAAGGGTGGCGCCCGGCTCGACCCGGGCCGCCTGCGGGCTCCGGTAGGTGATCGTCCCGCCGACCGTGGCCCCGCTCTGGATGGTGAGGTCCTGGACCTCGGCGACGAGATGGCGGCGGACATGTCCGCCGACCACCAGGTCGCCGGCGCCGACCACGAGGTCTCGGCCCACCTCCCCGACAACGGCCGTCCGGCCGGCGGTGAGGATGGCGTCTCGTCCGATCCGTCCGCTGGCGGTCAGGGTCACCGTGCTCGCCGCAGCCACCAGGTCGCGGTCGACGCTCCCGCTCACCTCGATCCGTCCGGCGGCCGCCCGCACACTCCCACCGACGGTGCCACTCACCTCGAGACTCCCGGCGACCGCCAGCACATCACCGGTCACCGTCCCCACGATCCGCAGGGTGCCCGCCGCCACCACCAGATCGCCGTCGACCGTTCCCTGAACGGTGACCATCGGACCGCTGGCGTAGAGATCGTCGGCGACGGTCTCCCCCGGCCCGACGGTCACCGTTCCCCCGCGTATCTCCATCGCGCTGGCCGGCCGACTCAGCAGCATCGACAGCACGGCGACCCCGGCCCCGAGCCGGAGAAAGCGAACAAGACGCGCGATCACAGTCCCCTCCGGTAAGCAGGTGGACCGATCATAGCACGGATGGAGGGCGGACAAACATTGGGTGACCTCGCGCACGGCCGGCGACGGGAGGGCCCTGCCGATTAGGGCAGAGGCTGGCATCCGACGTTGAGGGGTACTATAATCTCGGAAGATCAGCGG
>VAPR01001173.1_pt1 | contig 13869 bp, 12 predicted proteins | sample 3380701 | NCBI WGS metagenome assembly VAPR01 (sample SAMN11536904, study PRJNA540576) | hot springs metagenome | isolation source: hot spring wet sediment | place: Spain: Lobios | collected 2014-01
CGACCACAGGATCGCCATGGCCTTTGCGGTGGCGGGCCTGCTTTCCCGAGAGGGGGTCAGGGTGGTGGGCTCCGAGTGCGCAGCGGTGTCCTTCCCGGAGTTCGAGGACTGGCTTCGGGTGCTGGCAGCCGGGTGATCAAGAGCCCCCTTGACATCGGAAGCATGAGGCGCTACGTTCTTGCATACGAACTCGTACACAAGAAAATATACGTCATTTCATATCTGCTGCTGTGAGGAGCGGGCAAGTTGGGCAAGCCCCGGGGTCGGTCCCGAGCTAGATCGGCGGAGAGGCCGCTGGCCAGCGTCGCTCGGGACCGCATTTACACCATGATCGTCAAGCTGCAGTTGAGGCCGGGGGAGCGGATCCGGGAGTCGCATCTCCAGCGCAAGACGGGGCTGGGTCGGACCCCGATCCGGGAGGCGTTGTTCCAGCTGTCGCGAGAGGGCCTCGTGGTGCGCGACGCAAGAGGCTTTGCGGTGGCAGAGCTGTCTTCCCAGGAAGTCGGAGAGCTGTACGAAGTGCGTGAGGAACTCGAGGTTCTTGCGGTGCGGCGGGCGATCGTCAGGGCCGGGGAGCAACAGTTGCGCGAGCTGGAGGCCGTGATCGCGGAGGTCAGCGCCGCACCGCGGACGGCAGAGGACCGCTGGGCGCTCGGCTGGCGCCTCCACAGAAGCTTAGCGCAGCTGAGCGGGAACCGGGTCCTAGAGGAGCTGTTGGAACAGGTACTTCGCAGGATCGAACGGGTTCGGTTCATGGAGATCCTGTCGGACCCTTCCGGGGAGCGGGCTCGGGAGGAGCACCGTAGGATTCTTGAGGCCGTGATCCGGCGGGATGTGGAGGCTGCGGAGGCAGCGGTGCGGGCGCACGTCAGAGCCTCGCGGGAGCGTGTGTTGAGCTTGTTCGAGCTCAAGTACCAGCTGGCTTTGGCGTAGGAAGTCTGGGCTAAAGAGGACTCGGCGGTGGCCAGACTGTTCGAGTTCCAGGCTAAGGCGCTGCTGCGAGAGTACGGAATCCCGGTGCCTCCGAGCCGGCTGTCGCACGACGCCCCGGGGCTTGCGCTCGCTGTGCGGGAGCTCGGCGGGCCCGTGGTCCTGAAGCCGCAACTCTTAGAGGGAGGCCGGGGCCGGAGAGGTCTCATCGTGGTCGCCCAGAATGAGGCCGAGGCGCTGGAGCACGGAGAACGGCTTCTGTCCGGGAGCTTTTGGGGCGAGCTGCCGCGTCGGCTCCTGGTGGAAGCGTGGGTCGAGAGGCAGCAGGAGTGGTACGTGGCCGCCGTGACGGACGCCGAGCGGAGGACCCCGATCCTGGCGGTGAGCGCGCAGGGCGGGGTCACGGTGGAGGACGGGCTGCGGAGCGGGCAGGCGATGTGCGTGGCGTTCAGCCCCTCGCGGGGGCTTCGGCCGTACCAGGTGCTGGATAGGTTGCAAGGTCACTACCGCCTTCCTTCAAAGCAGGCGGCCGATCTGGCGCGCGTGTGCGCGGCGGTGGTGGCGCTGTACCGGGAGGTCGAGGCGCGGCTCGTTGAAGTGAACCCGTTGGCGTGGACAGATGCAGGGTGGCTGGCCCTGGACGCCAGGATTGCACTGGACGATGACGCTCTTCTGCGGCGCCAGTCTTTGCGGCGGCGGCTGGGCCTGGAGGTGGCCGAGGAAGTGGGAGGCCGGTTGCCGACGGCTCTTGAGGTGGAAGCGGCGCAGATCGACGCGCAGGACCACCGAGGCTCAGTCCACTTTGTGCAGTTGGATCCCGGTGGCGTCCGGGCGAGGGAGCGGGGATTGATCCCCGTGGCCGTACAGACGGTCGGAACGGGGGCGTTTCTAACGGTCTTTGACGAGCTGGTCCCGTTAGGTTACTCTCCCATCAACTTTTGCGACACCTCGGGAAGCCCGGGAGAGACGAAAGTCTATCGCGCAGCCAAGCTGGTGTTGCGCCAGGGAGGCTTCGCCGGCTTTCTGTTCCTCAGCTGCGTGTCCTCCCAGGATCTGGCGGAAACTGCACGGGGGATCCTGAGGGCCTTTCAGGAGGAATACGAGACCTCGAAGGGGATACCGCCGTTCCCCGCTGTGTTCTGCTTCCGGGGCTGGAGGGACGAGGAGGCTCTGGCGTTGCTGAGAGGAGCGGGCTTCGAGCAAGCTGCCCACGTGCGACTGCTGGGACGTGAAGCTACGGAGCGGCAGGCGGTGTGGGCCTTGCACGAGGTGCTGCGGGCCCGGGCAGAGCTGGGGAAGAGGTGACGATGGCGATCCTGGTAGATGAGCGCACGAGAGTGTTGGTGCAGGGCGCAACCGGGGTATCAGGGCGGCGGGCGATCCGGCTGATGAAGGCGTGCGGCACGAAGGTGGTGGCGGGAGTGACGCCGGGCAGGGGGGGCGAAGACGTCGAGGGTGTCCCCGTGTACGACACGGTAAAGGAGGCGGTGGATCGGGACGGCCCGGTGTCGTGCTCGCTGGTCAATGTGCCGGCTCAAGGGGTGGAGGACGCAGTGGCGGAGGCTGTCGATGCCGGGATTCCGCTTGTCGTGGTGCGGTCCGAGAGGGTTCCGCATCACGACGTCCTGCGGCTGCTCGAGCGGGCGGGGGAACGGGGAGTCCGGGTACTCGGGCCGAACACTATCGGGATCATGAGCCCGGGTCGTTGCCTGGTGGGGACGCTCGGAGGTGGGGCGGAGTTCGTGGGGCAGGTGTTCGGAAGGGGACAGGTGGGGGTCGTCTCTCGAAGCGGTGGGCAGGCGACGACCCTGGCGTACTACGTGCGGCGCGCCGGCCTAGGCCAGAGCACGGTCGTGGGCGTCGGGGGTGACGCAGTGGTGGGCACGGGATGGCGGGAGATCCTGGAGCTGTTCCAGGAGGATGCGGAGACTGCCGCGGTAGTGGCGTTCGGTGAGGCCGGCGGGACGATGGAGCTGCAGGCCGCTGAGCTCGTGGCTTCGGGAGCATTCACGAAACCGCTGGTGGTGTACATCGCGGGGCGATACGTGGCGGAGGAGACCCGCTTCGGGCATGCGGGTGCAGTGGTCGAGGGGGAGAGGGGGAGGGCGGAGTACAAACGGCAGGTACTTCGAGAGGCCGGAGCCTGGGTCCTAGACCACCTCGACGAAGTGGGCGACGCCTTGCGGCAGTTGCTCCCGTCGGGCAGGGAGGAGGGGCAATGAAGAAAGAGGAGACAGAGGCCCGGAAGACTGGGGCGGAGTGGCTAGTCGGATATCTGGAGCAGCTCGGAGTAGAGTGCGTGTTCGGGCTATGTGGTCATACGAATGTAGCCGTGCTGGCGGCCCTAAGCCGTAGCCGGATTCGGTTTGTACAGGTCCGGCACGAGCAGGTGGCCGCCCATGCCGCAGACGGCTACGCGCGTGCCAGCGGGAGAACCGGGGTCGTTTTAGTCCATGTGGGGCCCGGACTCACGAACGCGACCACGGGCGTGGCCAACGCGGCGCTGGACTGCGTCCCGATGGTGGTAGTGGCCGGGGACGTGCCAAGCTACTTTTTCGGGCGCCACGCCCACCAGGAGATCAACCTGCACATGGAGGCAGACCAGTTCGAAATCTACCGGCCGTTTTGCAAGGCTGTCTTCCGCGTGGACCGGGTTAGTCAACTGCCCTGGGCGGTGAGTCGAGCGTTCTACTTGGCGGCATCGGGGCGGCCGGGTCCCGTGCTGGTGAGCGTGGCCATGGACGTGTGGTGTCGGGTCGTGTCCGGGGCATGTGCGGAGGTATGGGAAGTGGTGCGCCCCGGACTGGACGTGGAGGTGGGCGCAAGGGTGCTGGAGGCGTTGGAGAGGGCTGCGCGCCCGGTGATCGTAGCGGGCGGCGGCGTCGTGAGAGCGGGGGCGGCGGGCAGCCTGGCGGCGCTCGCAGAGGCACTGGAGGTTCCAGTGGTCTATACGCTCATGGGTAAGGGAGCGCTGAGCGACTCGCACCCGCTGTGTGCGGGGATGACGGGGTTTTGGGGAACGGAGCTAGCAAACCAGTTGGTGCGGGAAGCTGACGTGGTGCTGGCGCTGGGCACACGCTTTTCTGAGACGGACTGGAACTCCTGGGACGCTCGGCAGGGGTTCGGGGACGGGCGGCGGCAACTGATCCACGTTGACGTGGAGGGCAGCGAATTCGGGAGAAATACGCGGGCGAGCCTGGGGATCGTAGCTGACCTGAAGCAGGCCCTCGGCGTCCTGTCGGCGTGCGCGGCGGGCCGAAAGCGACCGGCCCGCGCGGGCGTGCGGGAGTTGATCGCCCGGTGGAAGGCGGAGTTCCGGCAGCGCCTCGAGCCGCTGCAGAGGTCGGAGGCGATGCCGATGCGCCCCGAACGGATTCTGAAAGAAGTGCGGGAGGTGCTTCCTCGTGACGGTTTCTTGGTGACGGACGTGGGCTGGAACAAGAACGGGGTGGGGCAGCAGTTCCCCGTGGAGGTACCCGGTACGTTTTTGACGCCGGGCGGCCTCGCTACGATGGGATTCGGACCAGCGGCGGCCCTCGGGGTGAAGTTGGCGGTACCCTCCCGTCCTGTGGTGGCGCTGGTCGGGGACGGGGCTTTTGGTTCTCAGCTGTCGGTCGTCGCTACGGCAGTCGAGGAGCAGCTGCCGGTAGTGTGGGTAGTCATGAACAACCGGGGGTTCGGAACGATCGCGGGATTGGAGGAGCAGGCGTTTGGCACGACCCATGGCACCCTGTTCTGGCGGGACGGAGAGCCCTATTCGCCCGACTTCGCCAGGGTGGCGGAGGCGTGCGGGGCGGAAGGTTACAGCGTACGGGAGGCGGGAGAGTTCCGGGGGCTGTTGGAGACAGCCCTGGCCAGCGGCAGACCGGCGGTGGTGGACGTGCCCACGGCGAACGTACCCGTCCCCACGAGTGGGTATTGGGATATTGTGGACATCTACCGTGGAGTGTTTCGGGAGTGAGGACGCTCGAGGAGAGACGCGAGCGGGGCGTGGGGAGAGGAGGTGGGAGTGCGGGGCCCCGAGAGACAGGAGAGCGTTTCCGAGCAAACCTAGCGGGGGAGAAAGGAGGGACAGGGTCATGGTGAGATTCGTGGCAGGAAGTCTCGCGATGGTGGTTCTTCTTGGGGGCTTGGCCGCGGCGCAGCAGTATCCGGCGAAGCCGATCACGTTGATCGTGCCGTGGTCGCCGGGTGGCTCGACGGACGTGACGGCGAGGGCGCTCGCGCCCGTGCTGGAGCGGGAACTCAAGGTCCCGGTGCAGGTGGTGAATCGGACCGGTGGAGGAGGCGCCGTGGGACACGGTGCCATCGCGCGAGCGCAGCCAGATGGGTACACGATTGGGATCATCACGCTCGAGGTGGTGCTGCCGGCGTGGGTAGCTCAGACGAAAATCGACAGTGGCATGTTTACGCCCATATCGCTACTGGTGTTGAACCCTGTGTCGGTCGTCGTACGGCGGGATGCGAAGTGGAGGACGATCCAGGAGTTCATCGCGGACGTAAAGGCCAACCCAGGTCGGTACAAGTCGTCGGGGACAGCACGCTTTGGATCGTACGACTACGCTCGGCTGGGGTTTTTGAGGACGTTGGGCCTTAGGGACGTAGCGCTGCCGTGGGTGCCGGCGCAGGGTGCGGCCTCCGCGCTGCAGGAACTGGTCGCGGGTGGAGTGGACGTGGCGTTCGTGGCCATCGGAGAGGCCAGTGGGTTGGTGCGGTCGGGAGAGGCGCGCTACTTGGCCTTCATGACGGAGCGACGGTTCCCGGGGTTTGTGGAGGTGCCGACGCTGAAGGAGCTGGGGATTGACTGGACGTTCGCATCGTTCCTGATGGCGGCGGGACCACGGCGGTTGAGCCCGGAGGTCGTGGAGCGGCTCGACGGCGCGTTCGCGAAGGCGGTGGGAGATGGCGAGTTTATCCGGTTTATGAATAACGCGAACCTCGTCGTGGCGTACCTGGGGCGGACGAAGGCGCGAGAGTTCCTAGAGGAGCGGGCTCGAACCATGCGCCGGGTGCACGAGGAGGTCGCGAGGTAAGAGTTTGGCGGGCGAGCTGTCGAGGTAGAGAGGCTTCGGCGGGGGAGGAGGAGGAAGCTCCGTGCGAGGGGTCGGGCGCGCGGCGGAAGTACTGGTACCTGCTCTGATGGGAGTGACCGGGCTGGGCCCGTGGGTTGTTGCGGTGGACAACGGAGGGCAGCCGTGGTACCTCGGGCCCGCCCTGTTCCCGAGGGTACTCGGGCTCGCATTGGTAGCGGGTGGCGTTTGGTGTTTGGCGGGCAGCCGCGCGCGGGAGCGAGGACACGGGACGGGGGTCGGGTCGGTGTTGCCAGCACTGTTGCTGGCCGTGGGATTCGTTGCTGGTGCGGGGCTTGTGGGCCGGATCGGGCTGCCGCTCACGGCCGCAGGCTTGACGGGCCTAGCGGGCGTACTGCTGGGTCTAACGCCTAGGCGGGCCGCACTGGTGGCCGTTGTGGTGTGGGTGTTGGGGTGGGGCGTCTTCGTGCGACTCTTGGGGGTGGGTCGGTGACGAGCTTCCTATCCCCGGACGTGCTCGTCGCTCTCGCGCTGGGATCGGCGTACGGCATGGTCTTCGGCGCGGTCCCGGGTCTGACGGCCACGCTGGCGCTGGCGCTGTTCGTCCCGGTCGGTCTGTTCATGGAGCCCAGGCTATTGTTGCCCACTCTCGTGGGGATTACAGCGATGGCCATTTTCGCGAGCGACATTGCGAATATCGCGGTGAAGATTCCAGGGACTCCTGCCTCAGCCGCCTACAACGAGGAACTGTACCGTATCAGCCGGGCTCGATCGGTGGCGTATGCGATGGGGATCGCGTCGATCCCGTCCGCCGTGGGCAGCTTGATCGGGGTGGCTTTCCTCATCGGGGGATCACTGGGCCTGGCGCGTGTGGCGAAGCAGTTCTCGTCGTTCGAGGTGTTCTGGCTTGTCCTGTTAGGCGTGTCGAGCGGGGTACTGGCGGCAACGCCCTTTCTGAAGAGCCTGTTGGCGTTCGCGCTGGGGATGTTGTTAGCGAGTGTAGGTTACGACCCGGCACTGGGGATGCCGCGCTTTACGTTCGGGAGCGAGCTGCTGCTCGGGGGGTTCGATTTCATTGTGGCCCTGGTGGGGCTTTTCGGGATCGGGGAGGTTCTGACCGAGCTGACGGGTGGGCTTGGGTGGGAGGGAGAGGTTCGACGTGGGAATGGAGCGAGGGGGTCGGCGTTTCGGGATTACTTCGTCGAGACGTGGAGGCTGATGGTCGAGAAGCGGTGGCTTGTGTTGCGGGCGTCCGTCGTGGGGCTGTTCGTGGGGTTCCTGCCGGGAGCAGGGTCGGACTTTGCAGCGTGGGTGTGCAGCAACATGGAGCGGTTGCGGGGTCGGAGTGATGAGGAGGTGGCGCTGGCCGGGACCACTGCGAACAATGCGTCCATCGCGGGCGATTGGGTGCCGGCGCTGAGCCTGGGAATCCCGGGAGACACGCTCACCGCCATCATCCTGGGGCTGTTCATCTCGCTGGGGATCACGCCGGGGCCTGCTCTGTTTGCGGAGCACTGGGACTGGGTGGTGAACTTGTACGGCGCCTTTCTGGTAGCGAGTGTGGTGTTCATGCCGCTCGGCGGGTATTGGGCGGCGAAGGCGGTCTCGTGGGTGGTGCGGCTTCCCAAACGGGTTGTGCTGGCTGGGGTGGTAGGGGTGTGCGTGTTGGGCGTGTATGCGGTCAACAACAACCCAGAGGACCTCTACGTGGCGGCGGGGTTTGGGGTGCTGGGCTGGTTGCTACGTATGGGTGGGTTCCCGGTGGGGCAGCTCGTGTTGGGGCTGGTGTTGGGGCCGCTGCTTGAGAGGGCGTTTGTGGTGAGCATGATCAAGACGCAGTGGGACGTGCTGAGCTTCTTCCGCCGCCCGATGGCCATGGGTCTCGCGGTGGCGAACGTGGTGCTGGTTGGGGCGATACTGGCGTATCGGTGGGGGCAGAGTAGAGCAAGCGAGGGGAGAAACCGTCGGGAGGGGCAGGTAGCAGGGGCGGCGGCGTGGGAGCGGGAGGGATGAGGGCGTTCGTGTTGGAGGAGTACGGGCGGATTGAGGAGAGGGAGTTTGAGGAACCCCGGGGGGAAGGGGTGCAAGTCCGAGTCGTCTGTTGCGGCGTGTGCGGGAGCGACGTGGCCGTGTACTTGGGGAAGCCCGGGATGCGGGAGCGGTGGCGGCCGCCGCTGATTTTGGGGCACGAGGTCGGGGGCGTAGTGGAGGACGGGTTGGAGAAGGGAAGGGCCGTGGCGGTAAACCCCCTCATCGAGTGCGGGCAGTGCGACCAGTGCGCGGGTGGGCGCGAGAATCTGTGCCGGAACCGGACGCACGTGGGATTCCACATCCCCGGTGGGTTCGCGGAGCGTCTCCGGGTGCCGGAGCGGCAGCTGGTCCCACTGCCGAAGGGGGTGGAGGCTTGGAAAGGGGCTCTGGCGGAGCCACTTGCTGTGGCGGTGCACGCGGCACAGCGGGCGGGGGACGTCCGAGGCCGCCGCGTGCTCGTGGTGGGTGGGGGAGGGATCGGTGCTTTCGTAGCTTGGGTGCTGCGGAGATCCGGAGGGAAGGTGGCGGTTGTGGAAGCGAATGAGAAGCGGCGGCTCTGGCTGGAGGAGTTGGGAGTGGCGGACGTGGCAGGAGAAGCGGAGGGTGAGTTCGAGGTAGTGGTGGACTCGGCAGGAACGGGCGGGAGTGTGGACATGTGCCTGAGTCGGTGCGCGCCCGGTGGGAGAGTCGTCGTGGTCGGTCTCGGAGCGTCGGAAGCGAGGCTGCGGTTGGATCACTTAGTGCTCGGCGAGGTGGCGCTGGAGGGGAGCTACACCTACACGAGGCGGGTCTTCGAGGCGGCCGTTGGCTTGCTGGAGGAACTGCCGGACTGGCCTTGGGAGAGGCGGCCCGCGAAGGGGGCGGAGGAGGCTCTGCGGGACCTCGCGGCGGGGCGTGTGGCGGCAGGCAGAGTGTTGCTGACTTGGTGAGGGTTCCGGGCAAAAGGCGGAGCGCGTCAAGAGGGGTTGTTAAAGAGGGGAGAGTCAGACGGTGGAAAGGTACGGTCTCATCATTGACGGGAGAGAGACTGCCGCCAGCGGAGAGGAGTGGGCGGAGGTCCGGTGTCCTGCGACCGGCGAGGTGCTGGCGCTAGCTGCGAGGGCTGCAGAGGAGGATGTAGATCGAGCTGTCCGGGCCGCTCGGAACGCGTTTGAGCGAGGCCGGTGGCATGGCCTGAGCGGGAGGGAGCGGGCGAAGCTTCTCCTGAAGCTCGCGGAGCAGATCGAACTCCGGGAAGAGGAGATCGCCCGGGTGGAGGCGCTCAACTCGGGGAAGCCAATCCGGGACGCCAGGGCGCAGGTGCGAAAGGCGGCGGTGTGCTTCGCCTATTACGCGGGTTTGGCGGAGAAACTGTGGGGCAGGACCATGTCCCCCGAGGACGGGATATTCCTCTTGACGCTTCGCGAGCCGGTGGGCGTCTGCGCCGGCATCTTGCCGTGGAATAGCCCGTTCATTATGGCGGCTTACAAAACCGCGCCGGCGCTCGCGGCGGGGAACACGGTGATTCTAAAGCCGGCGAGCGCGACGCCCCTGACGGCAGTCATCCTGGGGCGGCTGTGCCTAGAGGTAGGGGTGCCGGAAGGGGTGGTGAACGTAGTGAACGGCCCTGGTCCGGCGGTTGGGATGGCTCTGGTACGCCACCCAGGAGTGGATCGAATCGCGTTCACGGGGGACAACGAGACAGGGCAAGCCGTAATGGCGGCGGCTGCCGCAGGGGTCAAGAGGGTGACTCTGGAACTCGGGGGTAAGTCCCCAAACCTGGTCTTCGCCGACGCTGACCTGGAGCGGGCAGCTGAGGGTTCGGCCTGGGCAGTCTACTCGCACGCGGGTCAACGGTGTACCGCACGGTCCCGGTTGCTGGTTCAGGAGACGGTCTACGAGGACTTTGTGGCTGCGTTTGTGGCGGCAACGAGGCGGCTGCGAGTGGGCCACCCTTTGGACGAGAGGACGGATGTGGGGCCCGTGATTTCCGAGGACAGGCGGCGGAGGATTCTGGCGTACGTGGAGGAGGCCCTCGGGGAGGGGGCGAGGCTGCTGTGCGGGGGCGAAGTGCCGGAGGATCCGGTGTTGCGGGGGGGATACTACCTGCTGCCAACAGCGTTGGACGGGGTGCGCAACGAGATGCGGGTTGCGCAGGAGGAGATCTTCGGCCCTGTAGTCTGCGTGATGCGTTTTCGTGATGAGGAGGAGGCGGTAAGGATAGCTAACGACACACGGTACGGATTGGCGGCGACGGTCTGGACGGGAGACGTGGCGCGAGCCATGCGCGTGGCGCGGGCGGTCCGGGCGGGGGTCGTGAGCATCAACAGTGTCCCCGTGACATACGTGGAGGCGCCTTTTGGAGGAATGAAACAGAGTGGTGTCGGGAGAGAGTTGGGACTTGAGGGAGTGCTGGAGTACACGGAAGTGAAGACCATAGCCGTCGGACTCTAGGAGGGAGTCGAGATGGAGAGTGAGGGAGTGAGGGTGATTCGGCCGTACCGGGAGGGGCGGCAGTACTGGATCGGGCTGGAGGAGGCGGGCTTCCGGCGAAAGGTGTTTCGGGCGGTGGACGCCGAGCTGTGCGGGTCTGAGGTGTTCGTGGCGGGAATCACGGTCTTCCCGCCGGGTGAGGCGAGCTCACTGCACTCGCACGGGGGCTCGGAGGAGTTGGACGTGGTGTTGGCGGGTCGAGGGGAGGTGGTGGACGGGGCGGGGCGGCGGCAGAATTTTGGGCCGCACGACATGATCTTCATTCCGAAGGGCGTGGAGCACCAGCACGTAAATACGGGTGAAGAACCGCTCGTGTTGCTCTGGTGCTACGCGCCGCCGGGCGAGAACCCTACTCGGTGAGGCCGGGCGATGGAGAGGGGTGTGGAGGAGGTCCGGCGGTGGTGGCGGACGGGGCTGGTGGAGGTGGGCCCCGGGGCGGTGCGGATCCGTGGTTACCCGGTGGAGGATCTGATCGGTGGGATCGGGTGGGCGGGGTTGGTGTGGCTGGTGGTGCGCGGGGAGCTGCCGAGGGAGTGGGAGGAGCGACTCCTGCAGGCAGCACTTGTGGCAGGGGTAGATCACGGGCCGATGGCGCCTTCCATCGCGGTGGCCCGGATGGTTGCCACATGCGGCACGTCGCTCGGAGCGGCGGTGGCGGCTGGGTTATGTGCGATCGGAGAGGTTCACGGAGGGGCCGTGGAAGGGTGCATGCGGCTTTTGCGGGAAGTAGCGGAGCGGGAGGGCGAAGGCGTGGAGCGGGGGCGGGCGGTGGAGGAGGCGCTCGAACGCCGTGAAGGGATGAGAGTTCCGGGGTATGGGCACCGGATCCACCGACGTGTTGATCCGCGGGCGCGTCGCTTGTGTGAGTTGGTGGAGGCGGCGGCCAAAGAGGGGCGGGTGTCCGGCGCGTTTTTGGGGATCGGGAGGGAAGTCGAAGCGAGACTGGAGAGGCTGAAAGGGAAACCGGTGCCGATGAACGTGGACGGTGCTATAGCCGTACTGCTGTGCGAGCTGGGTTTCCCGCCGGTGGCTGGTAACGCCGTCTTCCTTCTATCCCGTTGCGTCGGGGTGGTGGCGCACGTTGTGGAGCAGGTGGCCTTGGGGGAACGCCTGAAGGGTCCTGTGCCCCCGGGGGTTGGGTACGTGTATGACGGGCCGCCGGTCCGGCGCTATCCCGCGCGAAGCGGGGAGGGCGGTGATGGCATGGGTGATGGCATGAATAGGGAGGAGAAGAGCGAGGGGGCAAGGCGAGATCCCGATCGGGCGGGACGAGGGTGACGCCTGAAGACTGTCGAGGGTCTCGGTAAGCTGCTCGAGCGGAGTTACCGTGTCCTCCCCGTACTTCACAGGGGTTCGGCGCCGGCGTGGTGCGTCGTAGGGAAGTCAGAAGGCGAGGGGGTCGGCGGGCAGAGCTAGGGCGAGGGCGGCGAGTTGAGAACCTTAGCTACCAGCTCCGCAGGGACGTCATCCACTACCTGGCCGGTGCCGGGGGCGCATGGGATGACGAAGCGGAGGCGGCCGCCCTTTCGTTTCTTGTCGTGGAGGAGGGCCTCGAGGACCCGTTGCGCTGCGACGCCGGAGAAGTGCGTAGGGAGCCCGATCCGGTGGAGGAGCGCAGTCTGCCGCCGAACGAGGTCGCGGTCCGTGAGACCGAGACTGACCCCCAGACGCGCGGCGAGGGTCATCCCGATGGCGACGGCTTCGCCGTGGGAGAACCGTCGGTACGCGGTAGCGGCTTCCAGAGCATGGGCGAAAGTGTGGCCGTAATTGAGGAGCAGCCGGGGGCCGCTCTCGTGTTCGTCCTGACCGACGATCTGCGCTTTTAGCGAGAGGCAACGCAAGACCAAGTCGGAAAGGGTGCCGGGGTCCAGCGCGAGTAAGGCGTCGAGCTGATTTTCCAGGAAGCCGAGCAGACCAGCGTCGACGATAACCGCGTACTTGACGGCCTCCGCCAGGCCGGCGCGAAGCGACCGGGTGCCCGCAGTGGTGGCCAGGGACACGTCAACGAGGACGAAGCGGGGATGGTGCCAGGCGCCGATGAGGTTCTTGGCCTTGGGATGGTTGATGGCGACCTTACCGCCCACGCAGCTGTCGAGCTGCGCCAGGAGGGTGGCAGGGATGTGGACGAGAGGGATGCCGCGCATATACGTTGCGGCCACAAATCCGGCGACGTCCCCCAGTTCCTCGCCGCCGAGGGCGAAGAGGGCAGAGCTGGGGTCTAGACCTTCCTGGAGGAGGAGGCCGTAAAGTCGACCAACGGTTGCCCAGGACTTGGCGGCCTCGCCGGCGGGTAGGACGAACGTAGCGGGGCGGATCCCCGCGGCGCGGAGCGCGTCACGAAGAACATCGCCGTATCGGCGGTCGAGGGCGGGAGTCGTGACGATGGCGCCGCGGCCGGACAGGCCTTCGGTGGCTGCGTTGTGTCCAATCAGGCCCAGTGTGCCGATTCCGACATAGACGGTGTAGCTTGCAGCCGGGGTTCTGACGGGTATCGCCGACTGTTCCCTGTCGGCCAGGAAGGAGAGGATCTTGCGCACGATCTCGTCCACGTCGAGTGCCGAGACGTCTACGACGAGATCTGCCGAGAGATACCTGGGGGCGCGTTCGGTCCATAGGCGGGCGAGGCTTGCCGCGGGGTTGTCTTTGGAGACCAGGGGCAGGTGTTCGGCGGGCCCTAGCCGTTGGGCCAGGAGTTCGGGCGGAGCTACGAGGGCGACAAGCCAGCCCCACTGCCGAAGTCGCGCGAGATTGGCGTCGCGGACGACCACCCCGCCTCCGGTAGCGAGGACACCGGAAGGCTTGCGCGTGAGCTGGGCGACCAGGGACGACTCCACCTCCCGAAACCAGCCCTCGCCTCGCGTGCGAAAGAGATCGCTGATGGAAGTCTCGTAGCGACTCTCGATGATCTCATCGGTGTCGAAGAAGGGATACCCGAGGATCTCCGCAAGCCGTCGGCCGACGGAGCTCTTGCCGCTGCCGGGCAGACCGATGAGGACGATGTTTCGCACGACGCGCTTTTAGGTAGCAGAGCCCACCACGAGGCGGAGCTCAGCGTGTGGGCCCTTCGGGGCAAGGGGCAGGTGCGCAGACCTCATCAACCCGTAAAATACGGCGAGGGGCGCGTCGTGGCAAGAGCCCTGAGAGCGCATGTGATGGTGCGGTCTGGGTTGGCGGGGAGCGCGTAGCGGACTGCTCCGAGGCACGGCGGCCACGGGTCGGTTACGCGCGCTGGAACGGAGGGGGTCCTTGTCCGGGGCGACGGCGGTGCTGCTGCACGGCGCGGGGGCGGACTTTGCCGGGCTGAGCTGGAAGCACGTGGCCCCTCGGCTGGCGCGGAGCTTCCGGGTCCTAACTCCGAACCTGCCGGGCCACGGCGGGACCCCGGAGCTGCCCCAGCCCACCACCG
>VAPR01001174.1_pt1 | contig 13861 bp, 13 predicted proteins | sample 3380701 | NCBI WGS metagenome assembly VAPR01 (sample SAMN11536904, study PRJNA540576) | hot springs metagenome | isolation source: hot spring wet sediment | place: Spain: Lobios | collected 2014-01
AAGTTCGGGGGGACCACGGCCTACTCCGGGGGTAAGGTCTGGATTCCCAACAACCACCACATGCGGCGGCTGGGGATCGCCGATTCCCAGGAGCTGCTACGGCGACTGGAGAACTCCCCCTCGCCCTTCTGGCGAGAGCGCCTCGCCTCGGCCAGGGTCAGAGCGGAGGAGTTCCGGCACCTGGAGCAACTGGCCTCCCTCCCCTTTACCGTCAAGGCTGACCTGCGGGACAACTACCCCCTGGGCATGCTGAACGTCCCCATGCGCCAGGTGGTGCGCCTCCATGCCTCCTCCGGCACCAGGGGGAAGCCCACCATCGTCGCCTACACCGCCCAGGATATAGACATCTTCGCCGAGGTCAACGCCCGCTCCCTGGCCGCCGCCGGCGCCACCCCGGACGATGTCATTCATAACGCCTACGGCTACGGCCTCTTCACCGGCGGACTGGGGCTGCACTACGGCATAGAGCGTCTGGGGGCCACGGCCGTGCCCGTCTCCGGGGGGAACACGCCCCTCCAGCTCCAGCTCCTGGTGGACCTGGAGGCTAATGGCCTCTGCTGCACCCCCTCCTACGCCATGCTCCTGGCGGAACGGGCGGCGGAGGCCGGCATCCTGGACCGCCTGCGGCTGCGCTACGCCATCCTGGGGGCCGAGCCCTGGTCCGAGGAGATGCGCCGCAAGATCGAGGAGGCCTTCGGCGGCATCGACGCCTGCGATATCTACGGCCTGAGCGAGGTCATGGGCCCTGGCGTGGCCATCGAGTGCCGGGAGGAGAAGCGAGGACTCCACGTCTGGGAGGACCACTTCTACCCCGAGATCGTCGACCCTCAGACCGGGGAGCCCCTGCCCGAGGGCCAGCAGGGAGAGCTGGTGCTGACCACCCTCACCAAAGAGGCCTTCCCCGTCCTCCGCTACCGCACCGGCGATATCACCTACCTGACCAGCGAGCCCTGCTCCTGTGGCCGCACCATGCGACGCATCGGCCGCATCGCCGGCCGCGTGGACGATATGCTCATCATCCGTGGCGTCAATGTCTTCCCTTCGGAGATAGAGGCCGTCATCATGGCCGACCCTGCTCTGGCCGGCCACTACGCCATCGTCGTCGACCGCAGGGGGGCCCTACCCCGCCTGGAGGTGCGGGCGGAGCTGGCCCACCCCCTGGAGGCGGAGCAGGCGCAGGCGGTGGCCCGGCGCCTGCGGGAGGCCCTGGACACCCGCCTCCGCCTCTCCACCGATGTGGTGATGGAGGCGCCGGGAGCCATCCCCCGCACGGAGGTGGGGAAGGCCCGTCGCGTCTACGAGCGCACCCCCTCGTCCGACCCCTTCCCCGGGCCGGGGCTGGCCGCCGAGCGCTCCTGAGGGACCTCTCCGCCGCCCACCTACCGTAACGCTCCCGGATAGGCTACCCTGGGGCCAGACACTACCTGTCTGCGAGGCCCCGGCGGCGGAGATGAGCGGCAACGGCGACACCAAAGAGCTGCCCGAGGACTGGGTGCTGGCTGAGCTGCCCCTTGAGGCCTTCCTGGAAGGACTCAAGGAGGCCGACGGTGTGGAGGAGAGGGCGGAGGAGCTGGCCTCCCGCCCCGAGGAAGAGATAGAGGAGAGGCTGCGCCGGAGGAAGGGCATCCAGAGCCTCCGCTCCGCCGGGCTGGACTTCGCCGTGCGGCGGGCGCCCGGCGCCCTGCGGGGCACCGCCGTGGTGGTCATCGTAGCCACAGCGGTGGCGGTGGCCCTCTACCGGCTGGGACGTCGGCGCCGCCAGCACCGCGAGGACGAGGGCTCCCCCTGAGGCGGCGCCTACAGCAGGTCCCGCCCGTACTGCCACCAGTAGGCGATGAGGTAGACGCCGGCCAGCACCAGAAAGAGGGCGGCCAGCCGCTGCACGTGGGGCAACACCCGGCGCAGGGGACGCACCGCTGCCTCCCGGAACAGGGCCATGGTCACGGCCACCAAGGAGACCACCAGGCCCATCCCTAACGCATAATAGAGGAACTGCAGCAGACCGCCCAGGAAGCCGCCGGCCAGAGCGCTCCCCACCACCACCAGGAAGATGGGTAGCGTGCAGCCCAGCGACGCCACGGCATAGGCCACGCCGAAGGACAGCGCCAGCCAGGGTGCCCGCCCCTCCGGCGCCACCACCTGGGTGGCCGGCGGCAGCACCAGGTAGTGGCCTGGCCACAGGAGCCAGAGCCCCAGTCCCACCAGCAGCGCCCCCACCACCAGGGAGGCCCAGGGGAAGAGCTCCAGGAGCTCCCTCGCCCCGGCGGAGACCGGGAGACCCACCAACCCGAAGACAAGCACGAACCCCAAGGTCACCAGGGCACCCATCAGGAGGGAGCGCAGCAGGCGGACGGCCAGCGGTGGTGGACCCTCGACGCCCTCGCCCGGGCGATAGCCCAACTGCAGGGCAGCGAAGGAGGGCAGCATGATGAAGCCACAGGGATTGAAGGAGGCCGCCATCCCGGCGGCGAAGGAGTAGGCCAGGGGCAACCCCTGCACCAGTCGCTGCAGCGGCTCCAAGTAGGTCTGAGGGTCGGGCAGGCCCATCGTCACCCCCCTGAGGAGGCCGCGGCGCCGCAGGCGCCTCTCCCAGGGCCACTTTCAACCTACACCCTTTCGCACCCGGGCGTCCACGGGGCCACCTGCTCACAACCTGCTATCGAGCGGGAGCCCGCGAGAGACGGGACTTGAGGCGCTGGGCGCGGGCGTAGGGCTCCCGGATGCGGGCCTCCGGCACCCTGCCCTCCCGGACCAGCCTCTCGATCAGCTCTATCGTCCTGAGGGCGATGTCCGGCTCGTAGACGGAGTTGTTGGCGATGGCCAGGATGTCCACGCCCGCGTTGATGGCTAGCTCCACCGCCCCCTCGTAGGGATAGTGCTGGCGGATGGCCCCCATCTGCATATTGTCCGCGATGACGGCGCCATCGAAGCGCAGCTCCTGGCGCAGGAGGCCGGCGATGACCTCACGGGGGAGGGTGGCCGGGTACCGGGGGTCGAGGCGGGCGTTGAAGACGTGGGCGGTCATGACCACGTCGGCATCGCCGCTGGCGCTGAGTTCCTTGTGGAGGCGGGGTCGTTCCGCTCCCCCAGCTCCTGGTGAGAGACAGTGGGCGAAAAGGCGTGCTTCTCGTTCAGGCGGGCGTTGAGGCCGCCCTCTTGGTCGGCGCGGACGATGAGGGTCGTGCGGGAGAGGGCGTGCAGGCCTTCGATCAGCTCGCGCACCTGCTGGGGAGACTGGACGTTGCGCAGGGGCGAACGCGTCGGCACATCGAAATCGAAAAGGAAGACGCCGCCCAGCCCCTACTGACGGATGACGGGGGCGATGTCCGCCTCGGCCGCCGTCAACCCGCGGAAGCCCACCACCAGCATCTGGGCTATCATGGCCCGCAGCGATGGCCCGGCGGGCGTCGCCCCGCTCGTCTCCGGCGTCTCCAGCGAGACCGCCGGCGATGGCTGCGATCTCTCCCGCCCGGCGCCGCAGGCGTAGAGGGCGAGGTAGCCACAGGCCTCGCCGCCAGCTTCAAGAAGGAGCGTCTGGAGACCAGACCGCGGTGAGCCTGACCCCTGTTCATGGGCCTACCTCCGGTGGCACAGCCCTATGGTAACGTCCTCTCTCCGCTCAGGGCAGCGGCCTGGCGAGCGGGAGCGCGAGTTCGGGACGCTGGCGGAGTGATACCTGTCTTGGCGGGGAAGGAGGCCCACTACGACCAGGGGCGGACGGGATGGCCCGGGCGGGGCCAGCCCAAGGTAGGAGAGGCCGGCCGCCTCTCTGAGAGTCGTTTGGCTCCCCGGGCAGGACTCGAACCTGCAACCTGGCGGTTAACAGCCGCCCGCTCTACCGTTGAGCTACCGGGGAACCCTGTCGATGCCTGGCTGCGGAGCCAGGATTCGAACCTGGACCAAGGGATCCAAAGTCCCCTGTGCTACCGTTACACCACTCCGCAGCCTGTCCCTGGAGATATGGTCCCGGGCTGGTGCCGAAGGCCGGACTCGAACCGGCACGAGGGCTTCCCCTCAGCGGATTTTGAGTCCGCCGCGTCTACCAGTTCCGCCACTTCGGCGCGCGTCTCAGCAGGGACAGACGTGCTCTCGTATCCTGCTCCGCTGCCAGAGTCGATTGTGACCGATGTCGTTTTAACATGTCAAGCTCGGCCCAGGCGACGCCTGACCCACACCAGAACCTTGACGCCCTCTCTCCGACGCGCGCGGGCCCTCTCGCCCCCGCGCTGGCTCAGCTCCCGCTCCCGCCCCTCTGGGACGCCCGGGGGAAGGGGAGGAGCGGTTCCGTTCCCGCCGGGGAGGAGCGTCGCCAGGAGCGGGCCACCACGTCCACGGAGGCGCCCCGGCGCAGGAGCCGGCCGAACTCCTCCGCCGGCATCGGCCGGCCGAAGAGGAAGCCCTGGACCTCGTAACAGTGGAGGCGCTGCAGGAAGTCGAGCTGTTCGCTGTTCTCCACGCCCTCGGCGATGACGCGGAGCGCACAACTGCGGGCCAGGGTGACGATGGCCGTCACCATAGCGTTCCCTGTGGAGTCCTTGCCGATGTCTCGCACGAAGGAGCGGTCTATCTTGAGGATGTCCAGAGGCAGCGCCTTCAGGTAGTTCAGGGAGGAATGTCCGGTGCCGAAGTCGTCCAGGGAGACGAGGAAGCCCATCGCCCGCAGCTCCTTCAGGAGGGCGATGGCAGCATCCATGTCCCGCATGATGGCGCCCTCCGTGACCTCCAGCACTAACCGGCCGGGCTCGACTCCTGTCTCCTCCAACAACTGGCCCAGCAGGGGGACGAGGCCCGGGCGCTGCAGCTGTCGGGCCGATATGTTCACTGTCAGGGCGATGGAGGGCAGGCCGGCCTCCTGCCAGGCCCGCAGTTGCCGGCAGGCCTCCTTCAGCACCCACGTCCCCAGGGGAACTATAAGGCCGCTATCCTCCGCCAGGGGAATGAAGGAGTCCGGCAGCATCAGGCCCTTCTCCGGGTGCTGCCAGCGCACCAGCGCCTCGGCGCCGAAGACGCGGCCGTTCCGCACGTCCACCTGCGGCTGGTAGTAGAGCAAGAGCTCGCCCCGCTCCAGGGCTCGCCAGAGCTCGCTCTGGAGGGTCAGCCACTGGGACATGCTGGCGTCCATACTGGGGCTATAGAGGCGGTAGGAGTCGCCACCCTCCTCCTTGGCCTTGTACATGGCGATGTCGGCGTTGCGAAGCAGGGCCTCGGCATCCTGGCCGTCCTCCGGGAAGACGGTGATCCCCAGGCTGGCGGTGACGCGAAACTGGCGGCCCAGGATCTCCTGGGGCTCTCGCACCCGCTGCAAGACCCTCTCCGCTACTTCCACCGCCTCCTCGGCGGAGGCATCGGGCAGGAGGAGGGTGAACTCGTCGCCCCCCACGCGGGCCGCCATATCGCCCTTGCGGATGATGGTCTCCAGCCGGTGGGCTATCTGCTGGAGAACGTGGTCGCCCAGGGTATGGCCGAAGGTGTCGTTTATGAACTTGAAGCGATCCAGGTCTAGGAAGATGACCGACATGCGCCGGTTGCGCTGCCGCGCCTCCCGCAGCGCCTGGGCCAACCGCTCTTCAAAGTAGTGGCGGTTGGGCAGGCCGGTGAGGGCGTCGTGGTAGGCCATATGCTTGATGGTGTCCTGGGCCTGTTGCAGCTCCGTGAGGTTCTGCTCCAGCTCCTGGGTTCGCCTCAGGAGGGAGTCGGCCATGCGGTTGAAGTCCCGGGCCAGGGACGCCACCTCCACCGGCCCCCGCTCCGGCACCCTGACGTAGAGGTTTCCGGCGGCGATGGAGCGGGCGCTGGCCTGCAGCGTCAGGAGGGGCCGCGTGACGGAGAGGACGACGATAGCCGCCTCCAGGGCGCCTATGAAAAGGGCGAAGCCGCCCAGCCCCACCTGCACCCACAGCATACGGGTCAGGACACCTTCCAGCCGGACCTTCTCCTCGAGAGAGAGGGTCAGCCAGCGGTCCGTGACGGCGTCCAGGGGAGCGATGACGCGGTCAGCCTCCACGGTCAACCTCCTCCCCAGCTCGTTGGCGTCCACGGGCTCCCCTCTCAGATAAGCCTGAACGGCGTTGTCGACCTGACTGCGGAAGCTGTCCACGCGGTCGATGAGCCCCTGGATGAGGCGCGCATCCTCCTCCAGCCCCAGCGCCCGCGCCTGGGCCATCGCCGTCTCCAGATCCTGCCGGCTGGAGGCGATGGCCTGCTGATAGGCCAGGAAGTAGCCGTGCTCCTTGAGGGAGGCGAGAGCGGCCAGAGAGGCAGCGGCCCGCAGGAACTCGCCGCGCGCTCGCTGCATGATGGTGGCAGTGGTGGAAGTGCGCTCAATGGTGTTCATACGCTCCCGATGCCCCTGGATGCCGAGGATAGCTGCCACGGTGAGGGCCAGCAGCAGGAAAAGCATCAGAGAGACCGCGAAGGCCATGCGGCCACGGGCCGAACCAAAGAGACCCCGGGGCATCCTCACTCTCCCTGTCTGAAAGACCCTCCGCTACTCGCTCAAGTGATGGGACGCGGGAGCACGCCAGACTGTTACGGCCGCCGATCAGGGTTTTCCCCTAGAGGTTGGTAGCGACGACTATGGCCAGCAGGGGCTGCAGTCAGGCATTTTTCGCGCTTGGTTTAGTTACTCCAGGGCGCATCATCGGTCTGCGCGCCTTCACTTTACCGGTGAAAAAGAGTAACAATGCCGCTGTCGCGCTGTCTCTTACTCTGGAGGCCTGTAGGAAAGTAAGAGATATGGAGCACTTCTCGGGACCGGGGCTGGCCACGCTGGTGATCGGCGGCGGGGAGAGGCTTCTCCTGGCCAGCGCCGGAGCGGAGTCCCTCTTCGGCTATCCCTGGGAGGAGCTGAGGCAGCGTCCAGCCAGCGACCTGCTGGAGCCCTGGCCGCCCCCCCGGGAGGCCGCGGACTGGAGCGATGCCGGGATAGATGTCGTCCCCTGCCTCTCCGTGGTGCGACGGGACGGCATGCGCACCCCCGTGCGGGCCATCCTCTCCCGCGTGGAGTGCGAATACGGCCCCGCCATTATGCTCACCCTGCAGCGGGACGGGAGCCCGGGGCACGATTGTCCCACGGCCGCCCTGGAGGCGGCCATCTTCCAGGCGCAGCGCCTGGCCAGCTTCGGCCAACTGGCCAGGGCGGTGGCCCATGACCTGAACAATTACCTCTCCGTCATCCTGAATTACACCAGCTTCGTAGCCGATGGACTTCCCCGCCAAGATCCCCTGCGTGAAGACGTGGAGGAGATACGGCGGGCCGCCGAGCGGGCGGCCGGGCTCACCCAGCAGCTCCTGACCTTCGGCCGCCCGCACAGAGCTTCTTCGGCCAGGGCGGACCTCAACCAGGTGATCTCGGAGACGGCCAGGCTCCTCCAGCGGGCCATCAGCGAGCGCTATCGCCTGTTCCTCTCTCTGGATCCGACGGTGGGAGAGGTCCGCATGGACGAGGGGCACCTGGAGCAGGTGCTGGTGAACCTGGTCCTCAACGCCCGGGACGCCATGCCGGACGGCGGGACCATCGCCATAGAGACGGACGCCGTGGAGCTGTGGTCGGGCCCCAGCTATCCCTCCCTGATACCCGGTCGCTACGCCTATCTGCGAGTGAGGGACACGGGCTGCGGCATGACGCCGGAGGTGCGGGCGCGGGCCTTCGAGCCCTTCTTCACCACCAAGGCCCACGGCGTCGGCTCCGGGCTGGGGCTCTCCATAGTCCACTCCCTGGTCCGTCAGGCAGGGGGCCGCGTCTGGCTGGACTCCCGGCCTGGCGAAGGGACCACCGTGACCGTATGCCTGCCAGCATGCCGGTGACCAGCGGACGGCCGTCGCAGCGCGGGATGGAGGGACCGCTGTGAGGGAGGAAGTGAAGGAAACGCCCAGAGTCCTGGTCGTGGACGATAACGAGCAGCTACGCCAGATGATGCAGAGGCTGCTGCGCCGTTCCGGCTATCAGTGCGCCATCGCCGCCGACGGCCTGGAGGCCCGCCGCCACCTGGAGGGTGAGCGCTTCGACGTGGTCCTGTGCGACCTCAACATGCCCGGGGAGTCCGGCCTGGGCCTCCTGAAGCACATAGTGCGCCACCACCCGGGGACGGCCGTGGTCCTGGTCACCGCCGTGGACGACCTCAGCGTGGCCATGGCCGCCCTGGAGCTGGGCTCCGCCGGCTATATCATCAAGCCCTTCCGTCCCACCGAGGTGCCGGTGGCGGTGGCCGTGGCCCTGCGCAGTCAGCGCCTCACCCTGGAGAACCGCTCTTACCTGCGGGTGCTGGAGCGGGTGACGTCCCTACGCAGCGGCGCCGCCGAGCGGAGCGCCCTGACGAAGCCCAGCGCCACAGAGGGGCTCCCCGAACTCGTCGAGACGGGGGACCCCCAGCGTCTGGCGGAGGCGGCCGGCCTCCTGGGTAGCCAGGAGGGGAGCGGGGCTGACGAGCCCCAGCGGGTGCGCCAGTACGTGGGGCTGCTGGCCGACAAGCTGGGCATGCCCCCCGAGCGCAGCGAGATGCTCCGCACCGCCGCCGCTATCCACGACATCGGCAAGCTCATCATTCCGGAGACCATACTCCTGAAGCCCGGCCAGCTCACCCCCCAGGAGTTCGAGGTAGTCAAGGCCCATTCCTCCCTGGGCGGCAGCCTGCTGGCCGAGTCCGGCTCGGAGGTGCTGTCGCTGGCCGCCACTATAGCCTGGACGCACCACGAGCGCTGGGACGGCAACGGCTACCCCCGCGGCCTGGCGGGAGAGGAGATCCCCCTGGAGGGGCGTATCGTCGCCATCGCTGACGTCTTCGATGCCCTCATCAGCCCACGGTCCTACCGGCCAGCTCTCACCATCGATGACGCCGTCAGGGTGCTGGAGGAAGGGCGGGGCAGCCAGTTCGACCCGCAGATCCTGGACCTGTTCCTCAAGTCCCTCGACGAGGTGGTGGAGATTGCGCAGGACCGCTCTACGAAGTGAGATCCGACCGCTCTGGGGGGGCGACCATAGCCCTCAACGCCGCCCCAAGGGGCAGACCAGGGTCATCATAGCCGATGACCACCCCGTGGTGCGGGAGGGGCTGCGACGCCTCCTCACGGCCCATGGCATCGCCGTCGTCGCCCTGGCTGAGTCAGGCGACCAGGCCATCGCCCGGGCGAGAGAGACGCAGCCGGACGTGGCCCTGATAGACGTCCGCCTGCCCGATATGGACGGCATCGAGGCAGCGGAGGCCATAAGGGAGGAGTCGCCGGGCACCGCCATCCTCATCATCAGCGGCTACGAAAGCAGCGAGGACCTGGCCCGCGCCATACGCATCGGCGCCGTAGGCTACCTCTGCAAGACGACGCCACCGGAGGCGCTGGTGGAGGCGGTGCGCCTGGCCAAAGGGGGCGGCTCCCTCATCGACCCCCGGCTGCTGGCCAGCCTCCTCAAGCAGGCCAACGGCCACCGGAGCGAGGCCGACGCCGCGGGAACGGGGCCACTGGGCCTGCTCAGCCCGCGGGAGCGGGACGTGCTGAGGCTCATCGTCCGCGGCCTGAGCAACAAGGAGATCGCCCGGGAGATGAACTACAGCCTGGGCACCGTCAAGAACATGGTCCACCGCATCCTGGAGAAGCTGGGTGCCGCCGACCGCACCCAGGCGGCGGTCTACGCCGTGCGGGCAGGCCTAGAGCCCCACCGGCCGGCCGCCGACCGACCGCTGAACGGGCCTCGTCTCCTGGACTGGCGGGCCTAGCTCCCCGGCGACAGTTTGGGGGCAACCGGCGGGAAGCTTTTCCCCGTCGCCGCGCCTAGCCTCTTCGACAGGGGCACGACCCCTGACCGAAACGAGGAGGCGAGGCATGGAGGTCTCCAGAGAGGAGGGGGGCACGCTCCCCCAGGCTGCCCCTGAGAGGGCAGCGACGCGCCAGGAGCTCCTGCGGCGGGCCCTCCGCCTGCGGTGGCTGGGCCTGGGGCTGCTCTTCCTCGCCGCTTTCCTGAGCTTCTTCGTCCGTCTGGCGCCGGCGGTGGCCATTCCCAATCTGAGAGAGGCCTTCGCCCTCAACTCGGCGCAACTGGGGCTCCTGACGTCCATCTACCTGTGGCCCTTCGCCCTGATGCAGCCGGTGGTGGGGCTGCTGACGGACTCCCTGGGGCCACGGCGGACAGTGGCGGGATTCCTGCTGACCGCGGCGGTGGGGCAACTGGTCTTCGCCGTGGCGCCCTTCTTCCCCCTGGCCCTGGCGGGGCGGGCCCTCTCCGGCGTGGGCTTCTCCACCCTGTACGTCAGCGCCGCCCGCATCATGGCGGAATGGTTCCGCCCGCGCGAGTTCGGCACCCTGACCGGGCTGTGGACATCGGTGGCCAACGTGGGGGCCCTCACGGCCACGGCGCCCCTGGCGGCGCTGATCGCCCTCATGGGATGGCGAGGCAGCTTCGGCCTCATCGGCGCCCTGGTGCTGGCCACGGTAGCCCTCATCTACCTCCTCGTCCGGGACCGCCCGGCCGACTTGGGGCTGCCCTCTCCAGCGGAGCTGGACGGACAGCCCAGGCCGACGACCCCGCCCCCGGCCATCCCCCTGCGGCAGGGGGTGGCCCTGGTGCTGAGGGAGCGCAACACCTGGCTGCTGGGCGGCTTCGCCATCACCTCCTTCGGCACCATGACCATGATGCAGGGCTTTCTGGCTGTCCCCTACCTGATGGACGTCTACGGGAAGGGGCGCCAGGAGGCGGCCAACTATCTCACCCTGTGGGCGGTGGGTCTCATCATCGGCTGCACCCTGTGGGGCTACGTAGCGGACCGCGTCCTGGGCAGTCGCAAGGGGGTGGTGGTTACGGGAGTGGCGGCCTACTGTCTTCTCTGGCTGCTGCTCGCCCTCGTCCCCTCTGGCCTGCCGGACGCCCTCCTGTGGCTGGCCATGCTGTGGGGCGGCCTGACCGTCTCCACCTGGATACCGTCCTATCCCCTCCTGAGGGAGTCACTGCCACCGCAGGTGGTGGGGACGGCGATGGGTGTGCTGAACCTGTTCTACTGGCTGGGGGGAGCCCTCTACCAGCTTCTGGGGGGTCTGGTTTTGAAGGCGGCGGGCGGGGAGGGGGAGGTCGCCCCCGCAGGCGCCTACCGGGCAGTCTTCTGGCTGGCCCTGGGCTCGGTAGCCCTGGCCATACTCCTGGCCTCCCTCACCCGGGAGCGGCGGAGCGCCCCCCGCTGACCAGAAAAGGAGGCGGCCCCAGCCGGGGGCGGCCTTTCCCGACTCTCCCTCCCTGCCAGCCGGTCCCTCGGACGCAGGTAGAGACGCCGCGCCCTCAGCCTGACTTCTCACAACCGGCCAAGCCGCGGGAGCATAAAAAATAATGGAGCGGAAGACGGGATTCGAACCCGCGACCTCCTCCTTGGCAAGGAGGCGCGCTACCGCTGCGCCACTTCCGCTCCTGCCCCCGCAAGGGGGCCCGGGCCTTAATATAACACATGGGGGAGGTGGTCTGACAAGGGCCGCCTTGACATTAGGCCGGTGCCCATAATAGGCTGCGGCTGACACCTCCCGACCTTCAGGAGGCCATCCATGCCCCGTATTCGCAAAGGCATCGACATAGAGGCCACCCCGGAGCAGGTCTTCGCCGAGATCGCCGACCCGGCCCGTCAGACGGAGTGGGCCCTCCCCTTCCGGGAGATCGAGGTGGTGGAGGGAGACGGCAAGAGTCAGGGGAGCGTCCAGCGCTGGCAGTTCAAGGTGGGCCCGCGGGCGGAGACGCTGACCGCCATCGTCACCGATTACAAAGAGAACCGCAGCATCGCCAGGGAGGTGCGGGAAGGTCCCCTCGCCTACCGGGACCGCCTCTCCGTCGTCCCCCAGACGGGGGAGGTCACCCGCGTGGAGTGGCTGGTGGAATATGAGCCCCCCATGGGGATGCTGGGGCGGCTCATGGACGCCCTCCTCATGAACCGCGTCTTCCAGAACGACATCGAGACCTCGCTGGAGCGCCTGAAGGTCAGGCTGGAGGGCTGAGAGCGGCCTCCGCCGAGCAGAGTGGATAGAATCAATTAGAATAGTGTTAAAATAGCGGGTCGTGAGGGGAGGTAGGTGGGCATGACCAGCGCTAACGGCAACGACTCCCACCCCCTGGCGGAGATCCCGGAGGCAGTCCCTGGTTTCTCGCGGGCTGCCACCGCGCCGCCACTGGAGGAGAGCTTCTCACCCCAGGCCTACTCCGCCCAGGTGGCCCACGCCACCAATCTGGTGCGGTTCATCCTGGAGCGTCTGGACGCTGAGATCGCCAAGACGCGCCGCACCCTGGAGGAGCTGGAGGGCCACCGCAACCGGCTCCTGTTGCAGTTGCGGGAGATAGTGGAGGAGCACGCTAGCCTCTAGGTAGGCCCAGGCCCCGCAGGGCAATGATGTTGCGCTGCACCTCGGAGGTGCCGGCGCCTATTGTCTGCTGGACGACCGAGAGGTAGCCGTGGGCGATGGCGCCAGACCAGAGGGCGCGGGGCGAGCCCTCGCGCAGGGCGCCGTAGAGGCCCAGGATGGCCACCCCCAGGTTGTAGAGCCGCTGGGCCAGCTCGCTGTTGAAGAGCTTGACCATGGCGGCCTCCGGACGGTAGTCCAGCCCCCTGTCGCGCATGAGGACGGCGCGGTAGAGGAGGAGCCTGGCCAGCTCGAAGCCGATGGCTATATCCGCCAGCCCCTGGCGGGCCATCTCCCGTTGCGGGCCCAGGTCGTGCTCGCGCACGTAGCGGACCAGAGCGCGAAAGGCCCGCCAGTAGAGGAAGGCCCGGTAGACAGTGATGCGCTCCGCCCCCAGGGCCGAGTTCATGAGCTGCCAGCCCCCGTTCTCGGGGCCGACGCGGGAGTACCGGGGCACCCGCACGTTGTCGAAGATGACCTCATTGAACTCGTGGAGGTCCAGCATGTTATAGAGGGGCCGCACCGTCACCCCGGGGGCGTCCATGGGGACGATGAGCACCGATATCCCCTGGTGCTTGGGCACCGCAGGGTCGGTGCGGGCCACCAGGAGACAGAAATCGCTCTGGTGGGCGCCGCTGCTGAAGATCTTGCGGCCGCTGACCAGGTAATAGTCCCCCTCAGGGATGGCACGGGTCTGGGCGCCCGCCAGGTCGGAGCCCACCTCCGGCTCGGTGTAGCCCAGGCACCAGGTCTCCTCTCCCCGGGCCATGCGGGGCAGGTGCTCCCGCTTCTGCTCCTCCGTCCCGAAGGCCAGAATGAAGGGGCCGACGATGCAACGGCCCAGGGCATCGGCGGCGGGGCCGCCATGGAGGCCGATCTCCTCCTCCACCAGGAACTGCTCGAAGTTGGAGCGGCCGGCGCCGCCATACTCAGTGGGCCAGTTGAGGGCGAGCCAGCCCCTGGCCCCCAGCTTCCGCTCGAACTCGCGGTGGGGCATGTAACCAGGGGGGACAGGCACCGGGTCCGTATCGTGGTCCGCGCCCAGCTCCTGGCGGAGCCATTCACAGACCTCCCTCCTGAGCGATTCCTGCTCCGGCGTCAGGCGGAACTCCATGGCGTCGCCCCCCTCTCTGGTGTCACCGTTAGTGTAGACGCAGTTAACGCGGTTGTAACAGCCCCCTCGTTGACCGTCCTATCTAGAGGTGGTTAAATGACATTGAGAGATTTCATAATTGGCATAGAACGAAGTTATGAAACTCCCTCGCTCCTGAAAGGAGCGACGCAATAGAGCGTAGGAGGGACGCTTACATGTGGTCTGTCCAGATATGCGGAGCCGGGCGTGCCGGGGACGGCACCAACACGCAGGTGCTCACCCTGGGTCAGGTCTTCAAAGACCTGGGCGCCTGGAGCTTCATCTGGCGGGATGAGGTCTACTCCAACATCCAGACCAGGGACAGCGCCTTCGGTCTGAGGGTGGCTGACCAGCCCGTCTACGGCCCCGACG
>VAPR01001175.1_pt1 | contig 13859 bp, 18 predicted proteins | sample 3380701 | NCBI WGS metagenome assembly VAPR01 (sample SAMN11536904, study PRJNA540576) | hot springs metagenome | isolation source: hot spring wet sediment | place: Spain: Lobios | collected 2014-01
AAGGCTTTACGACCCATCCCTAGGCAGGTTCTTGTCGAGGGATCCCATCCAAGGAGGATCGGCCAACGACTACGAATACGGAGCTGGGAATCCTATCGGTAACATCGATGCCTCCGGGCTCGCTGCTGGGCAGTTGGATTGGGATGCATTGGGGGCAGCTATCTGTAATTGGGCTCTTACCAACCCAGACATTGCCGAGTCTCTGGTTCCAGGTCTGGTGGCTGTATGTGCGGGCTATAAGCCGCCGCGCCGGACTACCTTCAGGACAACGAGCGGACGAGAGTATTCCATCTATACATACGGCAACCAGCGCTACGCCATTTATGAGGTGAGGAGAGGGCATGTGGTGGCTCGGCCAGAGGGGATAAAAGAGCTTGCACGAGCGTTGTGGATTGCCGAACTGGATTACAACTTGTGGTTCTTTTACCGGGCAGGTCCTACCGCCGCCCCTGGCTTCAAGCGCATAGGCAAGTGTGCTTATACTGCGGGTGGAGCTGTGCTGACTAGTCTAACTATTGTTGTACCTGGTCCATGGCAAGCAGCTGCAGTAGCTGGAACCTCTTCCGCAGCAATCATGGCTGGTGACGCGCTGCTGTTCGGGTGCTAGCCGGTGGTGCTAGCTAACATGAGCCGATCTCGTATCCTCGTGCTCCTTTCGGCAATGGTCGTAGCCGTATCTCTCGCAGCCGTCACAGGCTGGGGTCGAAGTTTTGCTATAGCGATAAGCGATCGCATCTCCCCCATTTGCCGACTTTTTTCCAGCGGCTATTACTGCAGCTCCTGGCTCTTCAGCAACATCGTCGGCGCTTTCCTGTCGGCGGTGCTTGTGTTGGCCGTTAGCAAGTCTGCCCAAGGGACAAGTAACGGCGAACAGGCATCCGGCCACACCGAGTGGGTCACCTTGGAGCTTCCCAAGCCCCTAATCCGGAAAACCGTCGCCATGGCATGGATCACGTTCGCAACGCTTGTGCTCTCTCCAATTCTTCAGTGGTGGCCGTGGGCTATCGCCCTGCTCTACCTAGCGGTAGCCCACGTGACACATGTGCCGGCCGACGATTTACCACCAGATGTACAGGTTGTGCAAAGAAAGCTAGCGAGGTTCGAGCGAGGCGACATTCGGCGCGGACTCATCGGGAGAATCGTCAGGCTATCGTGGTTTGGCCTATTCATGGTTATGTTCGATCTCGCCAAGTTAGAAACCTACTTTCACCGTCTAATGCTAGGACTGTATCTGCTCCCGGCCGCTTTAGATGTAAGTTCTAGTAGCCCCGGTTATTTGCGCTTGTGGCGCACTCTGAGCCGTCGGTCGAGTAGTTGCTACTCTACTCTTGGAGAGGGGATGTCGGAGTCGCCGCGCGAAGGTGCACAAGCGTTTCGCCTGGTATTCTATGCGACCTGGTTCATGTACGCGGCTCGTGTAGCCCTCGCGCTCGGCCCCCCGGTTGGCGCGTTGTTGTGCAGCGGTTTCCGGTGCAATGGAGGGATCGGGCTGGCTTCCGTAGGATTTTGGATGTTAGGTTGTTTGGCCGGAGCCCTTTTCGGTCTGTTCATCGTTCGAGTGTTTTCAGGTTATCCGCTAGTCCAAGCAGGGGTGTATAGAGACATACTGGGCTGGGAACTAGGGAGCAAGGGTCACCCAGGACACAAAGGGTCACCCAGGACACAACTGGATGGCGGAAGGCCTGGGTGAGGGTCAGTATATTCGGGCGCTTGGCGATGTGATGGCTCGGCATAGCGAGACGGCTGAGTAAGTCTGTTCTCGGCAGTCGATTTTCTTGGAGAGATCACGCCAAACGATATAGCTCAATCCAACAAGGCTCATTTACGACTCAACGGCAGATCGCGTCACGCTGACCACACCAAATCGGAGAGAGTCGGCATAGGTGACGGGGCTGTGGCAGGCTCCTCAGGTGACGAACTGCGCCCATGACTTACCCCGAAGCCCGGGATATTCAGAAACACTGCCCTCCGCTTTACGACCCATCCCTAGGCAGGTTCTTGTCGAGATATTGTTATGGCATATCGTTTTTCAGATTCGATGCATCCGGTTTTATGGTCACCAGTACTTCTATATATTCGGCACGAATACCCTTGCTCAAATCGTCAACCCCGCCCCGCACCCGCCGTCAAGCAGGCGCGTGCCGGAGGTCACGTGCGCGCCATCGAGCGCTGCGCCAAAAGGCGGCAAGCACAGGCAAGCACACCTGTTCTTCGTAGGTCTTAGGCCTCCCAGTCCTCTGCTCGCTCCCCCCAGGGTTGACCGTGAATCGTTCGCTACCCATGAGTGCTTCGCCCTCGCATGCTAACGCCGTACCTCAGCCGCGCAGCGCCGCCTCAATTGCAGCAATGTCGATCTTTTTCATCTCCCGTATCGCATCGAACGCGCGCTTGGCGGCAGCGCGGTCGGGACCGGTGATCGCCTCAAGCAACGCGATCGGTATGATCTGCCAGTGCACTCCCCATTTGTCCTTGCACCAACCGCACTCAATCTCTTCACCCCCATTGCCAACGATGGCGTTCCAGTAACGATCTGTTTCGGCCTGGTCGGTTGTTGCGACTTGAAACGAGAATGTTTCATTGTGCCGTCATGTCGGGTCTCCTTCGTGACGAGCCACCCGAAACGGGGGTCCCGACGTGCTCCCAGTCGAAGGCTTCGGCTCGGGCATACGTTTACGCGTCGATGCGCGGGTCGATACTACTACTCCGGAGCGCCGGCTACTTTTGCTTCGAACAGGCCGAAGGAATCCCCGGTTCGGCGGCGTGCCGCGCAGCGGGCCTTCCGCTGCAACCGGTTCTTAGCCGACATTGGATACGCTCTCGAAGAAATCGACGTTTCCCGTCTCGAGCGAATACTCAGCTCCTACGAGGAGGAGTCCATCTTCGTGGATCAAGCGCTAGATGGCTTTCGATCCGTGTCGGAGGTGGTCTACGGCACCACCGGCACGCGTGAGATAGCCTGCGGCGCGTCCCATACCCTACTGCGTGCGCCGCAATCGATCCCAGCAACCGCGCGGATCCACAATCGGGAGGGAGACTCGACCAGCCACACCCAGAAGGTCACGATCGCCCGTCACCAAGAGGTCGGCCCCAGCGGCCAGTGCCGAGGCTAAGACCCAAGCATCATCAGGATCTCGGATACGAACCGGGGCGGGTTCAGACGGCCGAGGCACCACCGTCTCCGTCTCCGCCCGAAGCTCGGAAAACATCCTCGTCAGTCAGAATGCCCTGAGCCTCGGCCAGCGGAAGGATGGCCCGCCGCGAGCGTTCGAAGCGCAGCAGCGCGATCTGGCGCCGCAGGGCGTCGCGCACCACCTCGCTGCGGCTACGACCAAGTTGCTTGCACAGCCGATCGAGCTCCCGCTGGAGCTTGGTGTCGAGCCGGAGCGAATAAAGTAGGTGCCGCATAGCGCTCCGGTGCAGCGGCGGACGGCGGAGAGCCGTTAGCTGCTGCTGGACTCGGAAGGCCCTGCTGCCTATGAGCCCCTATCCAGGATGCTCTCTCATTTTTAAGTTTAAGAGCTCGACGAGGGGGCCGACCATGCCCACGGGCACCACGTCGTCACCGCACTTGGCATCCGCCTCGATGGCCAATCCATCCACTCGAAAGACCTCAGGGAGATCGATCCGATGGTGCTGGGCGCTCACTGCCAGCCCGGCACGCGCCCGGCTTGTTCTATCCACTCACTGATCTCCGGCGCTTCTGCTTCCTCCAGAGTCCTCAGCTTGACGTAGCGGGATCGATCGGTATCGCCCAGCGGAGGCGGCGAGTCGAAATCAGCGCCGCCCAAAAAGACGAGATTCACCGATACGTTATAGGCCACCATCTCGATAATCCATCCGAGATCCGGCAATCCGTAGTAGGCCTTTCCCCACTTGATCGCGTACTGAAGCCCCGGATGGATCTTGCGGATTTGCTCGTCCAGGTAAGTGACGATGGGGTTCACATCCGGCTTCACACGCCTTATCCAATCGTCGATCTCGGAATGGCTCACGGACGGAACCGGCGGCTTCCTTCTCGTATACGGCTTACGAGACTTCTTCACTGAATATCCTTTGGCCGACGGATTATAGCGTTTCTGTTCGACGGCGGCCGCGGAGCCGGGGTCGAAGGTAGGGCCGCCGTGGCGATGCTATCCCAGCGGCAGTCACCGCCGGGTTCGTCGCGAAGCCGCACGCCTCGAAGATAGTTATTCCAATGCTAGGGGCGCTCATCACGTCCGCAAGCCCGACGAACCGCAAGCGGTCTGGGGCCGGGCTAGGGTGAGCATGCCTCACCACGGAAATGATCCGGTCGCCGGAGCGGAGCACCGCCGATACACCACTTGGCTATTCCTACTTACGCAGAAACTGTCCTCCCAAGCAAAGACGCCGCGATGGGAAGCGAGATGGACCCGATCTTAGACTCGCTTGGCCGGATTCTACGCTAGCGTTGGCATCGGCGCTAGATCGCCAAACCCGCGGGCCTTCCCGCAGACGCACGCATCATCCGTCCGCGTCCGCCCCCGATTGACAGTACCAGACATGACGTCCCACCGAAGGCATTGGAGGTCGCTATGCGCGCTCATGAACCCGGTCATCAGGTGCAAAAACAACGTTACGGCGTGGCCAGCTACCGCCGTGGTAATTCCTATGACGGCTGGCTGTTCAGTTTCTAAGCCCTCTACGCATCCCTCGCGTTCGAGTAATTGCCGATCTGCCCTGAACATGCTGTCGGCAGCGATGCGTTTTGCATTCAGGAATTGCTTGCACCAAAGACACGGGAGGTCAGGACGAAGGATGTCTACTGCTCCGGTCGCGCCCTCCGTACCCGTCGACCCCACGGCTATTCGAACCCCAACGTTGATGACCGGCACAAGGTATTGGTAAGCGATCTGGTTCACGACTGAGCGACCCCAGTAATCGTCCGTGCAGAGCAAGATGCATCACGGTTTCGGAGCTCTCGGGCCGCGTCGTTTAACGCGATGTTTAGGGCAATGGCCCTAACGCGCGCTTGAGGATTGATGCGGCGCAGGTGCCGAGCGATAACCTCCGTTTTCTGCGCCTGACGATCATGATGCAGTGAGTCCGGGAACGTTCCGTATACCCTCGACAGGTTAGAGGTCTCCAAGTCGTCGGGGTCGATCAAGAGAAAGTCATGGACCCCTAGCCGGGTCACCTGCTCGGCTATCGAGGAACCCGTCCCACCCGTTCCCACCACAGCGACCTTCGACGCAGCGATCCGCGCCTGTCCATCTTCCCCAAAGCCTTGATCTGTCTGTCGTAGGTGGACCTAGCATCTGGTGCGAGCTTAGTAGTATTCCTCTCATATAGGCGGATGTGATCACCTAGCACCAGGATCTCATCTACTGGAACTGGCTCCTTGGATTCTCGAGGCCATATGCGGCCCTCAATACTGCCCGGTGTCACCAGCACGCTCGCAACGGGCGCTGGCGCAGGCAAGCACTCTTGCAAGACCCGCGCCACGCGTTCCTCGCCGATGTCGTCGGCCAAAGAGTAGGATGTGGGGGACGGATGGATGTGCAGAGCATTGCTCCTAGGTCGTTAGCCTCGCACAGCGAGATAAGACCGTTGATCGCCACCGGATGTGGCCGTAGTTGGTCTGTTTGTCTGAGGGCGAACGCATAGGGCGGGACTTCAACGAACCGGCGGACCAGAACGTCGGTCCCATCCTCGTGTGTGGCGAGTCTGACTAGCCCGAACAATGCACCCTCGCACGCATCCTCTCTCCTCAGCTGCTCTTTCAGTAGTTTGAGATCCGTAGCCGCGATCTTGATCCGATACCTCATGTTGCTGCTCTTTTCAAGCCCTCGTTGACGAACTCGATGAACGTGCGGAGGTCGTCAATCCCTGGATTCCATCGCTTCGGATGCCACGAGAAACGTCGCCACCCTCGCCCTAGGTGCTTCTCAAAGCAGTCGGCGTTTCGTGGTGGTTCTCCATCGACCCTCATCAGTCCGGGATCGGTCCAGAACATGTCAGGTTGTCCGTTCGGGTAGCAGTGGGGGAGCCGCAAGAGGAGGGTAGTGCTAGTCGTGTTGTATCCCGAGGGGAGCGGGTAATCTGAAAACAGCACGTTCGCGCAGCCCTCCGCGTCCCTCAGTTCGACCGAAAAGCCTTCAGTGCGAAGCGCTTCTACCTCCCCCACGAGTCGTATGGGGAGCATCCTCAGCTCCCGAACGTTCCAGGAGGCACGACCCGGAAGCGCTCCCCATTTTTGACGGACACCGGCATTAGCACGGTAATGTCAACTTTCATCTTACTGTTTGTGTTACCAGCATTGCCCATATACGCACTATAGTGTAACAACCCGATGCAGTTGCAACAATTTGGGGAGTACTATGATGTCGGTAACCGTCTGAGATGTTGCCCCGAAAGGAGGATGGCCGTGGCGCTCGCTGAAAACCTTACGCGTGCACGTCAGGAAATCGGCTACCCACAGGACGACGTAGCCAAAGCCCTCGGCGTCACCCGCACCATGGTCAGTTATTGGGAGTCCGGCAAGCGGCGCCCAAATGAGCGCCAGATAGCAGCACTTGCACGGCTCTACGGGGTCGATGTGGGCGACCTCGTCGAAGGGCCTTCTGGTGCACCAGCGGCCGACCTTGCCCGGATGATGTTCAGAGGCGAGCCGGACCTCCGTCCAGAAGCCAAGCGGGGCCTAAAAGACTTCGTCCGTTTCCTCGATACCTACGCAAAGCTTGCAGCAGAGGTCGGCTTTGATATCCACGGGCTTCGCCAAAGCCCCTTCGTCTCAGCGCCCGGTTTCGACAGGCTCGAAGACGCACGACGCAAGGCCGGGGAAGTCCGGGCCCATCTGCGGCTCGGTCTCGGTCCCGTCGGAAACTTAGACGTCGTCTGTGAGCTCCTGGGGGTTACGGTCTACCGGACCGCCCTCGGTGCCGACGTCGAGGCTGGGATATCTGGTGCCTTCCTCAAGCATCCCAAGGTCGGGTTCTCCGTCGTTGTGAATCTACAGATGACGCCGGGAAGGCGGCGATTCACGCTAGCGCACGAGCTGGCGCATGCCCTCTTCCACAGTGACCGCTCTAGCCATGTCATCTCGCGTCCCGGCAACGACGGACGGGAACAATTTTCCAACGCCTTCGCAGGAGAGTTCCTCATGCCGACGGAGGGGATCCGCCGGGCGATGGAGGGATACGGCATCGGGCCACGAATTAAGAGCCCGGCCGATGTTGTGCATCTGCAGCGATTCTTCCAGGTCTCCTATGCAACGGCACTCGTCCGGCTGCGTCAGGCCCGGATGCTCTCGGCTCGGCAATTCGAGGACTTCCAGCAGATCCAGCCGGTCTTGTTTGCGGAACGGCTCGGATATGAGCCGTCCGATGAGGAATATGGCCAAGACATAGAGCGGAGGCGCATGCAGCGATTTCCGGCAAACTTTCTTAGGGTGCTGCGCCTTGCATTGTCCGAGGAGGTCGTCTCCGTCTCGACGGCGGCATCGCTCACCGGACTCTCGTTCGACGAGATCGAGCAGCTACTGCGGGACGATCAACCCGTCGACAACGAGACTCGGCGCGAGCTCGCCGACTTTGCGATGGCGCACGTAGTGGATGGTTGAGGCCGTCGTCGACACAGTCGTATTGCGCTACTTCCTCTTGGTCGGGCGCCAGGATCTGCTTGTTACGCTACTGGGGAGGCCGCTGATGGTCCCTCGTGCAGTCTTCGACCCCGACGAGGGCGACGTATCCGAAGATGCAATGAGCGAGATTACGAGGAGTATTCTGGTCCAGGGTCGGTGGGCTCGCGATCTAGGTTTCCACCGGCAGAGGAGAGATCAATTCGCTCGGAATGCAAAGCGGCTCGCGGCAGTCCATCAGATGCACCGCCGGGGCAAGCTCCGCGTAGCAGACCTCGATGACAGAGAACTCGACACGTTCGGGCGGCTGACAAGCAAACAGGGCGCTCATACCCTCGGGCTGCGTCTCCCGCTCGGTCCGGGCGAGGCAGCTTGCATAGCGCTCGCAGTTTCCCGCAGCTACGTCCTCGCAACCGACGACCAAGACGCGCTGCGGGCCCTGGAGGCGCTCCATCCTAATCACCCATACGAGCGGATCAGACGATTGCTCCAACGAGCAGTTTCCGAGAGCCTCTTGTCACAGCAGCAGGCAGAGGCCCTTCACAAAAAAATGCGCTCTCTAGGCTTCCGGGATAATGCGGAGCTCGGGAGTCCGAAGTGACTGTGGCCGGCTCCTCATGCCGAGCTGACGCGTCTGGCACTCGCCGGAGGCTGTGATCCCTTCAGACCACCGGCCTCGATCTCTCCAGATGGCTGAGGCTGAGGCTGAGGCTGAGTAAGTGCAGCCGCCCGAGCTGATCCGAGAAAAGGGACCGCATTACGCCGCTACCCATGCGGCCGACAGAACCTCGGCTTGCTCCAGCACAGTCTGTGTGGCTTTCTCTTGTTTATCGGGAGGATAGCCATACTTTCGTAGCACACGCTTTACCAGTCGGCGTAGGTTAGCACGCACGTTCTCGCGCATCGTCCAGTCGAGGCTTACGTTGTTGCGCATCGTCTCCACCAGTTCGCAAGCGATTTTCCGCAGCGTCTCGTCGCCCAAAACCTTTACGGCACTGTCGTTTGTCTCGAGGGCGTCGTAGAACGCCAGCTCTTCATCCGATAGCCCGAGTTCCTCGCCCCGAGCGTTTGCCTGTCTCATGTCCTTGGCAAGCTGGATAAGCTCCTCGATCACCTGCGCCGCTGCGATCGCTCGGTTCTGATATCTACGGACCGTCGCATCCAGCATCTCGGCAAAAGACCGCGCCTGGACGACGTTGCGGCGGCGCCGTTCGTTGATCTCGCCCTTGAGAAGCTTCTGGAGCACCTCGACGGCCAGGTTCTTCTGTGGCAAGCCACGCACTTCGGCAAGGAACTCATCCGACAGTATCGAGATGTCGGGCTTTTTCAGCCCTGCTGCCGCGAAGATGTCCACCACGCCCTCGGGCGCTACCGAGCGGGAGATAATCTGGCGGATCGCATGGTCGAGGTCCTCTTCAGGACGGTACTCACCGACAACCCGCTTGGCGAGCGCTGCCTGGACCGCCTGAAAGAAAGACACATCGTCTCTAATTTCCAGGGCTCTTTCGTGCGGCACCGCCAAAGCGAAGGCTTGCGACAGCTCACGCACAGCACGGATCAAGCGATCCTTGCCATCCGGCTGGGAGAGGATGTGTTCCTGGGCAGCGGGCAACAGCGCCAACCGCTCCTGGGGCGTGCCGGTTGTCCACAGCGACCAATCGAAGCCGTAGAAGAGATCGCAACAGATCTCGTACTTCTCCTGCATGACCGCAACCGCTTCGCTTTGATTTATGGCGGTCTTGCCTTTGCCTCCGCTTTCGGTATAGGTAGCAAGAGCGCGCTTCAGATCGTGGGCAAGCCCGAGGTAGTCGACTACCAAGCCCCCGGGCTTGTCTCTGAAGACACGGTTCACCCGTGCGATCGCCTGCATCAGCCCATGAGAGCGCATCGGTTTGTCTATGTACATCGTGTGCAGGGCAGGAGCGTCGAAGCCGGTGAGCCACATGTCACGGACGATGACGAGTTTCAAGGGGTCGTCCGGATCACGGAAGCGCTGTGCGAGAAACTCCCTGCGTTGTTTGTTGCGGATGTGGGGCTGCCACTCAGGCGGATCCGAGGCGGAGCCCGTCATCACTACCTTTATCTCGCCTTGGTCGTCTGAGTCGTGGTGCCACTGAGGGCGCAGGCGCACTATCTGGTTATACATCTCGACGCAGATCCGACGGCTCATGCAGACGATCATCCCCTTGCCCTCGAGGACCTCCAGGCGCTTCTCGAAATGATCGACGATGTCTCGAGCCACGAGACGGAGGCGTTCCTCCGTTCCGACTACCGCCTCCAATTGCGCCCACTTGGTCTTGAGGCGCTCCTTTCTTTCAACTTCTTCTCCCTCGGTGACCTCCTCGAACTGCTCGTCGATGCTAGGCTTCAGCTCTTCGGGCAGTGCGATTCTGGCAAGGCGGCTCTCGTAGTAGATGGGCACCGTTGCCTCGTCGTCGACTGCACGCTGTATGTCGTAGATAGAGATGTAGTCTCCGAATACGGCCCTCGTGTTCCGGTCTGCGAGCTCGAGAGGAGTTCCGGTAAAGCCTATAAATGAGGCATTGGGAAGGGCCTCGCGCATGTGGCGAGCGAAGCCGTCGATGAAGTCGTATTGGCTGCGGTGGGCTTCATCGGCGATCACGACGATGTTTCTGCGATTAGAAAGTCTCGGATAGCGGTCGCCTTTTTCCTCGGGCAGAAACTTCTGAATGGTGGTGAAGATGACACCGCCTGCCTGTCTACCCTCGAGGAGCCGGCGCAGTTCGGCACGGCTTTCTGCCTGTATCGGATTTTGGCCTAAAAGTTCGAGGCAGCGGGAGAAGACGCCGAACAACTGCCCATCGAGATCGTTGCGGTCGGTCAGCACCACGATGGTGGGGTTTTCCATATCCGGATGACGGATTATGCGACCAGCGTAGAAAACCATTGTGAGGCTCTTGCCCGATCCCTGGGTGTGCCAGATCACCCCGATCCGCCGGTCTCCCGGGCGCCCGCCGGGTCTACGGCCCGCTTCGTAGCGCCCGCTGTCGTCCGCCACCTGGCTAGCCCGAGCGAGCGCCGCAGCACGAAGCGTTTCGCTCACCGCCACTCGCACCGCATGGAACTGGTGATAGCCGGCGATCTTCTTGACGAGCCGCCCCCCTCCTTCGTTCTCGAAGACGATGAAGTCGCGGATGAGCTCTAGGAACCTCCTGGGTTCGAAGACTCCTTCAATTACTACCTGCAACTGCGGCATCGTCTTAGGTGCCAGCTCCTCACCTTCGATAGTGCGCCATGGCTTGAACCACTCTCGCCCGGCACCGACTACGCCGACTCGCGCCTCGTTACCATCGGAGATCACAAGTACCGAATTGGTGGAGAAAAGCGAAGGGATCTCGGCCTGGTAAGTCTGCAGTTGCTGAAAGGCCGTCCAGATGGTCGTCTCCTCATCGGCAGCGTTCTTCAGCTCAAAGACTGCTAGCGGCAGTCCGTTTACGAAGAGCACTATGTCGGGTCGACGGGTGTGGCGGTTCTCGGAAACGGTGAACTGGTTTACAGCCAACAAGTCGTTGTTTTCCGAGTCCTCGAAGTCGATAACCCGTACTTGGGATCCGCGGATCCCGCCGTCGCTCGTGCGGTATTCGATTGTGACACCATCGACAATCAGTCGATGAAGCATCCGGTTCTGCTGAATGAGATCGGCACCTTCCGGTCGAGCGAGCTTGCGGAAGGCGTCCTCTAGGACCTCGGCGGGAAGCTCAGGATTCAGGCGAGCCAGTGCATCGCGCAAACGCTGGGTGAGGATGACCTCGCCGTAGTCCTGCCGCTCAGCCAGCGGTGTGTCCGGCGCGATGTCCGGGCCGTGGGCGACCTGCCACCCGATAGCCTGCAGCCAGGCAAGGGCGGCGTCTTCAACGATGGATTCGCTAAAGGTTCCGCTCACGTCGATTCCCAGAGCACGCGTAAAGGTACGGCATACATACCATCGCCAAAGCTGGCCGTCGCTTCGCCGTCGTATAGCACGACACCGCCGACAAAGCGTTTGCCCGCTACCGACTTCAATCGGCGCAGACCGCGGAAATCCGACGCGGTCACCGTGGCCGCCGCTTTGGTCTCCACACCTGCCAGCACGCGGCTGCCGCGCTCAATGACGACGTCTACCTCGTAGCCGTCCTTGTCACGATAGTGAAAAAACCTGTGCGCCGCTTCGTGCCAGCTCGCTTGCCGCCGAAGCTCCTGGTACACGAAGGTTTCAAGCAACTGACCGAGCAAACCGCGGTCCGCGGCGAGGGCGGCGGCATCCACGCCGAGCAGAGCGCAGGCCAACCCCGTGTCGCCCAAGTGCAGCTTCGGCGTCTTGACCAACCGGCTTGCGCGATTGGCATGCCAGGGAGGAAGGCTATCCAGCAGAAACACGCGCTCTAACAAGATGACATAGTCGCGTATCGTCTGCCGGCTAACCTGGAACGGGGCCGCCAACTCGCTCACATTCTGCAGCCGTGCCGTTTGCGCCGCCGCCATCGCAAGCAAGCGTGGCAACGTCTCGAGAGAGCTGATGCGCGCCAATTCGCGCACGTCGCGCTGAATCAACGCTTCAAGGTAATCTCGGTACCAGGCATTGCGACGGCGTTCAGGCGTGCGGGCCAGCGCTGCGGGATAACCTCCAGCAACGATCCGCTCGGCCAACTCTCCGGCCAGACGCTCGGTCCGGCGCATCCTGAATCCGCCCTCGAACAGCGCGTCCAGAAAGCGCGAGTGCCGCTCTGCCAACTCGCATTGGGCCAGCGGATGGAGGCGCAGAATCTCCATGCGGCCCGCTAGGGAATCCGCGAGCCTCGGCACAAGCAACACGTTGGTCGAACCGGTCAAGATGAAACGGCCCGGCTTTCGTCGACGGTCGACCGTCGTTTTCAGTACTGCAAACAGGCCGGGCACACGCTGCACCTCATCCAGAATCACGCGCTCCGGCAGATCGTCGACAAACCCGGTGGGATCCGCCTCCGCCGCAGCGCGCACCACCTCTTCATCGAAGCTGACATAGGTATATCCCAGCCGCTCCCCCACAGTGCGGGCCAGCGTGGTCTTGCCGCACTGGCGCGGACCGTGAACCAGCACCACCGGCGAGTCCGCCAGTGCCTCCACCAGGCGCGCCTCGATATAGCGTGGGTACAGGACAGGTCTGGTCATCGGCCAATCGTAACTTTTATGATCGGCTGATTGCAAGTCCGTCTATCGGCTGATTGCAAGTCCGTCTATCGGCTGATTGCAAGTCCGGCAACAGGCCAATTGAAAGGCCGGAGCCGCCCACTGCGTAGGCTCGGTTGCCTGTGCGGGCAGGCAATGTCCGCGCGCAGTCAGGGCAGATCCGGATTGACCCACGCGAGCGCATTGCGCTGCCGTTGGGAGAGCACCACCTCGCCGTAGTCCTGCCGCCCAGCCAGCAGAGTGTCCGGCGCGATCTCCGGGCCGTGCTTGATCGCCCATCCCAGCGACTCGAGTCAGGCAAGGGCGGCGTCTTCGACGGCGGATTCGGTGAACCGCGTCATACTTTCGTCGACCCTTCTTCCTCGCCTGAACGGGCCACCGTCCTGACTGCCCGGACAAGCTCTTCGGGCATCTGATCCACGCTCAGGCGACTCAATGCCTCAGCGATCCGTCGCGGTTTGTCACAGGCGTTCCTGCTAATCTCCAGCGCTTCTTCAAGTGTCGGTGAGATAACGAACAGTTGCCCACCTTGACCAACGGCATCCTTAATTCTTTCATTGATTTGATTCTGGGCCGTGTTTTCTTCCTCTTGCTTTCGACGTTTCTGTTCGTCCTGGATATTGTTGGTTGGCCACACATCCTCGTCGTGGAGTACCACTACCGGAATCTCCAAAGCTTGGCATACACGCACGACCAACTCGATCCCGGCTTTTCCCCCGCAGTCAACCACTGCAACCCCCTCTGCATCCAGATCAAAGCTAAGGTTCTCAGCTACTATCAGGGCGGCAATTCGATCGCCGTAGCCTTCCACCAATAGCGCGCGATTCGCGAAAAGCACCTCGTTTCGTGCCGTATCAAATTTCCCACCGAGCTTAAATGCATCCCTTGCTTTCTTGAGATCTTCCTTTTGCTGTGGAGAAACAAAGGACACACGAGTCTGCTGACCGGCCTCCTTCCGTACCAAGCGTAGCGACTCAAATCGACTGACGTCGGCGAAGACGGGCGAGTGTGTGGAGTAGATTACTTGGCACTGCCCCGCCTCAGTCATGCTGCAAAGCAGCCGGTAAAAGTAGCGCTGGGCTTGCGGGTGGAGATA
>VAPR01001177.1_pt1 | contig 13845 bp, 10 predicted proteins | sample 3380701 | NCBI WGS metagenome assembly VAPR01 (sample SAMN11536904, study PRJNA540576) | hot springs metagenome | isolation source: hot spring wet sediment | place: Spain: Lobios | collected 2014-01
GTTTGTCCCGGCCTCTTCTCTGTTCCGGCCCCGCTGTCAGTCCTGCCACCAGGCTACAGCGGGGTTTTTATTTCGGCTTGACGGCTAAGTTGCCAGTTTTCGCGAGTCGGTCTGGTTCTTATGATCGGAAGTACGCGACAACGTGAGGCGAACGGGCTATGAGTGAGGAATTGCTTTTCGTCGGCGTGGATGTTGGTGGGCAGACTATCAAGGCTGGTGTGGTCACGGATACGGGCAGGCCGCTCAGCTCCATCAGTGTTCCCACGGAAGCCTGGAAGGGCCAGGAACATGGATTGGGGCAAATGGCTAAGGCAGTGCGGGAGGCCACAAGAGCAGCCCATTTGCAGCTGGAACAAATTGCTGCCATTGGCATTGCCACTCCCGGCACGATGGACATTCCTGCCGGAATGATTCTTGATCCGCCGAACCTCAAACCGTGGCGTAATGTGCCGGTGCGTGCTTATATCGAACAGGAGTTTGGCAAGCCGACTGCGTTTCAAAATGACGCCAATGCCGCGGCCTATGGCGAGTACTGGCTGGGTGCAGGTCAGGGCGTGCACAGCTTGGTTCTTTTCACCCTCGGTACGGGCATTGGTTGCGGAATTGTGGTGGGCGGAATGATCATTGAAGGTGAGCATAGCCACGGAGCAGAAGTCGGGCACATCATCATCGAGATGACCCAGCCCCGACGCTGCGGCTGTGGAGGATTGGGACACCTGGAGGCTTACGCCAGCGCCACTGCTCTGGCACAGCGAGCCAATGAAGCCCTCGCTACCGGTCAACCTTCCTCTTTGCAGGCCCGGATTCAAGACAAAGGTCAGCTGACCCCAGAAGACGCGGGAGAGATTTTCCAGGCAGCCAGTGCCGGCGATGCATTGGCGCAACGACTGGTGGAAGAAACTGCCTACTACCTGGCTGTCGGCGCGGTCAACATGATGCACACGATAGACCCGGACATGGTAGTGTTCGGTGGCGGCATGACGCGGGCTGGCCCGGCTTTTCTCGAACGGATCCGTCACCATGTTCGCCAGCTGGCTTTTCCGGTGCCAGCACAGAAAACGCAGATTGTCTATGCTAAACTCGGCAACGACGCCGGGTTTATCGGTGCGGCTGGCTGCGCCCGGATGCTTTATCACAAAATCGCCGCAAGCAAGTAAATGCCCTCGCCCTCGCCGATGACCAAAGTAACTGACCGAAGGCCAGCCGAACAGGCATTTGCTTCTTTTTTTGCTTACCGGTCAGGAAAGCATTTTTCTCGTTAGCCGCCATTGGCAAGTGAGTCAGGGCGCAAAACAAGAAACGCGGCTATGTACCATGCCGGAGACAACATAGGGACTCGCCGCAAATCACCGCGGGATAGCCAAGAATAACAGAGCTGGGGACCAGCGGAATGGAGATTACAGTTCTGGGAACCGCCAACGCCTGGGGAGCGAATCCGTTTGAGCTGAACTGGCGTATCTCGCCGCTGATTGGCACGCTCGATAGTGCCCGAAGGGTTCGCTTTCGCAGGTATTGCACGTCCCTGCTGGTGAGTAGTTCAGGTGTGCCCGGAGTGCTCGTGGATTGTGGCCCGGACTTTGCCCGGCAAATGTGGGAGTTTCGCATTCAGCAACTCTCCGCCGTGGTGTTGACCCATAGCCATTGGGACCACATTGGCGGGCTTGATTATCTGCACCATTTTCGCAGTGCTCCGAACGTAGCGAATCGTAAACCACGCATTCCTGTTTACGCAACCGAAGAGTGTTGGGCCGACGTTCTGCATGGCCGGAGTTTTCAATATCTGGTGGATAACGGGATTATTGAACCCCGCCCGCTGACGCCGTTGCAACCAATTTGTCTCGGCTCATTGATCATCACGCCGTTTCCGGTGGAGCACGGCCCGACCGCGCCGGGAGCGGTTGGATTCGTGTTTGAAGAAGAGGGGGCTGAGCAACCGGTGCGCGTGCTTTACAGTGGCGATTTTTGTCGCTTGCCGTCGCCCACACCGGATTTCTTTCGCCGGTGTTTCGATCTGGTCATCCTCGAATGCAACCAGTGGCAGCCGCGCGACAATGGCCACACCTCTTTTCAGGAAATCTTGCAGATGCTGAAAACCGGCCCGCTGAGCTCGCCGTTGCCGACACAACTCACGTTGATTCATTTCGGCGACCACGGCCCAAAAGGCACCGCCAGCAGCTACCAGGATTGGCGCGAATCCGCATTAGGCGAACTCAAAGCGCACGGGCTGGAACGGGTTGTGCCTGACCCCGATGCTCTGATAGCTTACGAAGGGCTGCGTCTGCGGATCTGATTGCGAGGGTAACAAACACAGGCCGCCATCGGTACCGCGGCATCAGCAAGCACCTCGCGCCTAAGCAAAACCTTTGCCCTGACTGTAACATTCGACCAATAAGCTAGCCGCACTGTCGGCAAAGGCGTTACCATATTGACAGCCACTGTGCAGCCCGGAATGCTAGCTGCTGGGAAAACCGTTGCCGGGATTGCGGTCGCAGCGTCTGAGTGGGTTTGCAGTTTTGCGCCGGGACGCTAGCCGCTGTCAATACCGTCGCCGGGATTTGCAACCAGTCATGCCAAGCCAAGCAGCCGACGCATGTTCCGTTTGTATGCTTCCACTCCGGGTTGCCCGTAGGGATTGATACCCAGTAACCGACCTTCCAACACGGTGGCTAGCATCAGCATTTGCATGAGCTGGCCCAGCCAGTACTCGTCCAGGCGGGGTAGAACGAGATCAGTCGTGGGGCGAGCGTCATCGGCATAAGCGCGGTTAGTTCCCTGCCAGGCAGCACGGATAAGGTCTGGGAAGCTTTTCTCGGCCAGTGGTTCCAGGCCATCGGCATTGTCGTGCAGATGACCCAAACGGAGCGGAAGCTGTTGCGGTTGCTCGACGAAGATGTTGTGAATGATGCGGTCGCGACTGCCTTCCTGGTGTTGCTGACCGCGAGAGTGTAAGTCGCGGGTCTGCACTGCCGTAATGGGGGTCGGCCCGGTCTCGTTCTTGCCCAGGCTTTCTGACACCAGCTGGTCGTACCACAGTCCGAGGGCTTCCAGTTTTTTTGCCCAAACGGACAGAATGCGAATGGGCTTCTGGAGATGGGCAAAATAGAGGTAGTTGATAGCGGCATATTGCAGAGGGATATTGCTGCTGAACGGTTGCTCTAAGAATTGCCGAGTCATGTCGGCAGCACCCTGCAGCAAGCGGTGAATGTCCAATCCGAGAATAGACGCAGGGACTAACCCGGCTGCAGTAAATACGGAGAACCGGCCACCGATGTCCTGCGGCATGGGAAAGACACTGCGTTCCGGCACGCCTAAACGCCGACCCAGTTCGTACAGGCGACTGCTAGCGTCGCAAGTGGTCACCAGCACAACCAGCGAAGATGGCCAGTCGTGTCCATGCCATTGACGCAGAATCGGCCACAACACCCGGAAGGCAGCAGCAGTTTCCAGCGTCGTTCCCGATTTGCTTACCACGACCAGGGCGGTGCGTTCTTCCCGACTGTGTGCGACACCGTCGCCAGGCCGCAGCAGATGGATCAACTCGGTCAGCGTGTCGTTGTCCAGGCCGTTTCCTTCAAAGTAATACCGAGGTCTGCCATTTCGAGAGGCCGGGGACAATTCGTTGTGATAGCTGGGCAGCAGCGCTTCCGCGAGCGTTCGGGCACCCAGATACGAACCTCCGATGCCCAGGATCACCACACGATCCGCCAATTCACGCAGCCGTTGCCCCTCCGCAGATATGCGCGCCAGCAGGCTGGCCGATTCCCGGTTGGCTTGTTCGAGCAAAGTCGCTGGCAAGGTGATGAATCCGTGTTCAACCGGCTGAGGTGCACGGGCACGCTCTTGCGGCGACTCCAGCTCACGCTGTAGCTGCTCACGCAGTTGCAACAAACGCGGCTCCAGTTCTTCGAGCTGACGCCGGGAGAGCAGGTGTGCGCTTTTCCTTGCCAAAGTGGGCGAGGCAGCAATAGTTTCTATTGCGTCATGAACCGCATTGTGGAAATCAAACCGCAAAGTTGCCTCGACTTGCTGGTCGGATTGTCTGCCTCCCGCTGTCTGTGAAGATTCACTTGCCATGGTATTTCCCTTCAAGTTGCTGCCGCAGTTGTGCGGTTAGTCAAATCATTCCACGGCTCATAAAGTTATGTCAGTGTAGCTGAGAGCGTCAACGGAGACAGAGATGACACAGCTGGAACTGGTGAAATCCCTGCTGGAGCCGAACGACACGAAGATCGTCCTTCTGGTGGCCGATGGCTTAGGCGGCTTGCCCATGCAACCCGGTGGCCGAACGGAACTGGAGACGGCCAACACGCCCAATCTTGATCAGGCAGCACGGGAAGGTGTATGTGGCCTGAGCATTCCTGTCCTTCCGGGAATAGCTCCGGGAAGTGGGCCAGGGCACCTGGCGTTATTCGGTTACGATCCGCTGGAGTATCAGATCGGTCGTGGTATTCTGGAAGCGCTGGGTATCGGATTCCCGGTAGGCCCGCAGGATGTAGCTGCACGGGGCAACTTCTGCACCGTAGATGCACAGGGGCGTATCACAGACCGTCGCGCAGGCCGACCCAGTACGGAACGCTGTGCGGCCATGGTGAACAAACTGCGCCAGATTCGCATTCCGGGCGTGGAAATTTTTGTTGAGCCCGTGCGGGAACATCGGTTCGTACTGGTCCTGCGTGGCGAAGGGCTGGGAGATGAAGTGAACGACACCGATCCCCAGCAGGAAGGCGTCCCACCTTTAGCTGCGGAGGGTCGGCCCGGTTCTGAACGTACTGCCGACATCGTCAATCAATTCGTGGCTCGTGCCGCTGAAATTCTTCGCGACGAAGCACCCACCAACATGATCACCCTGCGCGGATTTTCACGCTATCCTCGCATTGCCACCATGCAGGAGGTTTACGGACTCAAACCGGTAGCGCTGGCTGTTTACCCGATGTACAAGGGTCTGGCTCGACTGGTGGGCATGGATGTGGTGGACGGCTTGAAGAACCTGGATGAACAACTTGCCGCCCTGGAACAAGCCTGGCCGCGATACGACTTCTTTTTCCTGCACTACAAATACACCGACAGCACCGGGGAAGACGGTAACTTTGCGGCCAAGGTCAAGGCGATCGAAACGTTAGACGCTGCGGTGCCGCGAATCCGCGCCTTGAAACCCGATGTGTTCATTGTCACAGGCGATCACAGCACACCGAGCAAATTGCGCAGCCACAGCTGGCACCCAGTGCCCACGCTGCTGGTGGCCGATACTTGCCGACCGGATCACGTCAACTCCTTCGGTGAATCGGCATGTTTGCAGGGAGGCCTCGGACTGTTCCAGGCCAAACATCTGATGTTGCTGGCGCTGGCTCACGCCCGGCGACTAACCAAGTTCGGAGCCTGAAGTGAGTTTTGCCTCCGCTCAACTTCTGCAATAACGACCTGAGGCAAGATCGGCATAGCTCGCTCAGAGGCTCAACCAGACAACATAGCTTGTGCAAACCATGGCCAGGCAAGGTGGGCTACGGGAATTATCGCTTCTCCAGCGTCGGGCACGGCGGCAGTTGCGAAGCTGGCTGGAAAATCAGACCGTAGTGCTCATGGATGGCGCCATGGGCACGGAATTGCTACGGCGTTACCGTTCGCTCAACACGGACTCGCTGGCGACGGTTACTCTTTCTCATCCCAGCTGGGTTCGCTCGATACACCGCGGCTTCTTACGAAGCGGAGCGCAATGTCTGCTGACCAACACGTTTCTTGCCTGGCCTCGGGAAGCCAATTCGGGAAACCGGACATATTTTTGCAAGCTCAACCGCCTTGCAGTTCAACTGGCCCGCGAGTCTGCAGCGGAAGTTTCCCGACCGGTGCCGATCGTCGCTTCCATCGGCCCGTGGCCAAACCATTCAGCGACCAGCGTCCAGCAATGCCTGGCACAGATCTACGCTGTCGGCGACGCTGATGCGGTGCTGCTGGAAACGCAAAGCTCTCTGGTATTCATCGAGCGGTTGCTCGCGCAATTGCCTTCCACCTGGCCGATTCCGATCCTGGTGTCATTTACGTTTCTGCATCGGGGCAAACGCTATCTCACTTTGTCGCGGCAACACACCCCTGCCCAGATCGCGGACTGGGCAGAGCGACGCCGGTCCCGCATCGCTGTCCTGGGGGTCAATTGCGGGTGCGGACTGACGCTCGGCGATATTACGAAGATCGTGCGTCTATACCGGCGGGAGACGGGCCTACCCATTCTGGTTCGACCCAATGCCGGTACGCCAAGACGACAGGGCAAACGGCATGTTTATCCGTTTACTCCGGAGGATTTCGCAGCGGCAGTTCCGGATTGGTTGGAAGCAGGAGCAACGTGGTTGGGCGGCTGTTGTGGAAGCACGCCCCGCCATATCGCGGCCATGCGTCGCGCTTTACGCAAGCACTTACAGACGACCTCACCGTTGCAATAACTCGCCCAGCAAACCGCGGGCATCGTAAACTTTGTCCAGTGCCTCCACGATGGCCGAGGAATGCACAGCGATAGCGCGGGCCTGGTCATCGGTGTACGCAATGTCCCAGATCAGTGAATGCAGGTTACCGTCGAAAATCACACCCACCAAATCGCCCTGACGGTTGACGACCGGGCTACCCGAGTTGCCGCCGATGATGTCATTAGTGCATACGAAATTGAACGGCGTATCCTGCTGTAGCCGATCCTTGCGCTCATGCCATCGGCGTGGCAAATGGAAAGGTGGTCGCGCCTGGTGTGTTTCCTCGTGCATGAAGGCACCGCCCAGGGTTGTGCACCAGGGGATCGCCTGACCCGCTTCCGTGTAGCCTTTGACTGTGCCAATCGAGAGCCTGAGCGTAAACGTCGCGTCTGGATAAACGCTGGAACCGTAGGCAGCAAAACGGGCTTGCGAAATCACCGCGTAGGCTTGCCGTAACGGTTCTTCGACCTGCTCCTCCCATTGCTTGCGAATTTGGCGAGCATAGGGATCAACGGCACGTGCCAGGCGGATCATCGGATCGTCGGATTGCTCAATGGCTTTGCGACCGCCGGCCTGCAATTGCTTGCGAAACGCCACGTCTTTGCACCTGGTATGGCGCACCAATTCTTCGGCTCGTCGCCGCGGCGATTGCCCCTGCAAAGCCAGTCGTACCATCTCGTGTTCCGCACCGAGCCATTCCACGAGCATCGAAAGCGAATCGCTGAGCTTGAGCGTCTCCAGATCGTCGTAAATGGGCGCGGGGGAGAAGAGCTGTTGCAGCAATGAAGGCAAGCCTGCCTCGCCATACTCGCGGAGGCGTTCGGCATTGGGTTTTTCGCTTTCCTCAGCCAGACGCACCAACGTTCGGGCAATGTGGAACAGCTCCGAGTTGAAAGCCACGCCGCGCTCGAAAAGGTAATAATCCCGATACAGTTCTCTGGACTTTTGCATCACCTGAGAAATCTGGCGGCGAACTTGCTGGTAAGCTTCTGCTTGTTGTGTCAGTCCGCGCTGGCGGAGTTGGGTCAGTACCGCTTCTTCCTGAGCCAGTTTTTCTTTGAGGATTTGCGGGTCTTGCAACCCGGCGAGAATCCCCAGGCGTGCCTTGCGACTGTTCTGGTAAACGAATAGTTCATCCTCAGCGCGGCGGAGGTTTTCCAGGCTGCGGTCACTGTAGGCCTTCAGAATCACCTCGCGGCGAAAAATCACCTGCAATGCCAGCGGAAATTGCAGGTCCCGGAGAAACTCCAGGTGCGAAACTGTGTTGAGCCGATCGGTTCGGCCTGGATGACCGGAAACAAAAACAAGATCGCCCTCTCTGCATCCGCGCGGTTCAATGCGCAGGAAATGAGGTGGTTTGGCCGGTTGTCCGTTTTCGTACACGCGGAACAGGCAGATGTCCAGGCAGTAGCGGGGATATTCAAAGTTATCCGGGTCGCCACCGAAAAAGGCGATGTCTTTTTCAGGGGCGAACACCAGCCGGACATCGGTGTAACGCTTGTAGTAGTAAAGGTGATACTCCGCGCCCTGGTACAGGGTTACCACGTCGCAACGCAGCCCTGTCCGCTGGTGCGCTTCCTGTTCGATTTGGAGGATGGCCTTGCGGCGAGCGGCGTTGGCTTCCTCGGGTTTCATCCCCGGCCGAACGGCTTGTTGCACTCGCTCAGTCACGTCCTCGATACGCATAAGCACGTTCAGTTCCAGGTCCGGGCAACGCAACTCTTGTTCCCGGTTACGGGCATAATAGCCCTGGCTAAGCAAATCCCGTTCCGGGGTGCTGAGTTTCTGCAGCTGGTCGGAACCAACGTGGTGGTTCGTGAGCACCAGACCGGTGGGCGAGACGAAAGAGCCCGAGCCCCCCGTGTTGAAGCGCACCGATGCTTGCTGCAAGCGCTGCAGCCAGGCCTGCTCGATCGAGAAGCCGTAGCGCTTTTGTAACAACTCCCGCGGCGGCCTGTTGAACAGCCATAATCCTTCTTCAGCCACTCCGCTCAGGGTTGCCAAAAGAGTTGCCACCATCGCCGACATAACCCAGTGCGTCCGTCGCATCGTTGGCCTCCTTGATTGTTGAGAGCTGCGCTTCGACCACATTTCTTCGATGACACCGCTTCACCGGTCTTGGTATCGTTGGGGCACGGTACAGCAGGCGCTGCCGAAAGATGCCACCAGGCCCATGCTGCTGGCTCCCATTATGGTGATTTGTCCATTTTTGTCCGCTGGCAAGCCTTATTCGGGTCGCCAAAATTCACTAAGCCAGACCGGTTCACGAGGAGAAATCCTATGGCATTTCTGGACGAAACAGTAGAATGCTTGCCAGATTTTCGCCAGCCGCAGCGGTAACTCGCCGACCGATTTCAAAGGTCCCGACAGGTGCTAACAATCAGGCGAGGGTTTCCGCTGGCACGCGGTAACTGGCCGAAAGCTTGCCGAGCCGAAAATAACAACAGCATGCAGCGCCTTCAGGACAAGGAGTCGAGCATGGAATTGCAACCAGCCCTGAACTTCCTGGAATCGGAACAATCCCGTTTCATTCGTGATCTGGCCGAACTGGTGGCTGTTCCCAGCATCAGCACGGATGGCATGCACGCCCTGGATATCGAACGGTGTGCGGAAAAAGTTGCCGAGCAAATGCGCCGTGCCGGGCTGGAAAATGTCGAAATTCTGCGTCGGGCCGATGCGTATCCCTATGTTTACGGCGACTGGTTGCACGCTCCGGGCAAACCCACCGTGCTGCTTTATTCACACTACGACGTTCAGCCGGTCAATTATGTCGAGCAATGGCAGAGCGATCCCTGGCAGCTGACGGAACGCAATGGCAGGCTGTATGGTCGCGGTGCCTGCGACGATAAAGGTGCCATTACGGTGCAGCTGGCTTCCCTGGAGGCGTGGCTGAAAACTCTCGGACGACTGCCGCTCAATGTCAAAATGCTGGTGGAAGGCGAAGAAGAAGTCGGTTCGCGCAATTTGCTCGCCTTTCTGCGTGAGCAGCAACAGCGTTTACATGCCGACGTTCTGGTGGTTACCGACACCGAAAACCTCAACGATCGCCAGCCATGTATCACGACCTCGTTGCGGGGCATCATCACGCTGAAGGTAGAAGTGCACGCTTTGAAACGACCCGTCCATTCCGGGTTGGCGGGTGGCTTGGTACCCGACCCTGCACTGGCGCTCAATAGCATTCTGGCACGACTTTGCTGGGCCGGCAAACGGCGTATCCAGGTTCCCGGCTTTTACGAAGGCGTCAAACGCATGACCGGCAAAGAGCGCAAGGCTTTACGTTCTCTGCCTGCCTCACCTCGACAGTTGCGCGAAGATTATGCGCTACTGGAAGGCGTGAAATTTGCCTCGCTTCCTGGGGTACATCCTTATGAGCAGACTTGGCGCTGGCCAGCCATTACGGTCATCGCTCAGGAAGCGAGTTCTCTCAAACAGGCGAGTAATCAGGTTCTGCCTTACGCGACCGCACTGGTTAGCATTCGAATCGTGCCTGAGCAGGAACCGAAGAAGGTCATTCGCGCGGTGACCAAGGCCCTGGTCTCCAAAGCGCCGTGGAATGTTCAGGTGCGAGTCACGCCGGTCGGAGAAGCCGTAAAATGGTGGTACATTCAGCCCAAAGGCCCGACTTTTGATGCCGCCATACGAGCCCTTCAGGCCGGATTCGGTGCCAAGCCATTGCCCATCGGCTGCGGTGGGAGCATCGGTTTCGTCGGCCCGCTTTGCGACATGTTCGGCGGCATTCCCGCTTTGCTGCTCGGTATTGGCGACCCACAATCTGCCGCGCATTCTCCCAACGAAAGTCTCAGCCTCAACATTTTCAACAAACTTGCCCGCTCTCTGGTGCATCTTTATGCGGAGCTTGCCGAGAACATGCAGTGAGTCCGGAGCATCTTAATCGTCCTTTTCTCGAGTGGACTTCCTGGCCAACTTGAGTGGAGGTTCTGCATCATGGCGAACAGGCGATTGCTGGCCACGGGCTGCATTTTGATGACTGCCGTATGGTATGGGCTCGTTCCAAAGGGATATGGCCAGGAGAGAGGGCGTGCAACGCCCGAAGCGGCACTGCAAACTCTGAAAAAAGCTCTCGAATCTGCCGACTGGAAGACGGTGGCTGCGTGTCTGGCCCATCCAAAAGAAGCGAAGCCTCTGACCCCACCAGCACTGGTAGATGCTTGGCTTCGTGCGCAGTCGGCGAGCGCGGAACTGGAATCGGCGTTACGCGAATTAGCCGAGAAAACGGGAGCCGCTAACCCCACCGCTGCCTCGCAACATCCGTTTAGCGCCTATCTGACTCCGCCCGGGGACTATGCCCTGCACATCATCGAGGTGGAACCAGCCGGCAACTCTGGGCGTGTCCGTGCCCGCGTTAAATGCCAGCATCGAGGTCGAGGCGATGAAGAAACCGTGGCGGTGGTGCGCATTGGCTCCCAATGGTTCGTTACGCCACCGGCATCGCTGAGCCGGTTATTCACTCCGGCCGGCGACCCTGCTGCTGTGAATCGGCGGATCGAAGGGCTAAACAAACTGGCGGATGCGCTGTCGGAAACGGCCAAGCTGATTCGCGCCGGTCAACTTCGCGATCGCCAGACCGCTTTGGAGCACCTGCTGCGTATCTTTCACCGTGAACAACTGGCAGAGCTGCTCCGCTAGAACCGATTTGGCCAGTTCCAGACATTACCAGCCCGACACCATCTGGCTGACGTGCCGTGTTATGTCCCGTTGAAATCAGTCGCATCTTCTCTAATATCTATCGAGGCTCCTATCCGCCTGTGGACCTGCCCGCAACGGAGGATGTGCACCATGGGACGACACGCAACTTTTTGCCTGGCTGCACTGATAACGCTAACCGCGCTGGGACTGGCTCAGGATAAGAGACCGCAAGAGCGACCTTGCATCTTCACGGTTCTACTGCCGGCTGATGCCCGGCTGGAAATTGAAGGGTACGTGGCCAGGTCGCGGGGAGAAATTCGCCTTTTCGAGTCACCACCTGTTCCAATCGGCAGGACTTACACCTACACCTTGCGGGCTATCCACGGCGGGATCGTGGTTACCCGTACCGTCGAGGTCAGTCCTGACAAACAGGTGGAAATTGACCTGCGACCGGACTTCGGCATTCGTGTTCCGGTTCAGCCTCCTGCAAAACCGGATAAAAAACCGGAAGAGCCGGAAAAAGTTACCAAACCACCACAGAAAGAAACCCCGCCAAAACCCACTACCGAAAAGCCAGCCCCAGTGGGTTCGTTTTCCGTTTCCGGATTTCGCGACGTCATTCTGACGGCTGGCGGCACGGTATCGCTAAGGATCACCGTGCAACGTGAGCATCTGGACTCCCTGATTAGCCTGGAGTTTAGCGGCTTGCCTAAAGGAATAACCGTCAGCCAGACAACGATACCCGCTGGTGCTAACCATCTGGATTTGATGATTCGCGCTGACTCGAGCATCAACCCAGGGAAATACCTGATTACAGTTCATGCTCAAGCAGCCGGGGTTCAGCGAAGCAGTAAGTTCCACGTCCTGGTCGTCGAAGAAATAAAGGCTAAGCCAGCACTCCCGCCAGTCTCGAAACCGGAGCAAAAGGCTCCGCCGCCCACAAAAGCAGAACCGAATGCAAATCCAGTTCCCGTTGAGCAATCCACTATCAAGCATCCATTCAGTTTCCTAACAGTGTCCGGACCGAAATCGGTAACTCTTTCTGCCGGCCAGACTGCGGTAATAACTCTGAAAGTAACACGTAACCAAGTCGGTGGTTTGGTACACTTGCGATGGCTCGACTTACCGAGTTATTTCAGCGCTCCTGCGATTACCTTGAAAGAGGGAGACGACAGCGCACCTGTTTCGCTCAGTGTTCCGGCCGATGCTGCACCGATATCGCGGGAATTTCGGTTGCAGATATCAACTGCCGGTGAAGCAGTCCGCCTAGAATTTCCCATCCGGATCGAGATCCGCTGACCTAACGGATGTTATTTTCGGAAAATTCCGAAGTACCGCTACCGCTATGCTCGCATCACTGGAATTGTAATGACCTAGCCAGCAGTAAAACTCTATACACAGGGAGGCACACAAGATGTCTCGCAATCCGCTCTTAGCAACTGAAATTCCAGGCATACCCTGTCGCCGGGGGAAAGTGCGTGATATTTACGACCTGGGCGATCGCTTAGTCATTGTTGCCAGCGATCGTATTAGTGCTTTCGATTGGGTATTGCCGACGCCTATTCCGGATAAGGGCCGTATTCTTACTGGACTAACTGTTTTCTGGCTCAATCTTCTGAAAGTGCCAAACCATCTTATTAGCACGCGCCTGGAAGACATGGGTCCCGAGTTTGTTGCTCGCCGGGAGTTGTTAGAAGGTCGGGCTATGTTAGTCCGCAAGGCTCAAGTGATCCCGATCGAGTGCGTAGCCCGGGGATATTTAGCAGGCTCAGGATGGAAAGAGTATAAGCAGCAGGGCACGGTGTGCGGTATTGCTCTGCCGCCTGGTTTAGTCGAAAGCCAGCAGTTGCCCGAGCCGATTTTTACGCCAGCGACCAAGGAAGAGAGTGGGCACGATATTAACATCAGTTTCGAGGAAATGGCAAGGCGAATCGGGAAGGAAACCGCGGAATTTTTGCGGGAGAAAACGCTGGCTCTGTATCGCCAAGCAGCGGAACATGCTCGCAAGTGTGGCATTATCATCGCCGACACCAAACTGGAATGGGGACGTCTGCCGGATGGGCAGATCATTCTCATTGATGAAGTTTTCACGCCTGATAGCTCGCGTTTTTGGCCGGCTGATCAGTATCGTCCTGGTACCAGTCCGCCTTCATTCGACAAGCAATTCGTCCGTGATTGGTTAGAGACTACAGGCTGGGACAAAAATAGTCCACCACCTCCCTTGCCAGCGGAAATCGTGGAAAAAACTCGCGCGAAATACATCGAAGCTTACGAACGACTCACCGGGGAACGCTTTGCCTATGCTTAGAGCTTGATCAAATTCGTGGCTGTTTAGTTTATGGGAGCCGACAACTGGGAATCATAGACACACTTACTCGCTCTGCTAGGCTCGGAATACTTCGGCAAAAGACCTGCCCAGGGTACGACTGGCTACTAATAGTGCCAGGAAAAGCAGCACCATGCCGATTACTCCGAGCGCGCTGGCTACCATCGGGCCATCGTCCGGTCTGAGCGACAAACCATAAATTGCACGGGTGATAGGATAGTATCGTTCTTGTTGTGCGAGCATGAGACTGTCACTTACTTCGAGCATCGCAAACGCAAAGGCGAGTGTGCCTCCCGCCAGTAAATGCGGGCGGATCAGGGGCAGGGTAACAGTTGTCCAGACGCGCCAGCGACTAGCTCCCAGACTCGCCGCTGCTTCCTCGAGCAAGGGTGGTACCTGCTGGAGACCTGCCAGAGCGGA
>VAPR01001180.1_pt1 | contig 13836 bp, 12 predicted proteins | sample 3380701 | NCBI WGS metagenome assembly VAPR01 (sample SAMN11536904, study PRJNA540576) | hot springs metagenome | isolation source: hot spring wet sediment | place: Spain: Lobios | collected 2014-01
CCGGAAGACCGTGGAACTGGACGTCACCGAGCCGGAGGCCCCCTACTACGACCCCGAAGCGCTGTACGGGGTCCTGGTGCGCTATCTGGACTTCAACGACACCTACCTGTCCAAGGAGCCGCTGCATCCAAGCGACGTGATCCCGGCCCTGTGGGCGGTGGCGGAGTGGAGGGAGCTTGCGGCCCGCGACTTCCTCCTGTCCGTGGCGGTGGCGTACGAAATCGGTGTAGCTCTCTGCGACGCCGCGAGCCTCCGCCGCTGGGGCTGGGACCACGTGAACTACATCGGCGTGGCCACCGCGGCGGCCGCCGCGAGGCTCCTGGGGCTCAGCGCAGAAGCGGTGGAGCACGCCATCAGCCTGAGTTGTGTTCCCCACGCCGCCATGCGTCAGACGCGGGCGGGAGAGCTGTCCATGTGGAAGGGGGCCGCGGCGGCCAACGCGGCGCGGAACGCGGTGTTCGCAGCGCTGCTCGCGGAGGCGGGGATGACCGGCCCCTACCAACCCTTCGAGGGCGAGATGGGGTTCTTCCGGCAGCTGCTGGGTGGCGGCGGGTTCGAGGAAGCTCCGCTGCGACCGCTGGCCGAACGGCAGCCCCCGCACCGCATCCGGGACACGTACGTCAAGTACTGGCCGGTGGAGTACCACGCCCAGAGCGCGGTGGACGCGGCCCTCCAGCTGCGCGAGGAGGGGGTGGACCCATCGCGCATTGCCCGGGTGCGCATCGCCACCTTCCGGGCGGCGTATGAGATCATCGCCAAGGACCCGGAGAAGTGGGAGCCCAAGACCCGGGAGACCGCGGACCACTCCCTCCCGTACATCGTCCTGGTGGCGTTGCTGGACGGCCGGGTGGACCGGGCGTCCTTCGCGCGGGAGCGGTTCACGGACCCCGCGGTGCGCCAGATGCTCCGGGAGAGCACGGAACTCGTGGAGGACGCGGAGCTCACCGCGGGCTACCCGGAAGGGATCCCAAACCGCGTGGAGGTGTGGACGGAGGACGGTGGTCACTGGGTCCGTGAGGTCCGCTACCCCCGCGGCCACGCCCGCAACCCGATGACGGACCAGGAGGTGGTGGACAAGTTCCGGCGCAACGTGGAAGGGCTGCTGACTCCGGCCCAAGCGGACCAGCTGGTGGATGCTGTGTGGCATCTGGAGGAACACAACCTCCGACAGGTGGCAGAACTGGCCCGGCTGTAGGAGGGCTCCGTTGGACGCCTGGCTGCTGAAAAAGGGAGAGGCCGAAGAACCCGCGGGGCGTCGGCTGCGGCGCCGGCTGGAGGAAGGGCGGGTGGTGGTGGCGCCCGGGGTGTTCAGCCCCCTGGTCGCGGTGGTGGCCCGGAGGCTCGGGTTCGAGGCGCTGTACGTGTCCGGCGCCGCGTTCTCCGCAAGCCTCGCGCTGCCTGACCTGGGTCTGGTGACGCTCACGGAGCTTGCGGACTTCGTGCGCAAAGTGTACCGGGCGTGCGGGCTACCGCTGGTGGTGGACGCGGACACCGGGTTCGGCGAGGCGCTGAACGTGGTGGCGGCGGTGCGGGAGCTGGAGTGGGCCGGGGCGGCCGCGGTGCAGCTGGAGGACCAGCCCCTCCCGAAGCGGTGCGGGCACCTCCTGGGCAAATCTGTGGTCCCTGCGGAGGAGATGGCCAGGAAGGTGGCCGCCGCGGCCGCGGCGCGGCAGCACACGCTGATCGTCGCCCGCACCGACGCGCGCGCGGTGGAGGGGTTGGAGGGTGCCGTCCGTCGGGCTCTCCTGTACCGGGATGCCGGCGCGGACGTCATCTTCCCCGAGGCCCTTGAGTCCGAGGAGGAGTTCGCGGAGTTCGCGCGACGGGTGGGGGGGTGGCTGTTGGCGAACATGACCGAGTTCGGCCGCAGCCCCTATCTGACCGCCCGGCGTCTGGAGGAGCTGGGCTACCGCATGGTGATCTTCCCGGTCACCGCCCTGCGCGCGGCCATGAAGGCCGCGGAGGAGGCACTGCGGGTGCTCCGGGAGGAGGGGACGCAGGTGGGGATCCTGGACCGGCTGCAGACCCGGGGGGAGTTGTACGAGCACATCGGCTACCACGAGTACGAGCGGTGGGACGCCGAACTGGCGAGGTGCTTTCGCGAGGGGGGAGAGGAGGGATGAAAGAACCCGCGTACAGCCCCGGGCTGGAGGGGGTGATCGCCGCGGCCACCTCCATCTCGTACCTGGACACGGAACACGAGCAGATCGTGCTGCGGGGGTATGACCTCATAGAACTGGCGCGGTCGAAGCGCTACACCGAGGTAGCGTATCTGACCCTGTACGGCCGGCTCCCGGAGGCGTCTGAACTCCAGGCGTTCGAGGGCCGGCTGCGGCAGGAGGCGGAGCTCCCCGGGGAAGTCTATCGGCTGCTGGACCTCCTGCCCCCGCGGATGCACGTCATGGACGCGCAGCGGACGGTGCTGTCGTACCTTGCGGGCCTGGAGGACCCCGCGGCGCTGCGGGACACCTCGCCGCAGGCCGACCTGGAGAGGGGCGTGGGGGTACTGGCCAGGATGCCGGCCGTTACTGCCAACGCCTACCGCGCCATGCGGGGGCTGCCGCGGGTGCGGCCGGATCCGTCTCTGGGGTTCTCCGAGGGCTTCCTGTACATGCTGCTCGGCAGCCGCCCGGACCCGCAAGCCGTTCACGTCTTCGACCTGACGCTGACGTGCTACATCGAGCACGAGATGCCCAACTCGACGTTCGCGGCGCGCGTGATCGCCTCCACCCTCTCGGACCTGTACGGGGCTCTGGTGGGGGCGAGCGCCTCGCTGAAGGGACCGCTGCACGGCGGTGCCAACGAGGCGGTGGCGCACATGCTGCTGGAGATCCTGGAGGGGGGTGGGGCGGCGCGGGCCGAACAGTACGTCTTGGAGCGCCTGCGGAGGGGCGAGCGGATCATGGGGTTCGGGCACCGCGTGTACATGCGGCGTCCGGACCCCCGGGCGGTGCTCCTTCGCGAAGCCTTGCCCGGTCTTGCGGGCCGCAGGCCGGAGGGAGAGGAGCTGCTACGGATCTACGGCGTCGTGGAGGCCGTGATGAGGCGCGAGAAGGGGCTACACCCGAATGCGGACTACCCCGTGGGGCTCATCTACTACCTGCTGGGGATCCCCATCGAGCTGTACACGCCCATCTTCTTCGTGGCGCGCACCGCAGGCCTCGTGGCGCACGTGGCGGAGCAGCACGGGGACAACCGGCTCTACCGCCCTCGGGTGCTGTACCAGGGGCCCCGGGACCTGCGGCCGTGAGGGTCCGGTCACCACCACGAAGCCTCCAGTCCACCCGCACGAGCTCATCCAGGTCGGCCACCCCGCTCGCCTGGCGGAACACGAACACCACATCTTCCAGGCCGTCCCTAGACTCCAGGTCGAGCACGAGCGGCGGGTGGCCGTGCCGAGTCCCGCAGGGCGGCCACGCTCAAGACCGCTCCCAGGCAATGGGCCTCGTGGTGCCGCAGCACGCCCCGAATGGTTCTCAGGGTGGAGCCGCGGCACTCCCAGTTGTACGGCAGCGATCGGAGCCACCCTCGGACCTGGCGGGGGTTCGGTACGGAAGGAGCGCAGCTGTGAGGCGCTGGAAAGTTCCCACGGAGGCGTCCTGCACATCTCTTGCGGGCTCTCCATTATCCGGATATGCTTTTACATAAGAATGAGTCTAGATTCCGGGAACCTGGCGGCGCTCCGACAGCGCCTGGCCCGCGCGGGCCACCGGTTGACCCCGCAGCGGTGGGCGGTGTGGAGTGTGCTCCAGCGGCTGCGCGACCACCCCTCGGCGGAAGGGTTGTACCGAGCGGTGCGGCGCCGGCACCCCATGGTGAGCCGCGCCACCGTGTACAACACCCTGGAAGTCCTGGTCCGCGTGGGATTGGTCGTCCCTCTGCCCAGCGCGGACGGGGTGACGCGCTTCGATCCGGGCGGCCCGCACGTGAACTTCGAGTGCCTGCGGTGCGGCCGGATTGACGACGCCCACGACACCGCCAGCCTCCTCGCGCTGGATCGGCTTGCGCGCCGGGTGGGCTTTGCGGCTTCCCCGGCGGTGGTGGTGCGGGGGCTCTGCCGGCGGTGCCACGCCACCGGATCGGGCACGGCCCGGGGCGCCCGCCTGCGTGCCCGGAGTCAACATCGACAGAGGAGGGTGCGAGATGGGTGAGAAGGGGCGCGCCATCGTAGACCTGGACGTGGAGGAGCTCATCGGCGAACTCAGGCGTGCGTACCTGGACGAGCTGCTGGCCTTCTACTCGTACTGGATCACCGCGCAGGTGGCGGAGGGGTGGCACGGGGAGGAGCTCGTGGAGCACTTCGAGGAGGAGGCGAAGGACGAGCTTCGCCACGCCGGCAAGCTGGCACGGCGCATCGTGGAGCTGGGAGGCGACCCGGTGGTGCACCCGAAGGAGTGGGAGGCGGGCGCCAACGGGCCCTGGACCCCGCCCCGTAAGGACTGGAGCGACGCAGACGGCATGGTGGAGGACCAGATCCGCGCGGAGCGCAACGCCATCGAGGCGTACAACCGGCTCGCGAAGCGCACCTTCGGCAAGGACCCCGTGACCTACCAGCTGGCCACGGAGTTGCTGGCGGACGAGGTTCGGCACGAGGAGTTCCTCGAAAACCTCCTGGGCCGCCGGAACCGCAGCCGCTGAGCCCCGCAGAAGGGAAGCCGGGGGGCGCGGGCGAAGTCCCCCTGGGGCCGGACGAGGCGCGGAGGAACAGCCTGCCCCGGGGCAGGCCAAGGAGCGGAGACGCACAAGATGGCCCGACAGAGCCTCCCCCACCGGAGGCCACCCGTCCCCCGGCTGGTCGCCTGGGGTGTGGTGGTGGCTCTGGCCGGATTCCCGGCCCTTGGCCAGCCCGCGCTGCCCCGGGTGGTGGTCAACGGCCGCGCGGTGACCACGGACCCGCCGCCAAGCTTCCGGGGTGGTGTCCTGTTCGCGCCCCTGGAGGACCTGCTTGAACCCTACGGAGCCCGGGCAGAGTGGGATTCTGCCACGCGCACCGCCCACGTCTACGGACCCCGGGGTAACCGCGTGATCCTGCGCAGCGGCGACCGCTATGCCACCGTGGACGGCGTGCTGCGGGCCATGCCCGCCCCGCCGCAGGTCCAGGGCGACAGGCTCCTTGTGCCCGTAGAGTTCCTGTTCCGCTCCCTGGGTGCGTGGGTGAAGTGGGAGGAAGTCGAGGGGACCCTGCACGTGGCCTCGCAGGTCCTCCGGTTGGTGTTCGACCCCACGCCGGGCGGCCTGCGCATGGAGGTGGACGCCACCGGCCCAATACAGGTTCGCACCACGGTCCTCACCCAGCCGGACCGGCTGGTGGTGGACCTGGTGAACGCCGTCTCCCGGATCGAAGCCCGGGAGGTGATCCTCCGCCAGTTCGGAGTCCAGCGGGTCCGGGTTGCACAGTTCCAGACGAAGCCCTACGTGACCAGGGTGGTCCTGGACCTGGAAGCGGCGCTGGACGTGCAGGTCGTCTCGTCTGTACCGCCACTTGCGCTGATCCTGCTTCCGCGGGCGGCTGCACAGCCCCTAGGGCCTCCTCCCTCCCCGCCTGCGCCCGCACCTGTACAGAGTGACCTACCTGTGCAAAGCCCCGCACCCGCCGCTTCTCCTTCGCTTCAGCCCCCAAGCCCCGAGCCCGGGACCACCACGTCCGGGCCTCGGATCCTGGAGGTGACCGTGGAGCGCCAGGTCGGGCGCATCCGCATCGTGGTGGTGGGCGACCGGCCCCTGGACTACCAGGTGCGGGAGCTTCCAGAACCCGACCGCGTGGTGGTGGACATCCCCGGGATCTTCGTGCCCGTGAAGCAGGAGCTGACCCCGGGCGGGCCGGTGGAGGTGGTGCGGGCCGCGCAGTTCCAGACCGACCCGGACGTGGCGCGCGTCGTGGTTCAGTGGCAGGTGCGGACCCGCTACGAAGTGGTGGCCGAGGAGGGGGGGAGACGGCTTGTGGTGGTAGTGGACGAGCTGCCGGTGGTGGCCCCGCGCGGGGGCCACCTGGTGGCCATTGACCCCGGACACGGAGGCAAGGATCCGGGCGCCGTCGGGGCCACGGGCCTGGTGGAGAAGGACGTGGTGCTGGATATCGGGCTCCGCCTGCGGGAGGCGCTGCACCGCCAGTCTGTGCGCACGGTGATGACCCGGGAAACGGACGTGTTCGTGGACCTCGCGGACCGGGTAGCCATCGCGATGCGCGCGGGCGCCACGGTGTTCGTCAGCGTGCACGCCAACGCCACGACCCGCGGGGTCATCCGCGGCGTCGAAACCTACTACCTGCGGCCCAACAGTCTGCTGCTGGCGACGTGGATCCAGGAGGAGCTGGGCCGCAGCCTTGGCATCCCTGACCGGGGTGTGCGCACCGCGAACTTCAAGGTTCTGCGCGACAGCCCGGTGCCCGCGGTGCTGGTGGAACTGGGTTACCTGACCAACGTGGAAGACGAAGCACTCCTTCGCACCCCGGCCTTTCGGCAGCGGGCCGCAGAGGCCATCGCGCGGGGCGTGGTGCGGTTCACCTCCCGCCTGCCAGTTCCGCAGCCCTGAGGGAGGGTGGGTGGTGCAGGTCACGGTGCTCGGCCGGTCCGGAGGGTATCCCCGCCCCGGCGAAGCTTGCTCCGGGTACCTGCTGGAGGCGGAGGGCTCAAGACTCGTGCTGGACCTGGGACACGGCGTGCTGTCGCGCCTGCTCCTCCGCACGGAGGTGTACGCGCTCGGGGCGGTGGTCCTCTCGCACCTGCATCCCGATCATGTAGCGGACCTGCCCGCGCTGCGGGTGGCCCTGCGCTGGGGGCGCCGCCCGCCGGATGCGCGAGGCCGCTTGCGGGTCCTCGCACCCGGAGCTGCGCCTGCGTACCTGGCGTACGTGGCAGGCGAGGAGGTGCTGGAGGAGTTCGAGTTCTGGCCGCTCCAAGATGGCGGCCAGGTGGAGGTGGCGGGGCTGCGGCTCACGTTCGCGCGCACCGACCACCCCGTGGAGACCTACGCGGTACGCGTGGAGGGCTCCGGCCGGATGCTCGCGTACACCGCGGACACGGCCTTCACAGAACGCCTGGCGGAGCTTGCCCGGGGAGCCGACCTCCTGCTGGCCGAGGCGACCCTGTCGGAGGCGTACAGAGACAGGGCGGCGGCCGCAGGGCACATGACGGGCTCGCAGGCGGGGGAGCTGGCGCGGCGTGCCGGCGTGCGGCGGTTGCTGCTCACCCACTTCTTCCCCACCACGGACCCCGAGGAGTCTAGCCGGGCCGCGCAGAAGGCGTTCGCAGGCGTGGTGGAGTGCGCCCAGGAGGGGAGGACGTACGACGTCTAGGGAGGTCAAGCGACAGGACGGAAGGGCCGCCGACGAGCTCCGGCCCTGCCGGATTGTCCGCCGCTACCTCAAGTACGCGGAGGGCTCGGCCCTCATCGAGCTGGGCGACACGCGCGTGGTGTGTGCGGCCAGCGTGGAGGAGCGGGTACCCCTGTGGCTGAGGGGTAGCGGCCAGGGCTGGATCACCGCGGAGTACGGCATGCTGCCCCGGTCCTCCCGGGAGCGCATCCCCCGAGACCCTGCGGGCAAACCGGGGGGCCGGGCGGCGGAGATCCAGCGGTTGATCGGGCGGTCGCTGCGCGCGGTAGTGGACCTCAAGAAGCTTGGGGAGCGCACCATCTGGGTCGACTGCGACGTGCTCCAGGCAGACGGCGGCACCCGCACCGCCGCGGTCACGGGCGCCTTTGTGGCCCTGGTGGATGCCCTGGGGCTCTTGCACCGCACCCAGGCCATCTCCTCCTGGCCCGTCCGGAGCTTCGTGGCTGCCACCAGCGTGGGCATCGTGGGCGGCGTCCCCATGCTCGACCTGGCGTACGAGGAGGACTCCCGTGCCGAGGTGGACATGAACGTGGTGATGACCGAGTCCGGCGAGCTGGTGGAAATCCAGGGGACCGGGGAGGGCCGTCCCTTCAGCCGCCAGGAGCTCGCAGAGCTGCTGGCGCTGGGGCAGATGGGGGTGCGCCGGTTGGTGGAGCTGCAGAAGCTGGCGCTGCAGAGCCCGTGAGGCGCATCGTCCTGGCAACCCGCAACGAGGCCAAGCGCGCGGAGCTTCTGCGGATGCTCGCAGGCCTTCCCTTCGACGTCCGCACGTTGGTGGACTACCCGGACGTCCCTCCGCTCCCGGAAGAGGGAGAGACGTACGAAGCCAACGCGCGCTTCAAGGCCCTCACCGTGGCCCGGTGGGTGGGCGAAATCGCCCTGGCGGACGACTCCGGTCTGGAGGTGGACTACCTGGAAGGCCGCCCGGGAATCAAGTCCGCCCGCTTCCTTGGGGAACACGCGACGGACGAGGACCGCAACCGGGAGATCCTGCGCCTGCTGGAAGGGGTGCCGCCTGAGAACCGCACCGCGCGCTACCGGGCGGTGGTGGCGGTGGCGTTCCCCGACGGCCGCGTGCAGACGTTCGAGGGGACGTGTGAGGGGGCCATCGCGCTCGAGCCCCGGGGCCGCGGGGGGTTCGGCTACGACCCGATCTTTTATGTGCCGGAGCTGGACCGCACCGTGGCCGAGCTGACGCCCGCGGAAAAGGACTGGATCAGCCACCGGGGACAGGCCCTCCGCAAAGCCCGGGACTTCCTGCGGTCCCTGGTGGAGGAACCTTCCTGAGCACTGGTACACTTGCGGCAGAACGGTCGGGAGGGCGACGTGTCGAACGTGTTCTTCAACAATCCCTTCTGGACGTACTGGGCGCTCACATTCGCAGTCTTCCTCATCTTCGCCTTCTCCTTCGTGGTGGCGGCCATGGACATCCGGGAGGAGGTGGCCGAGGCCCTTCGGAAGGCGCAGCGCCGGGGCAAACCCAAACCGAGGTTTGACAACCCGCTGGCGGACCGCACCGTGGCCGCGACCCTGGATCCAGGTGTGAACCGGACGCTGCCCCCGCAGCTGCAGTGGGTGTACGACCAGGTGGCGCCCATCGCCCGGCGCCTTGGCATCGAGGCCCGCATCCTGGTGTACGAGGACTCCAAGGGCCACCCGCTGGTGCACCTCACAGACGGGAAGCGCCTTGTGAGCTACCGACTGGATCGCACGTTGGCGGAGGAGGCGCGGGGCGGGAACGAGGCTTCGCTGGCGGAGGCGCAGCGCCGGCTGGAGGCCTTCATGCGGTTGGAATGGCTCGGCGACCAGACCGCCATGCAGCGAACCACGGAGCTGGCCAAGGAGGCCAAGGCCAGCTCCCGGGCCGAATCAAAGGCGGCGGAGCCCGGGGGGAGCCCCACCCCGGAGCCGGTGGCCGCACAGATCTCGGACGCCAAAGCGGCGGAGCGGCAGCGCCTCATCGAGGAGGCAAAGGCCAAGGCCGCGGCTCGCCGTGCGCAGCAGGGTGGCTCGGAGCCGGCGGGCAACTCGAGCTGAAGAGCTACAGGGGGTCTGCGTCCTCCTCGCCGAGGAGTGCCCTGCGGGCCAGGATCAGGGGCGGGGCGCCCAGGTCCAACAGCCGGTCGTGGAAAGCCCGCAGTGAGAAGAGTTGCCAGCGCCTCTCGCAGTCTCGCCTCAGCTTCTGCAGCATCTTCTTCCCCAGGGTGTAGTGCAGGTAACCGGGGTCGAAGGTGCCCCGTTCCGCTTCCCTGCGAGCCGGAAGCGGCTCCAGAGCGGCGTCCTCCACGAACCTGCGGGCAGCTTCTTCCACGCTCCACCCTTCGGTGTGCAGGCCCAGGGAAGCCCGGAACCGCACCGCACGGGTGAGGGAGTCCACCAGCTGCGCGATGCGGAGCCGCGGGTCACCCTCCCCGTAGCCGCACTCCAGCATCATCTCCTCGCAGTAGTGGGCCCAGCCCTCCACGAACGCGTAGGAGGTGAACACCTTGGCCACCCGGGACGGGGCTTCCCGCAGCCGGAGGAAGTGCACGTGGTGGCCGGGGAAGGCTTCGTGCACGCTCGTGATCCTCAACGTGTGGACGTCGAAGCGGGAAAGCCAAGCCTCCTTCTCCTCCGCAGACCACCCGGGTTCCGGAAGCGTGACATAGTAGTACGACTCCACGGAGGGGTCCTCGAAGGGACCCGCCGTGTCCATGAGGGCGAACGCCCACCGCAAAAAGGGCGGGGTGGGCTCCACCAGGCAGTCGGCCGGTTCTGGGACCGTGACGATCGGGTGACGGCGCAGGAAATCCCGAAGCTCTTCCAGGATTTGGCGCACGCACGGCACCAGCTCGGCTTCCGAGGGGTGCTCCGCGGAGAGTCGCCGGACGACCTCCCGGGCAGGACGTCCCGGATCCACCTGAGCGGTTGCTTCCACCAGGGCCTCGCGCAGCCGCACGATTTCCTCGTCCGCGATCCGGCGCAGCTCCCGCAGGTCCACCTGGATCCGTTCCCCGCACCACAGCAGCTGGCGGTAGCGCTCCGGTCCCAGAGCGAACTCCCCGGAGGCTCGGGGTAGCAGGTCGTGTCTGAGGAACTCGCAGAAGGCTTCCAGCGAGAGGGTCGTGTCCTCGAGGGCCGAAGCCAGGGCGCCGTCTGCCAGTGGCCAGCCGTGGACCAGACCCGGGAGGTCCTCCCGGAGGAAACTGAGCGTCCCCTCGAACATCTCCAGCGCCGTGGTCACAAACACGCGGGGGCAGGTCCCATCGAGGTTCCGGCGCGCGGCGGCAAGCACAGAGGGAACGGCCCGCAGGTGATCGGCCAGCCGCCGGGCCCGTTCCTGGGGCGGGGCGTAGTTGCGCTTCACGTACAGCGTGACATCCACGGCGTCAGCGTAGGCCATGGGGTTGCGGTGGAACGACCTGAGGTCCGCTAGCTCGAACCGCTCGCGTTCCAAAGCCGCCAGGAGCACCTCCCGGTCCAGTCGCTCCTGGGGGCTGAGGCGTTCCTCCGGTTGCGCTTGCAGGGCGCGATGGAACCGGCTCAGCTCGCGCAGCCGCCGGTCCAGGGATTGCTGGGAAAAGTCGCCGGGGCGGCCGTCGTACTCATGGAGTCCGAGCCGCGCTGCCCACGTGGGGTAGAAGTCGAACAGGGCGTCGAGAAGTTCGCCCACCGTTCGCTGGAACTCGCTACCCATGTGGCCCTCCTCGCCAGCTCACCGGGGATCTTCGGGGAGGTGGGACTGGAGTCCTGGCCGTTGACGCTCAAAGGGGGTCTTCCTACAGTGAAGGCGCGGGGCGTGGCGCAGCGGGAGCGCGTCGGCTTTGGGAGCCGAAGGTCGCCGGTTCAAATCCGGCCGCCCCGACCATGGGGTCCCCCGACGTTCTGCACCCTCCTGTCGATGCGAGCCCAGGGGGTGGAGGTGGAGAACCGGTTGCTCGGCATAAGAGGCGAGCAGCCGCCAGATGCTGTGCGGCAGACGCTGCGCCGGACGCCCGGAAAACCCGTCTGCCGGGTCCGACGCCTGCGGCGAATGGCAGGTCACCCGGTGGCTGGCCACGTCTGCCCGGACCTCGGCCGACTGGACCTGGGGTCCAATCCCCGGTACCGCCTCCTAAGAGACGGCGGTGCCGCTTCCGGTTCCCCCGCGGCGACGGGACCTGGCCGTCCGGGCTGGGGTCACCGAAGCGCGCCTGTTGCAGGTCCCTCGCGGCGCCCCGTGTTGGTTGAAGGGGTGACGTTCGTGAACGCAGAGCTGCCGGTGGACACCTGCTTCGGGGTGTACCGTGAGTAGACGCCTGCGCATCGGTGTGGTGGGCGAGCAGGACGCGCGGCCCGAGATGCTGCGCCTGGCGGAAGACGTCGGGCGGGAGGTGGCCCTCCGCGGCGGGGTGCTGGTGTGCGGCGGCCTAGGGGGAGTGATGGAGGCGGCTTGCAGGGGCGCTGGGCGGGCGGGCGGCTTGGTGGTGGGCATCCTGCCTGGCACCCGTGCGGAGGACGCGAACCCTTACGTGACCGTGCCTGTGGTCACCGGCCTCGGCGAGGCGCGCAACGTGATTGTCGTACGTTCCTCCGACGCACTGGTGGCCGTGGGAGGCGGCTACGGCACGCTGTCGGAGATCGCGTACGCCCTCAAGCTGAGCGTACCGGTGGTGGGGTTGGGGACGTGGGAGCTTTCGCGAGCGGGCCTGGAGGGCGACCCCATTGTGCGGGCCCGGGACGCGGCGGAAGCCGTGACCCTGGCCTGGGAGATGGCGCAGCGGGCAAGGAGCACCGAACAAAGCGGGACCGGGAACCCGGGGGGCCTGCGGCGCGTACAGGACGGTGAGCCCTTTGAAGAGAGAGGTTCAGGATGAAGACGATGCGCGCGGTGGCGATGGCCCTGCTGGCGGTGGCGGTGGCAGTGCCCGCGGTGTGGGGCGGCCCGAAGTCCCGGCGGGTCAAGCACTACCGGGCGGGCGAGGTCTTCTGCGTGAGCCACGCCCTCGTGGCCACCGGTAGCGGTGTGGTCATCCGAGAGCGGTGCTACGTCGTCGGGATCGTGCGAAACAGCCGGGGCACCTTCCTCGCGTTCCTGGACCCCGGGGTCCGGATCCCACCGGGCCAGGTGGTCCGGCTGAGCACGCCCGCGGGCGCGAAGCTGCGCGGCCGGATTTTCTACCTGGTACCGTTGCAGGCCGTAGTGGCCGCGCCCGTGGACACCCTGGTGGTGGTGCCCATGCAGGTGGAGGACGAAGGCTCGCGACTCACCGTGATCCTGAGCGGCCCATCGCAGCCAAACCTCACCGTGGTGTTTAGCGTACGCCTGTAGCACGCCTCGGGTGCGGTGCCGCGCGGGTCCAGGGCCAGGGATCCACGTGGACCCCGTTGAGCCACATTCCCCAACGCGGGTCTGGCCCCGTGACAAGCCCGGTGCCTCCAGCAAGCCCCACCGGCTGGCCGCGGGTCACGCGCTGGCCGACCTGCACGTCCACGCGGGATAGTTGTAGGTAGCCGGTGACCACCCCGAGCCCGTGGTCCACCACCAACGCCTGCCCGCTCAGAGGAAGCTTCTCGGCGAGCCGCACAATCCCCGCGGCGCTGGTGCGCACGGGCTCACCGGCCGTTGCGCGGAGATCTACGCCCCGGTGGAACCCCACGGCCGGCCCTGGTAGACGCTTTGCACGCCGTACGCAGACACCACAACACCCGGGACCGAAGGGAGGAACGGGCCATCCCACAGCGGCCGCGGGTGCAGAACCCGAAGCGCAGCCTGCACGCGACGGCGCTCGGCCTCGACGTTCCCAGCGGTCAACAGCCGGGCTTGGGGTGGTGCGAACCGGATGTAGCGCACGCCGAAGGATCCGGGCGTTACGCGGGCGGCGGTGGCGAGGTCGAACTCGAACGCGGGGGATCGGCGAAGCCTCACCACCACCAGCAGGTGAGTCCCCGGGCGGGTGGCGGGATCTGTGCCGAGCACCGTCAGCCACAGACCTCTTGCAGCCGGGAAGGCGCCAGCGGCGGCCCGCGAAACACACTTCCACCACGCGCGCCCCGCTCGCCCGCACGCTGAGCAGGACCGCGCCACCCTGGGGGAAAGAAGATGACGACAGCGAGAGCCAGGCGGCCCGGCGACCGAGGCGACGCCCTTTGCGAGGAACAGAGACCCAGCGACCAAGAAGGGCGCAAGGTAGGCCACCACGCGTCTGTACCTCGAAACACACATAACCGCAGGTCGGGGGTGCGGAGTGCGACACATCCAGCCGCCGTTCGCGTATCGGCTTATTTCGGGTGGGCCGCTCGGGCTCTGGCCGGAGCCGCCAACCCCAACAGCAGCAAGATCGCCTGTCGGTAGCACCTTCGTGCGCCGCTCGGCCGACCCTGATGGAGGAGGACATTCCGGCCCCCGGTGCGGAAATTTTCCCCACGTAACTCGGCGGGAGGAGGGGATCCACGCGGAGGTGGCGGAGTACTCCCCCCACCACACGGGGTGGTTGCTGGAGGGCGCAGGCACCATCACCCTCCAGGCGGAGACGTACCGGCGG
>VAPR01001181.1_pt1 | contig 13822 bp, 17 predicted proteins | sample 3380701 | NCBI WGS metagenome assembly VAPR01 (sample SAMN11536904, study PRJNA540576) | hot springs metagenome | isolation source: hot spring wet sediment | place: Spain: Lobios | collected 2014-01
CCGCCGAGGCGCTGGCGGTCGGTCTGGTGGATCGGGTCTACCCGGTGGCCACGGCCGAGGCCGAGGCCCGCGCTCTGGCGACCGAGATCGCCGCCCAGGCCCCGGTGGCCCTGCGCCAGGCCAAGCGGGCTCTGCGGCTCCTGCTCCGCAACCCGAGCCTGAGTGGGGTGGACGAGACCGAGGCCTCTATCGAGTGGGCCGAGACTCAGGACTTCGCCGAAGGGATCCGCGCCTTCCTGGAGCGCCGGCGACCGGTCTTCCAGGGGCGCTAGATCGTCTCAGCGGGCGGTGACAACCTCGACCAGCTCCTCTCGCAGCCGCAGGACGATCGTGCCGTCGAGGTCGGTGCGCAGGACGCGCACTCCGTACCGGTCGAGCAGCGTCAGGGTCGCCAGCGCCGGGTGCCCGTAGCGATTGAGACGGCCCACCGAGATGACCGCGACCCGCGGCCGGACGGCGGCCAGAAAGCCGGGATCGAGCGCGTCGGCTGCTCCCCTGGTGAGGCACCTTGAGAACCGTGCTCTGGACCGGGCGGCCGGCCAGTCCCGGCTGCCGCGACCGGGGCAGGTCGCCGGTGAAGAGGACCGAGCCCGGACCGGTCTGAAGCCGGGCGACCACCGAGCGGCTGTTGGGATCCCCGGCCTCTCCCGCCTCCGGGTGGAGGATCTCCAGCCGGGTCGCCGCGTCCAGGACGACCACCTGGCCGGCCCGGGCCACCAGCCGGCGCAGGCCCCGCCGGGCGACGATCTCCCGGAAGCGCTGGTACTCCGGCGTCGCCACCGGCAGCCCCGGTTCGATGACCAGTCGCACCGGATAGCGCTCCAGCACGGCCAGAAGGCCGGTCAGATGGTCGGCGTGAGGGTGGCTGAGGAGAACGATGTCGACCGCCCGCTCCCAGAGAGGCAGACGCCGGCCCAGCGCCTGGGCCAGGGCCAGCGGCGCCGGCCCACCGTCCACCACCAGCGTGCGGCCGGCCGGCGTGCGGACCAGGATCGCGTCGCCCTGACCCACGTCGAGGACGGTGACCTCGGGGGCACCGGGCGACCGACAGACTGACCGCACTCGAGACCAGGCCGCCGATCAGCCCGAGGCGCAGCCCGGCCGGGAGGCGGGCCAGGAGCGCCAGTCCCCCCTGAGACAGCCCTCCCAGGAATGGCCGGACCGGTGAGGTGGGGCTGAGCCCGACCAGCGCGCCCAGAGCTCCGACCAGGCCCCACCAGACGAGGGGGGAGACCGGCCCCACCGGCAGAGCGGCCAGCGGCTGGTCGGCGGCGGTCTCGACGATGACGATGATGGCCGTGAGCGGGAGCCAGGCGAGGAGCCCGAGGACCGCGCCGGCCGGTGGCCAGAGCGTCCCGGCCAGGGCCAGGGCGACGATCGGGGCGAGGAGAAGGTTCACCGGCAGGCTGAGAAGGCTTAGCTGGGGGTGGAGCGCCAGAACCACCGGTGCGGTCAGCCCCTGGACGGTGACCTGCTCGGCCAGGCCCGTATCCCGGAGGCGGGAGGGCAGGCGGTCACGGGGCCAGGGGGCCAGGCTGATGAGGGCCAGGGTGGCCAGGACCGAGAGCTGGAAGCCGGGGTCGCCGAGGACCGCCGGGCTCAGCCCGGCCAGCAGCGCGCCGGCCAGGGCCAGGCTGGTGTAGGGATCGGGTGGCCGGCCGAGAGCCAGGCCGGCCAGACCGACCGTACCCATGACGGCCGCTCGCAGGAGCGAGGGCTCGGGTCCGGCCAGGCCGACGAAGAGCCAGAGCAGCCCCAGGGTTGGGAGAAGCCAGAGGCGTCCGGCCACCGCCCGGGCCAGGGCCAGCAGCAGGCTCAGGTTGGCCCCGGAGAGGGCCAGGAGATGGCTGGTGCCGGTCAGCCGCATCGCCTCGCTGAGCGCGGAGGGCAGCGCCGGGCGCTCCCCCAGCACCAGACCGGCGGCTAGGGCGGCCTGGGGCTCGGGCAGCGCCCCGGTCCGACCGGTGATCAGGCGTTGGTGGAAAGCGTCGAGCCAGGCGGGCGGTCCGGCGCGATCAGTCAGGAGGGGCACGACCTGGGGATAGCGCAGCCGGCTGTGGACGCCCTGGCGGGCCAGGGCGGTCTCCCAGGGGGCGTCGGGGCCGGGGCGGACCGGCTCCAGCCGTCCGGTGACCTGGAGCCGGTCGCCGCGTCGCCAGTCGGCGAGCCAGGTGGTCTCCAGGAGGATCGCGCCGTCCAGCCGGCGGACCCCAGCCGGGGTCTCCAGGGTCAGATCCGCCAGTCGCAGGCGGAGGGCGACGCCCCGGGTCTCTGGCCGGTCGGCCACCTGGCCCTGGAGGGTGACTGTCTGCCCGTAGGGCAGGTCGGATGGCGGATCGGCGACGAGGCTGGCCCGGGCCAGGCCGAGCCCCAGTCCGGCCAGGGCCACCAGCCCGAGCGCCGGGCCCGGCCAGCGGCGGACCACCAGGGCCAGCAGCAGGCTGCCGCCGCTGGAGGCGAGCCAGCCCCAGAGCGGCAGCGCCACCGGTCGCCCCAGACTGAGGCCGACGACCAGGCCGAGGGCCCAGACCAGCACGGCCACGGGCGGTCTGTCGGAGGGCCGGTGTCAGGCGGGATGATGCGGACACAGGGACGATGAGGGTGGGGCGGTCAGCCGTCGGCCACAGGCGCAGACAAAGCCGATGAGACGGGCCGGATTGCCGACGACCAGGCCGTGGGCGGGGACGTCCCGGCTGACGACCGCGCCGGCGCCCAGGGGCCGATGGTCACGCCGGGCAGGACGGTGGCCTGCGCGCCGATGGCGGCCCCGTAGCCGATGCGGATCGTCCCCACCGTCCAGTCGTCCGGCCCCTTGCGGCGACCGTCGGGCCGGATCGCGCGCGGATGTTTGTCGTTGGCCAGGCAGGCGTACGGGCCGATGAAGACACCGTCATCGATCCAGGCCCCGTGGTAGAGCGAGGCGTAATTCTGGACTTTGACCCGGTTGCCCGGGATCACTCCCCGGTCGATGTAGACGCCTTTGCCGATGATGCACTCCTCGCCGATCCGGACCTCCTCCCGGACCTGGGCCTGGTGCCAGATAAGTGTCCCGGCGCCGATGATGGCGTCGGGAGCGACCTCGGCGGTCGGGTGAATCTGGGCGCTCCTGGTCAGCATCGTCGTCCACCCTTCGCGATCTCATTAAAGAAGGGCCGACGCCGCTTTTCTGTCAGTGAGGTGGCTCACAGAGGGCGGCCTTGCCGGGGCCGTGACGCTGGCCGGCCGGAGGTTCGTGATATAATGTGGGGCGAAGGAGGACGGGCGATGGATGGGCGACTGGGGCGTTGGGGGCTCGGGCTGCTCCAGAGCCTGAGCATCACCCTCCACCGGTTCTGGCTGGCCCTCTTCGACTACCTCGCCGGGCGACCACGGCTGGAGCGGACCGCCACCGGCGTCCGCCAGCCCCCTCACCACTGGGGCGTTTTCACTGTCCAGTACCCGGAGGAGAAACTCGTCCTGCCCGAGCGCTTCCGCTCCTTTCCGGTCCTGCTGTACGAGGAGGAGACCGGTAAGATCCGCTGCACCAGCTGCGGCATCTGCGCCAAGGTCTGCCCGCCCCAGTGCATCTGGATCGAGCGGACCACCGGGCCGGACGGCAAACCGGTCCCCGAACCCAAAGATTTCGTCATCGACATCTCGATCTGCATGAGTTGCGGCTTCTGCGCCGAGTACTGCCCCTTCGACGCCATCAAAATGGACCACCGTTACGAACTGGCCACCTATGAGCGCCAGCGGGCGCTGGTCCTGCACCTGCCGGACCTGCTGGTCTCGACCCGCTACTACGCCGAGACCCATCCCCTGGCCTGGGCCGAGGAAGAGGCCGCCCGCGCCCGCAAGGGCCGTGGGGCCCAGGCCGAAGCCGGGGAGTAGAGGCCTATGACCGAGCCGCTGAGCCCCCAACCGCTTCCCTCGCTGGTCCTGGAGGGTCTCTCGCAGCGGACCCTTGAGGAGCACTACAAACTCTACCGGGAGTATGTCAATCGGGCCAACGATCTGCGCGTCCGCCTGGCCGCCCTGGACCGGGCGACGCCGCCGGCGCCCCTCAGCCGCGACCTGGGCCAGATCCTGGCCGACCTCACCGGGGTGCTGAACGCTATCCGCAACCACGAACTCTACTTCGCCAACCTCGGCGGCCGGGGCGGCCGGGCCTACGGCCGGGTCGCCGAACTCCTCGACCGCGACTACGACTCGTTCGAGCACTGGACGACCGATTTCACCGCCGCCGCGCTGGCCGCCCCGGCCTGGGTCTGGCTGGTGCTCGATCTGGCCGACGGCCGCCTGCGTCTGACCACCGGCCAGTCCGACCAGTCCGCCCCCGGCTGGGAGGTCTGCCCGGTGCTGGGGCTGGACCTCTGCGAGCACGCCTACGTCATCGACTTCGGCGTCGACCGTCTGGCCTACATCCGCGCCTTCCTGCGCAACGTCGACTGGGACGACGTCAACCAGCGGGTCCTGCGGGCTGAGCGTCTGTGGAGCGCCAGTCAGACCTGACCGGAGACGACCGGTGGGCGGTATCCGGGGCGGCGTGCTGGGTGGGGTGATGGCTCTGCTGCTCCTGGCCGGCTGCGCCCTCTGGCCGGGAGGCGGGGAGCCGGCCAGCACCCCGGGGCCTGGCCAGCCGGCGCCCGACTTCACCCTGCCCGCCCTCGACGGGACGCCCCGCCGGCTCAGCGACCTCCGCGGCCGGCCGGTCCTGCTGAACTTCTTCGCCACCTGGTGCGTCCCCTGCCGGGTCGAGCTGCCCGAGTTCGAGCGGGCGGCCGAGCGCTATCGGGACCGGGGGCTCGTCGTTCTCCTGGTCGATGTTCAGGAGGAACCCGAGGCGGTGGCGGCCTTCGTCCGCGACCTGGGCCTGCGGAGCCCGGTGGTCCTGGACCGGACCGGCGAGATCGCCGCCCGCTATCGGGTCCAGGGCCTGCCCAGCAGTTTCTTCGTCGGCCGCGACGGCCTGATCCGGGTGGCCCGGCTGGGGGTCATGGACCGGACGCTGCTGGAGCGCGGTCTGGCCCGGATTCTGGACTAGGGGGCGCGGGGTGGAGGCGGGAAGTCGGGGACCTCGCCGCGCTCGCCGAAGAGGCCGCTCTCCTCAAAAGCGCTGGGGCCCCCGCGCCGGACCAGGTCCTCCAGCTGCCGCCAGAGCGGCTCGGGGACCTCGCGCTTGTAGACGTAGAGGTTGTGCAGGTTGCGGACGCCGGCACTGGTCCCGCTGGCCAGGCCCTGCGCGCGCTCGGTGACATTGAGCGAGGTGCCGCCGAAGTTGGCCAGGTTGAGGTAGTCTTCGCCGGCCGTGGCCTGTTCGTGGACCGGCACCTTCTGCAGGTCCTCGTCGCTCCAGCCCAGGTAGCGGACCCAGCCCAGCACGTCTTTGTAATCGTAGAGAGTCATCTCCCACTGGGTGGACATCTCTCCCCCGCTGTGCCGCTGTTTGACCGGGCTGGCGGCAACTCCCGTGCCGGCGCGGCCGGCCTAGACCGGCTGGCCCAGCGCCTCCCGGGCCCGTCGCCAGCCGTCGCGGACCGCCTCCTGGACGTAGTCCCAGGCGGTCTCCTCGCTGGCCTCGGTCAGCAGGCTCCAGTGGCGGCGCAGGTCGGCGCTGACCTCCGCCCACGTCTTGCCCTGGAACTCCGGCCGCTGGGCGGCGTACCAGCCGAACCGGTGGGCCGCGCGCACCTCATCCCAATGGATCCCCATCGGGCCGTAGCGCTGTTCCCACTCCTGCTGCCACTGCGCCTCCTGCGACTCCCACGTCTGCATCGGTCGCCTCCGGGTGTTCAGGTCTGGGACCAGAGTGTTCAGGCGGGCAGAACCGGCCATGTCCTGGCCGTCTTCGGGTACAATGGGTGGCGGGACGCCCTCGATTTGTAGCATAGCGGTCGCACGCCCGCGACGGCAAGAGGCGTGGACCGGTGGGGAGTGATCGCATGGAGATCAATATCGGCGCCAGGGTCTTCTGCACCGACGGGTTCTGCGGTCGGGTGGACCGGGTGATCCTGCACCCGGAGACCAACCAGGTCCACCACCTGGTGATCGACACCTCGCCGCTGCTCACCTGGTTTGTGGTGGTGCCGGTCGAACGGATCCGGCGCAGCAGCCACGAGGCCGTCTACCTGGACCTGACCACCGAGGAGCTCAAGCAGCAGCCGACCTTTGTCGAGACCGACTACGAGCCAGCCCCGGCGACCTACGTCCCGCCCCCCGGCTTCCCGCCGGCCAGCCACACCCTTTTCCTCCGCCCGGCGATCAAGGTCCGGGGGGTCGAGCACAAGCGCAAGCACCCCGAGGACTTCGAGATCCGCGACGGGATGCCGGTCGAGGCCCTGGATGGGCCCATCGGGGTGGTGGATGAGGTCATTCTCGACCCGTTCACCCAGAAACTGACCGCCTTCGTCGTCCGCCGGGGCCGGTTCCTGCCGCGCGATGTGACCATCCCCCTGGCCTATGTCCGTGAGGTCGAGGCCGGCCGGGTCCTCCTCGATCTGACCCGCGCACAGGTCGAGCGGCTGGAACCCCATCTGCACATCCACCGGCCCGAGGGCTAGGCCCTCAGGCCGGATGCTCGGCGCAGGCCGGGCAGGCGATCTCGTCGACCACGCGCTGGATCTTCTGCACGCCCCGGGCCACCGCCAGGGCCCGCTGGTGCTCGGCCTCATCGCGGGCCGTGCCGCCGAGGTAGGCGACGCCCCGGACCACCCGGACGGTGAAGCGCCGGGCGTCGAGGTCGGGATCGAGAAAGAAGGCCTGGCGGACGGCCTCCTCCAGATCCTGGTCGGTCTGCGGGCCGAGCACCGTCTCGTCGCGGTGCAGGCCCTCACCCCCCACTCCGGCCTCGGGCAGGACCGGCTGACATTCGCGTTCGCGCTCCATACGCCCCGCCGTCCGGCAAGGCCCGTACCACCCGACGGGCGCGGTCAGACCGGGGCGCTGGGCGATGCCGGGCGGCCAGCCAGCCCAGGAGCCCCAGCCCCAAGCCGGTCAGAGCCAGCCCGGTCGGGGCGGGCTGGCCGGTCCGCGGCAGGGCCAGGGCCGGGAGGTCGGCGCAGTCGATACCCCGGCTGCGGCCCGGGCCGAAGCCGATGGTGACCATGTGACGCCCGTCGGCCAGGGTGGCGAGCGGCCGGGACAGGACGGCCGTCCCGCTGGCCCGGCCCTGGGCGTCGGCCTGGACGGTCATCACCTCGGCCACCACGTCGCCAAAGTCCTGGGCCTCGCCCTGGGCGCAGCGGCCGCGCCGGATGAGCACCCCGTGGCTGGTGCCGGGCTCGAAGCCCTGGGCGGCGACCGTCACCCGCGTCTGACCGTCGAGCGGCTCCAGGGTGACCTGGCCGCGGACGGTCGGGAGCGGGAGAGTGATGGCCGTCTGGCTCCAGACCGGACCGGGCGCGCTGCCCAGGAGCAGGCCGAGGGCGAGAAGAAAGGCCCGACCGCGTGGCATGATTCACCTCCACCGGTGATCCGGCTGCGCGGGTTCCGGAGAGTCCGGCGGGGCCAGACCAGCGGCCCCGCCGGATCGGCGTTAGGTGACCGGATTGGCCTTGACGTAGGCCAGTTTGCCGCCCCAGAGGATCAGTTGCCGCTCGCGCGGGGTCAGCGTCAGCCGGACCCGGAGTTCCCGGCCCTTGGTGGCGTTCCAGAGGGCGAATTCCTCGGCGTGGGCCACCAGGTCGCGGGCGTTCTCCAGGACCAGGAGATCGCCAGCCTCGACCCAATCGTAGTCGGCGGGATCGGCGAAGGTCAGCGGCAGGAGCCCCCAGTTGATCAGATTGGCGCGGTGGATCCGGGCGAACGATTTGGCGATAACCCCTTTGATGCCCAGATACATCGGGCAGATGGCGGCGTGCTCGCGGCTGCTGCCGATGCCGTAGTTGGCTCCGCCGACGATCCAGCCGCCGCCCTTCTCCCTGGCCCGCTGGCTGAAGGTTGGATCGAGGCGGTGGAAGACGAACTCGCTCAGTTTGGGGACGTTGGCCCGGTAGGCGGCGTACTCCGGGCTGGCCGGGATGATGTGGTCGGTGGAGATGTCGTCGCCCAGTTTGAGGAGGACCTCGCCGCGCAGGGTCTCCTCCAGGGGCGGTTTGAGCGGGGTCACCACGATGTTGGGGCCGCGCACCACCTCGATCCGGGCGGCCTCCTCCGGGGGAGCCGGCGGCACCAGATTGGGGTTCTCCTGGGAGATGGCGACCGGCAGGTCCGGGGAGGGGGCCGGGATGCCCAGTTCGGCGCCGAGGTCGCGCGGATCGGTGATCACCCCCTTGAGGGCGGTGGCCGCCGCCGTCTCGGCGCTGGCCAGGTAGACCTCGTCGTCCTTGAGGCCCGAGCGGCCTTTGAAGTTGCGGTTGATGGCCCGCAGGCTCTTGGTGCCGGGGGCTGGCACGTGGCCGGCGCCGATGCAGGCGCCGCAGGTCGGCTCGGCCACCTCGACCCCGGCGGCCAGGAGGTCGGCCACGTAGCCCTCGCGGGCCAGCAGTTCCAGCGCCTGCCGGCTGCTCGGGTGGATGAAGAAGTAGACGTCGGGGTGGACGCGCCGGCCCTTGAGGATCCGGGCCACGGCGACGATATCGGTGTAGGAGCCGTTGGTGCAGGAGCCGACCATCACCTGGTGGACCCTGGTCCCGGCCACCTCGCGCACCGGGACGACCTTATCGGGCAGGCTGGGCAGGGCGATGAGCGGCTCGATGGTGGAGAGGTCGAGTTCGATGACATCGTCGTAGGTGGCGTCGGGGTCGGGCAGCAGTTCGCGCCACTCGTGCTCGCGGCCGAGGCGGCGGAAGAAGTCGCGGGTGACTGCGTCGGAGGGGAAGATCGAGGTCGTGGCCCCCAGTTCGTAGCTCATGTTGGTGATCGTCACCCGCTGCTGGGCGTTGAGGGAGGCGATGCCGGGGCCGGTGAACTCGAAGATCTTGCCCAGGCCGCCGCGGACGGTCAGCCGGCGGAGAAGTTCCAGGATCACGTCCTTGGCGGTGCACCAGGGACGCAGTTCGCCGGTCAGGCGGACGTTGACCACCGCCGGCATCTGGAAGTAGTAGGGGCCGCCGCCCAGGGCCAGGGCCACGTCCATGCCGCCGGCGCCGATGGCCAGCATCCCGACGCCGCCGCAGTGAGGGGTGTGGCTGTCGCCGCCCAGCACGGTCTCGCCCGGCACCGCGAAGTGCTCCAGGTGGACCTGGTGGCCGATGCCGATGGCCGGCTTGCCGTACCAGAGACCGTACTTGCGGCAGGCGGTCTGCAGGTAGAGATGGTCCTGCATATCCTCGGGGGTGATCTGGTAGACCTTGTGGTCGGCGTAGCAGGCGGCGACCCGGACGCGGTGGCGCTGGAGCCCCATCGTCTCGAAGGCCAGCATCGCCTGGGTGGCGGTGTAGTCCTGGAGGAGGACCTGGTCGATCTTGATGCCGATCTCCGTGCCGGGGACCAGCTGGCCCTCAACCAGGTGCGCAGCGAGGATCTTGTGCGTCAGACTCTTGCCCATCTGTCTATCCTCTGGTTTGCGGGTCTCGCTGGGGACGCGCCAGGGTGGCGTGCGGCTTGAATATAGCGCAAAGGCCGTGGGGAAGGCAACGGACGAGATGGCGCCAGCCCCCTGGCGGCTCCGCTGGCGGTTGCAGCCGGTGTCGGGCAGTGCGTACAATTAGAAGCAGATCACGGCTGATCATGGGGCTGCAGCGGCCCCCCGCGCCAACACCACCGGTGGTGTTGTCTGGGCGGGCCGCTCGCTGTGTGGAGCCCGGAAGAGGCGGAGTGCTGTCGATGGTGCCCGAGCAGGAGCGAGAACCGACGGCCCAGACCACCGAGGGCCAGACGGAGAGCGCGGAACCGACCGACCTCGCCCAGCTGCGGACGGCGCTGGCCGAGGCGACCCAGAAGAGCGAGGAGTACCTGCGCCTGCTGCAGCGTGTGCAGGCCGACTTCATCAACTACCGCCGGCGGGTGGAGCAGGAGCGCGAGGATATGCTCCAGGCGGCGCGGGCCGAGGCGGTGCTGGCCCTCCTGCCGGTGCTGGACGACCTGGAGCGAGCGCTGGAGGCGATCCCCGACGCGATCGCCGCGCACCCGTGGGTGGAGGGCATCCGCCTCATCCACCGGAACTTCCTGACGGTCCTGGAGCGGCTGGGCGTCACCCGGATCGAGGCGCTGGGCCGGCCGTTCGACCCCTGGGAGCAGGAGGCGGTGGCCTCGGAGGAGCGCGCCGATCTCCCCGAGGGGACGGTCGTCGGCGTGGTGCGTCACGGCTACAAGCTCAACGGCCGGGTGATCCGACCGGCTCTGGTGCGCGTGGCCCGGGCGCCCGCCGCCGCCTCGTCGTCCTAATCCCTTTGGGTCTCCCCCAAAAAGGCCCCGCCGGGCTCGACCAAATTTCCTAGGCGTGCCCTCGCCCGCCCCCTTGTTCTCTCCGAGGCGCCAGATTACACTCCCCCCGGACCTTGTGGTCACCGGGGTGGGGTGGCATGGTGTGGCGCGTCGTCGCTCTGGTGGTGGCGCTCTGGCTGGCGCTGGTGTCGTCAGCCTGGGCGATGGAGCCGGCCGACCGGCTCTTCCAGCTGGTGAACGCCGAACGGGTGCAGCGGGGGCTGGCCCCCCTCCGGCCAGCCCCGGAGCTCAAGGCCGCCGCCCAGCGCTACGCCCAGGCGATGGCCGAGGGCGGCTTCTTCGGCCACACAGCGCCCGACGGCTCGACGTTTATCACCCGCAACGAACAGGCCGGCTACCTGAAGTGGCGGTTCCTGGCGGAGAACCTGGCGGCGGGCCAGCCAACGCCGGAGGAGGCGCTGCAGGCCTGGCTGAACAGTCCCCCGCACCGGGAGAACCTGCTCTCGCCGCTGGCCGAGGAGATGGGCATCGGCTACGTCTACCGGCCGGGCAGCCCCTTCGGGCACTACTGGGTGCAGGAGCTGGGGGCGCGGGCGGCTGGCCCGCCGTACTATGCGGTCCAGGGAGAACCGTCCACCGGACGGTTCTCGGCCGAAGGCCGGCTCTCGCCGGCCACCCGGTCTGGCGAGCGCGCCGCCCCGCTCCGCTGGGTCGCCGAGACCGGCTTTGCGGTCGAGGGGCCCTGGCTGGCCTTCTTCCGGGCGAACGGCGACGTGGAGGCCTTCGGGCTGCCGCGGAGCCCGGTGGTGCCCGACCCGACCGGCAGCGGGCTGCTGGTCCAGTTCTTCCAGCGAGCGGTCCTGGAGTGGCATCCGGAGAACCCGGCGGAGGCGCGCATCCAGCGGCGTCTGCTGGCTGACCTTCTCTTCCCCGGCGCCGACCCGCCGCACGACCCGAACGACCCGCCGCCCGGCCCCTGGCACTACTTCCCCTTCAGCCCGGACCGGCCCACCGGTCTGGGCCACTTCGTCGCCGACTACACCCGGACCGGCCAGCCGATTTACTTTAAAGAGTTCTTCGACCGCCACGGCGGGGTGACCGCCTTCGGCTACCCGACCGAGGAGCCCAAACTGCGCGACGGCCGCTGGACCCAGAAGTTTCAGGCGGCCATTCTGGAGTACCATCCCGAGAACGACCGGCCGGGCGTGCTCCCGGGCTCGCTCATCCCCTGGCGGACCTACCGGGTGCAGGTGCGGCTGCTGGGCGATGAATACATCGCCCGTCTGGGGCTGTCTTTCCGCTGAGGCTGTGTTATGATGGCCCTGTCATGCAGCCGCGTGCCCTGCGCCCCGACCCCGCCGGGCTGCTCCTGGTGGCCCTGGCGGTTGTGCTCTTCGCGACCAGCCCGGTCCTCATCCGGCTGGCCGCGCCGCTCTCGGCCTGGACGATCACCTTCGGGCGCATGGCGGTGGCGGCGGGGCTTCTGGCGGCGCTGGCGCGCTGGCGGGGCGAGCGTCTCTGGCCGCCGCCCTTCCGGTGGTACTGGTGCGCGGCCTACGGGCTGACAGCGGCCCTGCACTTTCTGCTGTACATCGCCTCGCTGGCGTTCACCAGCGTCGCCCACTCGCTGACTCTGGTCTACACCGCGCCGCTCTTCGTGACCCTCTTCGCCGCCCTCTTTCTGGGTGAGGTCGTCCCCCGGCGCGCCCTCCTGGGCCTGCCGGTGACGGTGGCCGGGGTGACCGTTCTGACCGGCTTTGAGCCGGCGATGGACGGGCGCATGCTCCTGGGCGACCTTCTGGCCCTGGGGTCGGCGGTCTGCTTCGGGCTCTACTCGGTCATCGGCCGGTCGGCCCGCACCCGGACGCCGCTGCTGGTCTACGCGGCCTGGGTCTACGGGGTGGCCGCCCTCTGGCTGCTGGGGCCGGCCCTGCTGGCCGGGCTGACCTGGCCGGGCTGGCGGGCGGTGCTGGCGGTGGTGGCCCTGGGGGTCTTCCCGCTGGGCATCGGGCACACCCTCTACAACGCCGGCCTGCGCCGGACCCACCCCACCTACGTGAATCTGGTCGCCACTCAGGAGGTGACCGGCGGCATCGTCCTGAGCGCCCTGATCCTGGGCGAGATCCCCGGTCTTATGGCCGTCGTCGGAGCCATGGTGACCCTGGTCGGGGTGGCGCTGGTCATCGGTCTGGCCGAGACCGCCGCGACCGGCCGGCGACCGGCCGACTCTGGTATCATTCAACAGGTACAGTCGTAGTCCGGCTCGCTGAGACCGTGGAGTCGCCGATGGTTGTGGGAATCTGCCGTCTGCGTCTGCACCTGCCCGGCACGACCTCGCTCAAAGGGAAGCGGCAGGTGATCAAATCCATTGTCAACCGCGTTCAGAACGAGTTCAATGTCTCCATCGCCGAGGTGGCCGACCAGGATCTCTGGCAGTCGGCCTGGCTGGGGATCGCCTGCGTGAGCACCGACCGGGCCCACGCCGACGAGGTGCTGAACCGGGTGATCAGTTTCATCGAGCGCGCGCGGGTGGACGCCGAACTGGGCGAGTATGAGATCGAGCTGATCGACGCCTGAGGAGCGAGAGGTGCGGCTGCGCATTCTGGGGGCCCATCAGGCCGAGGCGCGGGACTGCCGCTTCGTCGCCCTTCTCCTCGACGAGGTCCTGGCCATCGACGCCGGCAGTCTGGCCAGCGCCCTCACGCTGGCCGAGCAGGCCCGACTGGCGTACGTTCTCCTCACCCATCAGCATCTGGACCACGTGCGCGATCTGCCGGTGGTGGCCTTCAACCGGCTGTCGCTGGGAGCCGGACCGCTGACGGTGGTGGCCAGTCCGGCGGTCCAGGCGGTGATCCGGGCGACGCTGATGGACCCGCGGATCTGGCTGGACCTCTTCGCCGACCAGCCCGACCGGCCGGCGCCGCTGCGCTTCCAGCCGGCCGTGCCGGGCCAGACGCTGGTCCTCGGCCCGTATACGGTGCGGCCGGTGGCCCTCGCCACCCACCCGGTGCCGGTCCTGGGCTATCAGGTCACCGGGCCCGCCGGCCGCTCGCTCTTCTACACCGGCGACACCGGGCCGGGCTGCGCGGCGATCTGGCCTCTGGTGCGGCCCGATGTACTGGTCATCGAGGTCACGTTCGCCGATAGCGCCGTCGACCTGGCCCGTCAGGCCGGCCACCTCACGCCGACGCTCCTGCGACAGGAGCTGATCCAGTTTCGGGCGGTTCACGGCTACCTGCCCCAGGTGGTGGTCCTCCACACGAACCCGGCTCACCGCCCGGCGATCATCCAGGAGCTGAGGGCGGTGGCGGCGGACCTGGGCGTGTCGCTGGTGGTCGCCCACGAGGATCTGACGCTCCCTCTCGACGGAGACGGGGAGAGACGATGCCGCGATGGATGCTCCCGCTGCTCCTGGGGCTGACGCTCGGGCTGGGGGGATGCTGGCCGGGACAGGTGCCCGCCACCCCGACCGCGACGCCGCGCCCGCCGCGCTGCCGACGCGAACCGCCTCGTCGCC
>VAPR01001182.1_pt1 | contig 13803 bp, 8 predicted proteins | sample 3380701 | NCBI WGS metagenome assembly VAPR01 (sample SAMN11536904, study PRJNA540576) | hot springs metagenome | isolation source: hot spring wet sediment | place: Spain: Lobios | collected 2014-01
AGCTGTGGATCTTCTGGTGCGCCGACCAGCACCAGTGCATAGGTTGGCCCAAAGTACAAATCAATGCCGAGCAGCATGCCGGTAAAGATTGGGGGCTGCTGCTTTACTGGGCCGGAAAAGAAGCGAATCAGCGCTTCGGCCCGCTCGGCATAGTCTGTGCGGCCGGTCATGTGGAAAAGGCGCACCAGGTTCATCAATGCAACAGCGTTGCCTGAAGGCAAAGCATTGTCAAAGGCTTCGCGCGGTCGCACAATGAGCGGCTCGCTGTCTTCGGCCGTAAAGTAGAACGCGCCTCGTTCATCCCAGAAGTAGGTAAGCATGAGATCTGTCAGGGCGAGCGCTTTTTCAAGGTAGGCCTCATTGAACGTAGCCTCATAAAGTTCCAGCAACCCCCAAGTCAGATAGGCATAGTCGTCTAAGAAACCCTGAATGCGAGCTTCGCCCTCGCGGTAGCAGTGCAGCAACCGCCCTTCGGAGGTAAATAGGGCGCGTTCCATAAAGGCCATCGCTTGCTGCGCCGCTTGGGCATAAACCGGTTCGCCACTTATTTGCGCAGCCCGTGCCAAGGCAGCAATCATCAGTCCATTCCAGTCGGTCAAGATTTTCTCATCTCGGCCTGGTCGCACGCGCTGCGCGCGGTAAAGGAACAAACGTTGCCGGGCCTGTTCCAGCTTTGCGGCGAGCGCTTCCGGCGTTAGCCCATGGGCAGCCGCCAATGCTTCTGGTGAGCGCTCCCAGTGCAAGATGTTCTTTCCTGTCCGTTCCCCTGTAGCTTCATCTTCATAGTTGCCTTCAGGCTGCACGTTATAGGCCTCGAGCACAAGCGCAGCTAAGTCTGGATCTTCAATAGCTTCGCGGATTTCCTCGACGGTCCAGGTGTAGAATCGACCTTCGAGGCCCTCGCTATCGGCATCTTCAGAAGCATAAAAAGCACCTTCTGGAGCGCGGAGGTCACGCAGGACATAGGCGAGCACTTCGCGGGCCGTTTGCAGGTACAAGGGCTTGCCCGTGGCTTGATAGGCTTCGAGGTAGGCCAGTGTCAGGAGCGCCTGGTCATAAAGCATCTTTTCAAAATGGGGCAGCACCCAGCGCTCGTCGATGGCATAGCGGTGAAAGCCAAAACCTACCTGGTCGTAGATGCCCCCCTGGCGCATTTGTGTGAGCGTGTGCTCGACCATCGCTAAGGCATGTGGCTCACGGCTGCGATGCCAGTAGCGCAGCAGAAACAGGAGTGTGTGGGCTGTAGGAAATTTAGGAGCATGGCTAAAGCCGCCATAGCGCGCGTCGTACAGATCAACCAGCCGCCGATAGGCAATTTCCAACCATTCCGCATCGATCACCTGTCCAGGCGCCTCGAAGGTCATCACTTTTTCCAGTCGCCCCGTGAGGCGCTTGGCAGAGGCCAGAATTTCCTCCCGATGGTGCTTCCAGGCTTCCTGAATGCGCGGAATAAGCTCTAGCAATCCAGGGCGACCGTAGCGTCCCTTTTTGGGGATATACGTGGCTGCAAAGAAGGGCTCTTTATCGGGCGTCAGGATCACGGTAAGCGGCCAGCCGCCATGGCCCGTGACCATCTGGCAGACCGTCATGTAGAGCTGGTCGATATCTGGCCGCTCTTCCCGATCCACCTTGACGTTAATAAACGCTTCGTTGAGCAGTCGGGCTACTTCGGGATCTTCGAACGACTCGTGCGCCATCACATGGCACCAATGGCAGGCAGCATAACCGATAGAAAGGAACACCGGTTTATCTTCGGCACGGGCTTTTGCGAAAGCTTCCTCGCACCAAGGCCACCAGTCCACGGGATTATCTTTGTGCTGCAGTAGGTAGGGGCTTTTGGCAAATTGCAACCGGTTAGCCATCGCTGCTAAGGCATTACGTTGGATGGATGATACGCATAAGCCCAAAGCGACGGTTTGTGCCCTGCTGCTTTGAAAAAAAGCAGCCCTGATGACCTAAGGCCACCAGGGCTGCTTGGGGGAATCAAGCCGTGTAGGCTCAGGGGGCTTCGACCGATTCGGTGGCGCCGTTGCCAGCTACGGTCTCGCTGACTGCGGCCTGCAGCGCTTCGAGTTCCTTGCGTGACCCCACCACCAGGTGCTGGAAGCGACGCTGACCGGTACCGGCCGGAATGAGATGGCCCACGATGACGTTCTCTTTCAGGCCATAGAGGTAGTCGGTCTTAGCCGCAACGGCTGCGTCGGTGAGCACTTTCGTGGTTTCTTGGAAAGAGGCAGCAGAGATAAACGATTCGGTCGAGAGCGCTGCCTGCGTAATCCCCAGCAGGATTGGTTCGGTCACCGCGGGTTGGGCTTCCCGCACCTCAACAGGCCGCAGGTCGCGCCGCTTCATCTCAGAGTTCAGTTCCCGCAGGCGTCGCCGGTCGATGATGTCGCCTGCTTTGAGGCCCGAGTCGCCAGGATCGACCACAACAAAACGGTCGTAGAGTTTTTCGTTGAGCTCCTCGAGCGTGACGCGGTCGATCAGGTCCCCTTCGAGCAGGTTTGTATCGCCTGGATCGGTGACGCGCACCTTTTGCATCATTTGGCGCACAATCACCTCAATGTGCTTGTCGTTGATCGACACGCCTTGCAGGCGATAGACTTCCTGGATCTCATTGACCAGGTATTCCTGCACCTTACGTGGACCTAGGATACGCAGAATGTCCTGCGGGGCGACTTGTCCATCGGAGAGCTGCTGACCCGCTTGCACGTAGTCACCAGGATGAACCAGGATGTACTTGCTGAGCGGGATCAAGTAGCTCCGCGACTCGGTGCCATCCGGGCTGGTAACAATCACTTCTTGGGCGCCGCGCTTACGGGCACCGTATTCTACATAACCTTCGATTTCCGACACGATGGCAGGATCCGAAGGTGTGCGTGCCTCGAACAGCTCGATGACGCGCGGCAAACCGCCTGTAATGTCACGGGTCTTGACGGTCTGGCGTGGCAGCTTAGCCAAAACCTGACCTGGCTGCACGGTGTCGCCTTCATCTACTTGGATGCGGGAACGCACCGGTAAGGCATACTCGCGAAGCGTCCCGTCAGGCAGCTCAATCAGGATTGCTGGCGTCAGCGAGCGGTCACGGCTTTCAATGATCACTTTTTCACGGTAGCCGGTCTGCTCGTCGGCTTCCTCGCGATACGTGACGCCTTCGACGATGTCTTGGTAGCGGACCGTGCCGCCGACTTCTGTCAGAATGACGCTATTGTAGGGGTCCCACGTGACCAGCACTTGGCCTTTTTCAACCAAGTCACCTTCCTGCACCACAAGCTCTGCGCCATAGGGCACATTGGCACGCCAGAGTTCCCGTCCTTCTTCTTGTGGGTCGAGAATCTTGATCATGCCCTGGCGCGAAAGCACCACTTCTTTGGGGCCTTCCTCTGCTTCATAGGTCACCACCCGCAGGTTCTCAAAGGCGACGCGGCCAGCAAACTTGGCATTGAGGGTGCTTTCCGCCTCGATGCGTGCAGCCGTACCGCCAACGTGGAAGGTTCGCAGTGTAAGCTGCGTGCCTGGCTCACCGATCGACTGGGCTGCCACTACGCCCACGGCTTCGCCGACCTCTACGAGGCGTCCTGTAGCCAGGTTGCGGCCGTAGCACAACGCGCACACGCCACGCCGCGCCTCACAGGTCAGCACCGAACGAATCTCAACCTCTTCGATTGAGGTTTCGGCAATGCGTTGCGCCTTTTCTTCGTCGATGAGCTCATTGGCTGCCACGATCAGCTCACCCGTGAGCGGATCATAGACGTCGTAAAGCGACACGCGCCCCAGAATACGATCGGCCAGCGGCTCAACAATCTCTTCGTTGTCCTTAAGCGCTCCGATTTTGATGCCACGCAGCGTGCCGCAGTCGTACATGGTTACGGTCACGTCCTGCGCCACATCTACCAGACGGCGTGTTAGGTACCCTGCGTCGGCCGTCTTAAGCGCCGTATCGGCCAAACCCTTACGGGCACCGTGCGTCGAAATGAAATATTCGAGCACGGAGAGCCCTTCTTTGAAGTTAGAGATGATTGGGTTCTCGATAATTTCGCCCGCCGAGCCAACCATGCTTTTTTGGGGCTTAGCCATCAAGCCACGCATGCCACCGAGCTGCCGGATCTGCTCCTTTGAACCACGCGCGCCAGAGTCAGCCATCATGAAGATGGCGTTGAAGCCTTCCTGGTCGTTTTTCAGCGTCTCAAAAAGAATCTCCGACAGCCGGTTGTTCGTGCGCGTCCAGATGTCGATGACCTGGTTATAGCGCTCGTTATCGGTAATGACGCCCATTTCATAGTTCTGGCGCGCCCGAGCCACAGCCTGCTCTGCCTCAGCAATCAAGGTCTTTTTCGCTTCCGGGATGATGATGTCTTCAAGCGAGAACGTCAAGCCTGCTTTTGTGGCCTGTTCAAAGCCCAGATTTTTGATGTCGTCCAGGAAGCGGGCAGCGCGTGGATAACCCGTGGCCTTCAGCACGCGCGCAATAATCGTACGCAGGTTCTTTTTGGTGAGCACTTCGTTGATGAAGCCCACTTCGTCGGGCACCACTTCGTTAAAGAGCACGCGCCCAACCGTCGTGTCGATCATCTGCCCATCTTTCAGGCGCACTTTAATGCGCGCATGCAGACCTACCACGCCTTGGTCGTAGGCCTGCCGCACCTCTTCGGTGCTGGCAAAGCGCATCCCCTCGCCTTTGTCGCCCGTTTTCGCCTTGGTCATGTAATAGAGCCCCAGCACCATGTCCTGCGTAGGCACCGCAATAGGCTCGCCATTGGCTGGGCTGAGAATGTTATGGCTGGAAAGCATCAGAATCATGCTTTCCAAGCAGGCTTCGTGCGACAGGGGCACATGCACGGCCATCTGGTCGCCGTCGAAGTCGGCGTTAAAGGCCGTGCAAACCAGGGGATGCAGCTGAATTGCCTTTGCCTCTGTCAGCACCGGTTGGAAAGCCTGAATGCCCAAGCGGTGCAGCGTAGGTGCACGGTTGAGCAATACGGGACGCCCTTGAATAACCTTTTCTAGGATGTCCCATACATCGTCGGTGCGGCGGTCCACTACGCGCTTGGCGCTTTTGACCGTACGCACAATGCCCCGTTCGATCAGCTTGCGAATAATGAAGGGCTTAAAGAGCTCAACGGCCATTTCTTTGGGCAGGCCGCACTGATGCAACTCAAGTTCAGGGCCCACCACAATGACCGAGCGACCCGAGTAGTCGACCCGCTTACCCAGCAGGTTCTGGCGGAAGCGCCCCTGCTTACCTTTAAGCATGTCCGACAGCGACTTGAGCGCCCGGTTCGAGTCGCTGCGCACGGCATTGGCTTTGCGCGAGTTGTCAAACAGCGAGTCGACCGCCTCCTGCAGCATACGCTTTTCATTGCGCAGGATGACCTCAGGAGCGCGAATATCGATCAGCCGCTTAAGGCGATTATTCCGAATGATCACGCGCCGGTAGAGGTCGTTTAGGTCGCTGGTAGCAAAGCGCCCCCCTTCGAGCGGCACCAGCGGTCGCAGCTCAGGAGGAATAACGGGAATGACCCGCATCACCATCCATTCGGGCCGATTTTCCAACTTTCGGTTGGCCTCGCGAAAGGCCTCGACCACTTGCAACCGCTTGAGCGCCTCTTCTTTACGCTGCTGACTTGTTTCGGTCTTGATTTGGAAACGCAGCTCCTTGGAAAGCTCGTCCAAGTCGAGCCGCTTGAGCATCAACTCAATTGCTTCACCACCAATTTTGGCAATAAACTTTTCAGGATTGTCGTCGTCGAGGCGATTGTTGTCTTCCCGAATCTGGTAGAGGAGTTCGTAGTACTCCTCTTCGGTGAGCAGCTGGTTTTTCTCAACACCCAGCTTTTCGGCGCATCCTGGCTGAATGACAATGTAGTTTTCGTAGTAGATAACCTTTTCCAGGTCTTTGGACTTCAGCCCAAGCAGGTTGCCGATCTTGTTCGGAACGGTCTTGAAGTACCAGATGTGCACTACAGGGACAGCCAGCGTGATGTGGCCCATCCGCTCGCGGCGCACTTTCTTTTCGGTGACTTCTACGCCGCAGCGGTCGCACACGATACCCCGGTAGCGGATGCGCTTATACTTGCCGCAATGGCATTCGTAGTCTTTGACCGGTCCGAAGATTTTTTCGCAAAACAGCCCGTCTTTCTCTGGCTTAAACGACCGGTAGTTGATCGTTTCGGGCTTGAGCACCTCGCCGTAGGAACGCTCGAGGATGCTTTCTGGAGAAGCCAGGCTAAGCGTGATGCTGTTGAAGTCACGCTTGATCTTTAGCGTCTTCCCTTGAAGCATAGCGTGCATCGAAGGTTTAAATCCTGTGCAGGCGACGGTCAGCTTTAGTCGAGCCGCACCTCTAGGCCCAAGCCCTGCAGCTCCCGAACCAAAACGTTGAAGCTTTCTGGGATGCCAGGCTCGGGCATGTTTTCCCCTTTGACGATGGCTTCGTAGGCCTTTGAGCGGCCCTGCACATCGTCCGACTTGTAGGTCAGCATTTCCTGGAGCGTATGGGCGGCGCCATAGGCGTAGAGGGCCCATACTTCCATTTCGCCCAGGCGCTGACCGCCAAAGTGTGCCTTTCCTCCCAACGGCTGTTGGGTAATGAGGCTGTAGGGTCCAATGGAGCGGGCGTGGATCTTGTCTTCAACCAGGTGGCTCAGCTTCATCATGTAGATGTACCCCACGGTCGTCTTCTGATCCAGCGGCTCACCCGTGCGGCCATCGTAGAGCTGCACCCGCCCATCTTCCGGTAGCCCAGCCTCACGCAGCAACGCCTTGATCTCTTCAAGCGAAGCTCCGTCAAACACCGGCGAGGCAAACTTGCGGCCCAAGATCTTCCCTGCCCAACCCAGCAGCGTTTCATAAATTTGCCCCAGGTTCATTCGCGACGGAACGCCCAGCGGGTTCAGCACAATGTCAACTGGCGTACCGTCTTCCAGGAAAGGCATGTCTTCGACCGGAACGATCTTAGCAACAACCCCTTTGTTGCCGTGCCGACCGGCCATTTTATCGCCCACCTGGATTTTGCGCTTGCGCGCAATGTAGACCTTCGCCAGCTGCACGACACCAGGTGGCAGCTCATCCCCCATTTGCAGCTGGTGCTTAAGCCGCTTCGCCTCGCCTGTAATGCGCCGGTGCATTTCCTCGTAGTTGCGCAGCAGCTTTTGCAGCTTGCGGTTGATCGTTTCGTCCGGCGTAAACGGCAACGAGGGATTTAAGCTTAAGGGGGAGATCTTTTCAAAAGCTTCGCGTCTAAAAGGTAAGCCCTCGGCTAAAATCAGGTTGCCTTCGCGTGTCTCTACGCCAACCGAGCGCTGGCCCTCGACCAGGTGGAAGAACTTCTCCCAGAACTTCCGGTCCAGCTCTGCCAGTTGGCGCTGCAGGTTTTCCTCAATCTCGTTGAGGCGCTGCTGCTCCCGCTTTTTCGAGGCTGCGTCCAGCTTACGCCGGCTAAAGAGCTTGGTATCAATAACGACGCCCTTCATGCCTGGCGGCGCCTTCAGCGAGGCATCCTTGACATCACCCGCTTTATCCCCGAAAATCGCCCGCAGCAGTTTTTCCTCAGGGGTAGGTTCGGTCTCCCCTTTAGGGGTTACCTTACCTACCAGAATATCGCCGGCCTTCACCTCGGCCCCCACGCGGATGATGCCCCGCTCGTCTAGGTCTTTGGTGGCTTCTTCAGAGACGTTGGGGATCTCCCGCGTCAGCTCTTCTTGACCGCGCTTGGTATCCCGCACCTGGCACTCAAACTCTTCGATATGGATCGAAGTGAAGACGTCTTCCGCCACCAGGCGCTCGGAAATCACGATGGCGTCTTCGAAGTTATAGCCGCGCCAAGGCATAAAGGCGACCAGCACGTTTTTGCCAAGGGCCAGCTCGCCTTTTTCGGTAGAAAAGCCATCGTTTAGGACCGTGCCCTTCTCCACACGCTGGCCGACTTTGACAATCGGCCGCATGTTGATGCACGTGTCCTGATTGGTGCGGCGGAATTTGATGAGCCGGTATTCCTTGACAGGTGCTTCAAAGCTCACCTCAGCATCTTCGGGGTCCTGGTCGTAGCGAATCACAATGCGTTCCGCATCGACGTACTCAACCACACCTGGACCTTCAGCCACCAGCACGGCTCGGGAGTCCCGCGCAATGCGCGCCTCCATGCCTGTCCCGACAATCGGTGCTTCAGGTCGCAAGAGGGGTACGGCCTGGCGTTGCATGTTTGAGCCCATGAGGGCACGGTTGGCATCGTCATGCTCCAGGAACGGAATCAAGCTCGCCGAAGGCGAGACAATCTGGTTAGGCGCCACGTCCATGTACTGGATCTGCTCCGGCCGCATGAGCGGGAAGTCTCCCCGGTAGCGACATTTGACGAACTCGTTGAGAAAGTTGCCTTCCTCGTCGATGGGCGCGTTGGCCTGTGCAATGACCGCATTGTCTTCTTCCTCGGCCGTCAGATAGACGATCTCGTTGGTTACCTTGCCGTTGCGCACGACCCGGTAGGGCGTTTCGATAAAGCCAAACTCATTAATGCGGGCGTGCACCGTTAGCGAAGAGATCAACCCGATGTTCGGCCCTTCGGGCGTTTCGATGGGGCACAGGCGACCATAGTGCGTGTAATGCACGTCGCGTACTTCAAAGCCCGCCCGCTCGCGCGTTAGACCGCCCGGACCTAGCGCCGATACCCGCCGCTTGTGCGTCAGCTCAGCCAACGGGTTGGTTTGGTCCATGAATTGGCTAAGCTGGTTGGTGCCAAAGAATGTGTTGATCACACTGGCAATGGTCCGGGCATTGACCAAATCTTGGGGCGTAAAACTTTCCGCATCCCGCAAATTCATCCGCTCTTTGATCGTACGCGCCATACGGGCCAAGCCCAGGGAGAACTGCGCCGCAAGCTGCTCGCCGACGGTACGGACACGGCGGTTGCCCAGGTGATCGATATCATCCAAGGTGCTTTGGCCATTCTGCAGCAGGATAAGCTCGCGAATAATGGCCACGATGTCCTCTTTGGTCAGTGTGAGGACATCCATGGGCACATCGATACGCAACCGCTTGTTGAGCCGGTAGCGGCCCACAGCACCCAGGTCATAGCGTTTTTCGTTGAAAAACAACCGATCGAGCAATGCACGGGCGCTTTCAAGATCAGGAGCCTCAGTACCCCGGAGCTGGAAATACAGGTACTCCAAGGCTTCCGTTTCTGAGTGCGTCGGATCCCGACGGAGGGTATTGAGCAGCGTGCTTTTATTAAGCGCTTCTTCAATATCTTCTTGCTTCAGCAAAAAGATACGGGTAATCCCCGCTTCCTGCAGCCGCTCAAAATCCGCTTCTTCCAACTCGTGGTCGGCTGGAAAGAGCACTTCGCGCTCGCGCTTTTCTTCAACTACCTCGCCCGTATCTTCATCGACAATTTCGATGATGCGCTCCAGCGTAATGGACGAAGCCAGCTTGCGGCCTACGTGCTGCCTAAAGGCCTCTTTGCTTGATACGTCCACCTCATCGGCCAGCTCAAAAAGCCGAATGATCTCTTCGTCTGAAGAAAAGCCCAGTGCGCGCAGCAGCGTAGTGACCGGAAGCTTTTTCTTCCGGTCGATATAGGCCCACATGACGTTGGCCACATCGGTGGAAAATTCGATCCACGAGCCGCGCAGCGGAATGACACGGGCTGAGTAAAGTTCGGTCCCATTGGGATGAATGCTCTGGCCAAAGAAGACCCCCGGACTCCGGTGGAGCTGCGAGACAATGACGCGCTCGGCACCATTCACGATAAACGTGCCGCGCTCGGTCATATAGGGCAGGTTGCCCAAATAGACCTCCTGCTCGATCGCCTCGTTCGCTTCCTCTTCGTCCTCGTCTTCCAGGATTGACAGTCGCAGCTTGGCCTTCAGCGGTACCGAATAGGTCAGCCCCTGGGCCAAACACTCTTCAACCGAATGCTTAGGGGTGTCGAGCGTATAGTATAAAAACTCCAGAATGTAACGCTCGCGGCTGTCGGTTATGGGAAAGTGCTCCTTAAAGACCGCCTGCAAGCCGATGTCTTCCCGCTCTTCAGGAGGGACGTCGTCTTGCACAAACTCCTTAAACGACTTAAGCTGGATTTCCAGCAGGTCAGGGTAGTCCAAAACTGTCTGCGTGCGGGCAAACGAAATCCGTTCGTTCGTGCCCACCTGGCCGTTACGCTCAGACATAAGCGCGTGTAACTTCAATGGTTGAGTGACGCGTTGCCGTGATCACGAAAGCCGAATGGCTTGTGCAGCTAACCGTTGTAGAGGTGGGTTGATGCATGCTAACGCAGGAGCACACACAGGGTTTCTTTTAAGGAAGGTATAAGCAGGGAAAGCCGACCCCGCCATTGCGGATGTCGGCTTACCACTCCGTCGTGTGCGCTAAAGATACAAAATGCAAAGATCAACAGCAGGTTCCCGATCACTTAATTTCCACTTCAGCTCCGGCTTCCTGCAGCTTTGCCTTAATCTGCTCTGCTTCTTCTTTGCTAACCCCCTCCTTAACTGGCTTGGGTGCACTATCGACCAGATCTTTGGCTTCTTTTAGGCCAAGACCCGTAATGGCGCGCACCTCTTTAATCACCGCAATCTTGTTGGCACCGGCCGACTTAAGAATGACGTCAAACGCGTTTTTTTCCTCTACGGCTGCGGCCCCATCTCCTCCAGCCGGTGCAGCAGCAGCCACGGCCACTGCAGCAGCTGCTGGCTTGATGCCGTATTCTTCTTCCAGAATTTTGGCCAATTCGTTGGCCTCTTTGATGGTCAGGTTAACCAGTTGTTCTGCGAGTGCTTTCAGGTCTGCCATGGTTCCTCCGAGGTTTCCTGCAGCGGTCTTCGCCTCTATAGGCTGCGCTGCTGATTAAGGATGGTTATTATGCTTCCGCTTTTTCTGCAATGGCTTTTACCAAGGCGGCCAGTTGCTGGCCTGGGCCTTGAAGCGCACCGACCACATTACGGGCAGGCGAGAGCACCAGCCCGATAATGTCGGCAATCAACTCATCTTTCGACTTAAGTGAAGCCAGCGTTTCCAGCGCGTCGGCCCCATAGACTGCGCCATCGATAAAGGCACCCTTTAGCCGCGGTAGCTCAACCCCTTCTTCCGCCAAAAATTTCTTCAGCACGCGCGCTGGGGCTGCTGGCTCGTGGCTAAACGCAACGGCTGTTGGCCCATTCAGGAGCGGCAAAAGCGCCTCATACCCCCCCCGCTGCTCCATTGCAATGCGCAACAGCGTGTTTTTAACCACCTTAAATTCCACCCCCTCCTCACGAAAGCGGCGCCGCAGTTTCGAAAGCTGCGCCACATTCAACCCGCTATAATAGGTCAAGTAAATGGCTGGCGTTGCAGCCAGCTTTTCGCTGAGCTCTTCCAGAACAGCCGCTTTTTGTGCTTTTGTCAGTGGCATGGCTTTTCAAGCTCCAGATCTAAATTCGCTTAGCGCAGCGTATGCACCACACTACGATCTACAGGCACTGCTGGCCCCATCGTGGTCGAGAGCGTGATCGAGCGCACATAGGTGCCTTTGACACTGGGTGGTCGCAGGCGCAACACTTCGCGCAAAAACGCCTCGGCATTCTCGCGAATCTGCTGGCTCGAGAACGAAGCCTTGCCAATAGATACGTGGAGATTCCCAGTCTTGTCAACGCGGAAATCGATGCGTCCTGCCTTAACCTGTCGTACAGCTTCAGCCACGTCTTCGGTTACCGTACCGCTCTTTGGATTGGGCATCAGTCCACGTGGACCCAAGATGCGCCCCAGGCGACCAATCTTACTCATCACCTGAGGTGTGGCAATCACAACATCAAACTCCAGCCAGCCATTTTGAATCTGCTCGATGTACTGGTCAAGTCCCACGTAATCGGCGCCTGCAGCTTCCGCTTCTTTCCAACGACCCTCATCGGCCAATACCAATACGCGCACTTGTTTCCCCGTACCATGGGGTAAAGCCACAGTGCCACGCACCATCTGGTCGGCATGCCGAGGGTCAACCCCCAGCCGCACGTCCATATCAACCGATTCGTTAAACTTAGCCAGGGCCGTTTTTTTAACCAGTTCTGCAGCTTCTTCCAGCGTAAAAGGCCCACCCCCTGCTTGCTGCACAATTTCAAGGGCCTTTAGATATCGTTTTCCACGCTTAGGCATAGCCTCTTAGGAGGTTTAGCGGTAGTGTCGCCTGCAGGTGCAGGCTCCCGCAACGGGTGCATTTTTATAGGTGTTCTGGTTTACCTTCGACCACGATGCCCATCGAACGGGCTGTTCCTGCAATCATCGATGCAGCTTTTTCAAGGTCGTAGGCATTCAGGTCGGCCATCTTCTGGCGTGCAATCGCCAAGCAGTCCTCCCACGTTACCTTCCCCACCTTCTGACGCAAGGGATCCGCAGCGCCCTTTTCAATTTTAGCTACTTGTTTCAACAACTCAGCTGCTGGGGGGCTTTTGACCACAAAGGTGAAGGACTTATCGGTATATACCGTAATGACCACAGGCAGCACCACCCCCATGCGATCTTGGGTAGCAGCGTTAAACTGCTTACAAAACTCCATGATGTTCACACCCGCTTGGCCCAAGGCTGGACCAATGGGGGGTGCTGGGGTCGCTTGTCCCCCCTTAATCTGCAATTTGATCTGTTTTTCGACCTTCTTCGCCATGGTTCCTCCTTGCGGTCCAATCGCCTGATGAAGCAGGCTCCCGCTTGACCCATACCGTCGTTACGGAAGTCGCTTCTATTTTATGGCATTGGGAAGGTTTCGCAGAATGCACGAACGCGTCTGTTTTTCACAAAAGGCTACGCTTCGCGTTCTACCTGCAGGTAGTCGACTTCCAGAGGCGTCTTGCGCCCAAAAATCGACACCATGACCTTAAGCTTGAGCTTGTCGGGATAGACTTCTTCAACCACGCCTGTGAAATTGTTAAATGGCCCCTCGATGATACGCACGGGGTCACCTGGCTTAAAGGGAATTTCGGGCTGTTCTCCCAGCTCCCGCGCTTCGTCCACCTTACCTAAAATGCGCCGCACTTCCTCTGGCCGTAATGGCGTTGGCTGATTGCCCGCGCCCAAAAATCCCACCACCGAGGGCATATTGGAAATCAGCATTTGCAACTCTTGGTCAAGCGCGGCTTCAATGAGAACGTAACCTGGGAAAAAGGTTTTTTCCCGCGTGCGTTTTTTCCCTCCCCGAAGCTCAAAGACAGTTTCGGTAGGAATCAGAATTTCGCCTACCCGATCCTTTAGGCCCAAGCGTTCAATTTCTCGCTCCAGGTACTGTTTAACTTTCTTTTCGTGCCCAGAAAACGTGCGCAGCACATACCACTTGCGCACCCTGTCTTGATGTTTCTCTTCCGCCATAGCTCTTGTTGCGTGCGCTGCGCCTATAGGGAATAGATGAATTCTAGCACTGTAGCAATCAACCGATCGGCCAAGAAAATGAACAAGGCCACCAGCACAGAAGCAATAAGCGTCAAGACGGTATTGTTCACCAGTTCCTGACGCGTAGGCCAGTTGACCTTTTGCATTTCCCGACCCACTTCTTGCAGGTATGCACGAATTTTAGCCATCATAAAACGCGGCCTGCTGGCTTGCACTGGACAAACGAGAAGGGCGAACGCCGCGTTCGCCCTTCATTTCTGTAGCACGGGCGGCAGGACTCGAACCTGCAGCCTGCGGTTTTGGAGACCGCTGCTCTGCCAATTGAGCTACGCCCGTGCGTTCCCCCGGGCACTTTAAGATCCCAGGATTAACCCAGGGTTTTAGTCTAGGATTTTGGTGACGACGCCTGCGCCGACAGTACGCCCACCTTCACGAATCGCAAAACGCAAACCCTCCTCC
>VAPR01001183.1_pt1 | contig 13794 bp, 25 predicted proteins | sample 3380701 | NCBI WGS metagenome assembly VAPR01 (sample SAMN11536904, study PRJNA540576) | hot springs metagenome | isolation source: hot spring wet sediment | place: Spain: Lobios | collected 2014-01
AGGGCAGACCCTGACATACCTGGTAAAGCCTGTGTCGTAGTTGCTATGTACCCGTCCCAGGGATACCCGGGAAGACGAAAGTTTGTATTCGCTACGATGCCCATATGTGCAACCCGGTCTTGACCGAACACAAATCCAGTGCCATAAACCTTACTGCCAACTCGGAGCGTCGAGCTGGATCCTAAGGACAGAACAGGGTAATCTCCTTTGATTTCTAAAACAGCCCAGTCTCCATTGGTACGGTCAAGTCCTTCCTTCTTCCATTTCCACCCTCGTGCTAGGACTCTGGCGCGGATCTTGTTCTTCATGTCATGTGAGACCTGGTATACGAATGGGGTGAACATGACGCAGTGGGACGCTGTGAGTAGCCTCGTTTTCCTTCCGTCGGTCCATGCTGCTGTCGCAGAACAGATAGCCTCATAGCTTCTCTGATACGGAGTGGCCTGGTACCAATACAATAGCCAACTTGTAGCATGTAGAAGGCCCCATGGTTCGTAGCTAGAGACAGGGGGGATCCCTGCTATGATAAGAGTGATGATAGCAGCTAACGCTACATGCCTAAACACCTTTCACGATCTCCCTAATCTTCTTTACTGCTTCGTATCCGTACCTACCAGGGCAACCTGTCTGAGCTAGCTCCCTGTGTGCGTGTATTGCTAACTTGCCGTAATGGTCCAGCAGAGCTTCAGTGAGTTCTAAAGCTGCATAGAAAGCAGACTGGCTAACATCATATTTGTTGTAGTGTCCGATCCAAGCAATACATATGGAACCCGTATTCCTGCGTTCTACGCATGCGGGAATAGCCAGGATCGGTCTTGTTTTGTAGATGACTCCGTTTGATCGGATGAGGTAATGGTAACCAACTCCGTTCCAACCTCTGGATTTATGATCGACATAGATCTCATACGGTGTCATACTCTTGGGTGACGCAGTGTGATGAAAGACAATGCGCTTGATCTCCTCCGGCTTGATGAATACATATGGCCGGCTCGGCAGAAGGTCTCTCGTCAAGTCAACGATCTTCATAGTTAGGCTAGCTCACCAATGCCTTCTCGTAAACCCAGATCATGAGCACACACATGACAGCAGTAATTAAGACAGGCAACGGACTCTCTACGTAGTAGGCAAGCAGTACTCCTAGACCAAGAGCAAACGTAGTAGCATATGCTTCACCTTTGCGAATGGAGTCAACTGTCAAGGGTTGATCTCTGAATGTACGAATCGTGAACACAGAAGGCAAGAAAGCAGAGAAGAAGTGCGAGCTCTCAACTGCAGCAATCAAGCTAGCTAGGATCTTCTCCTTATCCATTACTTTGCCTCCCTAACAGCCCATGCGATAAGGATCAACGAAATCCCTGCTATAGCTGCGGTCCTTGCTGGACCTACTAGCCAATCCCATAGGTCTTTAACTGGCTTCAGTATATCAGTCGGAGCAATAGTTGTAGTAGCAATTGTTTCACTTGGTTCATCAGTAACACGTAGGCACTGACCAGGAAATAGATTTCGGAAAGCAGTCCAGTGACACAGACCTCTAGGTGAACGGGCTAGCTGCAGAGCATACCTTGCAGCACAGAAAGGATCTCTAGCACATTCTTCGCTAACTCCAGGATGAGCTAACAAGTTAATTTGGAATGGACCCACAGAGTACTCTAGTGGGCTGCGAGCAGTAGCTTCTCTTCTGCAGCCACTCTCAGCATAAGCTACTCTGACCATGATAGGGATAGCCCACTCGGGCCACCCGGCCTGGGCGAGTGCAGCAGCAATTTCGTCGCAGGGGTCTGTTACCTTGAACATCATTCACTCCATTCTGCTGTGAAAATATATCGTACTTGGGGTTCTATATCTTGAAGTACAACTGCGTAAATTTTCCCGGTTGGTGGATAGGGATCATAGAACGTGTAATATTGTGTCGCTTCTGCTGTTCCAACTAAGCCAATCCAATAGCCCTTGTTTGAGTAGGGATCTGTTGTAATCAGGATTTTGTTTGTGCTTCCGACATTATCTCCGATGGTTTTGAAAGCTAGCTTTCTCCTTGAAGGATTGGCTGGAAGTAATTGCAATGTTCTATCCACTCGGGTATCAAAGCGGTGAATCTTAAACTCTAACTTGTTTGTTACACAGGCAGGCGCACGTGGATTAGACCATTCTGCTACTCCGATTGGTATGTTGTCCGCAATGGGATCCCAGGATATAGCATATAGATCACCAACATAACACCAGTCTACTTGATCCCAGAAACGATCATGACGATGAAGGAAGCGAACAGGCCAAATATTGTTTATATCGTTTGGGTTAGTAGATAGCCATACTCCGCTATCGTGACTGTGAGAGTTCAGGATAAGATACTTACGGCGGTGTGGATTCATGTCCAGGATCCTGGTATATGGAACAAGTCTTGATGCCCGAATTACATGCGTTTGAATCCTGAGACCTGTGCTGATGCATTCTTCCTTTAGCTCTATCATCGCCACACCACAAGGTATGTACTATAGGAGTTCCACGGGCCGGGAGGAGTCCACTCGGTGTAAAACTCATCTTGACTAAAGGACCAATAGTAGGAGTCATTTGGGTTTTGGTATGTAGTGTGAATTGCGTTGTACGGACTGAACATCTTGTGTTCAACCCAGCTGCCATCTATCCTGTACCAGACAGTTTTCAAATATTCAGCAGGATAAAGCAGGAATTTCTTCCTGGATGGATCTGCCCTACTGTAGTATATTATAGAGTCCGATCCCCAAAGAGTGACTTGCTCTAACGTAATGTATCGAGATCTTGGGATCGATGGATCATCCTTCACATACTCTAACACGAAAACTTCATTATCAACAGGAGATATAACATATACATCACCAACGTAAGGGAAGAGAAGGTCATCAAAACTGTTTCCCCCGTCGCTCCCGGAACGTATTGGTAATCCCGGTGTGCTCGGATCTAGATCAAACTTCAATCTTGCTCCTTGAGGATCATTCAAGAAGCGTAACGTATACCTTATCCGCATGGAGTTCTTGTTCAATACCTGGACAAGCTCATTGGCTCTTAGCACATAACGATATGTGAACAGATCATTCATTCTTTGCTCCACTCTATAACACTAGCGTACAAAGTATACTCGCTTGTGTTTGCTCTAGCATAAAGTTTGCCTACATAAGGCCATTCTAAGTCTTGAAATACGAAAGATCTCCAGCTATCCCATAGTTTGAGGCCATCTTCAATAGATACAGGGTTCGGTGTTGAGTATATCCATATATAGATAGGATCACCCTGCGCTCCTACCACTCGCGAGTTCGTGTAAATGATGTATCCTACTCGATTATAGTTCTCGGGTAAGATCTCCACGACTCGGTCAGCCGGGACTGGTGTGACATAGATCTTTGTTCTCATCGCAGTATTACTCCGATCACTAATACCAGGATCAGGATTAGTAGTAGAATTGGAATTATCGATAGGATGTTTCCTATTACAGCTAATTGAGAACGTACTTCAGGAGAAATGCCAAATCCTGTCTTTGGCTCTCCTGTCTCTGTTCTGGGTATGTTTCCAGTCCGCAGACACTCAGCGATACATAGAGCATATGGCCCTCCTACTCTAAATCCTTTGCACTTCTCGGCACATTGAGAAGTAGTAGGCTTATTGTTCTCAGTAAGATCTTGAGTAGTACTTCGTGAAGCTAAAAGCGCACGACCCCATTCCTCTAACGTTAGCCCGCCAAGTTCCCTCCATCCACTGTCCCACATCAACATGGTTATGCCTCTTTCTTTATCCAGCCCATCTTAAATGCTAAATACATTATCCCACCACCCACCACAAGTGGAACAAGTCCCTGGAAAGGACTCGGTGGAGGAGCTATAAACGTAGACCCCAGTGCTCCCCATGGGATAGGTTCTATACCTAGACCTCTACCTTGAATCAACCCCATTAGAAGTTGACGTACTTGATCTGATTGTTCTGGGTACATCTTGTCGATCGGAGGTCTATCCGGGTCTGGCTTAGGTTGTGGTGATGGTGTTGGTTGTGGTGAAGGCTGTGGCGAAGGTTGTGGAAACGGTAGATTGAAAGGGCAAAACATACGTGAACGATCTGCATCAGGGCTATTGCAATCGATCATGACAGCGGGACAAGCCATGTTAGGAGGGCACCGAATTGGGCAAGAACATCTTCCAGGGGAAGGATATATCGGAAGAGCTATCGTACTCATAGTCTCCCTACTTGATCCATCCCTGTTTGACAGCGATGTATACCGCTCCGACTCCTAAAAGGAACGGTAGCAATCTAGATACTGGTGAGGGCTGAGCAGCCGGAGCAAACGGGAACCCCATGAACGGCATTGGTTCTATAGCACTACGCCAGGATCCCATGATAGCTTCTTGTGGCATGACCTGTATCTTGTCGATCGTTGGCTGTTCGGGGTCCGGGCTTGATTGCAGTTTAGTCTGTATTTGTGTCGGAGTATGCCAGCACCACGACAGGTTCGGGAACTCTTGACATAGTTTTATCCTTGTTTCCTCAGGGCTTAATCCAGCGAACTCGGACTGTCTGAACCAGACTTGACACTCCACTGTATTAGGATTTCTCCCACAGTGGTAGGACATCCATTCATCCCGTGTACCACTTTTAAGTTCACCATTTTCTCTCCAAACCGTAACGTACCGTATCCACGGCTTTTTTTCCTCTACCAATGGATTTGAACTAGTACGAAAAAGAAGGTCCCCTGCCGTTATCCACTGCCAGCTCATGGTAACGTCCCCCCATACACTGCTACTCTTTCCTCATGGATTCTCGGCTCACAAAAGAGCCAGCCAAGGATCGATGATAGAAATCCAAAGAACCCTTTCTGCTGCTCCGCTGCAGCCTTGGCTCTCTCTGCTTCCAGCTGAGCTTGAATCTGCTGCTTCTGAATCTCTGCTAGTAGTCTAGCTATCTCAAGTTGCGTACTGGCTTGACGTGCTGTTTTCTCTATCTCTGCTTGTGCTAGCTCACGAGCTATATCTAACCTAGTCTGTAGCTCCTGTAGGCCCAGTTTCTCTGCTACCTCTAGTCCCCGAAGTCCAAGCGTCTCCTGCACTTCCAAGCCTCGTAGTCCGAGCCTCTCTTGCACTTCCAGCCCCCGAAATGCAACACGCTCCCCCGAGAAAATATCCTCTAGCGTGACTAGCTGACGCATTGCCTCCAGAGTGATTTCTTTCTGTGCAACCATTCGCTCACGTGCTAGCTCAGTTAACGCTTTAGCACCTTCCGGACCCGGGCCTACTACAGCGAAGACAGGTTCCTCAGTCCTGCGCCCTAGTAGCAAGACAAGGAGCAAGGCAATTCCTATTGCAACAGCCGGAAGCATATGTCACTCCCACGGCTTACGCACCCGAGTCTCCGGCCACCACGAGGGGGGTGGGGAGATGCCCATATATGGGAACGGTCCGGGAACATGGCGGCCGGAGATCTTCGCGTACAGTACTGCGAACGGAGTTGGTAACTTACCTCTGAACGAGCGATAAGGGTTCGGTGAGTCGTTTTGGATCCGACCCCTCAAGACCGGTAGCCGGTAGGTCCACAGAGAAGTAGGCATACCTCACCGTCTTACCGCTCCGATGATCGTTGATCCAAACGCACCTAGACCCTGCAGCACTGTTGCTACTCTATCCGCGTTAGTGATAATGAGCACCAGCGCTGCTAGGCTCAAGATAGCCGTAAGAATGTTGTCGAAATCCACAAACTTCATATCATCCCTCCTTTCATCTCGTCGCCATCACCAACACCAGGATCAAAATGAACAACGCTCCAAGAGCCGGGCTTACTCTTGCTAATGCCACCGCAAAGAATAGACCCAAGATCGCGAGTCCATGCTTTGCAATGAACTCACGCACGAATTCCCCCTCTTCGAGTCAGGAAGTACAACAGTACTAGCAAAAGGAATATCCCAACCCAAGGAGTTCGCACAACCCTCAACAGGTCTTCCACCATGCTACACCGCCAAGTACCAGTCGCGGACTGGAGCTAGCAGAGGAACTCGCTGGCTTGCAAATACTAGACCCGTCTTGATCAACGGCATTACCGCTCCCACCATCAGAGCAGTGATCAGCGCATTGTAGCCTGATACACGCACATTGCGAAACACATCGTCCTCAGCTACAACTTGTCGCACGATAGTCCACAAACCGATGAGCACGAGCACAGCTGCAACGAAGCCAACCACGGGGTTCGTGGGGGGACGAGATGCAGTTTCGGCAGTTTCTCTCATACCAAAGCCAGGGGTTGTCCCTTGGCTTGTAGTCTCTGAAGCTAGGGGATAAATATCTCCTAGCCGCAGAGTGTTGATGTCTGCCATCTTACCACCTCCCTAGTAGTGTTTGCCAAAGCTCAAGAACACCAGAGCCAGCTATCTCATAGTAGCTAATCTGAGCGACTGGCTGCGGTGGTAGTCTCCTCCTGGGCTCCGGATCTGGTACAAAGTCGATCGGCGTTCTAACGAGTACTAGCAGCCCAGGAGGAGCTTCTCCTCTGAGGCGCTTCTGCTCTTCTTCAGTGAGTTCCTCCGCAGGCGGACATACTTCTCTAAGGCAAGTTTCTCTGAGTCGTTCAGGACAGTTACACAACATTAGCGCACCGCCACCTGGGTAATACGTAGAATCGAGTCAAGGAAGTTATTAGCAGCACCTAGGGTAGCAGTCGGAGAAATATCTACCACTGATTCGATGGTAGCAACTTGTTCAGTGTGGATAGCATCACGCGCATCCCCTTGAGTGACATCATTTTGCGCATGGAACAAATCCCAGACAAACACTCCTACAGGAAGAGCTTGAGTGTAGCGGAATTGGTGCAACCAACGCTGAACGTCTGCAGAAACTCTATATAAGTAGCTCGCCTTGTTCACAACGAGGTCAAGTCGTCTTACGTCAGCACTGTTGCGCACTCCATTCAACCTGACAATGTGCACAAGCTGTAACAATTGACCCTGTTCAGGGAGGAGATATCTCTGCTCCCCCGTACCAGTGATTGCCATACGATCGTTGATCAATCGGTGAATTACGTCTAAACGGGGGTAAGCTACTCTACGAGGGTCAGGCAACTCATAGTATCTGTACCAGACTTCAGCTGCGCCCACGAACGAAGTTGCGTTAGAGACAGCATCTGCCAAAGTACCCCATGTGATCTCTACAGTTGCCCTTAGTCCCTGAGTCGCCAGGTTGATCAAGCCCTGGGAGAAGTTCAAGCCGTTATTTATGGCGACGGGAATGGAAAAGAATAGTGTCCATGCGTTAGCACCGGCTGCAGTCGGGAAAGTAGAAATCTGTGATGCATTAAACGATTCTTTCCGCAAGTAGGATTCGATAAACGCCTGATAACCGCTCAACCGATATATATCCACCCCTGTGTTAAGGAATAACCGCAGTTGGTTAACCAAAGCCCAAGGTCCATCAGGAGTGATAGTGCCGCCACCTGTACCCAACGTCATCGTGCCTTTCACGATGACGAAAACCTCGTTGACTAGCCCCACCTGCGGCAAGTCAACTCTACCAACTTGACCTGCTACAAATGGGATAGTCCCTACAAAATCGATGTGTTCCCGTGCTGCTTGCCTAAACGGCACGAGAGGCTGTTGTGCTTGTACTGCCATTTTTTACCTCCTTCTTTAAAGTAATTGGTCCTATCACAGTTTGCTCTACTACATTACTATACCAAAACCACCTGCGTGGCAAGAGCAATTTTCTGGGATCTTCTAAAGGCACCACCTCCTGTATTCGTTTTCTATCTGAAAGTAGAGTGAGACGAAATACATAGTAATGCTCTGCCTCGGAAAGAATAAAGAGAGGGACCCATGTGGGCCGTTGAGCAGAGTTGAGCGATGTGATCCCCCGCTCTCGTCCTCGGGTAAGTACAGCTCTGAAGCTAGGGAGCCACTCTCCCCTAAACGATACAGCATAGACCTCGTCGGTATATAGTACTGTATTCCCTCTCTCGTAGACCCACGCAAAGAAGGAATCCTGAACGCGGGGGTCGAGGAGCTCAGGTGGGCTAGGAGCATATATGATCCGCTCTGCTTCGGACCGTACTACTCCCCGTAGGGTCGTATACCTAGCGTACCCGGGCCAACGGATCAATCCCTTCGCATCATGAACTACTACATAGCGATACAAACGTAACAGGTGCCGAGCAAGATAAGTCTTCCCGGAGCCAGTAGAGCCTACTAGAAAAGCCCTATCAGTGAGAGGAGGTGCGATGCTTGCTAGGTCCATACTCTAAATCCCGAGCCAGCGACTGAATCGCCTCACAAATCCTCAACAGGTCGTGGGAAGACATCCGGTGAATCGAGTCCTGCGCGGTCTGGGCCAAACGCAGGACGACCATGTGCTGGAGGGGAGGTAGCTGGCCCATCAGGGCTTCGACGAACTGGTTCAGATACGTGACCAGTACTCTCTTTTTGTACTCTACCTCTAGATCGTTCACTGTAGTCCTCCATTGTTTGCCTTACTCTCGGATATAGCACCAGCACAAGCACTCCCATGAACGCGACCCAGGGGAGTTGCTGTTCGATTGTACGCATCACCTTTGACTTTCGCCGTTTGGGAATAGATCGCAATAGGGAATCGGTAGCTTTTGCCAAGCTCGTAGCTTCAGGAGGACTCAGTCTCCAGTACGGTCCCAGACCCAGAGCTGCTAGCTCGAATAGCAACGAGTACAGGTCCCGAAGGGTATCTACCAGCTTAGGCGTGGGACCGGTGCTATATATAGGAAGATCTGAGAGCCCTACTCGCCGAGGAACATCCTCGCCAGCAAGCTTCGAGGTCTCCTGGGCGGAGGTTCTGAGTTCGAATTCTCCGCCACCACGATCTCGACGACGCCTTCCTCGTTGTTCTCCGCTTCCTCGTTGTTCTCCACTGCTTCTTCGACCTCTTCCGTAGCCTGCTCGACCAGTGCTTGTGTCTGTTGCTCCTCCAGAAGGAGCTGGTCCAGTTTCCCCGACAAGGTCGCCAGCTGAGCTAGGACCTCGCTCAAGTTCTGTTGCAGTACCTGCAGCTGAGTCTCCAGGGCTCCCACCACCCTGGCTGACTCCACCGCCGCTGTCGTAGCCTGGACCGCTGCTTGAGCTACCAAGTCCTGAGCTTGCTCCTGATTCTCCGTTGCTTCCGGACTCGGTTCGGTTTCCACCGTCACCTGCACTTCTTCTGCCATGTTCCCCTCCTAGCAATTGGTATAGCGCCCACTTCCTTGCCTTAAATGGACTCAGGCCTTGCTGAATAGCTTCCCTCCGAAGCTCTAGGTACTCTCTCCACTGTTCTTGAGTAAGTCCTTTGATCCGCCTCATTCTACTAACCTCAGCCCTATTTGACGCTTGATCTGCCTCCACCGCTCCTGGCAAACAGGACAAGACTTATGTACTTTCCACCATGCTCCCACAAGAATAGCCAGCAGAGCTAGAGCTATAAAAGCTTTCTTCATGGCTCCTCCTTCATCAACTTATGGTTCAGGATACGTACTACCCGCTCTAAGTCTTCTTGGATCGCCTCCAGTCTTGTCTCGATTATAGTAATCCTCACGACAATCTTCCACCATGCACCGATACCTGCTCCGATGAAAGCAAGTAACGCAAAAAGAGTAGGCCAAGTGACGGTAAGATCAACTGTCACCGCTGCGGACCCAAGGCTTGATCACAGTCTCATAGGTCGCAACAGCTGTAGAGAACTGCACCAGGATACACAACGCTATTTCTCGAAGAGGAATCTTGTCTGGCGCTGTCTCAGGCAACGCCAACAGCACAGAACTTATAGCACCTGCGATCAACGCAACGACTTTGGGATACCGTGCTACGAAGGGAGTCCGTTTCAGGTACTGTACAACAAACGAAATCAAAAAGCCCCATGCAAGACAAGCAGCTTCGAGCATAACTCACCTCCAAGTAGGGTTTCTGGCTCTATATTAGCCTATACGCGGGCTTTGTCTAGCACATAATCCAAGGGAGGTTTCGGGGTATATGGTTGGCTCCGAGGCATGGAGCCTATTGCAGGAAGAGTTCTGGCATGGGAAGTACAAATCTCTTGAGTCAAATCCCTTACACTCAGGATATGGTAATGTCTTTTAGCCTCGGGCACTGACCAAGGCGCGAGAATCCGATCCCGTACGATCCATTTGCACTTGTACTCACCATACGCTTGAGGGAATCGAACTGCCAATAGGGGGGTCACAAAAAGTTCATCTTGCGTTTCGATGTATCCCTTTTGAGCCAAAGATCGAATCGCCGCCACCCAATCCCAGTTTCCCCCGCGATTCCCCTGCTTTACCTTTTGACCATTTTGCAAGTAATACATCCCAGCTCCTAGCACCCATCCACTAAAGCCCTTGTCTATCTTCCATCCTCCGAGCGCGTCCGACTCCCGTAGTCTAGGAGGATCACCCTCCCAAAATATGCCGTCGGTTGCCACGGCAACTACCCGGTATGGATCACGCATTATCGTTTCCAGCAGCAAGGCCCTCGTCATCGAGGTTATGTACCCCGCCCAGGCGTACGAGTTAAAGGGCGCGCGCCCAATAGACTGGGCAAACTTGCCATAGAGCGCGTTTAAGACCAACTTGAGCACTTTTGCTTCGAGATGTTTTCCTTCCTGCTCTAGCTGCTTCCTCTTAGCGTACAACTCTGGAATGATAAACGAGAGCCGACTTCGTGATTCACCTGTCCAGATATATCCGCGTCTTATTTTGATCCTATTTCCGAACAGTAGCAGCGCCGCTTCGACTTCAGGGTACCAGTACCACCCGCTTCCGTTTGTAGGAAACCAGATTCGACCGCTGCGTAGCCTGAAGGGGAACGGACCTACAATAGATCCAGCGGGTAACGTCCACTCGACCTCCCACACGCTCCACGGATGGCTAACGGTCCATCCGCGAACTTCTCTCCACGTACCGAGACCACTCTGGTCCCAAAGGAAGGTGGCAGCCCACGGATAAGCCGAGTTGATGTCGCTCACCGAGATATCCTCGAACCGACCCAGCTGAAACAGCTCTACCCTTCCGCCATAGTACGCAGCTAACGCAATATCTTCGATTGTATCTCTTTTTGCGATCTCGGCTTTGACATCTTCTGCTTTGATCAACTTTGAGGCCAAAGCACCGGGACCGTGCCAGCTTTGCAGGTCTAGACCGACCGAACGCATCGCCTCGTCGAGCCTCTCACAGAGGCGCTCTAGCATAGCGCATTCCGTTTGGTTGTATTCCACTATTCGATCCAGATCCTCAAATGAGAACACGGAACGATGGGCTTTACCCCACCGGATAATTGCAGGGACCTCGAACCCCATACTCTCAAGCGCGCTCTCAAAGCTAGCTCCAAAAAAGGTCCACGTATCATAGACCACTACCCGGCGCTTCTTTCGCTTTATCGCGAGCATCCTCTTGGGCCAGTATCTGATTGTGTACTCGCCTACCTGAATAGGAAGACCGTGCATTAAAGCGATAATCGCATCGTCTGGCAAGTCCCTAGCTAGCATGCACACATCGTAATGAAAAGCAAATGCTACAGCAAAAGCATCCTTAGGAATATTACGAAGCAGGAACTCTGCAGCTTGCTCTAGGCTAATCCCTTCACGGCGGTACAGTGTCTGCGAACCAACAGTCAGCAAGCAGTAAATATCTTCTATTGCCTCTCCATCTACACCGATAAAGTACGTCATGGAGTTTCCACCTCGTCCAGGAAATCCGAAACGGCAAGCGGTACTTTTGTGGGCCTATATGCCTGCGGAGAACGGACGTATTGCTTGACTGCTCGAACCCATTCTTCTCCATGTAATCCTCTCTTAGGTCCAACATCTCTCGGTCGCATCACCGCTTTTCTCTGATTCTCTGAAAGCATGTTCAGTAGCTCGCCTCCTCTCCGTATTGCCAGTCGATAATCAGGCGGCAGTGCTTTGTAGCCTGCCTCTATCTTTGCTGCCGTTTCTGCTTTAACTGGTATTCCATCGCGCATACGAGCTATCGTTCTCGCAGAGACGCCATAGTAGTCAGCAGCTTTCCGAATGCTGCCAAAAAGCTGAATAGCGCCTTGAATTCCCTCAGGATCGGTGGGCTTAACTGCCATGGCAAGACACCTCCAAAAAGAAAAGACCCTGCTAGTCAGCAGGGTCTTTTCAGCAAGCTATGCTGGAGGCATCATCTCTCTCCGTTGACGAACTCCTTGAGGTCATTCCACGGTGCGCCCAGCAACTCCTCCAACTTAGGGATGAATTTGGGCATGGGTTTCCCAAGCCCGCGCTCCCAGCGCCAGATAGTAGAAATGGTAACACCAAGTTGCTGGGCTAGTTCTCCGACGGTCATTCTTTTCTCTAACCGCCGGAGCCGCAATTTTCGCATCTTCACGCTATCACCTCCTTCCTTTTCAGAATGGAACATCGTCGTACTCCTCAACGATTCCTACTGCGTACCGACACACATACCCAGAGGGCGTTCGTGCTGGCTCTTGACCGAGGTACTGAATCCAAACCTGCTGAGTCTTACGAGGATCGAAAATCGTAGTCAACTTACGATCCAAGTCAGAATGGCCAGGCAGGATGTACTCCTGGCCATCCTTAGCTAGCCGCCAGCGGGGTTTAGACTCCCCGCCCCGACCCTTGATTTCCACGGGGGACAAGAGGGTACCGAAGATAAACGCTCCCGGTTTGGGGAACTGATAAAAGATCCGCTCACCTACCAGCTTGACGCCCTCCGGAGGAGAGGACTGGACCTTCTCTCCCATGCTCCCTTTTTGTACCTGTTGCTTTTTCATGGTTTCCCCTCCTTTCTGGATTTAGCTAAAAAGAGAGGCTCTCTGCCGGTCGGTCCGGGAGCGGCGGGAGGTGCGGACCTTCCAAGCAGAGAGCCTCTCATTCAGCTGCTCTTACCTCCTACCACCGACATCTATCACCTCCCCGCAATGATTAGCCTAAATAGGAAGGACCATACAGAATGTCCTTCTCCTTAATAAGAAACTCCGCAACACGGTCAAGCAACACCCATGACTGTCCAAACAGAGGAGACTGCGCATTCATGAGTACCCACGAGGTCTGCTGAAGAGCCCAAATTGCGCCTGTGAGCAGCCACTTGTATTGCTCCCTAGACAAGGGGGGATACTCCTTGTCTATGGTAAAGAAGAGAAGCTCCTTAATATCCCGAAGAACCTCCTCCATTACCTGCTCATCCCGTATCTCCATCTCCAACACCCCCTCGTTGTGTTTGCAAAAAAGAAGGGACGGCGGTGCAACTCCCGCCGCCCCTGGTTGTCAGTAGTATTTTCTTATTCGCCTAGTGCTACGGCCTTGTAGATTCTGAAGAATTGCCCCTCTGAGGAACCATTCATTTTCCCCAGAGGCCACCACGTCTCAGAGAGGACGTGTACGAATAAGTACACGCCCCACAACCAGGCTAGCCGAGAAGCAATGCGAGTTTGAAGCTTAAAATGATAACCACAGACCACGTCGGAAATCTCTTGCTCAAGACCCTCTATTGAAACGGGGAGTTTTTCGGGGGAGCCGATGAGGTCGCAGAAGACGTTCCACACTGCACTACGGACCTGGCTAGCAATGCCAGTCATGGAGTAATCGGGATGCTTCTTCATCAGGTCCTCCATCAGCTCTGCCGCAAACTTCAATCCGTTTTCAAAAGCAACTTGGCCGTTCTTCAAAAAGAACGGCCAGATCGCTGCCCCAGAACAACGAAAAACTCGCTCGAGTTCTGTGACGGGCATTGTCTGATCGAGTTCGAGCTTCCAGCTTCGCATCTCCTTCACCTCCCACCGTGGTGTTTGTCCTTATGGTATTATTTCTCCCCTCCTGTGTC
>VAPR01001188.1_pt1 | contig 13759 bp, 12 predicted proteins | sample 3380701 | NCBI WGS metagenome assembly VAPR01 (sample SAMN11536904, study PRJNA540576) | hot springs metagenome | isolation source: hot spring wet sediment | place: Spain: Lobios | collected 2014-01
GGGCGCTTGAGCCATTCGTAGAAGGCGTTTGCCGGCACTAAGCAGCGTCGGTGGCGCAGTAAATGGCGGAAGCTGGGACGTTCACGCACGCTCTCCGCACGTGCGTTGATGAGCCGTCCGCCGAAATCTTCGGCTGCCCACGCAGGTGTCAATCCCCAGCGGAGGAGTGCCAGCTGAGGCTGCCCGTCAATGCTCCGGATGACGGGCAAGAGTTGGGTTGGTGCAGCGTTGTAGCGGGTAAAGGGTGGAGCCTCCTGCACACGGAAGCGGTGGGTCAGCTCATCACCCGTTGCTACGAGCATGTACCGTCCGCACATGGCATGCTGCTGCAATGTGGCTGCGAGTGCAGAGACGAACAGCGGTTGTGCGACATTCCAGACAGCAGCTCCTACCAGCGGGGGGAAGATTCAGAGGCAGGCAACACCGGAGTGTGCACGTCGGTATCAGTGTTCCAGAAGCAACGGTCATGCGTGTAGCGATGCTGTATACACCGGAGCAGGCACGGCGGCGGTTGCGGCAGCGGCGTGTCGTGGGGATTCTTGTGTTTGTTCTCGCCGCATGCCTAACTGCTATTGCCATCGTGGAGGTGCTCTCCCGGTTGCTCTCGTAGCGGCGGCGCTTGACATATGCCGCTCTCTGCTGTATTTTTGTGGACGGTTCGGCGTGCGTGGGTGCGCCGAGAGGTATGTTGAACTTGTTGTGGGGTGTACCATGAAGCGGCTCGTTGCTCTGCTGGTTGTTGCTGGTATGGCGGCAGTAGGTGCGTCGGCGCAGAAGACTAAGCAGGGGGACAAGGCGTGGCTGTTTACGTTGAGCGGGTTGTCGGATTTGGGCGTAAGTGGGTACAACGGTGGTGTGGGGCTGCTTTACTACCTGAATGACGATCTGGGGTTGACGGTGGGCTTAGGGTTTGGCACCTCGAGCCAAACGAAAAAGGCGCCTGCTGGTGGTGGTGCAGATGAGAAAACCTCATCGTTGAACCTAACACTGTCGCCAGGGCTGCGCTTCAATCTGGCTTCTTCTGGTCCTGTAGTTGGGTATGCAGGGGTGGGCATCCTGTTCGGGATGCAGAGTGAGACGGTGGAAAACCCGGAGTATGTCAGCGGGAATAAGACTGAAACCTCAGGGACAGTGTTCGGTGCTGCCGTTACAGCCGGGGCGGAGTGGTTTGCGTGGAGCAATGTTTCCTTAGGAGCCAGCTATAGCTTGAGCTTCACAACGAGCTCGGGCAAGCAGAAGGTGACTAGTGGCGGCAGTACAACCGAGCAGGATGCGCCATCTGTCACGAAGATTGGCATAGATCCCTCTGGTGCGCTGACACTGTCGATCTACTGGTAAGTCGCTGTCCTATACAGCTACAGAAAACGCAAAGCGCCCGTGCCGTCGGCGGCACGGGCGCTAACTTTTTATCAGAGCTGTGGTCAGGGAGGGAGTCGAACCCCCGACACGGGGATTTTCAGTCCCCTGCTCTACCACCTGAGCTACCTGACCACAAGGCACGGCGCGAAATTAGCAAGCCATCCCATTTGCGATAGCGTGCATGGTGCAGTGGCGGTTTCGGTGGCAGCAGTGGCGGGCATTACCGCCGGAGCTTCGGCTCCGGAAGCTGTGGCAGCACATAGGGGTGTTCGGGGGACGGCGCCGAGACGACGGCAACAGAGAGCTGCTGCAGCACACAGCAGCTGCGCGGTTGCTCCCTTTTCTAACGCTGCCGCCACGGGAGCGCTTGCTTCCTTTCCGTGATGGGCTCCGGTACTGGTGGATGCAGGCACAGCGCGGTGCTGTTCAACTGTTCCCACCCTGTTGGACGCCGCTACCACTGCATCGCCAGCCTCAGGCAGGGCAAGGGGGAGGCAGTCCCTACACCCCGCAAGAGCCTACACACTTCGCTCTTCTGGCAGAGCCTCAGCAGATAGACTGGCAATGCGATATGTTGTCCGGTCACCGTTGGGATGAGTCTGCTGAACTCCTACCCCGGCAGTTGTCTCGCTCCCTCGTTGCAGACCCGAAGGGAGCCTGGGAGTTGGGGCGGCTCCAGTTCCTGCTGCCATTGGGTGTTCTGGCGTACGTTGAGGGTGAACCCGTGGCTTCAGCAGTGTGGTCATGGTGCCGGAGGGTGATAACGGATTTCGTTACCCACAACCCACTGGGTTACGGGGTCCAGTGGAGGTCGCCGTTAGAAGTTGCGGTCCGAGCAATGGCCCTCGTGACAGTATGCGAGCTCTTCCGCGCCTGCGGTGCCTGGGAGGCTCATGTTGAGCGGCTTGTCCTTCAGAGTTTGGCCGAGCACGGGCTTTTCCTCATGCAGAACTTGGAGTGGAATGCAGGGCTGCGTGGGAACCACTACATGGGCAACGTTGTCGGGCTTTTGATACTTGGTGCTGTCATCGACGGCATTCCCCTGGGCGACACTTGGTTGGCGTTCGGCATACAGGAGTTGGAGCGGGAGGCTCTCGTGCAGTTCCTTCCCGACGGTGGACATTGGGAGGGCTCGGTATACTACCATCGCTTCGTGTTGGAGATGGCATTACTGGGAACGGCGGCTGTCCTGGCACTTCCAGAAGAGAGGCGCCGAGCACTGCGGAGGTATGACGCACGGCTCTGGCGTGGCGAACGCGCCCTCAGACCTGCTCCCCTCCAGGAGGTTCCCGTTCCCAATAGTGCGCTCTGTGCCCCTTTCTCTGAGGAGTACTGGCAACGGCTTCAGGCAGCGGTCCGCTTTGCTGCGGCGGTGACGAAGCCGAACGGACGAGCGCCCCAAATCGGGGATCACGACAATGGGCGCTGGCTGAAGCTCGTGCCCCGAATGTACCTGCTGACGCCGGCAGACATGGCAGCCAGCGTAGCTCCGCCGGGGTGCTCTGTGACAGAGCTTGCTGAAGACGTCCGGCAGTACCGTCCAACGTTGGGGTTGGCAGCAGTACTCTGCCGGCAGTGTCCACCGGAGTGGCGGCAAGAGCCCGAATCGTCCCTTTTCCCCCAGGTTCCCGTGCTGGAAGTGGGCGAACCAGCAGCTGTGGAGGTGTTCCCCGATTTCGGGCTCGTTGTCTACCGTTGGGGGAAGCTGTTCCTCGCTGTGCGCTGCGGTGGACTGGATCGACTCCATCCCAGCGGTGGACATGCCCACTGCGATCAGCTCTCCATCGAGCTAGCGCTCGGCACGGACGACGTCATTGTAGACCCGGGCACATACTGCTATACTGCCTCGCCGCAGTGGCGGAACCGCTTCCGTTCAACGGCGTGGCACTCCACGCTCGTTGTTGACCGGACAGAGCAGTTCCGCTTCTTTGGGCACAGCGCTGAGGCTCTCTTCTGGCTCTTCCGGCAAGGCACCTCTGCTCGTATCCTGCAGGCGAAAGAGCAGGAGTTTCTCGGAGAATTCGTGCATCCCCGCTACCGTCACCGGCGCTACCTGCAGCTTGTCCCGAACGCCTTACTGGGCGTGGATACCTACGAAGGCAGTGTAGCTGCTGTTCTCCATTTCCACTTGGCGCCAGAGGTTGTTGTAGAACGGGCGAGCGAGGATGAGCTCCTCTGGCGCGTGTCTGCTGGCACACTGCGCTTTTCGGCGTCTGTGCCGGCAGAATGTGCCGATAGTGTTGTCTCACCCGGTTACGGCGTTCAGCTCCGGAGCTGCCTCGTTCGGCTTGCAGTGCCGCAGAGTGGGGCTGTACACTGGCGGATAGAGTTGCTGCCGTAGGTGTCGGATGCTATAACTCCAGGTCAACTCCCACGAAGATGAAGCGCTCAGCACCGGGGAAGAAGTGGCGTCCCTCAGCGCCCGCTGCGTACAGCGCGTTGAAGAGATTGTTGACCTGGAGACGCAGCACAGCGTTCCGGAGCCCCAGAACGTTGGGGATACTCCATCGGAGGTCAGCGTCCACGACCGTGTAGGGGTCTACGACGTTATCCCGGTAGTCGGCAACTGTGGGATCCTGCGCGGCGTACTCGGCGAGCTTGTCTCCAAAGTTGTCTGAGTAGAACTTGCCGACATGGCGCAGGAGGAGCTGCGCCTGGATATTCCCACGTTGGTAGCGCAAGAAGCCCGATAGCAGGCGCTCAGGGAATCCAGCCACTGGATTCCCATTGAGCGAAAGAGCAGTGCCGGCGTCGGTGTAGTAAGTGTACTCCACGATCCGGTTCCGGCTGAGCGTGGCTGTGATGCCTGCGGTGAGGGTTCCCCATTGGGAGCTTCGGAGGAGCTCTGCTGCTGTCTCCAGCTCAATACCGATATGCCGTGTCCGCGGGGCATTGCCGTCGATGGGCGCGCCAAAGATATCCACGCGTCCACTCTTGACCAAGGCGTCGAAGAACTCCATCCAGAACACATTGGCCGAGGCGGTGACGCGGTCGCTCCGATAGCGCCATCCCAGCTCGAAGTCTACCATCTGTTCGGGCTTGACTAATGGTTTGCTGAAGTCGTACCGGATAATCCCGCCGCTGGTGTCGCTTTCAAAGAGTGGACGAGCGCCGAAGTAGGAGTCCTCGGCAGCGTAGAGGTTGCGCATACGAGGTTCGCGGGAGGTATAGGCAACCATGGTGAACAGCTCCTGCCCTGGAGCTGGCTTCCACAGGAGTCCTACCCGGGGGTTGAAGAAAGTGTAGCGCACGTCAAACAAGGTGCCACTACCCCAGACGGTATCGCCCGAGCGCGTGAGGTACCATGTGTACCGATTACCGGCTTTTTCGTTGCGGATGCGGTAACTGTGGTGGACAACCTGCCCTTCAACCGAGAGGAGCCATTGCGAGCTTAGCTGGTACTGCTCGCGGGCGAACAGTGAGAAAATATCCCGGACCCCCTCGTAGGAGTAGATGGTGTACTCCGGGTCAAAGTTTGTAGGCAGGAGTTCAGCGTATCGCACCTTCCCCCAATGGATAGAGCGGTGGAGCCGGAGCTCCGCACCGACCAAGAGCTCGCCATTGGCGTGCTTCCACAGCAGCCGTGGAATCCAGCCGCCCTGCTTATTGCCGACAAAGGCCCGAATCACCGCATTCCGCGGATAGACCGTATCGGGCAAATCCCATCCGTACTCCCGAGTCAAACGGAGTGTGCGGGCATCTGCCCAGGAGCCATCAAAATCAAAGAAGCCGTCGCCGGTGTAGTAGAAGAGCACAGACTTCAGCTCGATGCTGTCCGTGATGCGCCAGTCATTGAGCAGCTCGTAGTGCGGTTGTGAGAAGTTTTCCAGCTCAATCGGGCGGCGCTCCAGGGCGTAGCCGATAGCGTGGTAGGTGCTATCGTACTGCCACCACGCATAGTTTTTGCGGCGCAGTGATAAATCTTTGATGTGCTCCTTCGGGATGCCGTAGTAGGTCAGACCGTCTGCCAGCGGACCGCCGAAGATGTTGATTTGGGTTGTAAGGCGTTCGTCAAAGCGGACTCCGCTGAGGAAGTAGCTGTTGAGCTGTGCCCAGCTCTGGTCGCGGTAGCCCCAGGAGTTGATGCGCGCCATACGGCCATAGACGGCATAGCGCCCTTCAATGAGCCCGGAGGAGACCTCCAGCGCGTAGCGTTGGACCGTTGGCTGTAGAACGGTCTTTCCGCCTGCGCCGAACTGCTGCCATCCGTTGCCAACACTGACACGGATGGTACGTTCGCCGAGAAAATTCGCCGTTGTAATGTTGATGCTTCCGCCAATTGCCGCAGCGCCGTAATTCGTCAGTCCAGCACCGCGCTGGACCTGGATGGAGCTGGTGCTGGCGGCTAAGTCAGGGAAGTCAATCCAGTACACGTTGTGGTCTTCGGGGTCGTTCTGCGGCACGCCGTTGATGAGCACAGCGATGCGGCGCTGGTCGAAACCGCGCATGACCAGCGTAGAGTACCCGATTTGGTTTCCATTCTGCGACCACACGAAGACCGATGGCAGCGTGTTCAGCAGCGTCGGGAAGTCTTGAGCCGTGTACCGCTGCACGATAGTGGTCCGGTCAACCTCGGTGAACGGGACTGGGCTTTTACCGAGTTCTGCCCGTGTTGTCGTTACGGTAACCACCGGAAGTTGGTAGCGGCGCAGTGTATCCAGCTTCAGTGTGTCGCGCCTGGTCAATGGCTGCGCCAGCAGACTATACCCGACACAGCAGAACAGCAATGCAGCGAGGCAGCGCATCGCAACCCTCCACACGTGCTGGTTTGACATACACCAATGCCGTGTGGAGGTGCTTGCACCAGAGGGGAGGCTGTGAGAGGCGGGGTGCAGCAGGAGGTAGACTCAGCGCTGCTCCGTTTTCCCTACGCCGGCATTACCCGGATCAGGTTCAAAGGGTATCCTCTCAGCCTCGCCATACAGGCGAAGCACCCCCAACGGAGCGATTGCAAAAATAGCGCACCGCGAACAATCAGAGATTGAACCGCAGCCCTGCTACGAGGACCAATTGGTCGTAGTTACCCAGCACGAACTTGAGTTCTCCAAAGACCGAGCCGAAGTCTACCCGTGTTTCTCCCCCGAAACCGAGATTGAGCCCAATTTCAGAGTTGCTGGCAGTTGCAGTTCCGGAGCCGATGTCAATGCTTTCGTGGGCATACTGCAGACCAGCTAAGCCATAGAGCCGTTGGCCTTCACGCCGACGCTCGTAAAAAGCGTAGTGGGCGTTGGCATCCAGTGTCCAGAACGTGTGACCGGACTTGGTGAAGAAGTACTCAAAGTTGAGAGCACCACGAATGAGGGGGGAGAACCAGTGGAGGAGGCGTGCATCAATACCGGGTTTCTTGATATCGCTTCCGTAGCAGAGTCCGAAGCCGAGACTGGTCTGCGCTGAAGCAATACCGTGGAATGATGCAAAAGCCAGGATGAGGATGCCAGTACGCCATACCTGCTTCATCATGGTTCACTCAGGGCTTGTGAGACATTCCACCAACCATACGGCGGCTATGGACGTGCAACAGCATGCCGTTGGTGAGCGAAGAAGGAGCGAATCGAATCGGCGACGTAGCGGATCTGCTCCTCGGTGAGCTCTGGGTACATAGGCAGCGAGAGGAGCTCGTGCTGGTATTGCCACGCAACGGGGAACTCTTCGGGGCGGTGTCCGAAGCGGCTGTATGCTGGGACAAAGGGTAGGGCGCGGGGATAGTGAACTTGAGTTTGAATGCCGCGCTCGGTGAGGTAGTGCTGGAGCTCGTCCCGCCGGGGCGTGCGGATAACGAAGAGATGGAACACGTGGGTACAGTGCGGGCGAACCTGTGGGAGCGCTATCTCATCCACATCAGCCAGTAGTTCCGTGTAGAGCTGTGCATGCTGGGCTCGCTGGGCGTTCCAGCGGTGGATGTAGCGGAGTTTGACGGTGAGAATTGCCGCTTGGATGCCGTCGAGGCGGCTGTTGATGCCCTCGATTTCGTGTTCGTGCTTGGTGAGCGAACCGTGGTTGGCGAACATGCGGATGAAGCGGGCCAGCGCTTCATCGTCCGTAATGATGGCTCCGGCGTCCCCGTAGGCTCCCAGGTTTTTGCCTGGGTAGAAGCTGAACGTTGCTATGGTGCCGAACGTGCCCACCAGTTTGCCGTGGTAGGTAGCGAAATGAGCTTGGGCACAGTCCTCAACGAGTGCTATTCCGTGGCGGCGGGCAAATGCCGTGATGGCGTCCATCTCAGCGGGTTGACCGTAGAGGTGGACAGGGATAATCGCCCGTGTGCGCTCGGTCACATGTTCGGCTAGGCGCTGTGGGTCTATCGTGTAGTAGTGCGGCTCTATGTCTACGAAAACGGGACGGGCGCCTGCTTGGGAAACTGTTTCCGCAGTAGAAATCCAGGTCAGTGCGGGGACCAGCACTTCGTCGCCGGGACCAATCCCCAATGCCCGGAGGGCGATGTAGAGAGCGTCGGTGCCATTGCCGACCCCAATGCAGTGCCGCACACCGTAGGCTGAGGCGTACGCTCGTTCAAACTCCTCTACGTACCGACCGCGGACGAACGCTGTATCCTCAATCACATGGGCAATGGCAGCATCAATTTCCGCCTTGAGCTGCTGGTACTGGGCGCGCAGATCCAGGAAGGGTACGCGGTAGCCCATTAGCTTTCTCGGGGAGGTAGGTCGCGCAACTTTCGGGCGGGATTGCCTGCATAAATGCCGGGCTCCAGGATGTCTTTGGTCACTACTGAGCCGGCACCGATAACGACGTCGTCCACTATGCGCACGGGAAGGATTGTTGCATTGGTACCGATGGCAACGCGATTGCCTACAACGGTTGGCTTCCACAGCTCGCGTCGCCCGCGGGGTGCCGGACCGCCGCTTTGAAAGGTGTCGTTGATGAACATGACCCCGTGCGAGATGAAGCAATCTTCCCCAATCGTGACGAGCTCGCAGATGAAGGAATGAGACTGCACACGGGTGCGCTTTCCGATACGAACACCGCGCTGGATTTCCACAAATGGGCCGATGAAGCAGTCGTCGTCAATGAAGCATTCGTAAAGGTTGACGGGCTCAACTACGATGACGTTGCGCCCAAAGGTAACGTCTCGGATCTGCGCGCGCCAGATGATGGGCTCATGACCCGGCATTGCCGTGCTCATGCGCTTGCAAGCATTGTTGGAGAACCCGCAGCACCTCGGCACTGTTCGGAGGGATGCCCTCTCCAGTTCTCACCACAGTTGCATTCGGCGCATACGGTCCGATATGCGCCGGGTTCGTAGTGACGAAAATAGCGACCACGGGAGTCCCTACTGCTGTTGCCAGATGCATGATGCCGCTATCGTTAGAGAGCAGGAGGCGGCAACAGTGCAGGAGGGCAGCGGTTTGCTCCAATGTGGTCCGCCCTGCCCAGTTGTAGGCGTTGCCGCCGAGAGCCTGGACAATGGACTCAGCCTCGGAATACTCCTCAGCACTGCCGAGCACCACGACCGCATAGCCATGCTCGACAAGCCAGCGGGCAACGGTCAGGAAGTTCTCCCGTCCCCACCGTTTATCCGGACGTCCGCTGCCTGGATGGAGGGCTACGCACGGACGGTGTTGGGGAAGTGAGGCCCGAGCCTGATGGAGGGCTGCCTCGCTGAGTGGGTACAGCGGGCGAAGCACACCAGCGGGGATGTCCTCGCCCAGAATCCGGAGCAGATCAAGGTTGAGCTCCACACGGTGACGGTCCGTCTGATTGGGTAGGAGGCGGTGGTAGAGGCAGGAGAAATCCCGCTCACGCTGGCTGCCGTAGTCATAGGCGTGCTTGAGGCGAATCCGAGCTCGGCTGGCAGCAGCAATGAGGGAATGGCGAATCGTATTAGCTGGTTGAGCCCCGAGGAAGATATCTGCCCGAAATTGCCAGCAGCGCCAGAGGAGTTGCAAGAAAGACACCCAATCCCGCTGCCGCTCTCGGTACGACAGCACCAGCAGGTTCGGGTACGCTGCAAAGACAGCGGCAGCCCGCTCGTGTGTGACGACGGCAATTTGGATATCGGGACGCCGCTGTTGGAGAGCAACCACGAGCGGTGTTGCCATGAGGGCATCCCCGATACCAGCGCCGCTGAGAATCAAGACACGACGTGCCCGCCGCCACCGGCTTTGGAGCTCCTCTTCCGGTACCTGCTGCGCACCGGCAAGCCAGCAGAGGAGGAGCTTCAGCACCCGTGCTGCTATCCGTGCTATGAGCCCTGCACACTGCCCCATCCGTTCGCCAACGCTTCAGTGGGGGAGCGCTGCGCAATACCCTCAAACAGGCGCTGTAGGTACCCGCGTGCGTGCTGCAGTCCGTGGTGTTGCTCGGCATACAAGCGGGCTTGAAGTCCCATTCTCTGGCGTTCTTCGTGGTTGTGCAGGAGGCGCCGTAGAGCGTCGAGCAGCGCAGCAAGATTGCCTTCGGCGCAGAATCCCAAACCGTGCCGGCGTATAGTGCCGCCGGGGTCTACCCAGAGCGAGACAACCGGCGTTTCCCGCAGCCATGCTTGAACGAACGTGTTGGGGAATCCCTCGTAGAGCCCTGTGTGGAGCAGTATCCATGCCCGCTCCAAGAGTTGCTCAGCTTCCTCAGCACGAAGAGCTCCCAGCAGACGTACCCCTGGCGGTAGAGTGCCCCACTGCCGGAGCTCGCTCAATTGCGCTGGGCGGGTAACGCCGGTGACAAGACAGCATTCCACACCTTCGGAGGCTACCTCCGCAGCGATACGCAAAGCAATGGACAGCTGTGCATGAGGGCGATAGTTGTGAATCCATGCCACCACAGGTGTTGGAGCTTTGTGCGCGGGTCGGGAGAGTTCTCGGTGCAGCGTTCGGACAAGGATGCCGCGGCGAGCATACCGCCAACGGAGCCACTCCAGCTGCTCTTCGTGTTGGACAAAAACGTACGAGGCGTGGCGGATGGTCTGTCGAAGCCGGACATCCGCCCAGAGAGCGTAAGGGAGCAGCAGCCACGAGCGCCAGCGCGGACGCCGGTGGAGAAGGAACGTACGTACTGTCGGCAGGCGCCACCGAAGGCTGCCATCGGAAGAGATAGCGAAGACGTAGGGGATACCATGCTGCCGCGCAAACTCCAACACGATGCCGCTTTCCTGCAAGACCCCCCACCCTCGCTGGTAGAGGACATCGGGGGCGATTGTCTCCAGGAGACGCCAAATGGCCTTTCGCGGCACGCTCCAACCGTAGGGATAGACGGGGAGCCAGTAGACGGACATACCGGGTGCGAGCTCTTCCCAACCCTGCCGTCCACGGAGGCTGTGGCACAGGTACACTACTTCCCAGCCAGCTGCGTGGAGCACTTCGCCGAGGGCGCGGATCTGCAGTTCAACGCCGCCTGCGTACTCGCTCCAGTGGCGATGCCCAGCAATGCAGAGGCGCGGCATGGCAACACGGCGCCGGTGCTACAGTTGGAGCCATTCGTGAAGGAGTGCTTCGTACTGCTCAGACGTCAGGCGGGGTTGGGCATAGAAACCGGCGTGCCATCGCTGGCGGAATGCCTCGTACAGCACAACAGCGCAGGCGACCGAAATGTTGAGGCTCTGAACCATCCCGACTTGGGGAATACGGCAGAGCCCGTCGGCGTACTGCCGAGCTTCTTCAGAAACACCCCGGTGCTCGTTTCCAAACACGAACGCTACAGGGCGGGTCAGGTCCAACGTGTACAGGAAATGAGCCTCATCGGCAAGAGCTGTAGCCCAGATGGTGAACCCGCGCTGCTTCAACTCTGTGTAGCACGCACGAATATCTCGGTAGCGCCGTAAGCGGAGCCATTTGTACGCGCTCGCGGAGGTGCGGTGGCTAATCTCCGGAAAGGGTTCCACCGTGTAGACCAGATGCACTTCCATGACCCCGACAGCATCGCAGGTGCGCAGTACAGCGGAGACGTTGTGGGGGTCGTGGACGTTTTCCAGGACGATGGTCAAATCAGGCTGGCGGTGGCGCAAGACCTGTTCAAGTTTTTGGCGGCGTTGTGTCGTGCGTTCCCGTGGAAAGTTCATTTATCGGCTTCGCCCATGACAGGGTCGATGGAGCCGATAATGGCAACGACGTCTGCAACCATTGAACCCTCGCACAGATACGGGAGCGCTTGCAGATTAGCTGCCGAAGGGGAGCGGATTTTGAGCTTCCATGGCTGCCCGGTGCCGTCGGAGACGATGTAGAAGCCCAACTCGCCTTTGGGGCTTTCAATGGCGGTGTAGGTTTCACCGGGCTCGGGCATGATGCCGAAGTTGATGAGCATGAAGTCGTTGATGAGCTCTTCCATGCGGGTGTAGACGCGCTCTTTGCGCGGGAGTACGAACTTCGGGTCGTACGCCAGCACCTCGCCTGGCGGCATTTTGTCCAAGACTTGCCAGAGGATTTTGACGCTCTCCTTCATCTCCTGGATGCGCACCATGTAGCGTGCCCAGGAGTCTCCGTCCGGGTACGTGATGACCTCGAAGTCCAACTGGTCGTAGACCAGGTACGGCTCGTCGCGGCGCAGGTCCCGAGGAACGCCCGAGCCGCGCAGGGAAGGACCAGTCAGCCCGAGTTGGATAGCCTTTTCCGCGGAGATGTATCCAACGCCGGCCAGGCGCTCGATGAAGATGCGGTTGCGATGCACGACCTTTTCAAAGTAGGCGAGCTCATGCGGGAACTGCTCCAACCATTCTCGGATTTTGGCGAAGGCTTCCGGGGGAACATCGTTGGCAACTCCGCCGATGCGGGTGTAGCTGGTTGTAAAGCGGGCGCCGCAGATGAGTTCAAAGATGTCGTAGAGCTTTTCCCGCTCGCGGAAGGTCCACAGAAACAGCGTCATCGCGCCTACGTCCATGCATGTGGCGCCCATCGCCATAAGGTGCGAGGAAATCCGTGCCAGCTCGGCAACAAGCACCCGAATCCACTGTGCCCGCGGCGGAGCCTCAATCCCGCAGGCGTTTTCAATCGCCAGCGCAATGGCGACATTGTTGGACATCGGCGCAATGTAATCCAGCCGGTCCGTGTGCGGAATGAACTCGTGGTAGGTGATGTTCTCGGCGAGCTTTTCGTAGCCGCGGTGCAGGTAGCCCAGCTCAGGTACGCACTTGATGACGGTTTCACCGTCTAAGCGGAGTAGGACACGCAGTACTCCGTGGGTTGCCGGGTGCTGCGGTCCCATGTTGAGCACGAGATCGTTTTCTAGGGGGTCTTCGAAGAGGACGCTGACGTCGCGGTCCAGCAATTGGCGTAAGATTTTGGCTTGCCGGATCTGCTGGACGTGCTCAACGAAGGCGATTTCGTCCGTGGGTTTGCGTTCTTTTGCCATAGTTGGATTCCAGAAGCTTCGTGGCAGGGCAAAATTACACCAATCTGACGTGCGGGAGCAGTCAGAGGAAGTGCTTCCAGAGCATGGACTCAATCGGAAGAGGCTTGCGATCTCGGTACTTTGAGCTCGGGCGCCGGTTGTAGGGGTTGAGCACCTCCCCCTTGACCTCAAAGTAAATCAGCTGCCCGATGGGCATGCCAGCGTAGATGCGCACGGGCTTTTTGACCGAAATTTCCAGCGTCCAGTAGTTGCAGAAGCCTACATCTCCTTTGCCAGCAGTGGCGTGGATGTCGATGCCCAGACGCCCGACACTGGACTTCCCCTCCAAAAAAGGGACGTGGGCGTGGGTTTCGGTGTACTCCTCGGTCACGCCCAAGTAGAGCGTGTTGGGTTGGAGGACGTAGCCCTCCTCCGGGATTTCAAAGAGCTCAATCCGATTGTGCCGTTTGGCATCCAGGACATCGTCAACGTAGACTCCCAGGACTTTGCCCAGATGGACGTCGTAGCTATTCGGACCCAGGCATTCGGGGCGGAAGGGCTCGATGACGATGAGCCCGCGGGCAATGTTCTCCAGGATTTCCTTGTCCGAGAGAATCATCGCTGCTTCTGCGTTCGGCTACACACTCTTGAGCGCCTCTGCAATCGCTTCCAGCGAGCGGCGAGCATCTCCGAAGAGCATGTAGGTGTTGGGCTGATAGAAGAGCTCGTTGTCTACGCCGGCAAAGCCAGGATTCATGGAGCGTTTGAGGACGATAACCGTGCGGGCTTTGTCTACGTCCAGAATTGGCATCCCGTAGAGGGGGCTGGTCGGATCCTTGCGGGCTGCGGGATTGACGACATCGTTAGCGCCAACGACGAGCGCGACGTCCGTGTGCTCAAATTCCGGGTTGATGTGCTCCATGTCGTAGAGCAGGTCGTAGGGGACGTCGGCTTCTGCCAGCAGCACGTTCATATGCCCAGGCATACGCCCAGCGACGGGATGGATAGCGAATTTGACGTCAACGCCGCGCTGTTGGAGCAGGGTTGCCAGCTTTTTGACGGCATGCTGGGCTTGGGCAACCGCCATCCCGTAGCCAGGCACAATGATCACCGAGCGTGCATACCC